>JAEHJW020005378.1_pt1 | contig 20399 bp, 22 predicted proteins | sample 9271431 | NCBI WGS metagenome assembly JAEHJW02 | reverse complement strand
CTTGGGAAGGTCCACTGGACCTTCCCGTCTGCCTGTCAGGCAGACCACGGCTCACCCCGCCACGAGGGCGGGTTATTGCGGGCCGATAAATGGGATGGTGAGCGGCTACGGGCCACCGCCGAAAATCTTGAGCTTGATGGCTATGCCCGCGAGCAGCGCCAGCATGACGCCGGTGGTGATCATGCGGACGGCGGTCTGCATCGCCGTGCGCCGCACCAGACGGATGCAATCCACCAGGGAGCGCAGATCGCGGATGTCGAGCGCGGCCTCTTCGCCGTCGAGCCCGACATCGGCAAGCGCGCGCTTCGCGTTCGACGGGCGGAACGTCCACTGGACGTTCCGCTGATCCGTCTCACTCCTCGGCGGCGCGCGTCAGGATCGCCTCGAACTCGGCGTCGGGCATGCGCACATAGCCCTCGGATCGGGGTGGGTTCATAGGATCCTCCTTCCGCCGCTCAGCCGACCTTGCAGCCCCAGAAGGACGTGTGATCGGCGGCGAAATAGCCGTCCGCGACCCGGAAATACCCCTGCAACTCGACGGTATCGCCCGCGGTCAGCGGCACCATGGTCTGCAGCCAGATCGCGGTGGCGAGCGAGACGTGGGTGGCGGAGATTTCGCCGAGGGAGCCGCGGATTTCGGTCGTCCCGTTCAGCACAAGCCGCCCGCGCATGCGGGCCGTGGCGGTGGCGTTGATCTTGTAGAGCAGCGTCGCGCCGAAGAGGTAGGAGCCGTCCACGGGTGCCACGAAATGGTTGTTCGCGGCGTCGAAGGCGCCCTGATCGTTATCGTCGGTGTTGTTGAGGACGATCTTGGTCCAGGTCCCGACACCGACGTAGTTGTCGTAGTTGGTGTATGCCTTGAACCGCGGCAGCCGGGGCTGGTCGACGATGCCCGTGGCGTTGTCCACGCTGAGGCCGTCGAAGAAGGTGCTGCCGTCGACCGAGACCGCGAGGCGGAACCTGTCCGAGCCGAAGAGGCCCACCAGCGCCTTGGTCACGAAGCCGGTCTGCAGCGTGAGGCCGAGATCGTTGCCCGCTGCTTCCTTGTTCATGGTGTAGAACAGATCGCCCGTGCCGCCCTCGGCCGCGGTCTTCGCGGTCCAGAGCGCGGCGTTGAGCTTGGCCGAGAACGGGTTCGACGCATCAGCCGTCGTACCCAGCCCCAAGAGCGCAAGGTTCTGCAGCGCGTCCGGCGTTGTCCCGATCCAGCCTGCGCCGTCGTAGACCAGCAGCAGACGCTCGTCCTCGACCCACGCGCGCCATCCGGTGCGCGGCGGAAGGCGGAGCCACGCGCCGTCAGTCCAGAGCGCGACGTTCAGGTCCCAGCCCGCCCAGTCGCCAGTCGCGCCCGAACCGACGATGTAGCGGTCGCCGTCGGAAGGAGAACCGGACGGCGCTGTCAGATCGCGGTCGAGCACGGAAAGCTGGACGAGCCCGTCGAGGATCCGCAGCGCCTCGTTGTGGGTGACATGCTTCTGGGCCTGCGCCGCCAGGATGTAGGGGAGCAGCAGATGGGTCGTGGCGTCGGACATTGGCGGTCTCCAGAACGAAGAACGCCGCCTGGATGGCAGGCGGCGGATTAAGGCGCGGCGAAGAGAGGTGGCGGGCTACCCGCGTTCGGGTTTCTCTGCCGGAATGGTTGACAGAACCGGGTCGGGCTTCGGGGCATCCCACTTCGCGGTCATCGCGGCCCAGCGGTCGATCTCGGCCCGAAATGCGGGATCGTCCATGCGCAGATGGAAGGTGTAGAGGCGATCCACGATCTCGCGCATCAGCGCGCGCATCTCGTCGTCATTGATCCGCGAGACCTCGGACCACGGAATGCGTCTGCCTGCAGCGTCCACGACGACAACGTCGCTGCCGTCACCAGCGTGCGAGACCGGCGTCAGGCCGGCATGCAGGATCTCGAGCTGCGTGTTGCGCACGCAGGCCACGGCCATCACTTTGGCAAGCTGGGCGGCAATCCGGTTTTCGTCCTCGGGGCGCATGTCCCGAACCTACGCTGGAGAGCGCGCGGCCGGCCAGAACTCATTGCGCCGCCTCAGAAGCTCAGCGTCACTGTCTTGGGCGCGCCTCGCCCGACGAGGGCAGAGAGCTGGTAGATGCGGATGTCGAGCGTGTCACCGGGGCCGAGCTCCGCGCCCCAGTCGGTGGTCTGCGCGGCGGCGGTGTAGACCACGCTGGTAGTCGCGGTGCTCAGCACCCGCTTCACGGTGGCGCCGTCGAGGATCTCGACCTCATAGGCTTCCAGCTCCTCGCCGAGCGGCACTTCCAGCCCGCCCCAGCTGTCGGCAGCGAGCACGCGGGACCGGCGCGTCCAGCGGATCGTGAGATCGCCGGGCGCGCGCGGCCTGCGCCACGGCTGCTCGACATGCGCGACGGAAAACGGCCGCAGCCCCACGCCTTCGGGCGTGAAGGCCTGCGCGTCATAGGTTTCGTCGCTGACCGGGCGGCTCGCGGGGCCGATGCGCCAGTTCCATGGGATGCCGAGGTCGGCCTCGGCGATCGGCAGCGATGCCAACGCGGTGTCCAGTATCACCATCCGCGCACCCACAGGCACCGGATTGCCCATGGCCACCTCGGTGCCGCGCTGGCCGCGCAGGAGTCGGGTCAGGCGATACCGGCCGGGGGCGATAAGTTCGGCCGCGCCCGCCTGCACGATTTCCCAGACACCGGGCGTGCTCTCGATGGCCAGCGCATTGGCGCCGCCGAGCAGCGTCAAGTCCGTGACGCTTTCCAGCGTGCCGGTCAGCAGATCGACGACCAAAGCATTGCCGAGATCGAAGCGCGAGGTCGGACCGGAATGGAAATCCGACACCAGAGTGCCGATCCGGGCGCGACTGCCAAAGGTGGTCAGCAGGTTGAACCCATCGGTTGAGGGGCTGCGGAATACCGCCATCTCGCCCGGCCAGGGAACCGCGTGGGCCGCGAGCATCGGCCGGTGCGGGGGCTGATCTTCGGAAAGCTGTGGCAAGTCGAGCAGCACGACATCCGGCGCGCCGAAGACCACGGACCGGGTCAGCGTGGCCGGTCGCGGATCGCCGGGCGGCAGGTCATAGGCCGCACGGTCCTGGCGGACGGCCTCGATGCCCCGACCCTCGGAATCGGCGATGGACACCAGCCGAAATTCGATCTCACGGCCGTCATGGATCAGCCGGATCACGTCGGCGGGGTCCAGTGCCAGCCGCGAGGGTGGCAGGCGGAAGGTGGCGCTCTCGCGACCGATCCAGGCTTCCATCAGCGCGCGGCGGCAGCGGCGTTCAGCCTCCTCGGGCGGGATTGCCATCGGGAAGGACTCGGAGGCGATGCGGGTGGTGTCGACGGTGATGCGGCGGGCTTCGACGAGCGCTGCGTCATAGTCCTCATCGGCGCGCGCAACCTGCCATTTCAGCGCCTGCGGCAGTTCGGTTTCTTGCGCGCGGACCAGTTCCAGTGCCTCGCCTTCGCGGGAGGCGACGAGGTCATCGTGCGCCAAGGCCAGAATTGACGCCCGGCCCCGCATGACGAAGCGGATCATGCCTTCGGTCTCGATGGCATCGAACCCGAAATGTCGCGCCAGCGTGCTGATCGAGGATCGCGGCGCTTCCAGCGCGGTGATAGCGTAACCTTCGACCGCGCCCCAAAGGCCGGTGACGTCGATCAGGTCTTCCGGCATCCCGGCGCGCAGGCAGAGGTGGCGTACGAGGGCCGCCAGCGACACCGCACCGAGCCGCCCGGTCAGCCAGTGGCCCAGACGCCAGTTCGGACCATCGGTCCAGACATCGGTTAGCTCGGGAAAGAACGGATAGGGCCGAGCGTCCCAGGTCCAGGCAGCACATTCGGGCAGATGCACCATCCGGTCGCCATAGAGTGTCGAGCTCGGATTATTGGCCGGGTCGCCCCAATGCAGGTAGCTGGCCTCCAGATACGCGCGCTGGATCGCGTCATCCCGCCAACCGCGCGAGAAATACGGCGTGAAGCTTTCGGACGACTTCGGGTCGAAAAAGACGTTGGGCTGGTTGGTGCCCCGGTCGATGGCCGGGCAGCCCAGTTCGGTGAATCGGATCGGCTTCGATTGCGGGATCCATGCCGTGGATGCACCGCTCTCCACCCCGCCCGGCCGGTTGTAATGCGGGTTCGTCCACCATGCGCGGATATCCTTGGGGCGGAACACCCACGGCTTGCCCGCCGCGCCATCGGTGATCGGCGTGCGGATTTGCGCGGAGCGGTCAGCGGCGCTGGCATAGAACCAGTCGAAGCCTTCGCCGCCAGCGATGTTCGCCTGCAGATAGGCGCGGTCGTAGATCGCGGGCCACCCTTGAAGCGCATCGGCATGATCGAAACCGTCGCGCCAGTCAGACAGCGGCAGGTAGTTGTCGATGCCGACGAAGTCGATGTTGGTGTCCGACCAGAGCGGGTCGAGGTGGAAATAGGCGTCGCCGCTGCCGTCCTGCGGATGATGGCCGAAGTATTCCGACCAGTCGGCGGCATAGCCGATCTTCGTGCCCGCGCCGAGGATGGTGCTCACGTCGGCCGCGAGGGTCTTGAAGGTGGTGACGGCAGGGTAAGTGCTGGCCCCCGAGCGGATGGTGGTCACGCCGGGCATCTCGGTGCCGATCAGGAAGGCATCGACCCCGCCCGCCGCCGCGCAGAGATGGGCATAGTGCAGGACCATGCGGCGCAGGCCCCAGTCGCTCGGCGAGCCGGTGAAGCTGACGCTCTCGCCCGACACGCTGAAACTGCCGGGCGTCGCAGCACCAAACAACGCCGACACTTGCGTTGCCGCCGTGCCGGTCTTGTCCACCGATCCGGCAAAGCCCGCAGCAGGTGAACAGGTGATCCGCCCCCGCCACGGAAACGCTGGCTGGCCTAGCGTGGCGGCATTGGCGCTGTAAGGGTTCGGCAGTGTGTTGCCGGGCGGCACGTCCATCAAGAGAAAGGGATAGAAGGTCACGCGCAGCCCGCGCGCCTTCATCTCCTGGATTGCCTGCACCACTGCGAAATCTGTCGGCGTGCCGCCGTAGACCGGCCGATCCTCGGCGTCGCGGCTGACCAGATGCGCGCTGGCGCGGCTGACGCCATTCACCGACCAATTGGCGGGGGTGGTGGCTTTGGAGGCAACCTCGACGCCGGGCTTCACCTTGCAGACCCCAGCGCGCAGGTCGTTGCCGAACCAGGCTACGACGAGGCTGACGCTTTCGACCGCCGGGGCCATGGCCTGCAGCCGGTCCAGCGCCACCACGATGTCCGGTTGATCTGGCAGCGCGTTCAGATTCTCCGCGACAGTGGCACCACCACTGCCCTTGCGGATTGCATCGGTGGCATAGGTGAACTCGCCCGAGGCCGGGATCATTGTGACGGCCTTCACCAGCCCCTCGGCTATGTCGGGGTCGGCCAGTGGGCGGAACACCTCGAAGCTGAGTTGCGGCAGGCGGTTGCCGAAGGTTGCCAGCGCCAGATCCTCGAACACGACATAGGCCGTGCCGCGATAGGCGGGCGTGTTGGCCGCGCCCATCTTCGCCGCAATGAAGGGATCGGCCGTTTGTACCTCGTTGCCGGGATACCAGCGCCAGGTCACGCCGGTCATGTCCATTGCCTTGCCGTCGGCCCAGACGCGACCGATGCCGGTGATTGGTCCTTCGCAGAGCGCCACGGCAAAGCTGGCATAGTAGAGGTATTCGGTGGTTTTAACCTTGCCACCCCCGCCGCCCTTGCCGCCACCCTGCGTGGTGGTCTTGGTCTCCTCGCGGAAATCGGTGGCCCAGATGATGTTGCCACCAATCCGCATGCGGCCGTAGAGGCGCGGGATCACCGCTCCTTCGGTGGCCGAGGTGATGCGCAGCGTGTCGAGCCGTGCGCCCTCGATCCGCTGAGCCGGGGCCAGCGATGACACGATCCAGCTGTCGACGACCGAGCCCACGGTCGAGCCGATGAACCCGCCGATGGCTGCACCGGAAAAGCCGAGGATCGCACCGCCAAAGGCCCCGCCGATGGCAGTGCCGACAGCGCCGAGGACAAGCGTGGCCATGGAAAACTCTCAGCGTTTGGGAAAGAGGAAAGCAAAGGCGATGCGGCGTCGCCATGTCGGGGTGACCGGTTCCTCGATCACGCCGAGCCGCTCATAGGCATGAAGGAAGGTGTCGGGGCCCGTCAGGATGCCGACATGCTTGGCTATGGCACGCGGCATCATGCGGAACAGGATCAGCGCACCTGGTGGGGCATCGGCGGGAGCGATTTCCGGCATCATGCGACGCGCGCCTTCGGCCAGCACCTCGCGCGGGCCGCTCTCGCCCCAGTCCCGGCTGTAAGGGGGGATCGGGAAAGGCTCGGGCCCGACCACCTCGCGCCAGACACCGCGCGCGAGGCCGAGGCAGTCACAGCCGACGCCCTTGAGGCTGGCCTGATCGTGGTAGGGCGTGCCGAGCCAGGACCTTGCGACGGTGATGACCATGTCGGGATTAGCAGGCATCACAGCACAGCCCCCTCGTGGCCGCCGTCAGTGGTGGCATAGCGCAGGACCGCATCTTGGCCGGGGATGTTGGGGAAGCCCCGGAAGTTGGCGACATTGGCGAACTTCGTGCCGCAGGTCGTGATGCGCTTGTCGCACCCGGCGCGGATGGTGAATGTGTCGGTCCCGGCGATGGCACGCACCGGGACTTCCAGCAGCGTCAGCGCTGCGACGCCGTCGACGAGGTCGTGCGACAACACCTCGGCCCGCCGCCCAGCATTGGCGCCGCTGGTCCAATCGAGCGTGCCGAAGTTGAACCAGCCGGTGGTGAAAACGCCAAGCCCCGAGGCGGTAAAGGCGCGGTCGCGCAAAAGGTCGATGATCGCGCCGCTTCCCTTGAACGCAGGGGCCTCGAGATTTACCCCGCAGCGCGCATCGCCAAGAGCGGCATCGCATGTCGCCTGAAACGTCCGGCCGACCGTCTGACCGAGGACATGGGCAAGGCTGCGGACCTCGGCGACGAAGGCCAGACGCCCGCGCCGGACTTGACCGATGGCCCCGCGCCGCATCAGCAGGCGCTGGGAGGTCGCGGCCCAGTTCACCCGCCACACTTCGACGGCCGCATTGTCCCAGCGGCCGTCGAGAATGTCGGTCTCGGTGATCCGATCCGACGACAGCACGCCTTGGGCATCCTGCGCATCCACGGAGAGGTCCGAGCCCGAGCGCACCTCCGAGGCCGCGAAGCCGCTCTCCGGCTCGAAATCGGTGCCGTCGAACGTCAAGGTCTGGTCGTGGTCGGTAAAGCCAAGCGTCACCCCATCGGCCCGCACGATCCGCCAGCACCAGGCCAGCGTTGTCGTGCCCTCGTCGAGATGGGCCTGAAGCGCGGGCGACATCGCCTTCATGGCCGATCTCCCCTCGATGCCGCCGCACAGAGGGCGGCAATGAACACGCCCATCGTCCCGCCCACGATCATGCCCGCCAGAAACTCAAGCATCGCCGCGGAACCCGCGTTCGATCCGGTCGCGCAGACCGATCAGACCGAGACCGAGCGTGATCAGGGTCATCGGCGAGGCATCGCCCGCTCCGGCAAGGATCGCGACCAGTCGGGCCAGTTCGGCGAGTTGGCCTTGGTCGGGCAGGAAAAGCGCACCGCTGCCGGTCAGCACCGCGAGCAGCCCCGCCCACCAGGTGAGCGAGGTCGGTTGAAAATAGCGCATGGGTCAGACCCTCCGGGTGAGGTTGGAGAAAAAGGTGGCGAGGCGTGCGAGCCAGCCGCTGGGCGAAATCGGCTCCGTCGGCACGGTCGCCGCCACCAGCGTGCTCGTCGGGCGCAGCATTGCCAGCGCCTCAGCCTCGGTCAGTCGCCGGATCGGCCGCGAGAAATCCACCCGTCCGTTGCGATCCACCGCCCAGACCGGGATGGTTCCGGTCGCATAACCGCCATCGCGGAACAGGTCTCGCTCCGCCTCGCGGCGCGTGCGGATCGCAGCGGGTCTGAGCCAGCCCATGAACCCCTGTGCAGCGGCGGCGCGGTTGCCTGCGTTCAGATGTCGGGTCAGCGACGCTTTCGCGATGCCGCCGGTGTTGTAGTGGAAGCTGACCAGCGCATCGAACTCGTGCGGCTCCAGCGGCACTTTCACCGCGCGCAGCACCTCGGCCTCGTAGGCCACGATGTCGGCGCGGAAGAGCCGGAACCCCTCGCGGATCCCTGCATCGAGATCGGTCGGCATGCCACGCGACATCCGTGCCGGATCGGGCGGACCGGCGGCAGCGGTATGGCCAATGCCGAAGGTCCAGACGTTCTTCACATCGAGATAGGGTCCGGGCACGAGTCCTTCGTGCCGGACAAGGGCCAGCAGGCCCCGGTCTGTCATGTGCATGGGATCACCCGAAGATGGAGGAAAGGATCAGGATCAGGGCGGCGACCAGAAGACCGATGCGCAGGCGGTGGCTGAAGGCTTGTGCCGGATCGGTGGCGTCGCAGCGGATGGAGCGTGCAATGCGGAGAAGTTCATGCATCGGGGGTGCCCCCCTTGCCGCTGCGCAGCCGCGCGAGAACAACCTCGATGAAGGCGGGTCCGAAGACGCCGACCAGATAGGCGGCCGAGCCTGCCGCACCCCCGGCCGGGATCGCCTGCGATGGCAGGCTGAGCCAGGCGGTGATGATCGCCATCGACAGGCTGCCCATCCCAGCGGCGATCAGACCGCCGAGCAGGATGTGGCGCACGGCATCGCGCAGCCGCATCCGGGTGGTCAGGGCATTGGTCGCGCCGCCAAGCGCGCCCCAAGCCGCAAGGATGACGGCGGTGGAGGTCGCCAGATCGCGCAATGCGGCGGCGATGAAGCCGGTTTCTTCGTTCATCGCCGGATCTCCAAGAGCGGGATGGATGTGATCGACCCGAGCCGCTCGAGATCGAGGGTGACGTCGAGCATGTCGGTGTCGAAGCGAACGGGGACGTCGAATTCGAAGCCCGCCGTGATCGCGACGCCCGCGCCGGGGGCGGTGGTGAAGGTGACGCTGCCGGTGGCGGTGTTGACGCTCCAGCCGGTCACTTGTTCAACACCGTTCAGGGCGAGGCGGACGGTTCCTGCGACCGGCTTGGCAATGGCGCGGGTCCAGCTTTGCGCGCCGGAGGTGTAGCGCTTCAGCAGGGGGAAGGTGGTGACCGCACCATTGCCGGTACCGATGGGCTGGTCGGTCGGGGCTACCGGCTGCGACGGCAGGCAGGATTTGTAATCCGCCCAATCCTTGTAGCGAAAGCCGTGCAGGCGGCCGTTGCGGGCCTCGAAGAAGGCCACGACCGCTGCCAGATCGTCGGCGCGGCGGATGCCGTAGGCCACATCGTAGCGGCGGCGGGAGTTGGCCCAACTGGCGTTGCGCTCTTCGTCGCCCGATGCCAGTTCGACCACTTGCGTGCGCCGTTCCGGTCCGCCGCGCGCCCCGCGGCTGATGTTGTCGGGGAAACGAACTTCATGGAATGCCATCACATGCCCCTCCGGCCCATCGACACAGCGCGTGCAATGTCGGCAGCGACCTGCGTGCGCGATTGCCGGAAGCTTTCGGCATCGCGGGCCATGATGGTGACGTTGACCGCAGGCGCGCTGGACTGACCTTGGCCGTATCCAGCGGCCTCGCGGCGGGAAAGCACACGCTCGCCGCGTTGCAGGATTGCCGGAACCTCGTCCGGCTTGATCCCGGCCCAACCGCCCGCATGCATGCGGGGAGCGCCTGCGAAAGCCAGCGCCGGAACCATGCGACCGGGGCCCGGCGATCCGACCACGCCACCCGCGTGCAGGATATTGGCGAAGAGCCCGCCCGCACCGCCAAGCGCACCGGAAAGCGCGTTGGCAATGGGTCCGAGGATGAAACGCCGCGCCGCCAGCTTGGCCAGATCGGCGATCATCGACGTGACCAGATCGCGGAAGTCGAGCTTGCCGGTCTTGACGAACTCGCCGACGGCATTCTCGGCCGAGGTAAAGGCCCCGACCAGTGCGCTTCCAATATCACCGCCGATGTTGCGCGCCTTGGAGGCGTAATCAGCCAGCGCCGCAGTCACCGCGCCCCACCCGGTTGCGGCTTGGTCGGCCCCATCGGCGGCTGCTGCCCCGGCATCGCGCGCAGCCGCACCGGCACTTTCGGCAGCTGCTGAGGTGTCGTCCAGTTCGGTGTTGAGCGCATCCGCCGAACTGGCGGCATCTGCCAGCGCCGTCTCGGCATCCGATCCGGTCCCGGTCACCGCGTCGCGCAGCGCCTGCCAACTGGCCAGCGGACGACCGGCGGCATCGGCCAGCATGCCGGCCGCTTCGCGGTAACCGTCAGCCCGGCCACGCGCGTCGTCTGCCATCGTGCCAAGTCCGAGGTCGGGCGGCTCAAGGTAAGTCCGGGACAGCGCTGCCGAGAAGGCATCCGCTGCGGCAGCACCAGCTGCGCTTGCGGCACCCTCGAACGGGTTGCCGATGCGGGCCAGTTCCACCGGATCGAGCGTGCCGATCCGCACCCCACCTTCGCCGACCGCCCAGTCGGGCAGCAGCGCCAGCGCCGCGTTCAAGCCGTTGATGAAATTGTTGATCCGGGTGACGACGCCGTTCAGCATCGCCTCGACGCCCGAGATCAGGCCGTTCGCGGCCTGAAAGGCGAAATCGCCGATGGCACCCGGCAGACTGCCCCAGATCGCCACGGCGGCATCATAGGCCCCCTGGAAGATCGCCGCCGTCCGGTCGCCGAAGCTGACCACGCCCGCGATTGTGCTTTCCAGTGCTGATAGCGCGGCCGCTTTCAGACCCTCCCAGCCAGCGGCCATGTTGGCGAATGCGGCGTCGAGCGACAGGCCGATGCGCGACCAGACCTCGCGCGCCAGATCGCCCAAAAGGCGGAAGGCTTCGCCCACGCCGCCGACACGGGCGACGAGCTGCGAGAACTGATAGACCAGCTCTCCGGCGCCGACGATCAGCGCGCCAATGCCGGTGCGGATCAGCGCACCGCGCAGGAAGACAAGCGCCGTGGCGAGACCGCGCACCGACAGGGCGGCAACGGCCAGCCCGGCTACCCAACGACCGGCCGTGAAGGCGGCGAAGGTCGCGGCATAGGTGGCAAGCCGTGCGAGATTGTCGAAGACTGCGGTGATTGCCGCCCCGATGGACCCGGTGCCACGCGCCATATCGGCCAGTGCGTTCGCCACCGTTTCCAGCGCCGGGGCGACGGCGGCGGTCAGGCGGTTGGTTAGCCCAAGCCAGATCAGGCTAAGCTTGGCGATGGCATCGCCGGTGCGTTCGATCTGTGCCGCATCAGCCGCGCTGACCGCCACCCCGAAATCCTGCACATCCTGCGCCGCTTCCCGCAATGTGGCGGCGTCGATGCGCAGGAAGGCCAGTGCGGCGCGGTCGCCGAAAAGATCCGATGCCACGGCGGCGCGTTCGGCCTCGGGCACGAACTGGTTCAGTGCCTCTTGGATGGCGACGATGCGTTGATCGAGCGGCAGCGCCTGCAATTCTGCGGCTGTCAGATTCAGCCGCTGGAGCGCCCCCACCGCTGATCCCGATCCAGCGGCCGCTTCCGACAGCCGCGTGGTCAGCTTCTTGGTGGCCTGTTCGATCTCGCCCATTGAGACACCGGCCAGTTCCCCGGCCCATGTCAGCACCTGCAGGCTTTCCACTGTCGTCTTCAGCGAGGCCGCCATGTCGGCCTGCGCGCCGATCACGTCGAGGCCCGACCGGACCATGGCCACCCCGGCCGCCGCAGCCGCCGCGGCGACCGCCGCCAAAGCGATCCCGGCCCGGCGCGCGAAGCTCGCGAGGCGCGTATTGGCAAGTTCCATCTCGGAGGACAGACGACCGAAGCCACGGGCCCCGGCATCCCCGATGCCCTCCAGCTCGGCGCGCACCTGGCGGCCGCCCTCCGCCACGAGGCGGACGGAGACGCGTTTCTCGGCCATGGGATCGGGGCTCCGGGTGGAATGGGGTCAGTCGCGGTTCGCCGCGATCTGCTCGTTGACGCGGCGGACCATCACAGCCTCGAGGGCGGGCAGCAGTTCGGCGATGGCAGGCGGGGAGATGCCGAGGGCCGCGCCCAGTGCCAGCGCCGCGCCCATGTCCCAGCCGATCACCGCGCCGGGGATGACGCGCATCTGCCCGCCAAGGCGCTGCGCCAGGTCCCAGACCTGCGCGCCCTCGAGCGTCAGCGGCTGGTTCAGCCGTGCGGGGCAGTCGGGACAGGTTGTCCGGCAGGCCGCGCAGTAGCCTTCGCCCCCGCCGAAGGACCAGTCGGCAAAGGCGCAGAGCCGTTTTTTTCCGCGTCCAGCAGCAGCGCCTTGGCGACATAAGAAGTCTGGAAGGCCTCGAAGGCGGGCCAGAGGTCGAGAAGTGCGTCGATGGCCTCGGGGCTCGGCTCGATGGGATTTCCATCGGCATCGCCGATCCCCTCCCATTCGAGGATCGCGCGCCGGGCCAGCGCTTTGGCCATGGCGAGCGCGGCCTCCTCGGTCGCTGCCCCCTCGGGCAGGTCGGCAATCGCCGGATCACCGCGTGCAGCCACCATCAGCGCCGTGGTCAGTGGGCGGAGCCGGAGGCGCACGCCGGGGACGAGGTCGCACCACTGCGGTGCGTTGGTGAGATCAAGGGTCAGCATGGTGGGCCTTCTCAGTAGGTTGCGACGGTGTTGACGAGGACGGCGGTGCACATCCGGGCGGGGCTGGTGGCCTTGGCCGCCTGCCAGTCGAAAGTGGCCTGGATGCCCTGCGGGCCCGGGATCTCGATGCGCGGGCGCGGCAGGTAGACGGCATGCGCCGTGAAGGTGAAGCTGGCCTCGGCCCCGAGGCTCCAGGCGAAGACCAGCTCGCAGGGCGTGCCGTCGATGGCCTGCGTGATCAGCGCGGTGTCGGCAAAGCGCACCTCCACCCGGCCGGTCAGGGCCGCCATGCCGGGGTCGGCACCATCGATGCGCCCGTCCGAGCGGATGGTCTCGATCCGGTCGAGGCCGTTGGAATAGGTCACCTCGGCCGAGATGACGTTGCCGAGCGGCGTGCCGTTCCGGGTGATCGCGCCGTTGAAATGCCCGAACCGCTGCAGGGCCAGCGACGTGGGTGTGCCCGCCGCCGTGGTCGCCGCGACGTTCTCGCCCTGCGCCACAAGGCGGGCCATGGCTGTCAGCAGCCCCGACCGCGCCATCTGCCACGACAACTGATCGCAGACGCAGCCGGTGTACATCGCGTAGCGCGGCACCTCCGGCATGGCCGTTTCGATGGCCATCGACGGCAGGGCCCAGTTGCCGGACTGGAAGGTGTGGGTCTTGGGCGTCGTGCCGGTGGTCGTGGGCTGACCGAAGGCCGCCTTTAGCCAGAGACCGAAGTTCTCGACGTCGATCGGCACCACCACATCGCCATCGGCCGTGACCGCGTCCTTGATCGGGGCCAGCGGGTCGCGCCCCTGGCCCAAGAGTTCCGAGGCGATCAGCGGCTGCTCAGACCCGAGCGTGGTGCTGGCGAAGGGCACCGTGCGATAGCCCGTGGCGGGCGCGGTGCCGTAGACGGTCTCGAACGCAAGCGCCATCTGCGCCCGCGCCCCATGGGCTCGTGCCATCGTTGTCTCCTGTGGTGAGTGGGGTCAGGCCAGCGGATCGGCCGTGGAATAGTGCAGAATGACCGGGATCACCGCCGCCTTCAGGCTGGCAGCACCCTCGACCGGCAGATCGACCGGACGCGGCGCTTCCGCCTCGATCCAGTCGCAGAGCCCGCCCAGCGTGCGGTCGGCGGCGAGCGCCGCGCCGATGCTGGCGCAGAGGCTGTCGAAGGCGGCGTCACGGATGGCCCCTTGGACGACCACTTCGATCTCGGCCCGGTGCTGGTAGTGGTAGCGCAGCGGCGAGAGCGTCACCTCGGGTTCACCCGGCTCGCCGTCGCGCAGGATCAGGAGGCCAGCGGCAGGCACCCGCTCGGGCAGGACTTCACCGCGCAAAGCGGTTGCGGGCAGCGCCGAGAGCCGCGCGTGCAGCGCGGCGAGGATGGTTTCGCGGGGGGTGGGCATAGTTCTCTACCGATCATCACAACAATAAATGCCGTCTTGTGCCTTCGCACTGATTTCGACACGGTTCTGGTCAGGCACGCACTTGAGAGGTTCGACAATGCTCTTCAATGTCAACAAGGCTCTCAGTCTGCCGGATATTCGTCACATTGTCGCAAAGCGTGATGAAGTGCTCGATCGTTTTGGGCCGATATTCAGAGATCCACAAAGTCTCACCAAGCAGGACTATCTGGATTTCCTGAGCTTCAAGCACAATCATCACTGGACAGGTTTAGAACGCCTGGGACGCCGAGCCACAGATGATATGGATAGTCTGCGAAATGCTATAGCCATCCTGGTAGACGAAACAAAACCAATTTCGGATAGATTCGATTCCGCCCTTTCCATTGTGCGTGGCGCCGGGCCAGCCACTCTCACACCCATATTGCTCTTGGCATATCCTGATCGCTACGGTGTTTGGAACGGCACCAGCGAACCCGAAATGCGGGAACGCGGTGTGTGGCCAGCTTTCCCCCACGGCGCTTCGGAGGGGGGGAAGTATGAAGTCATCAATTCCGTGCTACTTCAGCTAGCAAGAGACATGAAAGTGGATCTTTGGACGCTCGACGCCTTCTGGTGGATGAGCAAGCTGGAACGCCAAAACACGGGCCACTACCTCGGTTCCAGGGACATCGCGATCTGGAACATGGCTGAACAGGCCAACCAAACGGCAAAGCAGTCCTACGGACAGACAGTGGAACGCACTATCAAGAACAAGGACCTCCGACTCTCGAAAGAAGCTCTCATCACGCATCTCAAAGAGTTGCTGGAGGAAACAGGAGATAGGTGCGCAATTTCAGGAATCATATTGCAGTTTGACGGTCCAGATTCGCAATTGCGACCGTCCTTGGATCGCATTGACAGCTCCGGCCACTACGAACTCGGAAATCTCCAAGTAGTGGCGCGTTTCATCAATTTCTGGAAGCGAGATACGGAGGATTCAGAGTTCCGTCGACTGCTGGCTATGGTACGAGGAGAATCTTAGGCCTGAACGTGCTGACTGCTCATGCTCTTGCCTCCACCCAGTTCGCCACGATCAGCCCCGGCACCGCGTCGTGCGCTTGCTCGGCATCCCGCGCCAGATCCAGCCGCTTCGGCAGCTTGACCTGCGGCACCAGCAGGAAGATCGGCGCGGTGACGACGCCCCGGCCGGTCTTCGACCGTGACGCCACGGCGCGGCCCTTCGTGTTCAACCGCCCTTCGGCCACCAGAAGGCTCGGACCCCGGCGGCGATAGATGAATCGCAGGCGCAGTCCGGTGCTGCGTTCCCATTCGCCGGGGCTGATCCGGCCGCCCCGCAGGGACTTGCCTGCAGCGGGTGTGGGGATCGCCAGCCAGAAGCCGCTTTTCGAGCGGATCAGCGGGCCCGTGTCGTGGGCGCCGACGATGACCGGGGCGTTTGACCAGACCACGGCCGCCGCGTTCAGGCTGGGTTTGGCCTTCGGGAACTGCTCCGACCGGATGGTGCGGGCAAGCCGGGCCCCGAGCCCCGCGCCGGTAATCTGCAGGCGCCACGCCGCCTTAAGCCCGGTTCCGGCCTCGCGGATCGCAGCCGACACGGCGCGCTCGCCCGCAGCGACCTCGGCCGCCATCATCGCGACGATGTCGGGATCGATGTCGAGCTTCAGCTTCATCACGGTCACGCGGGCCTCAGATCGACGGTCCAGACCAGCCGCTCGCGGTCTCGAACCGGCTCTCCCTGGATCAGGAGGGCGTCGCCGTCGATCTCGATGCGGTCGCCGGGGCGTGGGGCTGGCACCTCGGCCACGCGCAGGTCGATCCGGGTGGTTTCGGACCAGAGGCGGGCGTCGCCGAAGTCGGTGACAGCATCCGCGCGCCGGGCGACAATGCGCACCAGGACGGGCGCGCCGCCATCGGCGATGTAGACCGCGTCCCGGCCGATGTTGGGATCGGCGAAGAGCGCGCCGACAGCGGCGGCGAAGGCGCTCATCAGAAGGCGCCGTTCAGCCGCACCCGGCCGATGGTATCGCCTGCGCCGCCCGCCACCGCGACCACGGCCACGCCGATCAGGGTGTTCGAGGTGGTGGTCTTGGTCGCTTCCTTGGCGGTGTTGTCCCAATAGACCTTGTCACCCGCGGCCCAGGCTTGCGATGCGACCTTCTTCAAATCGTAGACGCCGGTGAGCGCGGCCTCGACGGGATCGCCGAGGGCGGCGGTGCCAGCGGCGACGCCGAAGATGGATCCGACGAGCAGGCCATCGCCCGAAGCGACAGCGTAGGGCGCGGTCAGGGTGATGGTATTGCCGGCCTGGACGTAGTTTTTCATGGGGAGGATCCTCGTGGAAAGACGAAGGGCGGCCCGATTGGACCGCCCGCATGTCAGGTTTCAGCATGTCGGGGTGCGGGTTACGCGCCCGGGTTCTTGTAGAGGCCGCGCCAGTCGATGGCCTTGGCGCCGAAGTCGAGGCGGCACTTGATCTCGACCCCGTCGACGTCGAAGCCGTTGCGCGTCTCGATGTAGGCGCCCTGCTGACCCTCGAGATAGGCATACTCGATGGTGTCGATCTGGTTGGGCGAGGCCGCCAGATACCAGGAGGTTGCGCTGGCGGCATCGAGGCGCGGCTCGCTGATCGGCGACAGCGTCCGGATCGACTGCGGCACCACCTTGGCGCTGTCGGCGGGCACGAGGTTCTGGGCGACCAGCTGCTCGGCCTTCAGTTCCAGCGCCGCCGGGACGATCAGGAAGGCGGGGCGGATGTTCAGCACCGTCTTCTTGTCGAGGCCGGTCTGCAGCGCCATCGCCGCCCGCGCCGCGCCGACGCTCGCCACATCCAGCGCGGCACCGGTGCCTGCAAGGTTCTTGTGCGTTGTATGGAACAACGCATTGCCGTCGGCCATCGCCGGGTTGGCGGTGATGATGCCCCAGACGACGTCGCTTTCCAGCTGGGCGATGGAGTTGCCGTACATCGCCGGGATGCGCGTGAAGGCGTCGAGATCGTCGTTGATCAGCACCTGCCGGGTGATCGCTACGACCCGGCCATAAGTCTTGACCTTGTAGCTCTCCTTGCTCTCGCCGAGCGTGCCGCGCTTGAACTCGCCGCTTTCGCCGACTTCCAGAAGCTGCGGCGCTTCGCCCAGCTGGACGCGGTGCATTGATTTAAAGTCGGTCGCCAGCACCTGGCGGCAGAAGAGCGCGAAGGTCCGGGGATAGGCGTCATAGGCCTGGCGCAGGGTCTTGTTGGTGACAGCCGAGAGGATCTCGGGGAAGTCCGAGGTCGAGTGCAGGGCCCGCGTCGCCACCTCGTCGCGCGACAGGCCCCGCGTGTTGACCCCGGCATTGCCGAGGCTCTCGCGGGCCAATTCGAGAAGCGTCATGCCGCGGTACTGGCGCGCGGCGTCCTCCAGCGGGAACAGCGTCGGGCTGTAGCGGTGCAGCAGCGCGTTCGCCACCGCGTCGCGGCGGGTGATGCGCTCGTCCCGGCCGCCGAGGGGGACGTAGACATGGGGGAAGGTCCGGGTCTCGTCGGATTTCGCGGCGACGTGGTCGAGGATCAGGCGGCGGGACTCGTCCACGCTGACGCCGCGCTTGACCAGGTCCTCGGCGAAACTGCGTTCGAGGTTCAGGCGGCTGGTCAGATCGTAGATGGTCGAGACGCGGTCGCGCTCCGCCTCGCGGGCGCGGGTGGCGATGGCCTCGCTGTCGGGCGCGGCGGGCGCATCCGGCATGCGCGCACCGGTCGGCTCGAGGTTCGCCGGGGCCGCGACGGGCTGCTGGCGGGTCTCGGTCAAGGCGGGGACATCCCCGGCCACGGTGGTCGTGCTCTCAGGCATGGATGCCTCCTTTTGCATGCGGGTGTCGACGATCTCGACGGGATAGCTGGCTTGGTCGGCCGCGCGCACCTGCGCGCGGGGATCGGCGGGAACGGTCACGAAGCTGACCTCGAGCGGGGTCCAGCGCTCGACGATGCGTTGCTCGACCTCGCCCTTGGCTGCGGGCTCGACCACCTTCACCCTTTCGATGGAATAGCCGACCGAGACGTTGCGGATGATGCCGTCGCTGATCAGGCCGAACATGCGGTCGGCGGCCTGGTCGAGCCCCTCGCGGGGAAAGCGGATGGTGGCCTTTCCTTCCTTGCCCTCGATCCAGGCGCGCTCGACCACGCCCACCTGCGAATGCGAGGACCAGACCGAATGGCTGTCGAGCGCAGGGGCCCCGGCGTTGAGGCGCGTCAGGTCCACCGCCCTGTCGCTCACCTCGAGGATTTCATCGAAGGGCACGGCGGTGTCCCAGCCGGTCCACCGTCGCCGCCGAACGGCCGCGCCGGTGGTAAAGACCACGTCGACCGAGCGCGCCTCGGAATTGACGGTCGCGGGCAGGATGGGCGCGCGCCGCAGCTGCATCGGCAGGGCGACCGGGGCCGCCATGATCGTGTCGGGCATGGCCCTATTCCTTCTCGGTTTCAGATGCGGGGGCGGCCGGATCGGTGGTCGGATCGGCAGCTGGGTCATTGGTCTGCGCGCTACCGGTCTTGGTGACGCGGCGCGGGTCGCTGTCGAGCACGAGGCCGAGGCCATCGAGCTTGGCATTGGTCGCGGCGATTTCCGCGAGGACCGCGTCAGGGTTGTGACCCTGCCGGGCGATGGCCTGCGCCAGCGTCATCGTGCCTGTCCGGATCGCAAGCAGGTCGGCCATCGCGTCCTTGTAGGGATCGACGGCGTCGAACTTCGGCGGCGACCATTCGACGGGGACATCTGGTGTCGCGATCTGGCCTGCCGCCCATGCGGCTTCGGTGAACCAGCGCCAGACCGGCGCGCAGAGCATCGGGATGAAGAGTTGCCACTGGACGGCGTCGATCATGCGGCGGAACTCGACGAGGCCCGCCCGGATCGAGGAGTAATTGACCTGGCTGAGATCGCCGGTCAGCAGCTCGTAGGGCACCCGGAACCCGGCCGAGATCGTGTGCAGGCTCGCCCGCTTGTATTCGCCGTAGCCACCGGTGGCGACGGGCTGGTTGAAGCGGATGTCCTTGCCGCCGCGGGCATAGGCGATGAGCCCCGGCTCGAACTGCTCGACGCGGTTGCCATCGGCGTCTACGACGGCGGGCGCGATGCCCTGCTGCGCCTCGTCGTCGCCGAAGACGATCGCGGTGACGCAGGCCTCGGTCTTCTTGCGGACCAGTTCCGCCACCTCGTAATCGTCGAGATCGCGCAAGCTGCGGATCACCGGCGCGCCCCAGGGAACCCCACGGGCCTGGGTGCGCTGCTTTTCATAGACATGTGCGATCTCGGTCGCGGGGACCGGGCGGCTGTCGAGCCCGCCGCGCAAGGCCCCATGCGCATCGCCGGGATGTTCCGGGTGCAGCCAGTAGGCCCGGCGTTTTCCAACCGGGTCGAATTCGATGCCCTGGACGATACGGCCCGCGCCAACGTTGCTGGACTTGGTGGCGTCGAGGAAGTCCGCCTCCAGCACCTGCAATTGCAGCGGCACTGCCAGACCATCGCTTGCCCGCCGCAGCCTGCGACGCACCAGCACCTCGCCCGCCTCGACCATCTCGCGGCAGATCAGCGTCTGCAGCCCGTAGAAATCCAGCTGGCCATCGGCATCGCAATCCGCCGTCCAGCGTTCGAACAGGGCGTCCACCTTGCGGTCCAGTTTGTCATCGCCGCTGGCGGCACGGGGCATGATGCCCGAACCGACGATGTTGTTCACCAGCACCGCCACCGCCTTGGCCGCATGCGGGTTGTTACGCACGAGATCGCGCATCCGATCGCGCAACAGCGCTCCGGCAACGCCGATCTCGGTGTCGGCCGAGGATCCCGGCGCGCGCCACCCGTCCGTGCGGCGGCCCTTGGACGCGCCGTCATAGCCGCGCGCCACGGTCTCGAAGGCCTGCCGTGCCAGCACTCGCCGTGCCGCCATGCGCGGGGCGACCGAGGCGATGGCATGGTCCATCCAGTTCGCGGGCATCAGCGATCCCCGCGCGAGAAGCCTGCGAGCCCGGCCACTGGCAGCGGACGGCCCACGCCCGCAATGGCGCGCTCGATGGTGCGGATGCGGGCGAGCAGGTCCTCGGCCGAACCGTAGTCGACGGACTTGCCGTCATAGCTGACCCGGGTCGTGCCGCTGGCATAGGCCCGGCGCAGCGCCGAAAGCTCGGTTTCCGTCCAGTCCATGCCCTTCGCTCCCGCTCAGTGCGTTCGTTCCCTTGCGACGCTCCACTGGAGCCTCGCATCCGCTGCGCGGACCGGTCCTCACTCAGAACCATCCCACCCGCCGCCCGAGCCAGTCGGAGCGGCGTTTCCCCTGCGGGGCCTGTCCCGGCCGGTTGATCTGCCCGGCGGGATCGGTGTCGGTGGGGGCCGCCCCGAGCTGATCCTCGAGGTCGCGCCATTTCTCCTCAGACCAGCGGTCCGCGCCCGCGATCCAGGCGGCGGCGCGGGCATAGACCCGGCAG
>JAEHJW020000589.1_pt1 | contig 20440 bp, 21 predicted proteins | sample 9271431 | NCBI WGS metagenome assembly JAEHJW02 | reverse complement strand
AAATTACTCACAGCTCACCTGCTTCCTGGAAGCTCATCACGTCAACCGTAGCGGTACGAGCAAGACGATCATCCTTGATGACCGTCTTGCCAAATGCCACCTCACTCCACCACACACTGGTGGTCATCGCGACGGTCGCGGCTCCGTTCGCGAGACCCGCGTAGTTCATCTTCAGCGTGGTCCTGGGCAACGCATTCACTGCGGCCTGTAACTCTGCGTCCATCGCTGCCAGCGCGCGTCCCCGATCCATCCCTGTGTTCATCGATGTTCCAGCCGTCTCGTAGTCGATAGCGCACTGCAGCATGACCAGCGGCATAATTCCCTCTGCGTTGACCGAACTCACCTCCCATCGCATCCGAAAGCAATCAGGCAACGCCACTGCCGACAAAAGTTCGTTCTCCTCCACCAGCACGCCGGGCCGCACCACGCCGCGCAGCACAATCGTGCGCTCCGGATTCAGCGCGACCAATCTGCTTCGCAATACCTCATAGAACGTATCCTTCGCGTTCTGCACACGAACCTCCTTCAGTTCTTCGCTCGTCTTCTCCGCTAGCGAACGGGTGGCACCAATGTCAGCGCATAGGAGTAGACCGTGCCCATCGCCTGTGACGCGATGCTGTTCGTAATCTTGTACAGCAGGTCACCAATCACCACGCCCACCGCGGTCTCAAACAACACGTCCGCCGAGTCATACCCCAACGATCCCACCACCGCCAGGACCGCACTCCCAGATACCAGCAACTTCGCTACGCTACCCGACTGGCGAAACGTCGCCGGCCCCAATGGCACGTCCTGAAACGCCGGCGTCGCCAGTCCCAACTGCTCTGCGTCATCGCCCGATACCGCAGGCGCCGCAATTCGCAGCAGTACGACTTCGCCACCGACTGCGCGCATCACCGCATCCGCGCAGCGCATCACACCATCGCCTGACTGCAACACATCCAACGGAGCATTCATCGCTAGCCGAGCCTCTCTGCCACATACGGCTGCAGCAGTGCCTGCACCTGACTATCAATCAGCGAGTCACTGAAGTACTGTGTCTGTAGCGTGTCCATCTTGCTCGACTTCACATTGAGTCCCGGCGTCGCCTGCGCGTTGCGCACAATCTGCGCACAGGCCACCTGCACCGCAGTCGGCACGGCTGTCAGTCCCCCCGTGTAGGTGACTTCGGCCTCGCAGTAGCGCATGCCCATGATGTTCCATGGGAAGTGAAACTCCCCCGTCGGCAAACTGACATAGACAGTCGTTGGGTCTACACTCACCCACTGACCCGGCAACGCAAACGCTGCGGCGTATCCGGTCTCATACACAAAGTCGCCGTAGAAATCATTCCCATAACCGGGTCGCGCATACTGTGCCCGGATCGAGTCCACGCTGATCAGCGGGCCATAACTCAGCCGTACGGTTTGCCGCCTAATCGGCACTCTCATCCGCTCGGTATAACTTGCAGACATCAACGACGGCCGCCGACAGTAGGCCTCGATCATCGACGAGGCGGTCGTCACCCACGAGTCGGCCGTGTCCGCCGATAGTCCAAACGCCACATAATCTGCTGGCAACAAATATCCCATCGCTTCTCTCCTTCTTCCCTCGCACCCGCATCAGGACGAAGCCGGAGCGCCCACCACACTCCGGCCCCCGTTCGTTCTAGCGATCGACCAGCACCTGATAGTGCGCATAGCTCGCGCCCTTCACCACCACCGCTCCAAACTTGACCACGGCATACTGGCTAGCCAGCGAGCCCTGTAGACCAAGCTGGAACACACGCGGATTCGGCTCGCCCAGCCAGTGATACTCGATCAGGTCCTCGGTCACGATGTAGGCCGGCAGTACCGCAGAGCCCGATCCTGGGACACCGGTGTAAGGCAGCGTCCACTCAGGAATCAGCGGAATGTCGCCCGCCTGCGTGCTGAGCGTCTTCACCGTGAGGCCGCCCTCGATGTTCTTCGTGTTCAGAACCACGTTGAACTCCGTCTTCATCTCGCGATCGATCAGATCCAGCAGCACCGGATTCGCATAGATCGCAGTCGGACGAACACCGAAGCTGGTATTGGAAAGCATCTGCGCAATGGTCGACTTCAATCCGTCGACAATGCTCTCGCTTGTGCTGATCGTAGTCGTATTACCGCCAGCCGCAATCTGCCCGACAGCGCCAAAGTACTGCGCGGTCGTCGGCGAACTCAGGCTCGTGTCAGTACCGTTCCACAGCGCGATATCGTGCGTGCGCAGAACGCCATCCACAGTGTCGGTGAGGTCCTTGGCCTGCAGATAGGCAAACTGGCTCTGCTGTTTGCCCAGCTCAAGATCGAACAGGTTGTAGTCGATCTGTGCAACCAGCGCCTTCAGCGGAACACTGTTCTCGATGCGGGTCGGCTGCACGATGGTCGGCACGATGGCGCGCGGATTGACGAATGCCGACGAGGCTGCGGCAGCAGGAATCGCCGTCTCCTCAAAGTAGCGTGACGGATGACCCGTCGCCGGAACCTGCTTGATGCGCTGGCCGAAGACGCCACGACGGCGCACCAGGTCCAGGATCTCTGTCTGATAGATCGGAACTTCAATAGCACCCGGTCCGATGTAGTCCGCCGTTGCGTTGATCTGCGTAAACTTCGCGTTCATTTTGTCTCCTCGTATCTCTGTAAAAAGGCGCAGACGGATCGAAGTCCGGCTGCGCCTTGTTTTCTTCTTATCTACACGCGGTCCTATCGACCGAAGCGATCCGACACCTAACCCAGCAAGCCGGCGCGTCTCAACTCTGACTTCACCGCGATACGCTGCTCGATGCCCAGGCTCGTCAGCGCGCTATCCAGCGCGCCAGCCTCAATCGATGCACCGGACGCTCCCAACTCCAGCGTCACTCCCTGTTTTGCGAGCATCGTTGCCATGCCTGTCGGCAACGTCTTGCGTCCCTGCGACTGCGGAGCAGCCGACGCCGTGAGCTCGGCAATCTTCGCCTCAGCCTCGACGAGTCGCCGCTCCAACTCAGCCTCGCGTGCCGACTCCACCGTCGCCACAATCCGCCCGACATGCTCCTCAGCCTCAGCCGCCAGCGCCACCTGCCTCTCAGCAAGCAGCGCAGCCGCCTGCTCCAGTGCCTCTGCGACTGCTTCCAATCGTTCGGTTGCTTCCATCAAATCCACCACGTTGCTATCTTCCATTGCTCTCCTCCATCTTTCTGGCGTCCGTCAGGACGTCTTACTTCGTCACAGCGGCTCGTGCCTGCCGGTGTTCGGCTCTGCGGTTCACGCGAAAAGATGTTGCACGATACGCCGCCTTCTCGCGCAGCAGAATCGCCGCACCCGTAAACGTCGCTCGTGTCAACCGCCAGACGGTGTCTCGCATATCCGCTACATGCGCATCTGCCAACTCATAGCTCATCCCCATCGCGCTGCCGGCCTCGGCTGCAACACCGCCAACCTTCGCCTCCATCTCCGGATAATCCCGCGCAAACAGGAAGCCACTCACCAGCAGCTTGCTTCCCTCCAGGTGGGCCGACGTGATGATGCCGCACTTCTGCCGCGCATCATGTCCATCCCACCCAGCCTTGTAGTCCACCGCCATGCCCAGCAGGCTCGGCAGCGCCGCCTCCGCAGCCTCCCTCGTCAGCACCACCCGATGACCGCGTGCCCCACTCGGCGCCTTGTCGCTCGGGACATCCACCAGCGTCAGGCAGCCCTCGAAGGGCAACCGGTTCGGATGACCGGCTACCTCCGGAAACTCCACCGCCATCGCACGCAGCTCGCGTCCTCTGCAACGTTGCCGCACCACTCGACGCAACTGCACTGCTTTCTCCACACATGCCTCCTCTTCGCTCTCCTTCAATCGACACGCAACGCGCCAGCACTACGCGCCTTGCGGCTCGACCAACGGACTTGCTAACTCTGCCGGTGCAAGGCCACGCATCGACCTCACCTCCGCCACCGACAGAACTCCCGCAGCCAGCAACTTCGTCTGGATCTCCACCTCGACCATCTCATCGCGGCTCTCCAGGTCCGTCCAGACGAATCTCAGATCGTTCCACCCCAGGCGCTTCGCAATCACATCGCGCGTCAGGTGGTCGGCGATCAACTTTGCCAGCGGAACAATCGCATTCTGAAACGCTTCATCCGCCAGCTCGCCAGCGGTCGACCGATTCACATTCTGCGTCACGTTCAGCATCATGGCGGGAATATCAAATGCATTCGCGATCATGGTCAGCAGAAACTGCTGCCACTCCAGATGCAGATCCGCATCCGTGCCGGCCGCGAACTTCAGCACCTCGGGCTTCTGCTCCGAGCTCAACACCGGAACCCGTCCCGAGCCCTCCACCTCATCCTGCCACCAGCGAATCAGCCGCTCATGCTGCTCCGGCGTCTGCTGATTCATCCACAGCGCATACTGCACCACGCCATTCGAAGCCATCCTGCCGGCATACCGGTGGGCCTGTAGAAAGTGTGAGATCGATTCAAATGCAACCTCTACCTTGCCCAACCCAAACGGCGTGTGGCTGCGCGGATTGAGCCGCACATACATCAACTCATGGTCGAGCAGCGGTACCAGCGCCTCCGCTCCGAGCTTGCCCGTGATCTGCGCATAGCGCGGATCATGTGGATCGCCCTTCCAATGGGCGTTCACCTGGATCGATGCGCCATCCACCGGATACAGCCGCACCGGCAGATCGCCCTCTCCGATCTCAATCTCTGCAGCGCCAAAGCCGCCCACCAGCGTGTCTTCGATCACCTGCTCGATCAGCGTACGAAAGCTGTCAGTCTCGTTCGGTGTATCGAATGACTTGGTCAGTGCCTCGGCTCGCTGCGCGCGATCGCCGGCCACATCCTCGCCCGCACCGCGCCGCACCTCGATCTGCCAATCCATGCACGCAATCCGGTCTTTGATGCAGTTGATCGCCCGCCGCGCCACCGGCATCTCCGCAAACCGCCGCAGATTCTGCGCCGTCGGTTTGGGCAGCGCATTCTGCACGCCCGTCGTCCGGAACGGCGCAAAGATAGAGCTCAATCCCAGCGGAGTAATGGCCGTCTTCCGCTCCCCCATGTTCTCGCCCGATGCTTCCACACCCGAAGCTTCCACTCCGGCCGCCCGCTTCCACATCTCTCTCATCGCCGATCCCAAACCCATACCCATCTCCTCCTGAAATGCAAAAGGCGCAGCCATTTGGCCGCGCCTCACCTACCATCAAGTCTTCCGTTTCTATATCTCTACACGTGTAACTCTCGCTTCGCAGTCTCGGCCACCCGGCCCAGGTCCGCAACCGTCAACACTCGAATCGCCTCACGCTCCATCACCTTCACGCCAAACCCATACTGCTCCTGATCGGCCACCGACGCGATCCGCTCGACAATTGCCGTCAGCTCCAACTCCGCGCCTTCGCTGTTCAACACGCCTGCCCGCAGCGCCTCCGCCGAATAAGCAATTCCCTTCGCTCCTTCCACGTCGTTCTCCAGCGACACCGCATGAAACATTCGCACCTTACCATTGCGATACCCGCAGTCGATCTTCCACGGATCACCCGCCTGCGTATACGCAGCCGCTGCAATCTTCTTGCGCATCAACCGCCACACCCCGGCACGTTCAAACGTGTCACGCATGGTCGACACAATCGCTCCACGCCCACTCGCCTTCCGGCGCGTCGACGGCAGCTTCAGCGGCTCCACATACATCCGCAGCAACTGCTCCATCTCTGCCGGCAGACTCTCCGCCAGCGTCCCGCGCATCTCAGTCAGTTGCACGCTGTTCGACAGCGAATCCTCCAGCGTCTCCAGCATCGGCTTCGCATTCACCCGCAACTCAACGCCCGCCTGCAGCCGCTGCGCAATCTCGGCCTCCAGTGACTCCAGCAGCTCCACATCAGCATCCGGGTCCATGCACCGCACCCGGCTCCAGTCGCGCGTGAACTTCACCGTCGCGGTCTCTTCCCGCCCGGCCTCACGCAGCACCACGCCAATGTTCGCAAACTCTCCCTTCACCACATCCGGCACATACCGGATCAGGGAAAATTCGCACTGTAACCGCTCGCGCACCCAAGCCTCCACAACCTTCAATCTACTTTAACCGCCTACGCTACATTACAAATCGTCCTGAACCTGCGATAGCATCAAACCTCCTCGGAACCACGATGCTCCTCGCCGAACCCCATTCCGGGAATGGCTCCCGATTCGACTCTCGAAACTGTCCGATCAACTCTCTCACTCTCGACCTGCGTTGCAGCAACGTCTCCATTAGCTGCTCGATCACCGCCGGGTCCCCACCGTACCACTCCGGAGGAATCTCCTCAGCCACCTTCCACAACTCCTCCGCCGCGAACTCCTCCACGCGAGTCAGCCAAGGCTCAAAGCTCTCCCATCCACGCACTCTCGCATACACCTGGTTCCGCGCAAACACGCCTCGCAACGGCGCATCCGGAAACGTCCACTCTCCCGCGTTGAAGCAGTACCCCTGATCAATAAACGTAGCCCGATACTTCCGCTCCCGGGGCTTCCGGTCGAACACCGCCTGGCGACCATTGCAGTTGCCCGTCCACTTATCCACCGCCAGCATACCCGCAAACTCCGCCAGGTTTCTCACCTCATCCATCTGCGGCTCCGGCAGATAGTCGACCACCTGCCCCGGCATCAATCCACCGACAAACCTGCTGCCAAACTGCAACCCGCTGGCGCATCGTTCACGAGCACCGCGCCCCAAATCCACCATCATCTCCGGACTATTCGCGATCAGCCACTCGCTCACTTCCACCACGTCACTCTTCGGCACCGACAGCCCCACCGCCTCAGCAATCCGCGTCGCAATCAACTCATTGGCCAGCACTCTCAGATGCTGCGGATTATTCTTGAACTTCACCACCCACAGGTTTGCATCCGCACCCAGCATTAACTGGCTCTGCGCTCCCCCGCGCATCCGACGAATCGCCTGCACCGCCGTTACCGCCAACGTCAATCTCCCAAGCCTTCACCTTACCGCATCTGCATGCCAACCTGTGAGCCACGCGCCAGCAACTCCGCCCGCACGGCCTGGGCCACGGCCATCGCCATTACCAGGTCGTCGTGCGCTCCATTCGCCGCTCCCGTCTTACCGCGTTCTCGCCCCACAAACGTCCTGCACTCGCCCAGCAGCCGCTTGCTCCGGAACATCTCCGGCCTCTGCTCCAGCAGCGATCCCAGCCCCGCCGTCATCTCCGGCTTCGACGCCGCTGTCGTCAGCCACCCGGCCTCGCCGCCCTGGCGATAGACGTTGCCATAGTGCTCGCTCGTCTCGATATACGCCAGCACCGCTGCGCCATGATTATTCCGCTCTACCGCAATCAACGCCCCCTGATACTCCTTCGCCAACTCCACCGCAGCCTTCGCCAGCTCCGCTGGCCGAAGCCTCTCCTGCAACTCCGCGCACTGCAATCCCGTCACGCGGTCAATCACCTGCACCGCCGCAAAGTCGCCATCCTCACCTCCACCCGCCGAATCCACCGCCACAACATACACCCGACCCGATGACGCCGGAAGCCACACCTGCAACGCTCCGCCCCGACGCGTCGCCAGCACCGGCCCCACCTCCGCCATCCGCCGTTCAATCGCTGCAACATCGAAGAAGCACGTTCCCGTCGCTCGGAAGCAAGTCTCCGCATCTTCAGCAAACTCCTGCGAGCGCAGCCCGCCATAACTCCGCTCCAACCCGCGACGGAATCCAATCTGCTCTCCGCTCAGCCCATGCCGCTCCACCAGCGCCCTTTCCTCATCGGTCATCGCAGCAGCATCCACAACAGGCCCCACATACGCCTGCTCCAGCCACCACGGCATAAAGTGCCGCACCATCGCATCCTTGTCGCCACCGCCATCCACACCCGCGCACCACTCCGCATAGAACGCTCCATAGGCACCATTCGGCGTGCTCTCCAGCACCAACTCCCCACCCGGAGCCAGCGCCGCGCGTAACCCGGCCAGCGTCATCGCAGCATCACCCGGCCACTGGCTCACCTCGCTGCAGTGCAGATTCTGCACACTCAATCCGCGTCCCGCACCCACATCGCACGCACTCGCCACGCGATATTCGCTGTCGAGCTCCGGAAACACCATCTGTCCCACATTTGCGCGGCTGCGCACCAGCAACCCTTCGCGCAGAAACGCCGGAAGCTCCTCCCACATCCGCTGCACGATCCGAAAGATCGACTCCGCCGCCTCTCGTGTATGCGCAACCTGCAGCGTCAGCGTTCCCGGTCTGGTGATTGTGCGCAGAAAGAATCTTCCCGCCGCCCACGTGGTCACTCCCATCTGCCTGGCCTTCAGCACAATATTCTGCCGGCCTCGCCGTTCTTCAAATCTCCGTTGCGCAGCATTGGCGATCAGGGGCCGCACGTTCCCCTCCCGATCACGCACGCGCAGCAACAGCTCGGCTGCATCCAAAATCAACTCAGGCTCGCACTCCAGTCGCAGGCCTATATCCAACAGACTCGTTGTATCCTTCACGTCTCATCCCACCCCGGCGCGCGGTCCCCCATCCCGCGTCGACTACGCGAATAGAGGACCCGCACCTCCCCTCTCACTTTCCAGGCAATCACCCGCCTTACGGAACCCGTGGTGCTCCATTGGTCGGCGGGTCCATCAGCGAGTTGGTAAACCAACTGAAGATCGGAGCCGTCGTCGGGGAAGTTCCTCCAGTGGGGTTCTGGTCATACTGGTTTGGCCACACCTTCCACGTATTCGTCGCACCCGCACCGTAGTTGCTGAGAAATACTCCCAGCGCAGGCGTCAGCGTGACACCCGTCCCTGTCGGATTCGTTAGCACGATGGTTGGCGTCCGCGTCACCGCCGCAGCGGATGCTGTCGTTGCAACGCTCGTGGTGTAGACCCCAGCACCGCCCGTCGTCCCGCTCGTCTGCGCAGTGATCGTCGTCCCTGCCGGAATGCCCGTTCCGCTGATCGTGTCGCCTACCGTGATAACGCCAAAGACCGACGACACAGTGAGGCTCGTTCCGCTTCCCGTCGCGGTAAACGTTGCAGGCACGCATCCGTACCCCAGCCCATCGTACGTAGTGGTCGAGGGGATTGGCCCTCCCCACGAATAGTCAATCCCATTCGGTACACCACCGCTGGCCGTCATCACTCCGGTTACATGGCAGTGTGGACCGCCGCCAATCGAGGTGAACGGAGTCGCATTCGCATAGCCCGTTCCCCCGCTATAGGAGATAGTCACCCCGCCATAGAAGTAGGGGCTCAGCACCATCGCAAAGTTCTGGTTGGTATATCCATAGATGCTGTCGCCCGCAGCCATTTTCGCCGCAGTCATATAGAGAGGATCGTTGGCCGTCTTCGACACCAGAATCCCCGGCCCTCCCTTCCCTCCGTTCCCTCCAGGCACCCAGATAGGCATTGCCCCGTTGCTCGTCCACACCGTGTCAAGGTCGGTCGTGTCCAGATTCGTGTTGCCCTCGTAGATATTTACCCAGCCTCCGTTCGCCGCATTCTGCGCCTGCATCTGCAATCCGGTCAGCGGAGAGATGCTATCTGCGGGACTAGCTAGAAACTGAGCGTAGCCGTTATAGACCTGCGTCAGCAGCACATAGATAGGAGTGGTGGGGTACTTCGCAAAGAGCGTGCGGTACATGGTAGCGGCGGCCTCGTACGATGCCGGGTTCTGCGGAGTTGAGGCGTTGTAGGCCGTGATGTTCGCAGCCGGACATCCACCCGTGTTGCCGACAATCGAAGCCGATCCTCCCCATGAAACGGGCACGTCTGCAAGGCCTGCCTGATCGAGCATCTGCCGCCACCAGCCTACGGAGTTGGTTCCGTTCGGATTGCCATCGTCAATGTCCAGCCCGAGCAGGCGAATAAGGCCGGCCTTTACCGATCCCAGCAACATCGCAGTAGTCTGGTCTCCGCTGAAGTCCGGTCCGCATCCGGTGCTCTCAAAGATCACCAGCGGCGGATTCGTCGTGATGCCCGGAAAGAGTTGCCCCTGGTAGAACTTCGTCTCATAGAAGATGTTCGAAATCTGCCCAAACGTCAGGTTTCCCGGAAAGATCGCAAACTCATCAATGTAGACCGGATTCTGCGTCGTGTCAGAACCGCCCACTCCGTAGCTGACACCACTGCTCACGTATCCGGGGACCATAAGCGGCTCCGTCGTTGAGTTCATCGACATAGGGAGCACGTTAGCTGTGATATTTGCGCCCGTACCCGTCGGCGCAGTCAACACAATCGTAGGTGCCGACGTGCAGCCAGCGTTGCTGTCTCCAGCGTTTGAGACGGCGGAGGTGATCACCCCGCTGGTGGCTACTGCCGTTCCCGTTACCACGCAGTTTGCTCCACCCCCCGTGGAGGTGAATGCAGTAGACGCAGCGTAGCCTGTCCCACCTGCCGTCACCGTCCACGTCACATTCCCAAATCCCTGAGCCGAGGTGTTGCTGGAAATAGCAGATGGGATGGACGTTCCTACTGGCAGCCCATTCATCCACATGCTCACCGCTGACGCTTGTCCGGTACCGGAATCTTCCACCACGATGTCGTAGTTGAATCCGTTGGGCATCGCATCATAGCCAGTCCCCGTGCAGGACAACTGCTGGGCCTGATTCTCTCCCGTCCCGTTGCGCTCAAAGCAGAGCTGTGAGGCGTTAGCGTTGGTTGTGTTCTGTTGCAGGAATAGCTCCCACCAGCTTCCCGTTGAGGAAGCAACGTCCCCCTTGCTTGCGAGCACCAGCTTTGCATTCCCATTCCAGTTGAACCGGTCCACGTGGACAAGCATCGTCCAGGGAACGTCCCATTCGATATCTCCCAGCGTGTTGTTGGGCGCTACATTTAAGCCGTTGTAGGGGAACTCCGCCGAGAACTGCTGCGCGTTGGTGTTGTCGAATCCGGGCTGATCGGTCGTGACTGTGCCGGAATTATAGGTGGTGGAAACGGAGGTCGTCGCCGGTCCCCAGTAGTAGCCGAAGTTGCCGCTCGTTGTGCCAGCCCACGTCAGATTGTTCCCGCCAGTGCTGGAGTCGATAGCCGTTGTACCAGCTCCCTCGTCGATATCCCACTGCCCAATCAAGCCACTGGTGATCGAACCGCCGGTATAGAGCGTGTTGATCTGAGCCGATGTCAAAGCCACGCTATAGATACTCACGTCGCTTATCTGACCGTTGAGATAGCGCCCCCCACAACAAGGGTAGTTTCCGCCTATCTCGAAAGGTCCTGTGTTATCGGCCGCCGTTCCATTCGCCGCAGCGGAACCATCTACCGCCCCGTTGACGTATCCAGTCAACCCCGCAACAGAATCGTACGTCATGCTGATGAAATACCAGGTGTTTACCGCCAACACGTGAGACCCTGCATAGCTTATGTTTGTATTCGTGTTTACTGCCGTTGTGGTGATGCCCGCCAAAATTGTGCCGGAAGATTGCACCAGAATCGTTGTAAACCCCCCTGCTCCCTGGGCCATGATTGTCACGTAATTCCCGCTCGTAGGTATCGCGGTGAGATATACCCATGCGCTGAAGGTATAAGCCGCCGGGTTGAGCGTTGAAGTTGTAACTGTCAGATAGTCGTTCGTGCCATTGAAGGCACCGAAATAAGTTTGTCCATTGGACGCTGCGGCTGGCGGCGCGGGCGAATGTGTCGTAGTCGTCGTAGTTGTTCCCGTATTCACAAACGATGTCCGCGATACTTGATCCTTGAACGCCGTCGTCGGGTCGTTGAAGTTCAGCCACACGCTCGGTCCTGCCGCGTTCACCGCGTTGGCGAAGGTGTTCTGCGGGTTAGTCGCCTGCCCGAACACCACCCCGCAGAAGAGACACCAGAGCACCACCACATCCATCAGTCTGCGCATTACTGGCTCCTTCCCGTTACCAGCGTCGCTCCCAGCAGGTACACAGGAACCGCCGAGGTCGCATCCGCGTAGACGCGAATCGTAAGTGTCGTAGGTGTGGTCATGCCCGTCGCAGGGCACCCGTTGGCTCCCGGTGCGGCAATATTCGGAATCAGCGCCGTTCGCACCTTTCCATTGGCTGTTGTGCTCACCGCCGTTGTCGTCACAATCGCGGTCGAGAAGGTCGGAGAACCTACGACCTGGTTCGCTGTCACGCACGCCGTCTGCACGTCCATCACTGCATTGCCCGTTACTGCCGTCGAGTAGAACTCAAGATACATACCCGAACTGGTCCAATAGGGCGGAGCCGTCGTGGTCAACTCCGCATACTGTGGTGCAGTTGGCGTAGCCTGAAACAGCATGTAGCCCAGCGCACTCGACGCCGGATTCACCGAGCCAGTCTGCGGCTCATTGTTGTTGTAGCGCGTAAACCCGCCAGCAAACGCCGATCCACCATCCGACACCGCTGCAGGGTAGTAGTTGTACGTCAGCGGCGGTGTTGTGCTTCCGGTCGGAATGGTGCATGTAGCACCGAGCGTGCACACGATCCCGTTGACGGTTGTGGCGCTATTCGCCAACGCCGTATTCGGAATGGCACTTGCCGCCACCGCAATACTTGGAGCCGTCGTTGCATTCGTCACTGTAGGCGCCAACCAGCTAGGCCATGTGCCAACCGCGACGCTGGTAACTGTTCCTCCGCCTCCAGCACCACAGATCCCATTCGCCGCCGTACAGACTTCGCTCCCAGCCACAAACAGAGGCTGGTTCAGCGTGAAGCGAACATTCCGTGGATCAACGACAAACGAATAGCCGGGGCTGGCATCATCCTCGAAGATGTTATACGGCTTTTGATTCGATGACACCGGTTCATTGCCCTGCACAAACAGAATCGTTCCGTTGTTTGCGGGACGATACTTTATGTAGAAGTCATTCTGGTAGGAACCGTCAACGTCAAACATGTCTTGGGCGACACCGTTGTTCGTGCTGTTCAAGGCCTGGAATGCATGCGTCAGTTGCGACGGACCTGCATCATCCACCATCACCCCATGCGAGTTGTAGCTCCCTGTAGATGCTGTCGATTGTCCAATATAGATGTTCAACCCCGCCTGCTGATACTGCGAGGTCGGAGCACCCACTACCGTATCCCCCGCAGCGAACGGAACCGTGTTCGTCGCCAGTTGAGCGTCGCCTCCGACTCCGCTGTTGGTCCCGGTAATAAAAGCCGAGGGGAAAAATGTGACACTCGTATTCGGTGCCCTCATCACAATGTCTGTCGTGCTCGATTCGTTCGCTCCGGTTTGAGCCCACGTCATGGATGGGTTGAAACTATCCTCGCTATTGGTCAAAACCGTGAAGGTTCCATTCAAGTCCGTCGGCGTAGCTCCCGTAACGATAACCGTCGATCCCGCAGGAAAATAAAATGGGTATCCCATAAATCCTGACACGGTCACAACGTTGCTGGCGCGCACGATTGAGGCCCCGTAATTTATCACCGTGGCAGTCGCAACTGGTGTGCCAGGAATAATGTTTCCGCTCCCATTGCAACCTCCTACCACGCAATTACTTAAGAACACCTGCGTCGAAGAAGTTGCCCCAACCACCGCATACGCAATCGGCCATGAACTCACCGCACTGGTTGCCACCAGCGATTGTCCACACGCTCCACCCTGCATCACCAGAGCCGCATTCGTATTCCCGTTCGTACCATCCCACGCATACCGCGTGTTGAAGGTAATCGACTGCACCCCACTGGCCGGCGTCCCTACCGCTGTTACGGCAGCCTCTTCCTGAAAGGGTCCAGCGAGACATACATCCGTCCCCGCCACAAAGTTCCCAGGGCTCGCCGGTGAGCTTCCCAGCGTCACATTGCAGGTCGTCGCAGTATAGTTCTGCCACTGCCCGTTGCCATTATTCGTACAGGAACTTGGAACGATGTTGCCCCACGCCGTCGATACCGGAACCGTCCCAGACGCCAGCGTGTAATAAGTGCCATTCAGTGCCGAACCTGTAGACGCAAGCGTGGCCGTGCTTCCGCCCTTCGACGTATCGAGCAGAATCCCCCCGTCAGCAAATTGATTTCCACTAAGAGCAGTGCACATTCCGTGGCATGTAAACGAAGTCGTCGTCAGAAGATTTGATCCGGTGACCCCTCCGGTCGCAATCACCCCCGTGTAGTAGCCGATCTGGTGGGCCTGTTTAACCGTGTGCGTCACGCCTTCGTCGGAAGCCGCTACAGTGCCGCCAAACGAACTCATATATCCATAATCAAAGGCCGTGTCGCCTTGCGCGAAGTGTGAAAAGGTGCCGCCGTTCATCTGAGTGATGCCCCTCGTGGCGGATTGAAAGTTGCTCGCATCCAGAGTGCACACACTCCACCCCTGCGCAGAGGTTCCGTTATTTCCCAGGTCGTATCCCGATTGAAAGCAGTTCGCGTCGTTGGTGAACAGGTTGTAGCTACCAGTGTTAGGGCTCGCCGCAGTATTGGCCGAAGTGATCGTAGCTTGCGACACTGTCCCGGTACCCGAAAACGTCGTGCTCGCGGAAGTACCGCTGATGCTGAAGCTGGTCCCGCTCGGTTGCGCCACCGCCTGAGTAGCCGTCGGCAGCAGGCTCACCTTCTGTCCCAACCCGGCAGACGTTGCCGCCGCATTCTCATCCACATAATTCTTGTCGGCCGCCTGGTTCGGACTCACCGGATCTGCCGGCAGCACCAATGGCCCCGTCATCGTGTCGCCCACCTTCTGCACATACGGTGACGTGGCAAGCGGAAACCCCGTAGACGCTGCCGCAATCGCCTGGTCAACATATTGCTTCGACACCGTCTGCATCGCAACGCTGATCGGCAACACCTGGTTCGTAATCGCCGCCAGTGTCACCGTGCCGCCACCCGGCACCGTCACCGGAATCACCCAGTACTCTCGGCTCGTCGTCCCATCGCTCAGGTGGAACACCGCCGTATAGTAACTACCCATCGGTGTCGCACCTGCATTCGGGGCCAGCGCAATCGACAGCAGCCCTCCCGCACTTATCGTCGCCGACGTATTCCCTGCCGGCACCGTCTGCCCGCCCGCCGTCGTAAACGTGCTCCAGCTCACCAGGACCGTTCCGCTCGCGGGTGTCCCATTCGCGCTATACACCGTGTCCTGCACCGTCGTCGTCGCCACCTGGGCCGCTGCCGTGCGAACGCCTCCGATCATCATGGCCACCAGAACTACCAGCAGCATCCACCCTCGCCTTGTTCCGCTCATTGCTCCTCCAACTTCCACTGCCGTCTTGCAAATCCACTCACACTGCGACCATGCCGTGTCGCCGCCAAACCCTCTAGCCTTTAGCACAGCCGCCTGCATCCGCCGGGCTACTCATCAGCGCAGGCGTCGCATTGGCTGCCACCACCGGCGCAGCCGATGCAGCGACTCCCGCAACGGGTGCAATCGCATGCAGCAACATTCCGTTCACCGTCTGCGCAAGCTGAATAAAGTCCCCGCTTCCAAAGTGCCCAATCGACACGCCGCTGTCGTGAGCAATGGCGAGGCCAATGTTCAAATAACCAAGAATCCTCTGCAGTTCATCTGAGTTCATATTGTTCTCCTCCACCTGCGCGGTCCATCCACGTCCTATCTCTGCTGCTCTTCACCGCGCACACGTTGCAACCATCTCCGTCAAACCGCTACCATCACCTTTAGCAACGCGCTCCGAAAGGTACCCATGGAATCCAGCAACAACTCCGCTCCTCGTCGCTCTGAAGACATCGCTCTCGATCTCCTCAAATTCGTCGCCGCCCACACCAACCTCGGCAGCAAGGGCGCCTCGTCCACCGGCTTCGGCCCTCCCTCGGCCGTCAAGCCTGAAGATCAGGTCACGCAACTCTTCGAGCTTTACACCCGCTGCCGCGTCGCCGTTGAGTCTCCACTCCCCAACGTCGCAGCGCAGAAGTAGCCGTGCCTCCTCTGCGCGTCGCCGTCATCGGTACCGGCGCCTTCGGGCGCAATCATCTTCGCGTCTACCGCGAGCTCGAACTCGCTCATCCCGAGCTCGTTCAGCTCGCCGCTCTCGTCGAACCCGACGCAGCGCGCAGCACCACCTTCGCCGCTACCTACAACATCCCGGCCTTCGCCACCCTCACCGAACTCCTCGCCGCCAACCTCTCGCTCGGCGCCGCATCCGTCTGCGTCCCCACCATCCATCACGCCGCGGTCGCCGAGCAGCTCCTCCTCGCCGGCCTCGATCTCCTCATCGAAAAACCCTTCGCCGCAACCCTCGCTCAGGCCGATCACATCCTCGATCTCGCTTGCACCCACCAACGCATCGTCGCCATCGGCCATCTCGAGCGCTTCAACCCCGCCGTCACAGCGGCCATCGCCGCTCTCAACCGGCCCATGTTCTTCGAGTCCCACCGCCTCAGCATCTTCACCCCGCGGTCCCTCGACGTCGACGTCGTCCTCGACCTCATGATTCACGACATCGACATCGTCCTCAGCCTCACCCAGTCCCCCGTTCGCGAAGTCCGCGCCGTCGGCCTGCCCATCCTCTCGCGCAAAACCGACATCGCCAACGTCCGCGTCGAGTTCGACTCCGGCTGCGTCGCCAACTTCACCGCCAGCCGCGTCTCCACCGAGCAGGTCCGCAAGCTCCGTCTCTTCCAACCCCACCAGTACCTCTCGCTCGACTTCGCTCGCCAGGAACTCCTGACCATCAGCGTCGATCCAACCGTCGTCGCAGCCGCAATGGCAGCGACGGCCGCTGCAGGTTCATCGCCCACCCCTGCACCCACCGCGACCGCCGCCACGCCCCACACCATGCCCACCGCCCACCCCACCGCCGGCCTCTCCCTCACCAAGGCCGACATCCCCAAAGGCGAACCCCTTCGCCTTGAGCTTGAAGACTTCCTCCACGCCGTCCGCAACCGCACGCAGCCCCGCGTCCCCGCCGCAGCCGGTCGCGCCGCTCTCTCTCTTGCTCTCACCATCAACGAGCAAATCGCCACGCACGCCCACCGCGCCGGCCTGCTCTAACATCCCTACGGCATCTGCTTCACCACAGTCCCCGGCGGAATCGTCAGCTCGAACTGGTCCGCCTCAAACGGCTCATTCAGCGTCAACTTCATCACAACGATCTTCAGCGAGTACTCATCCAGCGGCCTCCGAATCATAATCACCGTCGGGAACTGCTGCCCGTCATACTCCTGGTACGCGTCATACGTCGCCTGCGTCACGACCTGGCCAACGTCGTTATAAATATCCTGCTGAAACGGCAGCATCGTCACTCGGCTGATATGCACCACCCGCGCCACGTGCAGCGCATTCCCGATCCCTGCCTTCAGCACGGACAGGTCATAATCCGGTTCGACCATCTCCGTCCGATGATGTGCATCCTCATGCAGCACCCGCGTCGACTCCGTCTGCGTCACAAACTCATTCGCCTTCACACCCGGTACCAGCAGCGAGTCCAGAAACACATCCGGCCGTAGATTCTCCAGCCCATTCTTCGAGGGCATCGTCACCTTGTCCGACCCTTGCCGCCACACATTCCCATGCGAAGACGCCATCTTCAACGTGAACGTCTCCCCGTTGCTCACCATATCCAGCGCACTGGACCCAATCAACGGCAGTTGCATGATCACTCGCAGATTCGCTGGCTTCTGCACAAAGATGTACCCCGTAAATGACGTGTACTCCTTGAGCTTGCCTTCCTTCGATCCGCCCGTCGTCGCAGTAATCTGCACCTGTGCTTTCAGCGTCCTCACAGCCGCATCCCGCTCCGACATGTCCTTCTCCAACTGCTCAACCGTCGCCGTCTGGTACACCGTCGGCGCCTGCGTTTTCACCACGAGCCGCGTCGTCGAAATACAGCCGGTCAACCCGCCTGTCATCGCCATCACCAGCACCGATAACGCCCTGAAATTCTTCATCAATCGCAAGTTCTAAGTATATCGACTCACAACGGCCCCTCCGCGATGCAGAATCATGCACAATCTTTCGCTTCCATTTGACCCGTCCCGCAGCAGCTATCAAAAGAACAGCTCAAATTCTCGGCACCCGCGCCCGCAACTAGCCCAGCACCGCATCCACATGGCTCCAGACCGCACTGTACGGCACCACCCACGGCTTGTTGATGATGGTGACAACGATCTGCCCCGGCCTCATGCTCCAGCCGATCGTCACCCCATCCGCCGACGCCCGACCCTCAGCCTGCGTCGGATCCAGCGCCGGCCCACCAGCCGCCTTCACCTTTGCGGCAATGGCGGCTGGATCTGCAATCGAATACGTTCTGGCCTGGCTCATCTCAGGCCGCCGCCGGCATCGCATTCAGCAGCGCCGTAATCTCTGTGTCGATGATGTTCGTGTAGTTCTCGATCTCGCTCACCGTATTCGGATTGCTCACCTTCACCGCCTCCAGCAGCGCCGGAAGCTGCGCCTGAACGCTCTTCAGCAGCACCGGCAGGCTTGTAGCCGCATTGACCGTGGTCACCGTCGCCAGTGCCGTCGCCAGGTCTGACTTGATATTGGCAATCACGGTGTTTGCCTCCTCGCCCAGCGCCGAACCACCGCCCACCGTCAGAATCGTCACCACCACCGGCCCAAGGTAGGTCAGCACACCCTGTGCGATGGCAATCCACGACGGAGCCGTTCCGAACAGCTTCTTGAACGCCGCTTCCACCTTCGCCGCAAACGACTTCAAATCCTTAATCACATTGCTGAAAACACTCATGCATCTCTCCTGGCGGGTTTCACCCGTCGTTCTTTTACGTCCATCTCATCCATACGAAGACCGCTCCAGCCACTCCCACCTGCCACCGCGAGCGTAACGTCTCGTCCGCTCTACTTCGCTCCGCCCTCTTCCGCCTGCAATCGCGCCTTCTCGCGCTTCCGCCGATCCAGCTCCTCAAGGATCTTCGTAAACGACCCATTCTTCCGCGACGGATTCTTCCGTATCGGCTTCAGCAGCTCGGTGGCCAGCTTCACATGCGGGCAACTGCCCTTCTTGGCCGCCTCCACAAACCCGTCCACAATCCCCTGGAACTCACTCGCCAGCGTCCGTCGCATATGGCTCCGACACTCACTCGGGCGCAACCGCCTGCCCTTCCCCTCGCCCACCGCTTCCTTCACCTCATCCAGCTCTTTGCTCTCCGCCATCGCTGCCATTTGCCTCCAAACGCAAAACGGGAGACCCCAGAAGGGCCTCCCGCTTTATCTCTACTTATTTAGAATAGCAGGCTGAGTATAGTAACTATGCCAACTTTTCAAAAGTTTTATTTGTTTTAGAATGAAGCACTTCGGCTGATTTCCTCGCATTGCCCCCCTTGACAGCTTTTCAGCGGTTCCAGCATCTTCGCCTCCAGAAACATCTCCGTCAGCAGGTCCAGCGCATACCCATACTGCCGAATACTGTTCCGCAGGCTCAGTCCCAGCATGCCCGCGGCCTCGCCCTGCGTATATTCCTGCAGCGCAATCCGCTTGATCAACTGTTGATTCATCACCGTCAGCCTGCCCAGCCGCTTCTCCACATCGAAGCAGAAGACCACGGCATCCTCAAAGCTATGCATCCGATAGCTCGTCACATGCCCGCGAAACAGCTCCCGTCCCATCAGCGACGGCACCCTTCCGGCCTGGATCGACAGCCGCAGATACCGCCTCAGCAGCGCCTCCGTGTACTTGCGATAGAACGCCAGTTCCACCTTCGGCCTGCCATCCATCTCGGGCGTCGACTTCGACGGCGCAGCATCCACCCGCTCCGCCACCGCCCACACCCGCGGAAGCATCAACGCATTGGCCAGTGTCCCTACCACTCCCCCCGTGCTTCCCTCTCGAATGACCCGTTCCTGCCGGGTCTGCCGCATCGGTTTCGGAACCAGCTTCAACCCGGTCGCATGCTCTCTGTTGCGTAGTTGCTGCTTCATCGGGCACCTCCCTCGCACGCCATCGTTCTCACCGTTGGGCTCACCGTTGAGCGTCTCTGTACCCGTCGGCTTGACGCCCGCGGTGCCGGGAACTCCGACAGCCACCGAGCGCATCCACGGCAGTACACTCCATGACCTGTAGCGCGCAGCCAGAGCGCACCACAGGCCTCACACACCTTCAAATCAACGCGGAAGTTCTTCATTTTCTTATATCTCCAGGCACAGTTTTCCCCCGGCGAGCCTCGGTCTTTTTCAGCGGTCGGATGGGCTCGCTCAGTTGCTATAAGGTCTGCTTCGCCGGTGGTTCACGCTCTTCGTCGAAAAATCCCACCGGGCGGCGCATTCTGTTTATCGTGTTGTGGCAGAGCCCGGTCCTGGGAAACCCGCTCCGCCCCATTGTCCCCTCGAAGACTTTCGCCCTCCGCAGCTCCTCGTTTCCATGGGCTCCGGCGAGTAATCGCCTTAGTTGAAGTTCTGCGGTTATATCTCGGCGCCCGCATACTGTCAACCTCTAAATTTCGTCCGCATCTAAGTGTCATAACCACAATAACTACAATAAGTTGGGTGTATTTTGCCGAAATTATATCCACAGAGATTCGCTAAATCTTCGCCCATCAATAGGTTGCCTGCCCCCTGCTCTGCTCCGTCCTTTTCCCACCACAAGGCCTTGTGCTCTTCCCACTCCCACCACAAGCCGCGTCCGTCTTCGCC
>JAEHJW020004962.1_pt1 | contig 20444 bp, 23 predicted proteins | sample 9271431 | NCBI WGS metagenome assembly JAEHJW02 | reverse complement strand
GAGAGCTTTCCGCGTCTTATCGCTATCGGGCGGACATGACGCCTGGAGTGTACGAAGGACAACGGTATGACGGAGTGATGCGCGACATTCAGGGCAATCATGTGGCCTTGGTAAAGGCTGGAAGAGCAGGATCAGATGTAATGGCAGCGGACAGCGAATTGGAGACGACAATGTCAAAAGCAGAGGAAATGGCGAACAAGGTAGCGGCTGACAAAGATGATAACGCGGCCCGATATGCGGCGATTGCGGCCAAAGGCGGCGACAAGAAAGCCAAAGACCGCAAGAGGGCGAAGGACTGGACGTTCGAGGATTGGGAAAGCGACCGCAGCGAGCAGGAATTGGAGAAGGACGATCCCCAAGGACAAGATCGCCGCAAGGCCCGCGACGCTGAGGAAGACGACGAAGACAAGGCCAAGCGCAAGGAATTCGAGAAGAAGGCGGAAGACGCGGAAAAGATGTGCAAGGACTCTTTCAAGGAACTTGTGGAAAAACTCCAGGCGAAAGGGTACTCGAAGGAATACGCGACCAAGATTGCCGGTAAAGTAGCCAACGAAAAGGGAGACGATAAGGCGATGGATCGAAAAGCCAAAGACACGGAAGAGCGGGATGAAGTCGATCCTGAAGCGAAAGACAAAAAGGCGAAGGATCGCAAAGCGAAGGACAGAATTTCCAAAGACGCGCAAACTGCCGAGGAGCGGGCGATGTGGGCGCAGATGCGAAAAGATGGCTCGGCAGACGATCCTGAAGACGATGCCATGCCTGCCAGCCTACGTCATGCCAGCGATTCTCGTCTGAAACATGCGATGGATGAATTCAAAGCGGAACTCCGCGCTGCTGAGGAAGCGCGGCGCGCTGTGCGCTCTGTGGTCGGCGACGTTCTGGCTTACGATACAGCGGAAGAAATTTACAGTTTCGCGCTCGATCAAATGAAAATCGACCATAAAGGAGTGGATGGCGTCCCTGCTCTCCGCGCCCTTTTCAATGTCGCGCAAGAAGCGAAGAAGCCGACGCCTCGCGTGGCCTACGATTCCACCGGCATCGAAGAGAAGTTTCCCAGCGCAACTCGACATATCAATGTGATGTAAGGAGAAGAAATCATGGGCAGCATTCCTAGCGGAAATTTGATTGGAAGTTTTCAGCGCACGGTCAACCTTTACAACCCGATTGGGGTAGAGGGCGATTTTGCCAGCAGAAACCCTCGTGCAACCGCTCTGACTCCCAATGGCGGCGCGTTTGTCGCTGGGCCAAACGGAGTCAACATCGGCAATTTCGCATGGGTCGCTTCGGACGGTATCACTGTGAATAGCTATGCAACGGGCGCAGTTGCTCCGAGCGGCTATGTCCATCGCGATCAGCAGGGACTCTTGACCGAGTATCTGCAAGCAGCCGGAATGCTGATTCCTCCAGGCTTCCCCGTGACATTGATGGTTGCTGGAGATTTTCTCGACTTGATTGCAGGCGGCAATGCCGCAGTTGTGGGAAGCCAATGTTATGCGCGATACTCCGACGGCGCGCTCTTTACAGGAGTCGCACCAGGGGGCGCAACTGGGACAGGGTCTATCGGTTCGACTTCCACAGCTGCCATCTCAAGTACCACTTCTGTGGTTTTGAGCGCGGTCACTGGACTCATCAGCGATGGCGATACCATTGCTGGCACTGGCATTCCTGTTGGGACAACGATTCTTTCTGGAGCTACAGCCAACAATGGCGGCGCGGGAACGTATGTTCTGAGTGCCGCTGTCGATATCACAGTCTCAGAAACAGTGACTACCTTTGGCAATGTGCTTGACGTAACTGCGGTAACAGGGACATTTGCCATCGGCGATGCGGTCACTGGCACGGGCATTCCGGCGGGAGCCACGCTTGCCAGTCAAGTGAGTGGCGCGACTGGCGGCGTCGGCGTTTACACGCTGAGCATTCCGGCCACAGCCTATGCAGCTTCGACTGCACTTACGATTGTCGGCGGAATCCTCACAAGCTTTGTGGCGAAATCCACGGCAAACGTGGGGCAACTCGTACAAATCTCAACATGGGGTAATTAGCGATGGATCGTCATCTTCAGGCAGTATCGGATAAATTCGGCATTCACTTTATGGGAGCGGATGCCCGTCTCCTGCCTACCGAAAAGGAACTCGGGGGCAGGTTGGCAATGGATGCTACGCCGGAGTTGATTTCCATCTCCAGCAGTGGAATTCCCGCGTTTCTGTCCACCTACATCGATCCCAATGTGATCGAGTTTTTGATTGCTCCGAACAAAGCCACGGAGATTGTCGGTCAAGAAACGAAAAAAGGCGATTGGACGATGGAAACCTCCATGTTCCCAATCGTGGAATATACCGGCATGGTGAGTTCCTACGGCGACTATTCCGAGACTGGTATCGGCGGCGCAAACACGAACTGGGTACAACGCCAGTCGTATACCTACCAAATCACGGTGGAATTCGGCGAGCGCGAAATCGAAAAGATGGGTCTGGCTCGGATCGATTGGGCAAACGAAAAACGCGCTGGTGCGATTGTCACTCTGAACAAATTCCAGAATAAGACGTATTTTTTCGGGGTTGATGGTCTGGCGAACTACGGTCTTCTGAACGATCCTTCCTTGCTGGCTTCCATCGCTCCGATTTCGACGCCTCCTTCCAGCGGTACAGGATCGAATCTGGTTACTTGGCCGCAGAAGGCGACTGATCCCAATGGCGCATTGTTCGTTTACAACGACATCAAGGCGCTCTACGGACAATTGGTTGCCCAGGCTGAGGGCAACGTGGAACTGGATATGGCATCCCCTTTGACGTTGGCAATGTCGCCGCAATCGCAGGTCTATCTCACGTTGACCACGCAATACAACGTCAATGTGCAGGATATGCTCAAAAAGAACTTCCCTAAGATGCGGATTGAGACGGCCCCAGAATACGCATTGCTTCCCGGCGGCGAATTTATGCAGTTGATTGCCGACGATATGCGCGGACAGCGGACAGCGACCACAGCGTTTACCGAAAAGCTGCGCAGTCATCCGATTATCATTCGCGAGTCCAGTTTCCGACAGAAGATGAGTCAAGGGTCATGGGGAACCATTATCTTTCGTCCATTCCTGGTTGCGGGAATGCTGGGAATATAAATTTTCAATCGAGAGGAAAGAACATGGCAAAAGATACTGTGATCGTGGGTTGTAGGCTTCCCAATGGTTTAGTGCTGAAGCATCCGAAAAATCCGAATGTAACTGTCCAATTGAATGGAACGTATGTTCCTCCTACGTCCGCAGGTCTGTACGTTCCTCCCCGTCCTTATGGAGTCACAGTGGTGGACGCAGAGTTGTGGGCAGCATGGAAAGAGGCTTATGCGGGATTTCCGTTCCTGAAATCGCAGGCCATTTTCGAGGCGCATTCCATCGCGGATGCAGATGCGAAGGCGAAAGAATTTCAAAAGGAAAAGACTGGGTTTGAGGCGATGCCAAAAAATGTCAACATAGACGGCGTTCGGCTGGAAAGGATTGCGGTCTAAATGGGAACGACTCCGTTAGCGCCGATTGCTACATTCAATCCTAGCGTATTTATCGGACGCTATCCTGAATTTACGGCGGCTTACAATGCCAACCCGCAATTGTTCGCTTCGTACTTTGCTGAAGCGGGGCTGTACATGAACAATACGTCTCTAAGCGTGGTACGGAATGTAAGTCTGCTGGGCGTGCTGTTGAATATGCTGACAGCGCACATCGCATTTCTTGGCGGCGTCTTGACAGCTGACAGCCAGCCTAGGCCGGTAGGAAGAGTGAGCGCGGCAACAGAGGGCGGCGTAAGCGCGACGTTTGAGTATACAGGGCCGACGCCTGGTAGCGGCGCATGGTTCAAGCAATCGCAGTATGGAGCGGCCTTTTGGCAGGCAACGACTTGTTATCGCGGTGCGCAATACTTCCCGCAACCCACAAGGGTCGAGGGATTCACTGGCACTCGATTGGGACGGGAAATTCTTACCGGTGGAAGCGGTACAGGTGGAAGCGGCAGTTTAGGGTCGCTGTAAATTTCAGTTTTTAGGAAGTTTTCCATGAGGCATCGAGATGACGACCAGAAGTGTAAAGATGTCCGATGCGGTGACAGCCAAACTTCTGGAATTGGCAAAGAAGGCGCGTGGCACAGTGAAAGTCGGATTCATCGATAGCGACCAAGCGCCGATTGCCTTCTGGAATGAATTTGGACATAAAGGCCGTTTTCCCGCTCCCGCACGTCCCTTCTTTCGCACTATGATCGCCAATGAATCTCCCAAATGGCCGCAGATGATGGCTTTGCAATTGAAGTCGAGGAAGATGGACGGTCGCAAGACATTGGGATTCATGGGAGAGGAAATCGATGGCGCACTGAAGCAAAGCATCCTCGATCTGACCTCTCCGCCGCTTTCAAAAACCACTTTACGCTTGCGCTATAAGTTCGGCAACCAGCCGCAGAACATTCGTGCGCGGGATGTAGTGCAGGCACAGAGAGACGTTGCGGAAGGTAAGCCAATTGCCTCTGGCACGCAAGCCAAGCCGCTGATTAATACCGGTCAAATGATGAATTCAACAAGCTACAAAGTTGAGGATCGCTGATGGGGTACATCTACCTAATTCGCAACCTCGTTAACGGCAAAGGGTATGTCGGTCAGACCTCTTCTTCGATAGAGGAAAGGTTCTCTGAGCACGTTGCGGCGTCTAACAGGAATTGCAGTAATGCTCTGTACAAAGCCATGCGCAAGTACGGAATCGAAAACTTCTTTATATCTAAAGTTGCATCGTGCGATTCTCTACTTTTGAATGATCTAGAGAAGCACTACATCAGGTTCTATGGTACTTTCGCTCCCACTGGCCATGGTTATAATCTGACGCTTGGTGGAGATGGAGTATTGGGATACACCATGTCCGATGAATCAAAAGCAAAGATGTCTCTCGCCAAGAAAGGCAAGCCCATGTCGGAGGATGGGAAGCGGGCGAGGAAAGGAAATATCCCGTGGAATAAGGGTATAAAACTTAGCGAGAGCCACAGGATGGCTCTTTCAGATGCCCACAAGGGAAAGCCACCTGGTAACAAGGGAAAAAGACGTTCTGAAGAGTCTAAGGCCAGAATGTCAGCAGCGCAGAAAGGTCATCCAGCATGGAACAAGGGAAAATGCGCCTCGAATGAAGCAAGAATGCGCATGTCACAGGCTCATATGGGAAAAACTCCGTGGAATAAAGGGCTTTCTCTTTTAGGGAGGGCTTCTTGATGGATTTGAGATCAATAGCAAATCAAACAAGTGACTGCGTGAATCCCAACGTTCCTGTGACTATCCAGGCATCGCTCGGATACACGACAGGCGGTACTGGGCTTCGTCAAGTGCCCTCCTATGCGACAGCAGTTTCAGGATTTGCTCAAGTTCAGGCACTTACCAGCGAAGACTTGCGTCATCTTGACGGCCTCAATATCCAAGGCGCGACGTTCTCGATTATTTTGCGCGGCCCGCTGAATACAGCCCTTCGTCCGAACTCGCAAGGCGGCGATCTGGTAACGCTCAACGGGCAGACATGGTTGACAGTGGCTGTATTGGAGCAATGGCCGCTGTGGACGCGGGCAGCGATAAGATTGCAGGATGCAGCATGAGCACAACGCCATACATTCCGTCGATTCCTATCGATGCAGTCTTCGATGCGCTTGGAGCTTTTATCGCCCCTTTCGTTTCTCCGGCTGAAATCATTCGCTGCCAAGTCAATCGTGTGGCTTATCCGATTGGAGAATTTGTCGAACTGACTGAGATAGGAAACAGCGATCTTGAATATCCGCGCCAGTGGTATGACACAGTGAACCTGGAGCGCAATATCATTGGGCCGAAGCGGCTCACGATTCAGGCCGATTTCTATGGAGAGTCGGCAGGCGATTGGTGCGCGGCCATCAAAACTGTATGGAAGACTGGATATGCCGTTTCTCAGTTTCCAGCGGGAATTGCGCCGCTTTACTGCGATGATGGACACGAATCGCCGCTGATAACAGGTGAGGAACAGTACGAACGGCGTTGGGCGCTTACCATGAGCTTGCAATACAACCCAATCGTGATTGTGCCGCAGCAGTCTGCGGATACTTTGGCAATGCACATTGTGAACGATGTCGATGCGTAAGGAAAGGGAGTAAAAGATTATGACGATACCGGCGAATACCATTGTTTCCATTGTCCCTGGAGTCCTCTCACCAGGCGGGAACGGATTGGTAATGAATGGCCTTGTTTTGACCCAAAATTTGCTGATGCCGACTGGCACAGTGTTGAGTTTTTCCAGTGCTCAAGGGGTTTCCGATTTCTTTGGCCCTGCTTCGGCAGAATACGCCTATGCCACTATTTATTTTGCTGGCATGGTCAATGGGACGCAACTTCCATCTTCGATTCTTTTTGCGCCTTACAATGCCGCTGCCCGCGCCGCATGGTTGCAATCGGGATCGCTGGCAAACGTGCCTCTGACGACGCTGCAAGGCTATACAGGAACGTTGACAATCACAGTGAATGGAACAGCCCTCACATCGACTGCCATTACTTTGACTGGCCTTACGCAATCGGCCATGGCAACTGCGATTCAGGCAGCTTTCACAAGTCCGCCTTTCTCTGTAACGTGGGATGCGGTACAGAGCGCCTTTATCTTCACCACGACTGCCACGGGCGCGACAGAAACGATTACCTACATTACTGGAACCTTAGCTGCCGATTTGTATTTGACGCAGGCCACAGGAGCTACTTTGTCGCAAGGTGCGGCGGCGGATACGCCTTCCAGCGCCATGAGCAATGTAGTTGCTGTCTCGCAAAATTGGGCGACGATGAGTTATTTGACGGAACCCACGATTTCCGACAAGCAAGCATTCGCGGAATGGTTCAGTACGAGTACAGAGTCCTATCTCGGCGTGATCTGGGACAGCGATCCGCTTGCCAGTACTTTGAATCCGACAGAACCGTTTGGCGTGGTTGCCATAACGAACAAATACAACGGTGTCATGGCTATCGGCGGCGATCCGGCAGCCGGGAACCTTTCCACGCTTTGTTTGAATGTGGCGGCTTTCGTGCAAGGGATGATCGCCTCCATCAATTTCTCTGCCAAAAATGGGCGCATCTCGTTGGCGGGAAAGTCGGCGAATGCATCGGTAGCAGTTTTGCCAACATGCGCGAACCTTCAGACCTATCAAAATTTGATTGCCAACGGGTATAGCTGCTATGGGGCGTTTGCTTCGCGGAACCAGGGATTTACTTTCTTTTCCAATGGGAATATGCCGGGGAGCTTCCCTTGGGTCGATCAGTATATCGATCAAATTTGGTTGAATGCCCAGTTGGAAGCCGCATTGTTGAATCTGTATACGACTGTTACTGATATTCCCTACGATCCGACTGGCTATGGTTTGATTCGGTCTTCGTTGGTGGGACAGCCTTCCTCTGGCACAGGGCCAAATTTCAATGGCCCGATCAACAATGCTTTGAACAATGGAGTCATTCAAGCCGGAGTCACTTTGACAGCTTCCCAGGCTGCTGCTGTCAACTCTGCGGCAGGAGCCAATGTCGCTCCAATCATTCAAACGAACGGATGGTATCTTCAAATTCTCGATCCTGGTGCGACTGCGAGAAATGCCAGACAGACTCCGATCATCAATCTTTGGTATACGGATGGTGGCAGTATTCAAAGCATCAATATGAGTTCTATCGACATTTTGTAAAAAGGGTGAATTATGGGAAGCTTTGTCAATGCGCTATTGGGTCGTGAAAGCACGATTACCTCTGCGAACTCTGTAGTCAGTATCATGGTTCCTGGCCTTTTCCCGGTTCCAGTGCAACTGTTCGGCTATTCAGTCGAGAAGGCATGGGACACAGCGGCGTTGGTCGTTACAGAGACACAGATAGGCGTCGATGGACGGAAGACGGCTGGCGTCGTCTACAATCCCGTCAAACAGACCTTTTCCTTTCAGGCCGATTCTCCCAGCGTACTTGTGTTCGAGCAAATCTACTCGGCGCAGCGCATGGCACGCGACGTATATTACCTGTTTGCCATGATCGATCTTCCTTCTACTGGTGAATCCTATATCTGCAATAAGGGAACGTTGGAAGATTACAATCCAATCGCTTCCGCAGGAAAGGTCTTGAACGCTCGCGAATTCATGGTCAATTGGGGAAGCATTCAGCCGACTCTTCTGTAAATCTATGGTAGAACGAGGGATTAGATGGCACGAAAGACAGCAACATTTACAGTTGAGGATGAAAATCGAGATAAAGGAAAGCATTTTTCCATTACCGAGATGCCAGCGACAAAGGCGGAAGACTGGGCCATTCGCGCCATGCTCGCTCTCGCCAATGCCAATGTCGATATCCCGGAAGGAGCATTTCAGTTGGGGATGGCGGCATTGGCTGAGATTGGTCTGAAGAAGTTGTTTGCTGTCGATGCGGTACAGATGAAACCGCTTTTGACAGAGCTTATGGAATGTGTTGAGTTCGTTCCCAACCCACAAAAACCGCAGGTGAAAGTGACGTATCCCCTTTTTGAAAGTCAAGTCGAGGAAGTCAAGACGCTCCTGACATTGAAGTGGGAGGTGCTGAAGCTCCATCTGGATTTTTCGCTCGCCGACGGCCTCTCCGAATCTCTCGGCAACATGTCGGCGGCGATCAAGCACAAGCCGAGTATGCGAACATCTCCAAAGTCATCGGCGTCGTAGTGGGAAGGCGATTGGCTACGCTGTTGGAGCTACAAACTGTGTATGGAATTGAGGACGCGCATAATTTGCTCGAAATTTGCGCTGTGGATGCAGCGAACGAAAGGGAATAAGCCGTGGCAACGATAATTGACAGTCTTATTGTTACGCTCGGCTTGGATTCCAAGGATGTAGACGCCAAGGCTCCTGGCGTTCGCAGTAAACTGGCCGACCTGGAAAAAGCGGCCTCGAAAACAGAACACGGCGTCAAGGGAATCGGCAAAGCCTCGAAGGATACCGGCTCGGAACTGACTGTCCTTTCTGCAAAGCTAGGTTCCTTCCTTGCTGTCATTGGCGGAACTGTGGCAGTCCGGGCTTTCCTTAAAAACACAATCGAAACCAACACGCAACTGTATTTCCTTTCCCGCAATCTAGACATCAGCACACAAAAGCTTTTCGCATGGAGCGCAGCCTCGCAGGAGATTGGCGGGAGCAAGGGTGGTATGCAGAACTTCATGCGTACCATTGCGGAGATGCCTGGACAACTTCTGACAGGGCAAATGCCGAAACTGCTTCCCTTATTCGCTCGACTTGGCATCAGCTTTCAGGAACCATTCAGCCAAATCATGGTTGATCTTTCCAAAAGATTTTCTGGAATGGATCGCAAAGTTGCGTTCAGTTTCGGGTTGGCTGCTGGAATTCCAGAAGACATGATGAATCTCCTGCTGGAAGGCCCAGGAGCAGTCGAAGCTGAGACAAAACGAACGGCGAAATTCGCGCCCAGCTCCAAGGAAGTGGAATCGGCAAAGGAATTGAAACGCGGTGTTACCGATCTGGAACTTCAGTTTGTCAAGATTGGATACGATTTGTTGTATAAAATCACGCCTGCTTTGGAAAAGTTCTTAGGATTTCTGCAATCGATTGGAGGTTGGGCACAGAAACATGAAAAGCTTGTGGCTCTCGTTGCAGGAATCGCCGCAGGGCTTGCAAGCATCGCTGGAGCCATTGGAATCGTGACAGCGGCATCGTCTGCTTTCATGGCAATTTTAGGAGTTTTCGCTTCTCCGGTCATGGGCGCTGTCGCTGTCATTGCCGCCCTAGGCGCTGCCATACTTTTGCTATGGAACGATTACAAAGTATGGTCGGAAGGCGGCATCAGCCATTTCGATTGGGCGGGATGGATCGGATGGATACAAAAAGCCACGAATGTTTGGAACGATCTTTCTGGAGCCATAGGGTCTGCATGGCAGTCTTTGGAAAAATGGTCAGGAAAGGCCACTCATGTTGTCTCTCATGCGGCGAGCACAGTGCTTACAGCCATAGAGAAAAACATTGCTGGACAAGAAGGTTTCTATGCTTCAGGAAACAATATTCCCAAACGAGCGCACAATCCAGGAGACATTTTGTACAGCCCGTTCGCCATCGCGCATGGCGCGACAGGATATTTGACAGCGGCAGGCGGTAAAAAAATCGCCACTTTCCCAGACGATGCAACTGGGTTTCGTGCCATGGATGCTCTTTTGAAAACCAAAGGATACGCGAACCTCACTCCTGAACAAACGATATCGAGATGGCAAACAGGCCGTTCTGCCAGTCTAATGGATGGTATTGGAGGAGCGGCGCATGTTCCTTCCTCTATTGCAGCCAGTACCCATACCAGCAGCAGTCATACGGACAATAGCAAAACGACGCATATTGGGACAATCAACCTGCACAATCCTCCAGGAAGCGCGGCAATCACTCCATCGATGGCCAGGGGGATGGATTGGACGACGTTGGCAACGCAATTGAATTTTGGAGTGATGCCATAATGCCGCTGATACCTTACCCGATGGTTGCCGATTATCAGGGCGTTCCGTTTCTCGTTCGTCGTGCGCTGGGAACGCCGAAAATCACTATGCAGATCGTTCCTCAGCGGGATTGGGCGATCAATCAGACCTCGCAGGGAACACCATGGGGAATCTATACCTTATCCAATCAACCTTTTTATGTTCCCAACATGGGAGGAACGCTATCGGTCGTCGATTTCGGATTCACGCGAGGGATGAATGTTAGCGATTTTCCAGTGGAATCGAATAACACAAATCAAGGGTCGGCCTTCGCAACTTTCAATAAGGTATTTCAACCCTCCAATCCGGTATTGACTTTGGCTTTGAGTGGAAACGAGGAGGAAAAATCGTCATTTCTTCAGGCTCTGGATTTGGCTTGTACTTCCACGACACTCTATAACGTTTCCACGCCAGATGCCGTTTATCAGGCTCCATTCAATGCATGTACTGTCGAGCGATATAGCTATCGAAGGTCGGCAACGAGAGGCGCAACCATGTTGTACGTGGAAGTCTCATTGCGACAGGTATTGCAAGTGACTGCTGCGTATACGAACGTTACAGTTACGCCCTCTCCGCAATCTCCCAGCGCGGCCTCTCAGGTCAACAATGGAAATACGCAGACGAAGACGCCGCCAACCTCATGGCTCGCTGATATTGTTGGCGGAAAACAGTGGGTGCATTGATGCAGCAGATCGTTCTCCAGGCCGTTCCCTCACAACAGACGCAAGTAGTCTTGGACGGTCAACTGTGCTCTGTGTCTGTCTACGTGAAAACGCAATGCATGTTTTTCGATCTCACTGTGAATGGGATACAGATTGCTTTGGCGATACAGGGCAAAAACCTTGTCTCCCTCGTGCCGACAGCTTATCTGGGATTTACCGGATGGCTTGTTTTCTTCGATACGCAAGGAATGGACGATCCAATCTATACCGGGTTGGGTACGCGGTGGGTATTGCTGTATTTGGATGCAGCGGATTTGGAGGCGTATGGGGTCGCTCCCTAATTCTTTTCAGAACTTCAAAGACTTGCGTTTTGTCATTACCCTAGGGCATCCGGAAGTCCCATTTTTTGCGAATGGGCAGACGTATAACACCATTACCCTACAGGGAATGCGGGCCTCAGTCTATATCGACAATGCGGGCGGCGGCATGATGGGCACGTTGCGAGCGCAGATTTTCGGTGTCACAGCAAGCGACATGAACGCGTTGACCAGCACGATCTGGGACAATCTCGTACCAACGCCAGCGGGAAGCAGTTTCGCCTTCAATTCCATCCAGGTATTTGCTATCGACGGTCAGCAGGAAACGTTGATTTACAACGGCGATGTTCTCAATTCATGGGGCGTTTTTACCTCGATGCCAGAGGTCTATCTGTACATTGAGGCCCAGATCGGGTACAAGGCGCTGGTGCAGCCGGTAGGCCCACTCAGCATCTCTGCTCCGACAGATGTGGCTACGGTCATGCAGCAGATTGCCACTGCTATGGGGTATCAATTTGAGAACAATGGAGTCAATGCAAGTGTTCCACGTGGAACCTATCTTGCAAACACGCTGATGCAACAAGCGCGGACTTTGATGCAAGCCTATCGTTTTTGGATGTACATAGACAGCACACATCCAAACACGCTTGCGATTGCCCCGTATGGGAAGGCAAGAAATACCATCGCTCCTCTCATCTCCAGGAAGACAGGTTTGATCGGATACCCGATGTTCAACAGTACTGGCATCAATTTTGAAACTCTTTTCAATCCCGGCTTGGTTTTCGGTGGCCCTGTACAGGTGGAATCGTTCGTAGATAAAGCGACGGGTAGCTGGATCGTTGTATCGATGTCGTATCAATTGTCGAGTCAAACACCTGGTGGCCCGTGGAAGGCAACAGTCAATGCGGTTTCGCCCAATACTGGGGGAGCGTATTTAGGAGAATAATGGGAAGCACAGTTACCAATCCGGCAGGCATGTTGCAACCCTCCAGTCTTTGGGGGGTGTACAACAATCTGCATTTCGTCATTCAGCAATTTCTGGCGAACGTGCAGACGGCCACAATTGTAAAAGTCGTGTCCTGTACCAATGCAGGAGACGATTCGCCGGTTGGGTCTGTGGATGTCCAAATTCTCGTCAATCAGATCAGTGGACAGGGAATTCCGATGTCCCATGTCACGATGTACGGACTTCCCTATCTCCGTCTCCAAGGCGGCGCGAATGCCATTATCCTCGACCCGCTACCGGGAGACTTAGGAATCGCCGTTTTTGCCAGCCGAGATATCACGAACGTCAAAAGTACAAAGGCACAGGCGAATCCAGGCAGCTTTAGGATGCACGATTTCTCGGACGGGATGTATCTGGGCGGATTATTAAATGGTGTTCCGACTCAATTTGTGCAATTCTCAAGTAGTGGAATCGGTATCGTTTCGCCTACGGGAGTTACGGTTCAAGCGCCGAATGTGAGCGCGGAGAATGGCGGTGTTGCGCTTGCTTTGGTGAACGATACATTTTTTCAATGGTTTGCGACGAATATCTACCCGTTTCTCGTTGGATTGGGGTATGTTGGGCCGAAAATACCAATCGATTCTGAGACGACTGTATTGAAAGGGCAGTAATGAGTACGCCACAGAATACGCTGCTTTTGGATACAGTTGCATGGGACATGGTACTGGATGCCAATGGCAACATAGCCTTGGCGCAACCGCCTTACGCAGTGGCGCAAGACGTAGCGAGCGCCATGAAGTTGTTTCTGGGAGAACTTTGGTATGACACCACGCAAGGCGTTCCGTACTGGCAAAACTTGTTGGAAATGAATCCGTCTACGTCGGAAATCGCGTCGGCCTTGAATCGAGCCGCCTTGAGCGTGCCAGGCGTAGTGACAGCCAACACGGGAATTACATCGATTGCAGGGCGTGAAGTGAACGGACAGGTGCAATTTACTACTTCAGATGGAACGGAAACGACGGTGTTCTTCTAATGTCTACCACAGCAGTACCGCCAATCCAATGGACGCCGGAAGGGGTCGTGCTGCCGACGGATGCGGCCATCCTTACCGGGGTACAGACAGACATCGATAACGCTTTCGGCGGCGGCGTCAATCCTTCGCTTGCCACTCCGCAAGGCCAGCTTGCTTCCAGTGAAACGGCAATCATTGCCGACAAAAACAGCACAATCGCCTACCTTGCCAATCAGGTCGATCCCCTGTATGCGGAAGGACGTTTTCAGGATGCGATAGGTCGTATCTATTTTATGACGCGCAATCCAGCCGTATCCACAGTTGTCATCGCAACGATAGGTGGATTGCCGGGAACCAATATAGCCGCGGGAGTTCTCGCACTCGATACTTCTGGCAACGTCTATCAGCTTTTAGGAGCAGTAACTATCGGTTCTGGAGGAACGGTGCAGGCGGAATTTGCCAACGTAGCGACAGGGCCGATTCCTTGCGCCGCAGGAACTTTGACGCAAATTTATCAGGCTGTTCCCGGTTGGGACACGGTGACGAATGCTGCGGCTGGCATTCTCGGTTCCGATGTGGAAAGTTCGCAAGCATTCGAGTTGCGGCGACAAAACTCAGTGGCATTGAACAGTCATGGCACGACAGACGCGATCTTCGCGAATGTGTATGCGGTTTCTGGCGTCCTGGACTGTTACGTCATCGACAACCCTTCTGGAAATACGGTGAATTATGGATCGACAAATTATCCGCTTGCCCCACACTCGGTATATGTTGCGGTCGTTGGCGGCTCGCCAGCAGCCATCGCACAAGCGATTTGGAACGCAAAAGATGCGGGGTGCAACTATAACGGAAACACCACGGAAACTGTTTACGACACGCGCTACGCGGTTCCCCAGCCTGCCTATCAAGTGACGTTCAATATTCCTACTGCGACATCCGTTTATTTTGCTGTGACAGTACAAAGTTCTGCGACATTGCCGACAAATTACGTTACCCTGATTCAAAACGCCATACTTGCGCAGTTCAATGGGGAGAATGGAAACACGCCAGCAGGCATTGCATCGCTGATCCTTGTCAGTAGCTATTATGGGGCGGTGTTGACTGCTGTTCCGGGTATTTCTCTCTTGAGTATTTTAGTTGGATTGACGAGTCCAGCGACAGCCTATGACGTGCAAATGGGGATCGATCAACAGCCCACTTTGGATGTATCGAACATTACGGTAACTGTGAACTGACATGGAAAATTACCTATCGACAGTCATCAGTCAATACGGAAATAGCCCAACGATTCTGGCATTGATCGGGTCGTTCAATGCGGCCATCGATCCCAGTGTGGACATCGACAATTTTTATGTCTACGTTTGGGACATCGCATCGGCGCAAGGGTTCGGATTGGACATTTGGGGCCGCATTGTCGGAGTGTCGAGAACGGTTCCGACAAATCCAGTGACAGTATTGTCCGACAGTCAATATCGAGAATTGATCCTATTGAAGGCACTTAGCAACATATCGAGAGCGGATTCGCCTTCCATCAATTCTCTTTTGCTCAATTGGATGACAGGACGGGGAAGGGCTTACGTCAACGATCTCGGCAATATGGAAATACGATATATGTTCGAGTTCGCGTTGCTGCCGTTCGAGATCGACATCATTACGCAGAGTGGGATTTTTTTGCGGCCTGCTGGAGTCGGCGGTTGGATGGTCAACACAGTTCTTCCAGTATTCGGATTCAAAGGGATGACAGATGGAGCGGTTCCGTTCGGACAAGCTCCATTCCTGCCAGAAGGAAATCCGTATGCAGTATCGTGAGGCGATGCAATGCAATTGATTAACGCTCCGGCACAACTCGTTTTACCTTGGGCCAATGCTGGGAGTAAGAACAATCCGATTCCAGTTCCTTCCCAACAGGGAGTCACTCCAGGCGCGGCTTCATGGACGGACGGCTTCCCTCCTCTCTGCGATACTCCAATCGCTTCCGGTGGAATACCGCCAGCGATGCAGGACATGAATGGCGGTCTCTATCAGATGTCGGCAGTGGATGTCTGGATGTGTGCCGGTGGAGGCTTTCCCTACAATGCATCCTTTTCGGCTTCCATTGGTGGCTACCCGAAAGGCGCTCGCGTATTGATGGCCAACAGCGCGGGATACTGGCGCTGCATCGTGGACAACAATGGAACAGACCCTGATACAGGCGGCGCGGGCTGGGTTCCCGATACGCCTGGAACGGCTGTTTCCAGCGTGTATGCAAGCACGCAGCAAACTATCGCGGGTGGCACATATCCGATAGCGTTCGATACGGTCGAGTTCGATCCGGCTGGCATGTGGGACGCGACGAGTAAAACATTCCTTGTACTGTGGGCCGGATTGTACAGGATCAATGGATCAGTGATGTTAGCGGCTCCGGCAGGCCAATTGCTTGCCACGCAGATATGGCACAATGGCGCGTTGGCAAAACAATGCTTCCAGGCTCCCCAAGTCAGCGATGGCAATCTTAGCCTGCCGTTTCATGCTGTCTTATCGCTGGCTGTGGGAGATACTATCGTTCCGTATCTTTCCGCGCCATTGAATTCCGTTCTAGCAGGGCAGGTGGGAAGCAATCAAGCGTATGTCTACGCTCAATTGGAGTTTTTAGGATAGCGCGTCTTTTTGCGATAAAATGGATGCATGGATAAATTCTATGTTTACATGTACATCCGAGAAAATTCAACAAAGCATGGCGCGGCGGGAACGCCGTACTACGTTGGTAAAGGTAAGGGCATGAGAGCATACAATAGGCATCACCGGATTAGCACTCCAAAGAATCCAGCGATGATTGTCTTTGTCTTGCGCGACGTATCTGAGGCGGACGCCTTTAGAGAAGAGAAGCGGCTTATAGCCATTTATGGGCGCATCGATAACGGCACGGGTTGTTTGGCTAATCTTACGGACGGAGGAGAAGGACTCTCCGGTAGAAAGTTCATCTTAGAGTCAAAAATTAAATGTTCGCAGGCTGTACGAAATCGATGGGCTAATACGACGTTAGAAAAACGGCGTTCAATAGGAGCTAAAATCTCCTCTAAAAACAGAGGCAAGAAGCGTTCTTCCCAGTTCCGCAAGTATTGTAGCGACCGTCAGAAAAATAAGGAAATCCCTGTAAAACTGACAAACGAGGGCCGCGCCAGTCTTAGCATAAAAATGAAACTGAGAAACAGCGTAAAAACTATAGATGAGCTTAGAGAATCAGGGAGAAAAGCTGCTAGATCATTTTGGGAGTCTGCGACAGAAGAGGAAAAGAAGAAACGATTCTCACAGCACAGTATAAAAATGAAAGCATGGCACGCGAACAGGACTCCTGAAGAACGAAAGAAGTTAACTGAAAATGCAAATAAGTCACGGTGGAGGAAGACACAGTAAGCCATGAGGAAAATTCTCGTAAGCATCGCGCTTTTTTGCATGTTGGGAACTATCGGAGCAGTCGCTCAAACAAGTGGCACAACACCGCCGCCGCCGCCTGTTTGCAGTTCAAGCAATGCTGGGGCCATCTATACGAACACTGCGACGAGTCCATCCACTGTCTATACATGCAGTTACTACAATTTATCGTGGAATTGGGTTGTCAATCCGAGCTATGGTGGCCTCGTCTATTATCCGACGCTTCCTAGTACCTGTTCCGGGGCATTGCCCGTATTTTTAGCGGGATGGCCCAATACGACAATGTATATCTGCCAGAACGGTTTTCCCGGGGCTGTTGGATCAGCTTCACTCCCCACGGCGACAGCGGCGGGGCAGTTTATTGCGTCCACCGGAGCGGGAACCACGTATGGCATCGCCAACTCCGCGCAGATGGCTGCTGCATTGAGCGCCACGCCGCAGCCGATCACAGGTACAACGCTGACCGCGACTACCTCTATGACGACGCCAAGCCTGACCGATACCGGCCTAAGCACGGTGAACGATTGCGTGCTGGTGGGTACAGGCGGCCTGTTGACGGAAGGAGCGTGCGGCGCGGCGGCGCTGCCCACGGGCACGACGAACCAACTGCTGTACTACCAGTCGCCGGGCACGGCGGTGACGCCCTTGAATCTGGGGCCGAATTTGAGCATCACCGGCGGCACGCTGAATGCGGTGGGCGGTTCAGCAAACGGTGTGAATTACAATCCCACCAACACCAACTACGAATTTTACGGTGACTCGAAATTCATTGTTTCGAGTTCCTGTATCGTTTCGAGTTATGGCGAAGGGACGGTCACGGCCTGGTCGATCACGTCGAACGTGCTGACACTGACGGCGGCGAATACGCAGACGGCGGGCAATGTTGTCACGCTGGCAGGTTTTCCTACCAGCACATTTTTGAACGGACAGACGGTCACAGTGCTTTCGACCGGGTTGAGTGGCACGCAGTTCGAGGCCAACTTCACCCACGCGAATGGAGGCGCGACGGAATCGGGAACGTACGCCTGTACCTATTCCTGGCCACACCAATTCTCCCAAGAACCGTTCGCGCTCGGTCATGGCTCCGTCATCAATTACGGCATCGCGGGCGCGACTTCGGCCACGCTGGACGCGGATTATGCGACCGACATCCATCCCTCCAGCCCGGCGGTGACGGGCAATCCGGGCTTCTTGTTTATTCACACGGGCAGCAACGATTTTCAGGCGGGGCTGACGCTGGCGCAAGTGGAAGCGAACCTGCAAACGTTGTGGGCGGACGCGCATGTGGACGGTTGGACAGTGGTGCAGTACACGAACATCCCGGACGGCGGGTTCGGCACGGCCGAGCAAGCGGGCATCCTGTACCAAGTGCAGCTCAATCAGTGGCTCATTGGACAGTCGCATACGGCGACCAGCGCGACGGGCGAGTACTGGGACAAGCTGATCGATGTCGCGCAGCCGTTGAACAATCCCTTCGATGCGAACATGGTGATCCAAAGCGGAGCGGGCAATTTTCACAATACGGATGCCGGGAACAAGGTTGCGGCGGATTTTACGAATCAAGCGATGGGGGTACAAGGGTCGCAGTTCACGGCCATCAATGGGGCGAACATTTTTCTTGGTCCGCAACGCATCGCCTTCAATCAATCGGCATCCATAGCAGGCCCGTGGGATTTTTTGACGCTTCAGGATACGGAGACGAACGGCGGCTCGTTTTTATGGCATCCGGGAGTCGATGTGAATAACTTGGGGTATATCTATACCGCGCTGAATGGGACCTTGGCCTCCAGTTGGCACATGGTGGGCGGTAACTACCCGGCTTTTACGTTGCCAAGCTGGGGCATGATCGGCTTCAATCAATACGGCTCGGGTAGCGGAGGGGGCGTGACCTTTCCGCCCGATACCTCCATTACCCGCGATTCCGCAGCGGTGATGGATGTGGGGCAGGGTTTCCCCAGTATTGTGGCCGGTCAAGGCGCGGACAAAGCGGGTTCCATCAACCTGCTGAATCTAACGAGCCTGGGCACGACGACAGAGACTTTTTGCGCGGGCAATGCGCCTTGCACGAACCAGGCGAACACGTTCAAGGTAGGCACGCAGACCGTATCGAGCGGAACCAGCGGCACGGTCGCGCAAGTCGTCCAGGGCAGTGCGTTCGCGCAACCCGCGTTGGTGTGGACTGTGGCTGGAGCGACATCGACGAGCTTTGTTGCTCCGAGCAATGTTGTGGCTGGGGACGCGCTCATTCTCATCGTCGGATTGGGGACGACTTCCAGTTACACGGTCACGGATACGTTGGGGAACACGTTCGTAAGGGAAAGCACCCAAGTGATGAACGGCGAGCAGGTCGATATTTGGGTCGCAGTCAATTCACCGGCGGGCGCGGACACGGTAACGACCAGCGTGGGCGTGGGGGGCCATTTGAGTGAGTTCACGGGGGTGGCGACGGCCACGCCGGTCGATGCGCAAACCAGCGTGGGCCAGGCGAACACTCCGGGGATCTATATTCTCGGGCCTTTAACGACCACGCAGTACGACTTGTTCGTCACTGTGGTGGGTACTGGGCAATATCCAGATACGGCAGTGATTCCCGCGCAATATACGACGCTGAATGCATGGACGAACCCGGTGAGCGGTCTCGACTTCGCGTCCGCCTACGCGACGCTTCCGGCGGGCGCGAATGTGGCGACCTGGACGGGCAACGGGCCGCAAGCGGGCGGCGGAATTTTGCTGGCGTTGAAGGCCGCGAGCACGTCCGGGCAGACGGCGGACTTGACGGACTACAAAAACGCTGCGGGAACGGTGGTGGCCAGCGTGGGAGCGAATGGGGCGGTGACGACGCCGCTTTACGATACGACTACAAATTGCTCCAGTTCGGCATCTCCGGCAGTTTGCGCGGCAGCTCCAGCCGGTTCAGTTGCTATCGCAGCCGGAGCTACGACTGTAGTGGTGGATACGACGGCGGTCACGGCAAATTCGCAAATCTTGCTTACCTTCGACAGCAGTCTAGGTACTAAGCTCGGTGTGACCTGCAATACAACTTATGCGGCTCCGTGGGTGAGCGCGAGGACGGCGGGTACGAGCTTCACTATCAGCGTGGGGACGGCCCCGACGACAAACCCTGCGTGTGTGAGTTACGAGGTGATAAATTGATGGCGCATGTGGGTGGAGCGATTGCGTATCTGGCGTGGCGGAAGGGTTTGAGCTTCCGCCAACTCGCGGCCCGCATGGGGGTGCCGCATCAGTATGTTTCTGGGGTATGCAATGGGCGCCGAGGCATGTATATGACGACAGTTCTGCGTTTTGCCGACGCGCTGGGAGTTTCTTTCTATGAACTTTGTATGGTATCGCGCAGCCGGGAAGCGTATATTTTCAGCAACTATATGACTCGCGAGATTGCGAAAAATTTAGATGGGTCGCGCAAAGAACGAAACATGATCGTGCGATTCATCAATCAGCACGGGAAACGGAGAGTAGCATGAGAACCTACTTGAAAATCGCAACCATCTTTCTAGCCTTCGGCCTGAGCGCGGGTTGGGCCATGGGTCAAACTCCCAATGCAACGGTGCTTTTGACGGTAACAGCGCCTTTGCAGGCGGCAACGACAACCCTGACC
>JAEHJW020009002.1_pt1 | contig 20449 bp, 24 predicted proteins | sample 9271431 | NCBI WGS metagenome assembly JAEHJW02 | reverse complement strand
GATGTCATCATCAACGGCGCGCTGACGGTGAATTTTGATGTGTATGTGCCGGCGGACAGCACCGATCCCGTGACCCTCACCGTGGCGGGCACGCAGGAATGGAGCAAGTCCCTGGTGACTGGAGGCAGTGCGAAAACTTTCAGCTTCAGCATCCCGGTCACCAACACCGCAGCCGTAAACGGTTCCACCGTCGTGGTGGCAGACACGTTGGGCGGCGTGGAGGCCACGGATGTGACGTATCAAGTCGGGACCTCACCGACACAAACGTCCGCGACGCCATCCGGCGTAAGTGGTGTCCCGTTCATCGTGTTACCTCCCCAAATGTAATTCCAAAATGGAAGTCTTTTTACCCTAACCCGGAGTCAACGACGATGCCAGTCAAAAATATCAAGGTGCGCGTGGACCGCATCGAACAGGAACAACAGGAGCACCGGCAGCTCCTGGGTCGTCACCAACTACACATTGACAAGCTGGAACACAATGTCAATGAGATCCGCGTGGCCCTCGCGAAAACGGCTACCAAGGAAGACGTGCTCGCGGTCGGCACGGAGACGCAGACGGCCATCAACGGCATCCTGCGGGATGCATTAAATACGGCCCCCGAGTATGCGGTGGTCGCCATGACGCAGGCGCAAGTGAATGCCGCGGAGGCTACCAAGCGCGCCCATTGGATCATGGCGATCTGCGCAGTCATCACGGCATTACTGGCTGCCAGCGGTATCACGGCGACGCTCTGGCCGCATCTGGCTCCCTTCTGGTGAGCCGTGGACCTGGAAACCCTCTACGCGCGGTTCCGCCGGAGTCGCGCATTCCTGAGCGCCCTGGTGGCGCTCGTGGCTGTGTGGTTGGCTCTGCACTTTGTCTTTGGGGTGGACCGCGACTTCGGCGCCCTCAATCTCACACTGTCTGTCGAAGCCACGCTGGGGGGCGCGATTCTCTATATCGCGCTCGAACGCAGCGAGGAATTGCAGAAACGACAGCTCCAATACATCGCGGACCTCAGTGAGGCCATCCGCGATCTGCTTCTGGCCCATCAAAAGGAACATGCATCCGAGGAGAGAAACCCATGAGTTATCCGCAAGCATTGCAATTCACACTGGTGGCAGAAGGTGGTTACAGCAATCAACCCAACGACCATGGCGGAGTCACCGATCATGGCATCACGCAGGCTACGTACGACACCTATCGCGCTCTGGTGCACCAATCCCAGCAGGATGTGGCGCTGATCACGGACCCGGAGGTGCGGGATTGCTATTTCAAGCTCTTTTGGCTCCCCGCGCATTGCAACGAGATGAGTACGCAGCTTGGGGTGTGCATGTTCGACTGGGCTGTGAATCATGGCCCTCCTGGCGCCATCCGCACCCTCCAAGAGACGCTTGGACTGGACGATGACGGCATCTACGGTCCCGAAACGCGGCGTACTGTGGCGCGCGCAGACCAGTATGACCTCTGGGAGGCACTCAACAAGGAACGGCGCCAATGGTACCTCGATGATGCCAGCGCCCATCCCTCGCAACGTGCATTTCTGACTGGATGGTTGAATCGCGTCGATCGCCTCAATGCTTACGTGGAGACACTATGAACACCCTCATCCGCACCCTGATTGTAACCGGCGTGGCCGCATTCATTGGCGCGCTGCTTTCCGCCCTGTTCTTGCGCAGGAAGACCGTGAAACCGCTGACGCAGCCCATATCGTCGTATATCACGGGTTCGTATGGGTGGCTGACGAGCCTCGGTTTCGCAGCCCTCATGGGCTCACTCCTGCTCCTGGCGCATTGGGCGCCCGGACCCCTCTGGACGTGGCATCTACCGCTGTGGAGCGCTGCGGTCGCGCTGATGGGGGTAGTCGGCACGAAATGGGCACAACTCGATTCCGGGAGTAGTACGCTTTACGCTGACTTTGAGGATGCGCATCTGCTGAGTGCTGCGATCGCCTTTGGTGCCCTCACATTCGCAGAACTCCATTCTCCCCTCGGGTTGGGTTTCGTCTGGGCCCCTTGGGCGGCCATTATCCTCGCCGTCGGCTTCACGCTGCTGAAGAGCTCCCAGACCACCCTCTTGGAATGGTCCTACACGGCCCTGATCCTGACTTGGTTCGGATGCCTACTCAGATAGACACCAGGGCACGAAATGCGTTCCGAACGCATGGTGTACAGCCACAGCTATAAGACTGTTGTGGCCGACGGGCCTTATAGAGAGCTCAGTTTATAAAAATGGAAGTGGTGCTAGCCGAAGGTCACACATTGTCACCCATTTGAACTGGCTGTGTTACCGTCAATGGGACATTTTGTCTGAGTGGGATTCGGCATGTTCGAGCGCATCCAGTCAATGATCGGCAGTTGTATCAGTATGGTGCGTGGCTTCACGGTTGCTCCCCTCCGTGGACTGGCCCAGGGACGGCTGTTTGTGCAAGCCGATGGCACTACCGACCTTTCGCGCGTTCTGGGGGCTGTTTCCATCCTCGGCTATCTCTTTTTGCAGGGCTGGGCGCTCATTGCGCTCAAGCAAACATTCGACGCCGGCGCATTCGGCGGCGGCTTATCGGCCGTCTGTGGAGGCGCGGGTGTTTTCATTCTGGCTCACAACTACGCCAGCAAATAGAGAGGCGGTAATTGCCATGAACTTCCTCTATAAGTATCTCGCCTATGGTTTTGTTGTGATGCTCATGTTGGTTGGCGGCTTCATGGTTGGGCATCACGAAGGCAGCTTGGCAGGGACGGCCGAGGTCAATGCGTTACGCGCGTCCATAGCCACACAGACAGCCAGTGCTTCCCAAAAAGCCGCGCAAGTTCAACAGCAGGCTGATGCCGTCGCGCTCGCACAAGCGGAAGCGGCTGTGCAGGCTGCGAATGCCGCGGCTGCTGCGCGTGCCAACGATCTTCAATCCGCCCATGCCGCGCTCTCGCGGCTCAAATCAGAGGTATATGCGTATGCGAAAGGCACTCCTGAAAATAAATGGCTTACTGAGCCTATTCCTGGCGACATTGTTAGCCGCATGTGCCTCTACACCGGTCGCCCTACCGCCTTCAATCGTGCGTGTGCCGGAAATACGGTACCTCCCGATTCCAGCGGCCGACCTTGAGCCGTGCATGGTTCCGGTCGGCAAGCCAATCGTGAACGGCGATCTTCTGCTGCATGACCAGGCGGCTATGCAGGATCTCAAGAACTGCAACAAACAACTCGCGCGTGCCCGCGCCAAAAACGGCGCTCCCTCCATCCCCATCCCACACCCGGAGTAATCACCATGCGTCCGCGTTTACCCGACATCAGGTTCTACACCACGGCCCTGTTCTCGATCGCCATGCTTCTGTATACCGCCTTTCCTATTGGGGCTCATGCTGCCGATTGGGTACAGGTGGGAACGTTTGTGGGCGCCAAGGGCGTCTCCACCGATGAGTACTACGCACCCACGACAGTGCAATCCTTTGCGCTCGGTGAGCTGGCGTTAGTGCGCGAAGATAGGGCTGGACAACCACCAGCGTATTTCCAGGTGGCCATTGATTGCCATGACCACGAGTACAAATTCAGGAGTGTGAAGTTTACGCGTGCTCCCAAAGCCGCCTTCGGTCCGGTGAGTGGCCCACATCGCATTGTGGAAGGTTCTGATGTGGCCGCGCTTGAGCTCTATCTCTGCTCCACGTGAGCGCAGCGCGTCCCATTGTCGCGCTCAAGATTGGTCGCGCCAAGTACAAGGTGCGTTATCGGCGTCTGCTGCCACACAATCTTGGACGCCTGTTCTTCACTACGCGCTCGATTGTGGTGGACGACAGTCAGTCAGACTTTGATCGTGCCGACACGCTACTCCACGAAATACTGCACGCAGTGTGGGACCAGCACAAGCTTAGGGCCCGCGTGAGTGAGGAACGCGCCGTCACAGCACTCGCTACGGGCTTGACCGCAGTTTTTTGTGATAACCCAGGGCTGCTGAGCCACCTGGAAAGATTGATCCGGGATGGTCGCTGAGTGTAGATGGGCACAAACCTATCGTCCTAATCAGTGAGGTTGAATATCCATGGCATCCCACACCCTGTCTCGGAAGGTCATCACTCAGACTCTGCGCCTGTATGCCGAGCACGGTGGAAATATAGCCGCTGCGTGCCGGACAGCCGGAATCGCGCGCACGACATTCTGTGATCGGCTGGCATTTGCCAAGCGCCACATGGATCCCATCCAAGAGACGCAACTTGATACTACTGCGTACTATCGCAAAATCACAGACGCGCCCAGTCGTTCTGTGTTTGTTTTTACCTGCGCCCAGAATGCCACGAAACCCCATCCCGTTTTTAAAACCCTCCTGCAGTATTGCAAGTATCGGCATGCGACGCTGGTGGTCATCCCATTGCGTTACCACAATCCCACCAGTTTTTGGAGCCGCGGTGCCCAGAACGATGACTGGTGGGACGCGACGATAGTGCCTTACCTGCTGGATAAGCGCTTCGATCTCAACAAGCACCTGACGGTGCTGGCCGACATCAAGACTCAACCGACTGCCGTCAGTCCCCTTGCGGGGCTGGAAACCATGAGCGGTTCCCGGAGCGTCGTCGTGGGCCATCCGCGCATGGAAATGCTGACCGTCCCCACTCCTCAATCAAAATTACCCAAGATGCTGTATTCCACGGGCTGTGTGACGCGCAAGAACTACATCTCGGCCAAGGCTGGCAAAAAGGCCGAATTCCATCATAGCTACGGCGCGGTGGTGGTAGAGCGCTGCGGAGACCTGTTTTTCCCGCGACAGTTGAATGCCACCTCCGATGGTTGCTTTTACGACCTGGATTATTACTACACTCCCCAAGGAAGGCGTCGCAGCCCGCGGGCGGCTGCACTGGTGATGGGCGACAGCCATGTCGAGTTTATTGATCCCTCCGTGGTTTCCGCCACATTTGGTCCGCAGGGCATCGTGAAGGTGCTGCGTCCCAAGGTTCTTGTGTGGCACGACACTCACGACTTTTACGCGCGCAATCACCACCACAATGGACGTGTATTTACCACCTACGCCAAGTATCGCTCCGACATGGACAACGTGGAGCGACTCTTGGATTCCACCTTTGCGTTTATTGACCAGCATGCGCCGCGAGATACCACGAATGTCTTTGTGGCCTCAAACCACACGGAAGCGCTCGCGCGTTGGGTAGCGGAAACGGATCCCAAAGCGGATCCAAAAAACATACTGTTTTGGGCCCACACCTTCTTGGCCATGCTCAGCGATACGCGTATGACGAATGGTGGTACCGTCACCCTCGATCCATTCGAGTATTGGGCTCGCCACAAGCTGCGCTGCTATGAGAACTCCATTTTTCTGGTGCGCGATCAGAGTTACCGCATCTGCAATATAGAAGTCGGATTCCATGGGGATCAGGGTCTCAACGGTGCCAAAGGGAACGTGCGCGGCTTTACCAAGATCGGCACCAAGTCGGTGATCGGGCACCACCATAGTCCAGCGATTCAGGCTGGCGTGTACTGCGTGGGGACGTCTTCTCGCCTGCATCTGGAATATAACCACGGTCCGTCTTCGTGGGCCCACACTCACTGCATCATCTATCCAAACGGCAAACGCACCTTAGTGACCATTGTGAACGGGAAGTGGCACACATGATCTGGATATACGCTACCATCTTTGGTATCGCTGTGGTGCGCGTCTATGCCCGCGCTGGGCAGCAGCTAAACGTCATCCACTACCAGTGGCTTCGGCTGCCACTGTTTTCCTACCTTATGGCGGCCGGCGACTTCGGCCTGTGGGGTTCTGCGTTCGTACTGTTCCAGCAAAAAAACTGGCCGGGATTCTGCATCGCCGTTGTGGTCTATGGAACGGCTGGATGGATCGGCTCCTCTCTTGCGATGCTGCTCCATAAGCTAACCGCGCAAGATCCCATGGACTAAACACGAGGTATGTCTGTGAAGGCGAAATTACGACAAGTTGGCGGTACGCATTACCGAGAAATGGCCATTCAGCCAGTGGATTTCTGTGAGGCTAATGGGCTCGGATACTGCCAAAGTTTGGCAATTCGCTATATCGTGCGTTACAAGCGCAAGGGGGGCAAACAAGACCTGCTTAAGGCTATTCACTGCATAGAACTGCTACTGGGGCGTACACCCTAGATGGCACCATTTTTTGTCGTCTCCTATCCCCGTTCCCGCACCGCATGGCTCGCCACGGCACTCACCGAGGGACGGCATTACTGCTACCACGAAGCCTCAGCCAATCCATTGACATGGCAGCATTTCTGTAATAGCGTTCACATCGCAGATGGATGTATGGGCAACAGTGACTGCGGGAACGTGTTCCTGTTGCGCACAATACTCACTCTGTGGCCACACGCCCGCCTCCTCATGATTGAACGAGATACGAGCGCCGTGAAGGACAGCCTTCGGCGCATCGGTCTCATCTTTCCAGACCTCCTGTACCAGCGCGCCCAAGAAGGTTTTGACTTCGCCCGTTCCCATGGGGCGCTCTGCGTTCCGTTCGACCGGATTGGCCAACAAGGCCCACGGATTTGGGCCCACTGTATTGGCTCGGAATTCAATGCCCATCGCTGGGCACTTCTCGACGCCATGAACATCCAGCTCAAGCGCGCGCGGCACCTTCAGCATGAATTACTTGAAGATCGCATCCGGCGTCAATTTTGTACCGCTGCTTCTGGCGATCAACCGGAAGCCGCACCTGTGGGATCAGCATCCTTACCGCCTGCGCAAGGGTAGTCCGCACGCGTTCAGTCACGACATCGTCATCCGCTACAAGGACGAGACCGAAAACAAGGCGAGCGGCGACTGGTCCAATTACACCACCGAACACGAGCCGATCTGGTATCCGGCCTACTACGAACTCCCCGAGCTTCAACCGCTGATTTTCGGCCTGATGGGCGACGGCCGCATTTGCGGTGAGCGCCTGGGCGGCATCTGGCTCTTCAAACTCGAACCTGGTAAGCGCGTGCTCCCACATATTGACCGGGGGTGGCACGCCACGCACTACGAGAAATTCTGCCTCTACATCGCATCCAATCCGTGGTGTCGGGTCTGTTACGCAGACGACAGTTACAGCGCGCAGCCAGGAGACCTGTACTGGTTTCGCAATGACGCCGAGCATGAGGTTATCAATGATGGCAACACGGATCGCATAGTCCTCGTAACCTGTATCCGGACGCCGCTGTACGAAGGCGTCAAAGCCAAGCCGGAGGTGCATTAAGATGCCGGCCGGTTGGATTGAAGCAGGCGCAGCCGTGCTGGGCGCCGCAAACAGCATGGGGGTCTTTGGGGGTGGCGGCAGCGGTTCGCAGGGCGATGCGTCCTCCATTGCGCAGGAGCAGGTCAACCTCGCCAATACCGAACAGCAACAAGCCACTGGCCTCTACAACCAGTACGAAAACACCTACGTCCCGCTGCAGAATCAGCTCATCACCCAGGTTCAGGCCGCTAATACCGCCAATTCCCCGAATGCCGCTGCGAATCGCGCGATGGCGGACGTGCAGGCATCCTCTGCGAACGAAAATGCGCAGTTGACACGCCAACTCGGCAGCTACGGCATCAATCCCGCCAGCGGCCAGTGGCAGAACGCACTGCGGCTGAATGCTCTGGGGACTGCGGGACAGGTGGCCGGTGCTGCGAATTCCGCTCGTCAGTTTGCGATCAACGAGAACCTCGCGCGCCTCGGTACGATTGCCAATATGGGGAATGGCTTGATCGGAGAGTCCCAATCCGGCGCGGGTCTCGGTTTGCAGGGATTGAATGGACCTCTGAATTACTTCAACCAATTGGCTGGCCAACAGAATACGCTGGCTATGCAGCAGGGACAGCAAGCCGGTCTGGGTCTGGCGAGTTTGGCGAATCTCTTTGGTCCTGGGACGTTCAACCCGACCAATCAAAATACCATCTGGGCCAATGCGAATGCGCCCTACAGCAACATAAGCTCTCCGCAGCCAGTCTCGGTGAACCCCATAGTCAATCTTCCAACCTACTCCGGTGGGCCATAATGAGCGCGTACGGACTACTCGGACTCTCGCAGGGGCTGAATGCTGGGGTGGCCGATCAGCAAGCATCGGTGCGCCAAGCGCAGCTCGACGCACTCAATACTTCCGTGGTGAATCAGCATCTGGCCGACGATGAGGCGGCGCAACAGCGGACTGCGGGTCTTTATCCTGGCCAACTCGCACTACAACAGTCGAATCTCGGTCTGGTAAGCGCCAGAACTAACCAAGCCAATGCCGCCGCGGCTGCCGCCAAACAGAATGCGGCGGATACGGCCGCGCTGCAGCCGACCAAGGTTCTGCAAGCTCAGGCACAACTGGGCGCCACCAAGGCCGCGGCTGCCGCCGCTCAAGCGCGCACCGCTACCTCTTATGCCAACCTCTCCAAACAAGACATGAACACCCTGCGCGGTGCCCGTGCTGGTATGGTACAGGTCATGGGCACGCAACTTGGCAAGCCGAACCCAGACACCAAAGCCATCGAGGAATCCTACAACGAGAACCTTCCGTCATCCATGGCGAGCAAGCGCATCAAGCCTGGATCGTTGCAACTCAATTCACAAACTGGTGCCTTTACGTTCCAGACCAACAGCGGTCACACAATCAGTGGCACCTACGCCGGCCTCAAGGGTGGTATCACTGCACCGCAAGGATCCGCCAAGGGCACCCCGATGACGCCGAGTCAGACCGTGACAGCTTCGACGCAGTGGACCAATACCACGAAGGGGCTGATCTCCAGCGCGTTTGGGGCGGGCTTTAACTCGAATGGCACCTACAACCCAGGGCAGGATCCAGCACTCGCGTCCAAACTGACTGGCATTGCCGCTTCGGTCGGTGAGCGTATTGGCTATCAGAATATCGCTGCCGGCGTGGTCGCGAATGCCGTCATTCAGGCGAATAAAGAGTTTGGCGGTTCCAAGAACGGCATCACCGGTGATGGCACGAGCAATCCGAATTTCATGGCCCGCGTCCAACAACTCATTCAGGTTGGTAGCGCTGCGCGCCAGCAGCAAACCGCGGGCCCTGGGGGAATTCCCACGCAGGCACCCACTCAGCCCAATCTCGGGGCGAATCCGCAGCCTCCACAGCCGCCGCAACCTGCGCAACCCACGCAACAGACTCAGGCACCCCTGTACCAGGACGGCACGTATCTGCGTGGCCCCGGCGGCAAAATCTACATCGTCCAGAACGGACAGCCTGTCCTAGCACCCAATCAGTAAGAGGTTTCCATGGCCGTTGACTGGGCACAGTTCTCGCCTATCACCGGAAGCCCTCCTGCGCCCACTGGCGCGTCCCAGAGCGGTTCTGCGGGCCCATCCGTCGCACCCGTGCGCTGGGAAGACTTCCAGCCTCTGGACGTTCCCAATTCGGGTGCGATCGTACCCAAGTCCGGTACGCCAATAGCCAAAGCACCAACCAACGTTGCGCCAGCCACAGCACCCATTCAGACCACGCAGTGGGATCAATTTAAGCCGCTCTCATCCGAGAGTGCCAAAGTTGCTCTCGATGCGTCTGAAGGGGGAGACGGCGACTTCCTGTCACAGTTAAAACAAAACATCGCTCGTCTCTCCAACACTCGCGCGCCGCTCCCTCCAGATGTACACACGCTAGCTACTGACAACGCACGAGCTGCGAGTGGCATGAAAGTGATTACGGATGGATTGGGAGCACTCAAGCGGGGCTCCCTGAGATTTGCAGGCCAGAGCGTGATGAGTGCTGGTGTACTCTCGGCGGGTGCGCTGGCGAGCGTTGCTGATCACATACATGCGGCGCTCACTGGTAAGACGCAGACGGGAGCGACGGATTACGTCTATGGGACGCTTCTCAAGCCAGTCGAGCGCACCATTCAGGCTAACCAAGAAGCCCCCAATGCGGGTGTCGCCGACCAGGTACTGTCCGATGTGCCAGGTATCATCGGCACCATTTTAGAGGCTGGTGCCACTGGTGGTGCGAGTGTCGAAAGCACAGGTGCGATCGAGGGTACCAATTTCGTGGTGGGTGAATCCACGCGCGACTATGTGGCTAGGGCTGTCGCCAGCGGCATGAAAGGCATGAGTGTGCCGGCCGTCACGACTGCCACCAACACCACAATGTCGAATCTCCAGCACAGCGTGGATCTCCATACCGCAGTAAAACAGGGGCTTGCGGCTGGCATTCAATCCGAGCTCATGGGCATCATTCCCCTGAATGCGCCAGGCGCTCTTGCCAAGCGTGTTGTGACGGGTGCTATTTCGATGCCGCTGTTTCAGGAACTCGGTCGCCGTGTCACCAACGCCATTTATGGGGCCCAATACCGGAATCTGAAGGTCGGCCCACAAGCATCTGATTACATCACATCCGTGATCGAGGGCGCAGGTTTTGGTGTGTTGCCTGGACATGCTGAGCCTGATTTTGGAACACGCTTTGCTGGCGCGTCGGGGCAAGCACCAACCACAGAAACCCCAGACGCCACCGGCGTTTTCCCAGATATGCGCGCCCTACCCGCAGATGCCCAAGAGGCTGTCGCAGATCACGCGCAGACAGATGGGACGCCAGCCACACCCAGTGTGGACTGGGCAAAATTCAAGCCCATCCCAGAGCAGAAAGGCGCCGCTACGGCTCCCGAAATGCGTTCCGAACGCATTGCGCAGGTGTCAGGTACATCGGAGCAGCCGACATTGTCAACCACATCCCAGACGTCTACGGTTGACAATGCGCAGCCACAAGTTACCCAACCCGTCTACCGGGGCATCCTTGGAAGAAATACGGAAGCACAACCAGAGCCTGCCGCGGCCGACCAAAGCAGACCTGAACAAAATATCCAAGGAAAGCCTGGCACGGCTCAACAGCCGGACGAAAGCGGGATACGTCCCGACGCACTGAAACGCCCGCGTGTCTATAAAGCGCCGAGCGTCAACCCAGCCAAAGACGACCTCTTAGCGGCCATCGCCAAGTCTGGCGGTATCAAAACCGATGATGCTGTTGGTGGGTACGGTCTGGATCCTGCCGACGTGCGCATGGCTTTTGGCCACGGCATTCGGCGCGTGTTTACCAAGAACGGAATGTCACCGGACGCCATGGCCGAGAGCCTGGCGCAGCACGGCTATCCCGTTACCGATGCGCACGGCAACTACGATCCGCACTTGCTCATGGAGCACGTGGAAGCTGCGCTTGGTGGCAAGAAGATATGGTCCAATCGTGCCTCGGATAACGTGTTTGCGCGCCTCCAGGCAGAACACGAGGCCGCTCAGCGCGAGATGGAGCAGCCACGCCGCGAGAGCGCACCCCCCGAATCCGAATTCACACACGGCAGCGGCTTTGATTACCATGAGCCGGCCTATGAAGCAACTTGGTCACCGTCCGAACGTGTGGCGCGTGATCTGGCAACGCGCGCGTCGCAGGTAGATCCAGATGCCACTGAGCAAGTGCTGGAGCAATGGGGTAAAGATGCGATAGGCAGCCGGGAAGCCGCCAACCAATTTGATGCGATTATTCATCGCGGGAGCACAGACCATGCAGAAACCGAAGCCGTTGATGAAGCGCGACAGGTACGTGAGACCGAAGGTGCGCGACCAGATTATCCAGCGGGTGCGCAGCGAACGCCAGAGCGGCTATCCGCCGAAACGCGGCAGCCCTCCCAGGCAGCCCTGATAGGAGGCGCCACTGATACACAGCAAGCTCTGCATCGTGAGGCGATCGCGCGTGATGCGGCGCGCAACCGCGGCCAGGAATCTGTAGAAACAGGACGCCCCGATGACCTATTCAGTCAAGCCCGGCATCAAGTAGATATTGAAGATAAGACGTTGTCACCAGCATCAACTGGTGCGCCACGCTACTCGCGCACAGAGGATACACGCGACCTCATACTGCAGCACAACTTATCAGAGGAGAAGCTGCTGCACGCTGACAGAATTGGTGGTTTGGCAGTTCCGTCGCTCGCCATCACAAAAGTAGACCATCCGACCCATGGCTATGGCGATATTTCGCTTCTCGGTGATCGAGAGATGGCTAACCCAGCGCACGGACTACATGTGTATGGCGGTGACATTTACTCGCCTCGATACCCCGATGTGGTCTACAAGATGACCGACCAATCGCGGACTCGCCTCAACGAGATACTCAGAAACGCAGATCCCGACGCCAAGGAATACTGGGGCAATGACGTGAGCGATCTCATGGCTGAGCCCGCTTTCAAAAAGCTCGCTGCTCAGGAGCTTGGGACAGACAAGATCACCTACCACAATATGAAAGCGCTGGCTGAAAAACTCTACCGGCAAAGCGGAGCGCAGGAGAAAATTTTTAAGGGATTTAGCGACCTGGGTAATCGGCGTTACGCTGATTACACACTGGACAACATCGTCAAGGAACTGAAACAGAACGTGCGCGGTGGGGAGGGTGGGAGTTACGGAGCTGGAGCTGTGCGCGCGGCTGCCACTGAGCAGTTCAGCAACCTCGGGCAAATCCGTGGCGCGCGCGACCGTTTGGTAGGTCAAAAGAAATTCGAGGCAGTCCGCGATGAGGCCAATCAAAAACTTCTGGACCTCGCGGAACGCCTATCCCATGTTGACTCGAATGCGTTTCTGCATGGAGACCGCGTGGCAGCCATGCTGCAGGACGTTCCCAAGATGGGCGCACGCCGCGCATTGCAGGAGAACGGTTTTGATGTGGCCCATGATGAGCCGGTGATCCCAGAAATCCACGCCTTTATGGATTACCTGCGGCAGTTGCCCACCGGCTATTTCGAGGGAAAATTCATGCGTGCCGTCGGGCTGCATGAATTTAAGCATGCTGTGATTCCCGATGACTTATCGCCGGAGGCCCGCGCAGTATTGGCCAAACATGGCTTGGCCACCACTGAGTACAAACGAGGATCGGAAGAGGCGCGCCAACAGGCTATTGAGAGCGCTGTACGCACCCACGGACTGCTGTTTTCCAAGCGAGAAACGATCCCGGCGCCCTCTGCGCCGATGTCCGATGAAGCCGTGCGTAGCGCCCTCACCAAGACTCCGCTGGGCCACGTGTTCTCTGCGCTTCAGCAATCCGGCATGTTGGAGATCAGCCATGAGCCTGACGCAGATTGGGTCGGTAAGTGGGATGGGGAACACGCAGTCCTGAACTCGGCGAAACTGAATGATTCCACGTCGCTGGCCGTCGCGGTACACGAGCTCGGCGGTCACGGCGCAGGCGCCCAGGGGAGCTTGCGCGACATGCTGGGCGACGAGCGCTTCGCACAAATTGCCCAGGATTTGCGCACGATTGGTAGTGGCCATGATAAGGCAGCTAACATAGTGCAGCGCGCTCTGCGTCGCGTGGAGGCTGCTCAGACGCCGCGAGGCGCACGCGACGACGAGCTCGTGGCCTACACGCTCGAAGAAGCCGTCAAGAGCGGCAATGCGTGGCGTATGGGAAGGCTACGCAACGTCATCGAACGCTTGATCCATGCTGCGAGTGCGTGGATAAAGAACAGCCGTTTTGGTGCATTGCTTCGGAACGCTGGCGTGGACCTGAAGCTGACACCCGATGATCTCGTGGCCATGGCGTACAGCCACATCCGCAGGATGGCTGCCGGGGTAGGGGAAGCGGGTGTGCGCGCCGATAATGGAGAGCCCGAGCCGAACTATTCAACGATGCAGCGCTCACCCGTCATTCATGGCGATAGTTTCCTCCATACCGCACTCGGCCTTTTGTCCATGCACGATGATGCATTCCGGTACGGCGCTTCTGATGCCAAGACCATTGAAGGGGTGTTGAAAGACATCAGCCCCTATGACTCCATTACTGCTGAAAGGTTCCATTCTCGGCTCGCCGATGGATCGGCCGACAAAGTTTGGGAAATCACGACACCCAATGGCCGCAAAGCATGGGTCATGCAAAAGCGTGGCGCCGTATGGTTGGATGTAGCTAGGCTGCATGAGGGTGATCAAGGTGCGCGTATTTACGCCGCCGTGGCTAATTACGCCCACAACGCTGGCAAGATGTTTGTGGGCGATCCAGAAGGCATCAGCGATGTTGCGCTACGGCGCCGCGCGGAGGCGATGTTGTCTTCTGCCCTGAAATTCAGCACCACCCGGCATCTCAATGCGCATCCCGATCAGATGCTGGGCGCCGATGGCACGCGCCCCATAGACTGGCGGTTTGGCAAAGACGCCCACAATATCCGGGAGCTCGTTGAAACCTCGGTAAAAAATACCCTCGATGAAGCCCCGGAATTGGCCGATGTGCGCTATAATTTCGACACGGATAACTTTGAGGGCCCGGATGGTCGGGTGTGGACCAGTGCAGACTTTGAAAGACTCGCCGAGCGCAACCGTGCCAAGTGGCTCTCCAACACAGACCAGCTCCCCTGGACAGGCCGCAGTGGACACCAGTGGACGCAGGCAGACTTTAGAGGAATGGATGCACAACCCGGTGGCGCTACCGGAGAATCAGGACGAGTGGCCGACCGCTCCATGGATGCGCCCGGGAACCCCGCTGCGCTCGCCGGCAGAGCTGGAGAGAGCGGAAGCGCACATGCGTTGGTTCCTGACGAAATACACGACGCTCTCCAGGGAGAACCTACAGCGGGTAGCAATTCTCTTAAAAGAGGGGTATTCCTCAAGTCCCTACTACACGAAGAGAGGCAGGGATCACCAGAAAGGCGAGCGCACATACTGGGAAGACTTGGCATCGAGCGGCCCACTGATGTTCTAAAAAAGCTGTTCTATTCCAAACCGACTCCAGAAGATAACGAAGAGCCGCGAGACTTTTCCGACCTGGAAGATGACCGCGCAGCGGCGCTTCACGCCACCCAGACGGCGCGCGAAACTGCCACGCAGTGGCTGCGTGAAACCAAGGATACTTGGAACAAGTCATTCCCGGATCGCGGCGAGCCGGTGGCTCGTGAAGTAGCGGATCGCCTCGCATCCTTCATATCTCGCCGCGAGCGCGCCGAAACTGTCTACTGGCACGACTCGCGTATCCGTGAAAAGACCTTCAACCAGTTGTCCAAGGGCAAGCGCCTGAATTTTCTGGACAAGCTCGAAAGTGGACACCCGTTCCTGGATCCTGCGTCTAAGGCGCTGGGTGACTTCTACCGGGAGACCGCCGACAAGCTCTACGCCACCGAGCAGCGTCTCGGGATTGCCTACGACTACCGCACGCGTTACTTCCCGCACATCTGGCGAGACCCGGAGGCTGTCGAGCAATATTTCGCTCAAAAGTACCCTGGCTGGGGCAAACCAGGCTTCTCGAAGTTCCGCTTGTTCGATACCATAAAGGAGGGCCGCGACGCTGGCTTCAAGCTGAAGTCAGACAACCCGGAAGTGCTGTTCCGCATGCGCTATACTGACCATCTGCGCAATGCCATGCAGCGCGCCGTAGTGCAGGATTTGCGCGACCTGAATCTGCTGCGACCCGCACCCGGGATTGATCCGGGTGCGCGTATCTCACCCGATATGTTCGGCAAGATCGAGAAAGGCATTCAGAAGGGTGAGGCGCTGATCCACACGCCGGATGGTGTCTTCATTACCAGTGCGAATGCTGCGCGCATTCTCAAGAACGGCTTATTCAGCCAGTCACTGTGGGCTGATCGTGGACTCGCCGGCATGACATTCCGCGGTTGGATGGAGCTGAAGTCCGCGATCGTGCCGCTGCAGCTCGGCATTTCGGCATATCACCTCAACCACGTATTCCTGGGCGTCCGCAACGCACAGGGAATGGCGAGCGCCCTCAAGACACTCCTCGAGGGTCCACCGACGGCCGACCGCCTCATGCACGCTGGTAAACAGTACGCGATGCACATGACAGGCGCCGGTGAGACCGCCTGGAACCGCGTGTGGAACGCAATGGGTGTATACAAGGGAACGGCCGAGCCCATTGACGCCTCGCAACGGCAGTCCGTCCAGTACATGCTGGAGGGCGGTTTTACGCCGGTCAATCCGTTGGAATACCGTACTAATGCGATGACCAACTTCAAGGATGCCGTGGATAAGCTGGGTGGGGAAGATGGCAAAGCTGGGGCCGCTGGCTTGCTGGCGCTTCATACCATTCCGACGATTCTGCGCAGCATCCAGTATCCCATCATGGACATAGCGGTGCCGTTCATGAAAACACAGGCGTACCTCGAAGCCGTCGGGAATAAGCTGCGTAGCACTCCCGATCTTGTCAATGACCAACGCGGGCGCATCCAGGCGTTCAACGATATCCGTCGCCAGATTGACGAGAGATTCGGAGAGATGGCCTACAACAAGATGTTCTGGAACCGTCACCTGCAGAACGTGATGCAGGCCAGCATGCTGAGTTTCACATGGAACTACGGCTTCGTGCGCCAGTTTGGCGGCGGCTTGTATGATCTCGGCAAGCTGGCCACGCAGGTCATGCACCCAACCCAAGCGCGCCAATTTGTTACTGAGCGCTCGCTCTACGCGCTTCACTATGTCGCGATCGCTGCGCTGGTGGGTGGCCTGATGACTGAGCTCATCGGTGGCCAGAAACCCAAGTCCATGGAAGACCTGATTTATCCCGTGGTCGGCCACCAGCCAGATGGCACTCCGGAGCGCGTCAATACGATGTTTTTCACCCGCGAGTTTGGCGCCATGTACTACCACTGGAATGATGCAGGCATGAAGGGTTTGTTGCAAATGGCGGTCTACAAGGGCGCACCGATGTTCTCGATGCTGCAGGAGCAATTGACCAACAAGGATTACTTCAACCGCGAGATCAGCGACCCCACGGCCGGAATCGGCACACAGACGCTGCAACACGGCCGCGCGTGGCTCAATGAGATGCTGCCGTTCTCGGTATCCGGCAATCTGGAGGAACACGAAACCGCGCCCAAGAACTGGGCTCTCTCGTTCAATGGCTTTAATCCAGCGCCTGGCTACGTGGATACCACACCGCTGACGGAGAAAATTTACGCCCTATACGGCGAATACCACGGCAGTGTCATTCCGTATGCCGAGGCCCAGCAGATTCAAGCCAGACGCCAGTTACGCGCGACCTTCGAGCACGTCGGTCAGGCTGCCTTCGGAGCGCAGTTGGCGCAGGACGCGAGCAAATATCAGTGGTCCAAGACTAGCATCCAGGACCTCATGAAAGGCATCTATGAACCCCCAGGCGCCAATGAGTTCCGGGAGCTGCCCCCCGTATGGCAGTTGAAGCTAGTCGAAGACATGACGGCCCAACAGCGCCAGCAGTATGCGCCCTACTTGAATAAGCAGACGTGGCGCCTGCTTTATCAGCGCAGTCAGCGCCCCGCTGCTTAGGTTAACAGAGCGGTGGTAGTGGGGTGGGCGCTGTAAACTGTGGCACATCCATAACGCGATAGGTGCCGTCAGGCGCTCGCACCATCTCCTGCTGAACCGGCTGCTGCGGCATCGTTATCGGAGCTGGCAACAGCGCACACGGGGCGATACCCACGGGTGTCGTAGTTAGCGGCTGTCCACCGCACACCACATCGTTGTCCGGCGCTCGGGTGCACACCTGATATGGTGAACGTGCTTGCAGCCCTTGCGCAAAGCCGAGCATCCCGTATGGCGACCCACAGCCTGCAAGAGCGCACAACAAAAGGATCGGGAGAATTTTCATGACTTGATTCCTCGGTAGAACTGTTACAGCTTAACCTCTCAGGGCTCGCCAGATTGCGGCCAACAACTTCAGCACCAGCGCCGGCGCGAGCCAGACCAGCACTGAGGCATACATTAAGAGCGTGGACCCCAGGACGAAAACGCCCCACCACAGGAAGGCGTGGGCAGCGGTGCTCATTTACTTCTCCTTTTGCCAGATTGCGTTTCCGCGCCGTGCACATCTGAAACGCTCATCGGCGCGGTCCTCGAAATAATGCAGCCAAGATAGCAGCCGCACCCGGATATGGTACAGGCGCTCCTGAAGCGCTGGACGAGATGAGCGATAGAGGTCGAACCACGCGAACAGCACTATAAGCGCACCACCAAGCAACACCACCACCAGCATCGGGAATGCGTACTCAGCAAACGTGGCCGCCACAGCCACCAGCACTCTTATGACTGCGCTCATGGCTGCACCTGAAGTCTGAGGGCATGCGGCCAGGAGAGCCCCGACTATAAGGATGGCTTTCATGAATTTCTCCCACACCCCAGTTTGGCATTTTTTGGGCACACCGGGCGCTGGATGGCCAGATAAATAAAGGGGTGTAAGTGCCCTTTCACGGCGGTAACAGGGGTTCGACTCCCCTTGGGGACGCCAGTTTTCATGGGACTACCTCAGCGTTATGTTGCAATCACGGGCATAGTATAGCACCAAATTGGCACAGTGGTCACACTCATAGTGCCAGGGCATCTACGGCGGTCCGGAGACGCTCTGGCGCGATATGGGCATAGCGCTCCGTGGTCGTGATGGAGGCATGCCCCATCAGCGCCTGGATGTCGCGTAATGGGGTTCCAGCTAGCACCAGATGCGCCGCAAAGGTATGACGCAGGCTGTGGAGGCTCCCACCGAGGCTGGCCGTCGTCGCATCCCTCTTGAACGCCATGGTCAGGGCCGCCCGGCTCTGTGGCGGCAATACGGTCTGGGAGCCCTGTAGCAGCACATAGGATTCGAGCGCTCCCGCTGACATGGGTATCTTGCGCCAATGGCCAGACTTGGTGCGTGCGCGCTCATCCGAGAGCACGTACACCGCTCCATGGCGCACGTCCTGGTGCCGCAGGTGGAGAGCCTCCCCGGCACGCAGCCCCGTGTTGGCTAGGAAGCGCCACCATGGAGCGCGGGGGCCACTCACAGAATAGAGCTTGACGAGTTCAGCTTTGCTGTACCAGACAGGATCACGACTGACGATCAGCGGCGGCTTTTTAACGGCTTTGACAGGATTGTTGGTCATCCATCCCCATTCCACCGCGCGGCTCAACGCACCCCCCAAGCAATTCAGTTCTTTCAGGACAGTGCCGCGGGCGCAGCCCCGCGCCTGGCGCGCCGCCAGATGGCGTGCAATATCCATGGTCTCTATGGAGTCGAGGGGCTGCTTCAGGAACGCCGCAAACCCTTTTTCAAGGATGGCGCGGGTGCGCGTAGCGCTGGATGGGTACATGGCCTCGTACCAAGGCAGATATTCAGCCACAAAGTCAGCGAACAGGCGCCCAGTCGTCAGGATGCGCTTACCGGTCCTGAGCTCAAGGCTTTTGGCTTGCCGGATGGTCTCGGCTTCTCGCGCCTCAATAATGCCAAGCGAGAGCCTGCGCCGTTCGCCATTCTGGCGCCAGTTGAGATAGGCGCGTTTCCCGCGCCAGTAAACTGTCGGCACGCCTCTCGCTCCATTGCCTCAGCTAGATCGGCCGTACGATATACCAGTTTCCCCATGAACATAAAGGGCGCCAACCCGTATGCGGCCTTGAGCTTGTGAAGCTGCCTGACCGATACACAGCAGTAAGCCGCCGCCTCCTCGCGCGTCAAGTAGTCCTTAGAGACGTGGACACGCATGGCTATACCTGCGGCTCAGTTGTTTCCGAAATGCGTTCCGAACGCATTACAGAGGCAATTTCGCCAATGTTTACGGGCGGCTGCCGCTTCATGTGTAGCGTTACGCTCCATCCAGTCTTGATCTGGCGCACTGAACACACCTCCGCTGCACCGTCATCAAATGCTACGCGCCGGCAGCGCGCCGAGCAGAAGCGTTGCCATTTGCGCGCCGCCACAAAACTCTTACCGCACTGACAGATCATGTGTCAGCGCTTGCTGCGGCTATCAATGCGTCGCAGGCCGCATGCAGCTCCCTCAGTATGCGCTGTAAGTGGGCCTCGGCGCAGGTTTGGGCTGCAAACCACACCCCCTCATCTGCGCCCTGCGCAGCTACTAATTTTTGGAGAGTCTGTAGCTCACTCATCGGAGCACTTTGCTCGCCTATGTCAATACCGAGCAGCGCGACAAGTCCCTGGTGTTCATTCAACAACGCCTCCAGTTGTATTCGGCACTTTGGTGTCATGGGTGCCTCATAGCCGCCCCTGTATACGGCTAATAATCGCTCAAGTTCGTCTGTTGCAATCATCTTGGCTACCTCTTCATGCAAAAGCCCTACATCGTCACCTCGCACAGCAATGGCGCATCGGCACGTATGCGGTGGTACGCCATGTCTACATACTCAGATTTGATCTCTATGAGGATTGCGTTGCGTTGTAGTCTGGCCGCGACAAGGCCGACGGTACCACTGCCGCCGAACGGATCCAGAACAGTGCCGCCAATAGGGCAGCCCGCGAGGATGCACGGCTCTACCAGCGCCGGCGGGAACGTAGCGAAATGCGCTCCTTTGAATGCATGAGTAGGAATTTCCCATACATCGCGTTTGTTTCGATACGGCACGCGAAGACAGCAATGCACAGACTCGTCGGGGAGTGTCTTGAGCATGTCGCGGCAGTCACCATGTATGATCCGGACCGTCATACGGCACATTCCTGATACAAAACCTCATGTCTGAAGTTCGCTTCCACGATAGCGCGCGCAACCGGTGGACATACGCTGTTGCCGCACATGCGCACCTGGGCTGTCTTCGTGAAGCCTTCAATCTTGTA
>JAEHJW020002430.1_pt1 | contig 20463 bp, 37 predicted proteins | sample 9271431 | NCBI WGS metagenome assembly JAEHJW02 | reverse complement strand
CGAGATGCGGTTGATCTCGCACCGGCTTTGCGAGATGGCGGGGATCGACACGGAGGCGTCCCGATGGCCCGCCAGCCCCACGCCCGCCGCGTCTACCTCCCGCCCGAGCGCCCGGAAGAGCGCGTCCGCTGGGGCGACATCCCTCGGGCTCCTGGCGGTGGTGGTGATCGGCGTTGTCCTCGTGGTCCTCGTGCCCCTCCTCGTGAGCCCGGGGGCACCGTGGTGAGCGAGCCGACGCCGCCTTGTCGCCACGACTCCATCACGGTCTTCCGCGCCCCCGGCGGCGGTCCGGGCCGCATGTGGTCCTGCGCCGAGTGCGGCATCCGTTTCTACCCGGCCTGCCGGACGTGCGTCGACCTCGGCCACCGCGGGGAGGAGCACGTCGAGCCGGCGCTTGACGAGGCCCGGCTGGCACGGGCGTTGCACGCGCACCGGATGGCTGCGCTGAGGGCAGCCGGAGTGCACGTCTGTGATCGCCTCTGCGGCCCTGCCATCGCCAAGGCATACGAGGAGGACGAGGGATGACACCCGACGAGCTGCGCGCCCGACTGCGAAAGGTGCTGGACGACGCCCCCGTGGACAGGGTTTCGAGCGTCTGCCCGCTCTGCCGCGGGACGGGCGAGATCACGCGACTCCGCAAGACGATCACGCAATCCGGCGTTGCCGCCGCGATCGGGGTGAGCAACCCGCAAATGAGCAGGTTCCTCGCCGGCCGGGGCGGGATGAGGATGAAGCAGACGCTGGCGCTCGTCTCCTGGCTGGAGAGCACCGCCCCGGGGGGCCAGGCGAACAGCGCCGGCGTCGGCGGTCGGGCGAAGCGCGACCTTTCGCCCGAGGCTCGTGAGCGCATGGCGGAAGCCGGCCGTGCCGCCGCCGCCAGGGCGCGCGCGGGGAAGGCGGCCAGGCGCGTGGCGTCCCAGGAAGGCGCGACCGGCGCATGACGTACCCCATCCTCCCCGGCGGTAGCCCCATCCCGGCCGCTCCCCGCGGGCCGCTGGCGGCCGGTGTCCTCATGTCGCGGCGCTGCGCCTGCGGAGTTGTCCACATCCTGTCCACAGAAAACGCCCGTTCGGTTTGGGCTCGGGTGGACACCTCTGTGCAGCTCGTGGACAAGCCTCTCGCGCTCATGGAGGGCGCCCCCGATACTCAGTGGTGTCAAGCCAACCGAATAGCGGGAGCGCACCCATGACTCTACCAGCCCGCCGGCCGCGCAATGTCGACGTCGACCCGGAGCTCGGCCCTGTCCGCTACTGCGCGCGCTGTAACGAATGGTGGCCACAGGACGCCGAGTTCTTCGCCATTCAGGTGCGACCAGTTGGGATGACGTTCACGTCGCGCGGGCGCACCTATCACCGCAGGACTGCCGTCACGACTTATCACTGCCGTGCGTGTCGACGCGAGCGCCAGGCGAGAGCTGGTCGCTATGGGAGCTGAGCTCGTCACGGCCGCCCGGCTCGACCCGGGGCCGGGCGTGGCAGAGCACAACCGGACGGCGCCGCACCGGGAGTGGTGGGGGCGCGTCCGGGGCCAGTGGCAGGGAGAGGAGGCGGGCTGACCATGCCGCCGAGGTACACGATCCGCCAGGTCGTCGGGACCTACCGCCGCAAGGCATTCGGGACGTGCAACGACGACGGGTCGCCCCGCCGACCTGCCTACCCGGCGGATGCCATCGTGGCGTTCTACGGGATGCTCGAGCTGGCCGAGGAGCAGCCCCGCCGGGGCTGGTTCGAGTCCGCGCGCCTCTTGCGCGTCCTCCTCGAGGGTCCGGACGGCAAGGGCCGGCGGTACTCCCGGCAGGTCCCCTTCCTCGTCGCCCAGGGTGATCTCGTCGAGGTCTCAGGCGGAGCCCTGGTGGTCGAGGGCTGGGAGATCCTCCAGGAAGGCGACACGACCATCGCGGACCGCGTCGCCCGGTTCCGGTCACGGAAGCGCGCCGATCCCGAGTACCACGATCCGCTGACTGGCGCCCAGCGGACGGCGCTCTATCGCCTCCGCCAGCGGGTGTTCGAGCGGGACGCCTTCACGTGCCGGTACTGCGGGACGGCGGACTCGCCGCGGGAGTGGTTGGTCGCCGAGCACGTCATCCCGGATGGGCCGACGACGGAGGACAACCTCGTCACGGCCTGCCGGAGCTGCAACAAGCTCAAGGGCGGGCGGACCCCGGAAGAGGCGGGGATGGGCCTGCGAGATGTGACGCCGCGTGACGAGGGCGTGACGTTACCGGCCCGTGTGACGCGTGACGTAACGAGTGACGACGTGACGCGTGACGTGACGTCACATGGTGAAACGGTGACGCCCCGCGCGGGTGACGACGCGCGCGTCGCGACGCGCCCGCAACGCCGTGGCGACGGCTACCAGGCGACGGCTAGACGGCTACCAGGCGCGGGAGACGCGCGCGACGACGACGACGTCGGATCCGTCCTCTCGTGGCTGGCGAAGGAACGCTCGACGTCCGTTCCGGAAGGAGCCGGGCTCGTCGAGCTGGCCCGCCTGGTCAACCAGCACGGGGTGCCCGCCGTCATCGCGGCGCTGGGTGCCCAAGACGCCTCCATGAAGGACGGCCGGCAGTACGTCTTCGGGGCCATGAAGAGTCTCAACCCGCTCCCGCGGAACGGCACGGCCGAGCCCATCGTCGACCCCAAGGCCGAGGAACGGAAGCGGCAGGCAGACGCCGACCGGCGGCTGCGGCAGCGCGTGGAGCGCTACCGCAGCACGGGGATCTGGATGGACGAATGGGGGCCGCGGCCCGATGCCAGAACACAGATACCCCCCGAGCCCATGCCGCCCACCCCAGAGCCCCCAGGAGGTGCAGCGTGATCGACCTCGATGCGCGCCTCTTCGCCCGGCTGGCGCCGCTGTCCGCCGGGGTCCTCCGCGTCACCGTGTCGCCCGAGAGGAGCACGCCATGAAGGCCCTGACCGCCGCCGACTTCGCTCCGGGGGCTCGCTGGCAGCGGACCTTCCACGTGGATGGTTGCCGCGTCCGGGTCCGGCGCAACGGCGGGAAGTGGCACGTCAAGGTGACCGATCCGGCGGGCGATTACGCCCACGAACTCCGGACCCTCGCCCGTGTCGCCGGCCTGCTCGCGGAGGCTCACATCGCAGGTGGTGTCGGCCTCAACATCGGCCACCCCCGGATCATCGCGGATCACGAGCCCCTGCCCGAGACAAGCACGGAGGACACCCCATGAGCGATCTTCGGGCATGGGCCGTCGAGTATCACTCCCGGAACCGGGTCGATGGCGACCGTCGCCACCTCGTCTGGGACCACGAGCCGGGGGAGATGTTCTGCTATCGCCTGTTCCGCACCCGCTTGGAGTGCCGGGCGTGGATCGAGGCGCACCACGGTTACCTTCGCGACCGGCCCGACCTCCGTGCGGAGCCGCACGGGTGGTTCATGCCCCGAGCCGTCCGCGTCACCGTCAACCGGGAGGCCGCCCCATGAACGAACGTGACCGCCTCGCGGCGGACCTCCGCTCTGTGATGCGAGAGTCGCATGGGCCGAACGGCCCCAGCGATCTGCGCGGCGACGACCCGCATGACTGGCTCGCCGCCCGCCTCCTCGACCTCGGCTGGACGTGGCTCGACGAGGAGCGGCTGGCGCGGGCGCTGCACCGGACGGCGGTCAAGAACCACAACATCGGGGAGCAGCCGATACGCGGCATCTGCCGCAGCCACACCGCCCATGCGGACCGCGCCGCCGCCTTCGCCAAGGCGTACCGGGAGGACGAGGAATGATGACCGGCGGAACGGCCTGCAACTGCCCCGAGCACGGCGGGCAGCAGCAGCACAACACCGGATGCCCTGTCGGCGGCTGGCGACTGACGCAAACGATCCCGACGAGTAGCGACATGAACCCGTCCATGTGCCGCCACGACATCGCCGCCATCGAAGCCGAGGCCGTCGCCGACGAGCGCGCCCGGATCGCGACGGCGGTGCGGGATCTGCTGCCGTGGAGCGATGTGTCCGCACTGGACGTTGAGACGGTCGCAGGCGACGTGATCAACGCCGTCCTCGCCATCGTGGACCCCCGGCCATGACCCCGACCCCGCAGCAGATCGCGGCGCTGGCGGCGGCAGTCATCAAGGCCAGTGACGACGGCAAGTGGTCCGTCTACTGGACAACGGGCGGCATCTCGTGGGAGGACCGCAGGGAGGGCGCCGCCGGCCTCCTCGCCGCCCCCATCCTCGCCGCCCTCCCCGACTGGACACTGGTGCCGACGGGCGAGGTCGAGCGGCTGGGTGGGATCGAAGAGGCGGCGCGGGCGGTTTGCGAGTCTCCCTGCCACACCCCGGAACTCGAACCGACCGTCGTGTTCGATGCCCTCCGCGCCGCCCTCGCGGGAGACGCGCCGTGACCGTTATCCTCGCCATCGATCCCGGCACCACGCAAAGCGGCTGGGTCCTGCTCGACGGCTCGCGCATCCTCGACGCGGCCATCGAGGACAACGCCGCGGTGCGCGCCCGGCTGCGCGACTGGCATGACGGCGCCCGCGTCGGCGAGGTCCCGTTCCTCGGGGCCGTCGTCGTCGAGCGCATCGAACCGCGTTACGGCCTGAACGTGGGCTGGGAGACGATCCGGACCTGCGAGTTCGTCGGGGCGCTCGGCGAGGCCGCCCATCCCCTGCCCGTCGCGCTCCTGCGGCGGAGCGACATCCTGCGCCACCTCGGCGTCGCGGCTCGCGGCGCGGCCGATCCGGGCGTCCGGGCGGCGCTCATGGACCGCTGGGGCGGTGCGGCATCCGTCCGCAAGGGCGGCCCGCTCCACGGCATCACGACGCACCTCTGGGCGGCCCTCAGCGTCGCCGTCACGTGGACCGACATGTCGCCGGCCGAGCGGGAAGCGGCGCGGCTGCGATGAGCACCGGATGCCTCCACGACGACATCGAGACCCTCCGCGAGGCCAACGGCGGACCGGGCCGGATGTGGGCCTGTCGCGCCTGCCACCGCCGGTTCTACGTGGCGTGTCCGATCTGCGTGAACGTCGGTCATCGCGGAGCGCATGTCGATGTCTTCGCCGCCGAACGCGCCCGGATCATGGATGCGGTGATGAGGCTGCCCTACGAGCTCGACCGCACTGCCGTCCTGAGCATCATCGAAGGAGATGAGCCATGAACACCACCGGACCGGCAAACCGCCACAAGCACAGCGTGGGAGGGCGCTTCACGACGATCGCCGACGCCCACTCCCACGACCTCGCCGCCCTCGAGGCGGCCATCGCCGCCGGGGACGGCATCCTCGCCGGCCGGCTCGACGCCCTCGCCGGCCGGCTCGACGCCCTCGAGGCGGCACCTGTGACGCCCCCGCCGCCCGACCCGTGGCCGTGGGCCACGCTCCAGGCGGCCATCGATGCCACCCCGCCGGGTGGGGTCCTCGACGCCACCGGCCGGGAGTTCAGCGGCGGAGTGACGATCCGGCAGCCGATCACCCTGCGAGGTGGCACGCTGCGCGTCCCGAGTGGCGACGGCATCAGGATCATCTCGGCCGGCGTCACCCTCGATGGCGTCGCGCTCTTCGGCAACGCCGGCACCGAGGCGATGGGCATCTGGGCGCTGAGCGCCCCCGGACTCGTCATCCGGGGCTGCCATGTCGCCGACTGGCGCTACGCGGGGATCATGATCCTCGAGACGACCGGAGCCCTCGTCGAGGACACGCGGGTCGCGCAGATCGGGGTCGGCGTCGGCGGAGCGACGAACGCCTACGGCATCGCCGTCAGCAACCTCGGCGGGGCGCAGTCCCGCGACGTGCTGGTGCGGCGGTGCACGATCGATGGGGTCCCGAACTGGCACGGCCTCGACAGCCACGGCGGGATCGGGGTCAGGTTCATCGCCAACGTCGTCGCCCACTGCAACCGGGCCATCTTCATCACCTCGGACGGCGCCGGGCGCCCATCGGAGAACGTGGAGGTCTCGCGCAACCGCTGCGGCACCCCGACGCCGCGGGCCGACGTCCTCAACACGCGGCCGTGGAACGAGGTCGGGATCACGGTCGTGACCGGCAGCCTCGGCGTGCACGGGGAGCTCAACGAGCTCGACGGCTGGCCGGCAGGCAATGCGATCGATGTCCAGGGCAGCGGCGCCACATTCACCGGCACGATCGTCACGAACCCGACATGACTCGCCGCACCGCCGCGATCGCCGCCCTCGCCTGGGTCGCACTCGCGACGGCCGTCGCCGCCGGCGTCCTCGCCGGCGGCATCATCCTCGGTGTCCTCTCGCCCGTTGCGGCCGGACTGAGTCCCTGGACTCCGGCCCCCCGGTCCCCGCAGCTCGCCGACCTGCCGTCTCCCTCCGGCAGGATGACGACGGACGGCCCCCCGTCCGTGCCGTCGCCCGACGCAGCTGCGGGGTCCGGGGCGCCGCACGATCCGGCCAGCGTGTCGGCAGCCGCGTCCGGTGACGACCGGCCGGCAGGTGCCCCACCCTCCCCGACGATCGGCATGCGGGCCGCGTCGAGCGAGGAGTCCCGCAGCCGCATCCCCCTGCGGGGCACGATCTCCGGGCTCGGCACCTGGCTCCGGAGCCCGTCCGGTGTCTCCGCCGCCGGGCCGGCCCTCCGCGCCGCGCTGGGGGCGGGCTGGCGCGGAACGACGGTGCGGGTTTGTCGGTTATCAACCTGCATCGTGACGGTTCTCGGCGACTGGATGCGGGCAGATCGCCTGATCGACCTCGACGACGACGCGTTCGCCCGGCTCGCGCCGCTCTCGCTCGGGGTGATCCCCGTCACCGTCACCTGGAGGATGCCGTGAGCGTGCCCCCCGACCCGCTCGCCCCGGCCCGCGGCCTCCGAAACGGGTTCGCCATCGGGTGCCTCCTGTGGGTCGGCATCTTCGTCGCCGCGGCCGTGCTCCTCGCGAGGTGCCTGCCATGATTCGCCGCTCCCTCGTCGCTCGGCTCGCCGCGCTCATCTGCCTCGTCTGGGCGGCCGTCGCGACGATCGCTCGCCACCGCCGACGCCCGGTCGCCGCGCGGCCGGGGGATGACGACGGCTGGGGGCTGGGCGTCTGATGGCTGAGGATCTCGTGCTCACCCCGCTCGAGGTGGGCCGCCTCCTCCGCGTCTCCGATGTGACCGTGCGGCGCATGGTGATGCGGGGCGTCCTGCCGCGGATCGCGGGGGTCCGGATCGTGCTGATCCCGCGATCGGCGGTCGAGTCGCTCCTGTCCGGGGTGTACGATGCCGATTCCGATGGCGAGGGAGAAGGGCCAGGGGACGATCGTCCCGACGTCGACGCCGAAGGGTGCCGATCGATGGCGGATCGCCGTGACGATGGCGGACGGCCGGCGCGTCTGGCGCACAGCCCGGACGCCACGCGAGGCCGAGCGCATCCGAAGGGACCTCGTCGAGGCCCGCGAGCTCGACCTCGACCCCACCCGGCAGACGCTCGCGGCGTTCCTGCGGGACTGGATCCGGGGCCTGCGTGACGCCCGCCACCAGCGCGTCCGTCCCCGGACGCTGGACGGGTACGAGGCGACTGTCGAGCTTCATATCATCCCTGCCCTCGGACGGTACAAGCTTGCTGCCCTGACCCCGCGCCGCGTCCAGGCCTGGGTTGATGCCGACCCTGGCTCCCCCCGCAGCGTCATCCTCCATCGCGCCATCCTGCGCCATGCCCTCAACGTCGCCGTCAGGCAGCGCGTTCTTGCCTACAATCCGGCCGCCTATGTCGATCTCCCGCGGCCGCGCTCGGATGTCGCCCGGCCGCTGTCGCTCGATGAGGCGCGGCGGCTGCTCGAGGCCACCCGCACCGATCGGCTTCATGCGCTCTGGCGCCTCGCTATCGTCACCGGGTTGCGCCAGGGTGAGCTGCTCGGACTGGCATGGGACGATGTCGACGGCGCGACGATCACTGTCGGCCATCAGCTGCAGCGCCTCGTCGCACCTGCCGAGCGGGCCGTGGCCAGGGCGGAGGGGCGCAAGCCGCGAGGTCGCTGGGTGAGGACCCCTCCGAAGGCTCGCCGTGCCCTTGGTCGGGTGGCCCTCGACGCGACGACGACTGCGATTCTTGATGAGCATCGTGTCCGGATGGCGGCCGAACGGAGGCCGGACTGGCCGTTCTTCGGCCTCGTCTTCGTCACCGAGGCTGGTTTGCCGCTTCACCCGAACGCCGTCCGCGCCCTCTTCGCCGACGCCTGCGACCGGGTGGGCATCCCGCGCCGGCGGTTCCACGACCTTCGTCACGCAACCGCCCATCTTCTCAGTGACCTCGGCGTCCCGATTGAGGCTCGCAAGCTCCGGCTCGGCCACAGCACCGACATCATGGCAGCGCACTACAGCGGCGCCAGCGAGGTTCAGGACCGGCTCGCTGTCGAGCGGCTCGAGGCGGCGATCAAGGGCTGATCGTTGCTCGGCCTGTTGCTCGATTGTGCATCCGGAACGGAGGATGCCCGAACGACGCGTTCGGGTCGCGAGGCGGGTTCGGCGTCAGCCTGGTCGGTCATAGTCTCAGAGAGGCCGCGAAAGTCCGCATAAGGCCGTTTGGGTCTGTTGCGTGGATCGTTGCTCGGCGCGCACCATTACCGCGTGAGGACCTCCCTCCCTCCGCGCCGTGACGCCGCTCCCGACCCCACCGATCGGTCGGGAGCGGCAGGCGTCCTGTCACGATGAGCCGCGAGCTCATCCTCGCCGTCCACCTTTGCGCCCTCGCGGCGATCGTCACCTCCGTCGTCGTCATCGGCATCCGCGACAGCCGCGCCGCCGAGATCTTCGCCGCCGCCCTCGTCGGCTTCGTCGCCGGCATCCTGTTCGACCGCTGGGCGCTCCGGCCCCTCGTGGACTGGACCGTTGGGCGTGCCCGGGTGTGAGCGATGAGCGACGCTCCCGCACCGGCGACTACCGCGCGGCCCGCATCGGCGCCGCCGCCGGGTTGACGTTCGCCGTGGTCCTGATGCTCATCATCGATGCGCTCTCGCATGATTTCGAGGCCAGCCCCGTGACGCTCGGCGTGCTGGCGACCCTGATCGCCGGCCTGCTCGCCGTGGACCTGCCGGATCTCATCCACCCCGGGGGCGACAAGTGAGCGGCTGCACGGCCTGCCGCCGGGTCGTCCTCGTCACGTGGGCGGTCGATGGGACGGCCGCGCGCTGGTGCCTGCGCTGCATCGCCCGTGCGCTCCGGGAGGCCGACTGGCGCGAGCTCGACCGCCAGACGCGGATCCTCATGCGGCGGCACCAGCCATGACGATCGATCCGACGTGGGCCAAGGGCATCGATGTGTCCTACGCCAACGCTCACATGCCCAACCTCACCGGCCGGGACTTCGTGTTCGTGCGGGCGACCTACGGGACCGCCGAGGACCGCCGCTGGCGCTCCCACTCGGCCGCGGTGCGTCGAGCAGGACGCCGGCTCGGGGCCTACGCCTTCGGGATCCGCGGCGACGGTGCCGCCCAGGCCCGGGCGTTCCTCGCCATCGCCGGCGCGGCCGACCTGCTCGTCCTCGACCTCGAGACCGAGTACAGGACGGACCCGGTCACCGGCGAGAAGGTTGCCATCCCTCCGATGACCAAGGCCCAGGCCCGGGCCTTCATCGCCGAGGTGCAGCTGGCCGGCCGCGAGATCGGGCTCTACCACAGCGTCTCCGGCTTCCCGAACCTCGGGCAGGACTGGAACTGGCCGGCCGGCGGCCCGGGCTGGGACACCTTCGCCGGCAGCACGACGCCGCCGAACATGCCGTGGACGTTCTGGCAGTACCGCGGCGCCCCGCTCGACCTCGACGTGTTCCACGGCGACCGGGCCGCGCTCGAGGCATTCGCTCGAGGAGGAGGCAGCATGCCGATCTACACCCTGCGCGAGCGGTCGGGCACCCTCACGATCCCCGCCGGCGCGTCCGTCCGGGGCTGGCTGCCGCGCGCGGACGGCACCGGCTGGCGGGTGGACCGGACGTGGCGTCCGAAGCCCGAGCCGTCCTCGGCCCGGTTCGACGCGGTGCTCGCCCGCCTGTCGGGGACGACGACGCCGGCGAGCCTGCTCCGTGTCACCAGCGGCTTCTTCGCCGGTGTCTACGTCTCGTCGGCCGAGGTCGAGGAGACGTTCGACGAGCCCGCGACGGATCAGCCGTCAACGTCGGGCACGACCGTGACGCTCCAGATCACCGGCCACCCCGACCACGTCACCGAGATCTAGGGAGGACGGACATGCCGCTCTGGCTCCGCAAGCTCGTCGTGGATTTCGTCGAGACGGGCCTCGCCGCCCTGTTCGCCCTCGCCCTCGTCATTCCGGGCAACCTCGACGAGGCCAAGGCACAGATGCTGGTGATCGGCTCGGCCCTCGCCGGCGCGCTCATCGCCGCGACCCGCCGCGCCGTCCCGGAGTTCCTCGGCTGGTTGCGGGCGAAGTTCGGCGTCACGGCCTGAGCGATGGACACGACCACCTGGGTCAAGCTCCGCCCCGATCCGCGCCTGTCGTGGCATGTCGCCGTGCGGACCACGTGGAGCGGCCTGCGCGTGACGCGCTGCGGCCTCTGGTGTGGCCGGCCGGCGACGACGGCCGACGACCTGCCGTTCGGCGAGCGGTCGTGCGAACGTTGCCTGCAATTGCGCATGCGAGACCAGGAGAAAGGCGCATGACGAGCGCGTCCGTGCCGCTCCCCGATCGTCTTTGGGCGCGCGTCGAGAAGACTCCGACGTGCTGGCTCTGGACGGGTGCCACTGCCCCGATGGGATGGTACGGCCACTTGGCCTATCAGGGTCGGCATCTTGCTGCTCACCGCCTCTCCTGGGAGCTTGCCAACGGTCCGATCCCGCGTGGCCTCCACGTCCTCCACCGTTGCGATAACCCGCCTTGTGTGCGTCCTGACCATCTGTTCCTCGGGACCAACCGGGACAACGTCCGTGACGCGTCCTGCAAGGGCCGGCTGCACTTCGGTGACGCCAATGGGACGCGAACGCATCCCGAACGGGTGGCCCGCGGCGAGCGTGCAGGCGCGGCGGTGCTCAGTCTGGGGGACGTCATGGAGATCAGGCGCCGCTACGCCTTGGGCGATGTGAGCCAGAGCCAGTTGGCCATCGAGTTCGGCGTTGCCCAGAGTTCGATCGGACGGGCGATCCGGGGCGAGACATGGCGCCAGGGCGCGGAGGTCGTGGCATGAAGAGTTGCCTGCGCCTCCGGGCGCGGGACGCGGAGCGGGTGGGCGCGTGAAGCTCTGCTCGGGCTCACCCACGACGCGCTCGTCGCCGCGTACTTCGCCGGCGTCGCCGCCACCGCTGCCTCCGAGCTCGCCCAGCTCCTCGCCCTGGTCCGGGACACCGGCATCCCCGGCATCCCGATGACGGACGAGACGGGAGGCTGAGCGTGGACACTGTCGAAGGCGAGATCGTCCTGACCCGCGACAGATCGTCGGGCCACGTCCACAAGCGCGTGCGGGTCGGCGACGGGCTGGCCAGCCTGGAGGCGGACAACCTCGAACTGGACGAGGCCGGACTGTACGAGGTGCTGCCCAGCCTCGACGGCGTGGACGCCGATGATCTGTGTCGGCGCTGCTTCCCGGACATGGAGCGGGCGGACTAGCGTGGGCCGCATCTGCGCTGCGCCCGGCTGCCCCGTGCTCGTGGAGCGCGGCGCCTGCGCCCTGCACGGCGGGCCGGGTCAGGGGCGCAACCACGACGGCGTCTCGCCCTCGGCTCGGGGGCACGGCCGCGCCTATCGAGCGCTGCGTGCCACCCTGCTGGGGTTCCCCTGTCACTGGTGCGGCCGGCCGGCGACGACGGCCGACTACGCGGTGCCGTGGTCGCAGGGCGGCACCCTCGCCGATGTTGTGCCGGCGTGCGGCCGCTGCAACTACGCGCGGGGCGCGGCGATGACGAACGGGGCAGGGGGGAGTCGAATCTCTCCAGATGCCATCCCGCCACGGGTACCGCGGCCCGGTCGCGAGGGGTCTGTCACGTTCCAAACCCGGGGCCTCGTGTCGTGACCGGCGGTGCCCGCATCCGCTCCGGCTCTCCGCCTGACCCGAATGCCCTGCGTCGCGATCGCGATCAGTCCGAGTGGACCCGCCTTCCCGCCTCCGGCCGGCCGGGCGACATCCCAGCCTGGCCTCTCTCTCGCGCATCTCGCCGCGAGCTCGTCCTCTGGAACCGTCAGTGGACCCGACCGCAGGCGGTCATGTGGGAGACGAACGGGCAGGCGGAGGAGGTCGCCGTCTACGTGCGCGCCCTCGCCGTGGCGGAGCGGGCCAGGGCATCGGTCGCGTCGCGCACGCTCGTCCGCCAGCTCATGGACTCCCTCGGCATCAGCATCCCCGGGCTGCGGGCCAACCGCTGGATCATCGCCAGCGATCCATCCCCGGCGGCAGCCCCCGCCCCGCCTGCCAGCTCGGCCCGCGAGCGGCTCAAGCTCGTGGTGGGCGAATGAACACCGTGGCCCGCGAACCCCGCACGATGGCAGTGGCCCCCTCGTGGATCGAAGCCCACTGCATCATTCCCGATGGCTTCCGGGCCGGCGCTCCCTTCCGCCTCTACGACTACCAGCTCCGCTACTTCGCCGCGTACTACCTCGTCCGGGGGGACGCCACATGGATCGCGGAGGCACCGGTCCTGGCCCCGGCCTTCGTCTACCGGCGCGGCCTCCTGGTGGGACCGCAGAAGGTCGGCAAGAACCCGATGATCGCGGCTGGCATCTGCCTAGAGGGTGTGGGTCCAGCCCTGTTCGCCGGGTGGGCCGGCACGGACGACGGCTACGTCTGCCGCGACTGGGGCTGCCGGTGCGGCTGGGAGTACCCCTACGAACCGGGCGAGCCGATGGGGATGCCCTGGCCGACGGCCCTGATCCAGATCACCGCGTTCTCACAGCAATCCACGGATAACACCTACGATGCCCTGCGGCCGATGATCGACCAGGGCCCGCTGCATGACCAGATCCCCAAGACGGGCGAGGAGTTCATCCGCCTTCCCCACGGCGGCCGGATCGACACCGTGACCAGCTCCGCCCAGTCGCGCCTCGGCCAGCGGATCACCCACGCACCGCAGGACGAGGTCGGGATCTGGACGCCCCGCAGCGGCATGACCCGGGTCGCCGACACCCAGTACCGCAACCTGGCCGGCACGGGTGGGCGGGCATCGCTCACCTCGAACGCCTGGGACCCGGCCGAGCAGTCGGTGGCCCAGGTCCAGTTCGAGTCGAAGGCAACGGACATCTACCGCCAGTTCGTCGAGCCCTCGGCCGCCCTGCACTATACCGATCGGCGCGAACGGCACAAGATCCACCAGGCCGTCTACCCGGCGGACACGCTCCGCGAGAACGGCGGGCACGTCGATCTCGACGCCATCGAGGCGGAGGCCGTCGATCTGCTGGCCCGGGACGCACCCCAGGCGATGCGCTTCTTCGGCAACATCCGCGTCCGGGGCTCCGGCAAGGCGTTCGACCTGGACGAATGGCGTCGCCGCGCCGTCGCCGCGCCCATCGTGGTGCCCGACGGGACGCTCATCACCCTCGGCTTCGACGGCTCCCGCCTGTGGGACGCCACCGCCCTGATCGGCACGGTCGTCGAGACCGGCTACCAGTGGCCGCTCGGGATCTGGCAGCGACCGCGCGATGCGGTGGGCTGGGAGGTGCCGAGCGCCGAGGTTGACGCCACCGTGAGGGGCGCGTTCGAGCGCTGGAACGTCTGGCGGATGTACGCCGACCCGCCGTACTGGGAGTCGTGGATCGCGACATGGGCCGGACTCTACGGCGCGGAGCGCGTGGTCGAGTGGTTCACCGCCCGCCCGAAGGCGATGGCCTACGCCCTGCGCGCCTTCGCCGGCGCGATCGCCCGGGGCGAGCTGTCCCACTGCGCCCTCGACGACGAACTGTGCCGCCTGTTCACGGCCCATATCGGCAACGCCGTGCGTCGCGTGACGGGTTACCGCGACGACGCGGGCGAGCTGTGGACGGTCGAGAAGGACGGTCAGCACGGCCTCGACAAGATCGACAGCGTTCCGGCCGCAGCCCTCTCCTGGGAGGCGCGCAACGACGCGATCGCGGCCGGGGCGCTGGTAGCCGCCGAGCCGTTCGTGAGCGTGTACGAGACGCGCGGAATCACGTGGGTCGGGGCGTCATGAAGCGCTTCCTGCGGTACGCCGACGACCTGATCGTGCTGGTCGGGATCGCGCTCGTCGCCTCGGGCGTCGGAATCGTGCATCCCTCGCTCGCGCTCATCTGGACCGGGGCCGCCCTCATCGCGGCCGTTGCCCTGGGGAGGCGCTGATGGCTCTCTTCGCGCGGGCCGCGACCAAGGCATTCAACCAGGGAATCGGGACACTCGCGGCGGGCGGTCACATCGCGATGGTCGGCAGCCGCCGAACGGTCACCGGCCACTCCGTCTCCCTCGATTCGGCCATGTCGTATTCGGCATTCTGGTCATGCGTGCGGATCATCTCGGAATCCGTCGCCTCGCTGCCCGCCATCGTCTACCGGCGCCTGCCGGACGGCGGGAAGGAGCGGGCGCCCGATCACTGGCTCTACCCGGTCCTGCACGACGCTGCGAATCCCGAGATGACCGCCTTCGGGACGCTCGAAACGGCCACGGCCCATGCGCTCATCTGGGGCAATGCCTTCCTCGCCAAGGGCGTCGATGACCGCGGTCGTACCCGCGAGCTGTGGCCGCTCCGTCCGGACCGGACGGAGGTCGAGCGTGACCGCTCTTCACTGCAACTCACCTACCGCTACCAGACAGTCAGCGGCGAGACGAAGATCCTGGACCGCTCGCAGGTCTTCCACCTGCCGGGGCTGTCATGGGATGGGATGGTCGGTTATTCGGTGCTGACTATGGCCCGCAACGCGGTGGCGGTGGGCACCGCAGCCGAGGAGTACGGCGGCCGATTCTTTGAGAACGATGCCCGACCCGGCGTTGTGCTCACGCACCCGAAGACGCTCAGCGACCCGGCCCGCGCGAATCTGGAGAGGAGCTGGGGAGAGAAGCACGCCGGGGCATCCAACGCCTTCGGCTTCGGGCTCCTCGAGGAGGGCATGACGCTCAAGGAGATTGGCGTCCCGCCCCAGGACGCCCAGTTCCTCGAGACGCGGAAGTTCCAGATCGCGGAGATGGCCCGCTTCTTCCGGATCCCTCTCCACATGCTCGCCGAGCTGGATCGGGCGACGTTCTCGAACATCGAGCAGCAGGCCATCGAGTTCGTCGTGCACACCCTCCGGCCCTGGCTGATCCGCTGGGAGAAGGGGATCGGCCATCAGTTGCTCGGCCCCGAGTGGACCGGCGCCGGCGGGCAGTTCTTCGTTGAGTTCCTGATCGACGGCCTCCTGCGCGGCGACTCCGCCGCTCGCGCCGCCTACTACCACCAGGCGCGGATGGACGGCTGGCTCAACGGCGACGAGATCCGCGAGATGGAGAACCGCAACCCGATGCCGGACGGGCAGGGGCAGGTCTATCTCGCCCCCCAGAACATGGCCCCCATCGATCTCCTCGCGGAGATCCTCGTCCCGAAGGAGACACCGAAGTGATCGAGCTGAAGCGAACCCCCGCGCACGACCTGAAGCTCACCGACGAGGGGGCGATCACGCTCGCCTTCAGCCAGCTCGACGTGATCGATCGCGACGGTGACATCACGGTCACCGGGGCGATCCCGACAAAGGACGTGCCGATGTCCGCCTATGGACACACGAGCTGGGATGGTGCCCTGCCGATCGGTCGCGGCACCGTCCGCGAATCGGCCGGCTGGGGCGTCTTCGATGGCAGCTTCCTGATGGACACCGACCAGGGCCGCAATGCCCATGCGACCGTCCGGGCGATGGCCGAGCTCCAGGAGTACAGCTACGGCTACAACCCGATGGAGGTCAGCTTCGGTCAGGTGGACGGAAACCCCGTCCGCTACCTGCGCGCTCTCGACATCTTCGAAGTCTCGCCCGTCCTCGTCGGGGCCGGCATCGGGACGCACACCCTCGCGATCAAGAGCGGCGAGCCGGGGCCCGGCCTGCCGTATGCCGACTACCTCGAGGGGCTCCTCGAGGAGTGGAAGGCGTTCATGGATCGGACGCGGGATCGCGCGGAGTTCCGCGTGAAGGAGGGCCGTTCGCTCTCCGCCGCGTCACGCCAGCGCCTGCTGGCATTGGCGGAGGTTCACCGGGAAGCCGGTGTGGACCTCGACTCGTTCCTCTCGGAAACCGAGCCGCAGAAGTCCCGGCTGGATCGGGAGATCGCGGCCCTCCGCGAGTACGCGCGCCTCAACGGCGTGCCGCTCGCAGATTGACAGGAGACCAGCACAATGGCTTCCCTCACCCAGATCGCGCAGCAGCTCCAGGAGGGGCGCGACGCGATCGTCAAGCTCTTCGCCGACCGCAAGCAGCCGGACGGCACCTACAACTTCTCGGCCGAGGAGGTCGGCAATCTGCGCAAGCGGAACGAGGACCTCTTCGACCTCCAGAAGCAGCACGACGACCTCCGCGCCCTCCAGGAGATGGAGCGCGACGTGAAGGGGGCGCTCGCGGCGAGCGGGCGCATCACGCTCCCCATCGATCCCGAGGCGCCGAGCGGGCCGTCCGCGAAGACGCGGGACTGGAAGGGCATCCTCACCCCGCACCGCGAGGCCCTGAAGGCGATCTCGGAGGGCGGCCGGGGCAGCGTGTCGCTGCACATCACGGGCGCGGAATGGAAGACGCTCCTGACCCAGGCCGACATCGCACCGCCGGCCGATCGGGTCGCGCTCGTGCCCTCGGCCCAGTTCCTCGGCGATGTCACACCGCTCTTCCAGCCCGGGGCGACCGACTCGAACCTGATCGAGTACTACGTCGAGACGACGTACACCTCCAACGCGGCCGAGGTCGCGGAGGGGACGGCGAACACCGATTCGGCTCTCGACTTCACCCTGACCCAGGATCCGGTCCAGGAGGTCAATGCCTGGATCCCCGTCACCCGCCGGACGCTCGACGACTACGCCGGGCTCCAGAGCTATGTGGTCGGCCGTCTCCGCCACATGGTCAACACCCGGCGCAGCCTCCAGCTGATCGCCGGCGACGGGACCTCCCCGAACATCTCCGGCATCCTCGACCGCTCCGGGCTCCAGACGCAGGCCAAGGGCGCGGACCCGGTCATGGACGCGATCCACAAGGCGATGACCAAGGTCCAGGTGACCGGCGACGCCACTCCCGACGCGATCGTCCTTCACCCCAACGACTGGCAGGACATCCGCCTGACGCGCACCATCGACGGGATCTACATCCTCGGCAACCCGGCCGACGCCGGGGCCCGTGGGCTCTGGGGCCTGCCCGTGGTGTCCACCACGTCGATCACCGAGAACACGGGCCTCGTGGGCGCCTTCGGCTCGATGGCCCAGCTCTTCCGCCGCGAGGGCGCGACCGTCGAGATTTCGACGGAGCACAGCACCTACTTCACCGAGCGCAAGGTTGCCGTCCTGCTCTACGAGCGCCTCGCGCTCGCCGTGTACCGGCCGGCCGCGTTCTGCTCCGTGACGGGGATCTGACCGATGCCTGTCTTCCCCGTCGGCGTTCCGGAAGACGTCCTCTCCCGAACCATGCTCGTGATCCGCGGCCGCTACGACTTCGCCGTCGATGGCGGCGCGGTGAGCACGATCGCCATCACCAGCAACACCCCGATCCCGTCGGGGTCCACGATCGTCGGCGGCTACGTCGACGTGATCACCCAGCTGACCGGGGCGACCGCCACGATCGCCTGCCAGGTCGAAGCCGCCAATGACATCCTCACCGCCGTCGCGGTCGCGTCGTGGACGACCGGCCGCAAGAACGTTCTCCCCGCCCCGACGACCGGCGCGCTCACCGCGAGCACGGCCGTCCAAACCACGGCCGCCCGGAACATCTCGATCGTCATCGCCACGGCGGCCCTGACGGCCGGGAAGTTCGACGTCGTTCTCTTCGTCGTCCCGCCGGTCGCCTGACATGAGCACGCTCCTCCACTACACCTCTGGCGGCAGGCTCACGACGGCAGACGCCGTGGATTGCGCCGTCCAGTGGTCGGTCGAGGATGCGGTCCGGCTCGGGCTCCCCATCGAACGGGAGCCCGAGGCCGAACCCCACGTCAAGCACATCCCGCGGCCGCCCGAAGACAAGATGGTCCGCTCGCGCGCCACGAAAGGGCGGCGATGATCCCCATCCTCGTCCCGCCCGTCATCGACTGGTACTGCCCCGCCTGCGGGCAGACGGACCAGACGCGCGAGCCGCGCCAGCACGTCCGCTACCACACGTGTCCGAAGCTCCGGTTCCTCTCGGCCCCGATGTATCCGGCAATCGGATGCCGACCTCCTATGCGATGAGTTGAGACATGAGCGACAACGTTTGGGATCTGGGAGAAGGTCGTCTGGGCGGCCGGGGCGATCGCCGGGGCCCAGGACCTGCCGCTCGCCACCGAAGCACTGTAGTCATGCAATCTGAGGAGATGATCTGATGGGTTCGTTCGGCGACTTCCTGGAGCTGGAGCTCCTCGACCACGTGTTCGGCGCTGCAGCCTACACGGCCCCGGCGACGCTCTACGTCGCGCTGTACACCGTCATCCCGACCGATGCGAGCGCCTCGGGCACCGAGGTCACGGGCGGCTCTTACGCCCGAGTCGCTGTGACCAACAACGCCACCAACTGGCCGGCGGCCTCGGCCGGCGCAAAGGCCAACGGGACGGCCATCACCTTCCCGGCTCCGACGGCCGCCTGGGGCACCGTGGTCGGTTTCGCCATCTACGATGCGGCGACTCTCGGCAATGAACTGGCGTGGGGCGCGCTGACCGTCAACAAGACGATCAACAATGGCGACGCCGCCCCCGTCTTCGCCGTCGGCGACCTCGTCATCACCCTGGACTGAGGGGGCGTGCGATGGCCGACATCAAGACCAAGTTCGGCACCACGACCGCAATCACGATCACGGCCACAACGCTGGCGAGCTCGGCTACCGCGGGGCGATCGTCGACAGCGATCGACAACACCACGGACCTGTATCTCGACGCGTTGATCGAGATCACTCCTACGATTGCGGCGGGCACCCCGGCCAACGACAAGAACGTCTACGTTTACGCCTATGACTCGATCGACGGGACCAATTACACGGACGGGATCAGCGGAACCGATGCCGCGTACACGTTCCGTGTGCCGACCCACCTGCGCCTGATCGGGGTCGTCCCGATCGCCGCTGGCGGGGTGGCCTATCGGTCGATGGCGATGAGCGCTGCCGCCGCCTTCGGGGGCGTCCTGCCGCCCAAGTGGGGGATCGCCGTGCTCAACTATTGCGGGCTTGCGTTCACCGCGTTCAGCGCTCAGTACCGGGGCGTGCTGGCCCAGAGCGTCTAGGCCATGGGCCACATCATTCTGCCCCGCTCGGCAGGACTGGTGAAGGACGGGCCCGCGGTTCGCTGGGGCCATCCGCTGGCGGATCGACTGCTATGGGCGGTCGCTCCTGGTCTCGGAGTGTCCGGCGACCCGATCGAGGGGCAACCCGGGACGCTCCTCGGCACCGGGACCTGGGGCGGGCAAACGGCGATCGGGGCCGCCCTCGACTCGGCCGACAGCACAAACGACGGCGCTTATTGGCCTTGGACCGATCGACTGGCTGCATTGACCGACGAGTGGACGATCGCGGTGTGGGCCGATCCGACCACGCTTGTCTCGTCAGGCAAGCTCATTTGCATCCCCTACCGCGCCACCGGCTGGACGACGCCCTACCACGGGCTCACCCTGATGCAGGAGACCACGACCGGCCAACTGACGCTTGAATGGGCGAGCAGCGCGACGGCTCGGAACACCGCGACATCACCCGCCGCGATGATCGCCGCGACTGATCCCCTCACTCTCTACTTGGTCACCCGCAAAGGTTCTGTTGCCAGGTTCTTCCGAAACGGGGCACAGGTCGGCGCAGATGTAACAGGGCGTCCGACTACATCGGTTGATCTTTCTGGAAAGCAGCCGGTTACCCTGCTCAACCGATCTTCGACCTCGGTCGGCGAAGGCATGGTTGGTCGCAGTCCGTTGGCGGCCATCTGGGGCCGGGCGCTCGGCAACGGCGAGATCGCCTGGCTGGCGGCCGAGCCCTATGCGTTCGTTGCCGCCCCGGGCCGTCGGCTGTTCGTTGTGCCAACAGGCACGGCAGCGGCCCTGGCCGGAACGGTCGCCGGCGTCTCCGCAACAACGGGCACCCTCACGACCTCGATCCCCCTCGCCGGAGTCACCACCGGTCAGTCTGCGGCATCTGGCGCACTGACCACGGGCATCCCGCTGGCCGGTGCGGTGTCGGCTGCTGCGAGCGTCGCCGGAAGTCTGACCACGGGCATCCCGCTGGCCGGTGCGGTGTCGGCTGCTGCGAGCGTCGCCGGAAGTCTGACCACGGGTGCCGCGCTCGCCGGAGTCGTGGGAGCCGTAAGCGCGGCGACGGGCACCCTCACGACGTCGATCCTCCTTGCCGGATCGACGGCCGGCGTGGCGACCGTGACAGGGAACCTGACCGGCGGTGCGCCCATGGGCCTCGCCAGTCAGGTCAACGCCGTTGCCACGGTTTCCGGCAGTCTGACCACGGGGATCCCGCTCGT
>JAEHJW020004617.1_pt1 | contig 20469 bp, 28 predicted proteins | sample 9271431 | NCBI WGS metagenome assembly JAEHJW02 | reverse complement strand
GTGCGGAATGAAGGCACTGAAGGTTGCCTGCCTCGGCATATGCTCGCTCGCCACGCACCAAACGACATTCATGCCCGCCTACGACGGTCCCCCTCCGGGTACTTGGCAATTCACCCATTCGTGCGATTGGGTATCGAAGAAGGGCCATCCAATAGCAAAGGACGAAAATACACAGAAGAGCTACGGTTGGCCCGCGTAGCTGATGATAAACGAGACACGGGCCACGATCACTCTTTAGAGACTAAAAGGAGTTCTCAACTCTCGTCAAGGTCATGCGTAGACCGCCCAACCCTAGAGGATCGACCGATATCTCGAGATCCCCTAAGACGGATTCAACTACCCGAACCACCTCGTCGCCCTCAAAGGCTGTCACGACGGCGAGACAACGAGGTAATATCCGAAGAAATTGCCATCCTCGGATATTACCTCGCTAATCATGCCTGCAGTCGATCAATGATCTCTAGCGCGTACGGTTACAAAGACCAAGGGTTTAGCTAACTGGCGACGTAGCAATTACCTTTGGAGCCAAGCATTTAATCGGGCTATGTGCAGGTGATATCTATCACCTATCACCATAAGTCTAGATCGCTAGGGAAATCCTCTAACCAATGAAGCACGACACATTTACAGTGAATACAACGAACGACAACATAACGTAATTCACGCGGCAAGCACAACTTCGGCTATTAGGGCAGGGGCCTGGCTGTAGGAGCTCTGCTAACCCACTCCGATGGAGTGAATCCTCAGGTGCGGTTGCCTGCGTTCTCGGCAGACTCCACCTGAATGTAGTCGAGTTGGGCCCGTACGAATGAATCATTCAAAGAGTTGAAGGCGCTCTGTTCGTTCGTCGGTAGTAGTCGTCTTGCGTATTCCCGTTGGAATCTCGTGTTCCTTTCCATCTCAATTCATCAAGCTAGTACCCGCTAAACAGAAGACTGCCCACTACCGACGGTATAAAACGATATTTATGAAATGAAAAACGACTCCTAGGAACCAATACACAATTTCTTACCGCCAGCACCTACCTTGCACATTATTTGGCGAGCGGTATGACTTGTACGCACGAGAACCCATCTGGTACTCTATACGAAAGACAAAGGGAGGCATGAATGCTTGTCATAACACGCAAGGAAGGCGAGAGGATCATTATCCAAGATAACATTGTGATCATCGTGGTCGAATCGAAGCGAGGGTCGGCGAGAATCGGCATCGAGGCCCCGCCAGGGGTGGCGATCGCACGAGAAGATTAGCGGTCGATTGGCGTCGATTGAATTAGCCGCATACCCGGCTTGCGAGTACCTACCAACAAAATGGCACCGCTCGAGCTTACCACAGAACCAGCCAAGACGATCGAACAAACCGACCATCCTCAACAAGTAAGAAGTAACGCCAAAACAATGGTAAATCGGCCCCAATAGCTCCCCATTCAACCTCCCTGCCAGCTCCATTACCGACCCACTAGCACCACCAATTCCACGAACCACCACACCAGTTGCCACAAGGACTGCCGCTTATCACTACTCCGCTACTCCCAGCTAGTTACCCCTAACTTCAACCTCCACTCTGTCGAACTGATGCAGTTAACTTGCCTGACTCGATCGATCAAATTAACTTGGAACGGAAACAGGGTAAGGGATAACGCTGAATGCGAAGTCCTTAACTGTGCCGGTATGACTAAAATGTAAGGGAGATTAGCAGAAAGGCTAGGATGCGAAGTCCAAGCAATTCTGTACGGATAACTCAGGCCAGGCGAAGGATCACACGAGCTGCTTGCTGCGGACTCGGCCTTATTGCGGAGGACGACCATCGTGATACACGTATCGGGAAATGACAACGTAATGGCGAGCGGTCGTGCGAATTGGCGCTTCAGCTCGATTGATGAGTTATGCAGCGTTAGCTCAACCTGTGGCGGTAAAGCCGGATATTGGCTGTTACCTTGATTATTAAGCGCATATGCTAGTTCGGTTAGTAGGTTGTATGACTCTATTGGTCCGAACAAGCCTGTTTGATAGCTTCCTTCGGCATTGGTCCAACGTTCCTGCAGGCCCGCAATCGTTGGCATATGTTGCCAGAGCGACTGTTTGCTGGCGTTGAATATTGCTAGAACCGAAGTGGTCCAGTGGACGTTTCTGGTATGATCGGCTTTCGGGATCGAACTGCCAACAGTCAGCGATGTTAACGTCTCTCGAGAAGCCATGGCATAGGACTCCAATCCACCTTCGAACCTAATTCTACCAAAGTGCAGATACATCCAAGACACAAAAAACAGTATGATGGCTAATAGCGGCAGCGCCTCGGCTATGATTGTAGAAGCCCCAATAATAGCGTTACTAAACTGCATTACCTTTGGGTTTGCACTGAACTCATACAAATAATCTACGTTTACAGACAGGACTAAATAAAAACAAGCTGTTAGTATAGTAGCAGTTATGCCAATAAATGATTTCGATTCAATAGTATTTGTACTAGGGATCGGCACAGAATATTTGGAGCGATGCATCGAAACCGGTTCCGTCCTGCCGCTCCCGGATAGAACTGTAATCACTTGTGCGTCGTTTAGATCCCGTGGAATCCTCGAAAGTCCGATTAATACAAGTAACGCTGTTGGAATCACTGCGCTGGTAAACATGAGAAATAATACGCTAAAGTGGTAGTTGGGCTTATAGCCCAGAAGTACGAGGAACCCTACGCCGGCAAACCCTACTCCGATCACACCGCCCATGACAAATACTATAATTGATTGAATAAGTGTTAATGGTCGTCGTATGGCAGATGCCAATGTCTTAGTGAATCTTAGTAACAGAAGAACTAATACATAAGAAGCAAAGTAATTCCAAGGTAGATATTGAATGGTTGGACGGACAACCTCTCCTTCTATTATAGTAAGCAAAGGGCTTACAATCATTGTAATGAACACACTCGTGAAGACAATATGGAGTTTTCTTTCTCGCAGATGTATTTGAAACCGCGACAACTTGAAAAGTTTTGGCTGAAGCGCATCGTAGCTACCTTTGAGTATGATTGTAGAAATGGATGCTCCTATTGGCGCAAGAACAAAAATCCAGCCGATCGCGTTATTGCCCGCCTGGTGAAGGCGCGTCGAGTGGTCGATGTGGTGCAATATTGGGATTGAACGACGTACAAAGTATAACGGAAGCCACATTAGCAGGGCACTGACGAGGGAAATCAGCAAAAGGCTACCTGCCCAGCGAAGTGTCAAGAGCATGCTGGTATTTAGTGGCCCATAATCCTCTCCAAGTTTCAATAGGGAATGCCTACGATGGAGTGGGTACTGAATTTGGATGACGCCAATTAGCACTGTTACTCCTATGGCAATCATTGGTAAGTAGTGACTCATCGCATGTGTTTTTAAGATTTCTAGATCTCGCAATAACGAGTAGAAAGGTGGCGTAGCGATATTCGGCTTACTCGACATCTCAGTAATCCTATCTCATGGGACCGCACGGAGACGCGAAGATAGTATTACTAGTGTTTTGGCTGTGAAGTGGTGAGCGTTATATGATCCACCTCCAATGTGAGAGGAGCAACTTAGGCGCCAAGGGTCCTTTTATCTCTCGAAGTCGCGCATCCATAGGGTTCGCATCTCTTGTGGCGAGCGACCTCGGCTACACCATTCCTGGTAACCGTGAAGATCACTACCCCATCGTCGACCTCGCACGCACCCCGCCGTCGATCCGCCGGCCTTCACAGCGATGGCCCACACCAAGTATCCACGAAATCCCCCACAGGGACTAGCGGGGACCGAGTAGTTTATAATTCTGCTTGATTCCTAAACCGGGTGAATTGCTGACTCTGGCTACTCTCTGCAATTGATCGGGCCGGCTTCAGCCATTGACATGATCGGCCACGCGCGGGTCGTTGAGCTCACCGGAGAATCGAGACACAGTGCACTCAACCACCGTCACCACTCGAAATCCACTCACAAAGCTGAGCCGCCCGTTCCAACTTGTCACATGTGGAGAAGTAAAACCCAATCCACTTACTGGGCTGGCTGCAGAGCACTCAAGTATACCCCGGGTCACAATAGGCAACCGGACAGGCAACCGCTGAAGAGAACGAAGATGAAAGAGGAATAATTTATGCCATCTGACCTGGACATTTATGGTCGGGCTGGGGAGATTTGAACTCCCGACCTCTTGACCCCCAGTTACAAACCGACCGTTTCAGAGTGTTTATACATGTCGCACCTTGTGTATGCAGACCTGCACTTTCTAAGAGATTCGGCTATTTATGCTGGTCAGAGCGTTACGAGCTTAGGGTACATCTCAAGGGCCAGGCAACGCTAGAGAACACCACAAACCGCCCATAATCACGTAGGGGCCAGGATAGGGTACACGGACAGTACCGTAAGTCTCATACATTCGGCTGCGTAATGCCTGTTTATTCGCTATGTTTGCGAGACTGGTCAGATTCATAGGGGCCAGTGCGCTAGATCTGTAGGGTCCAGCTAATCCGATACGAACGGCTGCAAGATTATGCCCAGCCTCGCGCATTACCCTCTAATCGCGCGTCCACGGCCTGCAAAGTTTGCCTAGACACGAGAGGACCCCGCCCAGGTTGCATTACTTGAGCGGGGCCTACAGAGTGCGACTAGTTGGCGGGAGGTAACCCGAGCTGTGATCGCACAATGCTCGCGTCGTTGCCGACTGTAGCCGCGGCTTGCGCTAGCTGTGTTGACCAACTCGAAACGCTAAAGACATTCTGTTGTGTTGCTGACTGTAAGACTGCGCCCAGAGAGCTTGCAGCACCAGTCAATGCGTGCAGTTCCGTAGCCGCAGCCGGATACTCGGTCGCCAATCGGTTGAGGTTCGTTTCGCCGGTATTGAACGCTGCTACGGTCGGATTGATCGCCGCTGCCAAGGTACTTTTAGGCGTTGAGTTGGTCCATGATTTGGCTTCCGAGCCGAGTGTCGAGAGGGCCGCGTTCAATGGCGCTACGTCTTTGAGGTACGTCGCTGCCGCGGTCTTCTCGCTCATTGTAGCCGGGGCTTTCTTAGCCGCCGGGGCTTTGCTTGTGGTCTTTGTTGCCGCTGTTGTCTTTGCCGCTGTCGAACCGCATGCGCCCAAAGCCAGGGCTGCACCGGTGATTAATAGCACCTTCTTCATTTTCCATCCTTCCCAGTTGGTGAGTTTGTCCACCGTTGTCCATAGTTTTAGTCTGATGCTCAGACACAAGCCAGCCGACTGACTTTACACGTCGTTACTCGCCTTCGTTTTCTTCGATCTCTAGAAAAGTCTGAGGTGTCCCTAGCTGCTCTTCGAGTTCCCGGATCGCTCGGTCTACGGTCTCTTCTGTGATAACTTCGAGCACTTTACGGGTTGGCGCATCGAGGCCGTGGAGTTTCGCCAGCCGTTCGAGTAGTTTCGTTGCCACCTCCACGGCTCGCGGTTCTCCTTTGTCAATTCGAGGTTTCAGCTTGAGCATCAGCATCCGGATCATTTGATCGTGCTCTTGTCGCAAGATTTCGACGTTCGCTGCCGGGATCTCACGTAGGGCACTTTGCACCAGTTCGTAAGCCGTGGAATCGGCGCACTGCATCTGATCGGCAATTGCCCTGTAGCTATGTCCACTGATTCGCAACTCTAAGGCTGTTGCTCGTCTCTTGGCGACTTCGTATTTTCGTTGGTCCTTGCTGCCGGTGCTCACTTGCCGCCTCCTTTGTTCGCCCCGCCATCGTTCGGCTTCGTGAGGTCGATGACCCTCTCGACCGTCATTTTGTTAAAGTCCTTCATGGTTCCTGCTTTCCGTTGTGTCTAATTCGCCCTGTACGGGCTGCTCTGCTGTGAGTGGTGTAGTTGTTGCCTCCGCGACTCTGCGCCTCAAATAGGCCACCTCATCGCGCAATCCTGCAAGCTCTGAGAGCAGGTCAGCTAGTTGGCCTGTTGTGGTCGTGACCCATTGTTCAGATGGATCGCTTACGCCATGCCTCTTGTGTGCGATCCAGGCATATGACGCTTTGGCGTTCTCTCGCTCTTTGGCGGCTTCGCGCCACCACGTACCAAGTGAGAGAGTCCGACAGTTCTTCACTTCGAATACGTGATCGGGTGCGAGTTCGGACCTCACGTCGCCTTGGTCGTTTTTGCCCTTCAATCTGAGTCGATCCGCTCTGAGACCTCGAAGGTTGAGAGCTTCGCACAAGTCGTTCTCAAGTGACCTACCGGCTGCCTTTGCGCTGCTGCGTGTTCGTCGTCTAGCTTCCATCTTCGCCTGCTTTCGGTTCTGGTTTGCCTGTCGCCGGTCGGCCTATCGCGCCTCGCAATCGGCTCAAGTCATTGCCTGCCGGTCGTGGTGGCTTTGGCCTAAGCGATTCTTCAAGATCGGAGATGAGGATCTGAGCCGTGATTTCCCATACGATCCCCGCCTCGGCGTCACGCGGTAGGCCTACGTCGTACTTATGGTGAGTCACAACATGCCCGAACGGGTCGTAACATTCGTCGGCTAGATCGAGTGCGAGGGCTAGGGTTCTCTCGGCTATCAGTCGCCAGCTTCCGAATCCATCATGGCTGTTTGCAACTAACGGGTACTTCGTGCTGAATCGCGTGTCCATGTTCTCACTCATGATGCCTCCTTGGCTTGGCAGACTTTGCACAGATCGCCGGTCGAAAGTGCAAGCGGTCGAGAGCACTTCGAGCACTCGCGAACCTCATCGGTTTGCCTGTGGATAACTTGCCTAGTAGGGTCTGATTCTTCCATACCGGCCATACTGGACACGCATAGGTCTGTGTGTCCAGTATGAGGGATTTGTCCATCTAGCGAGGATAAAAGCCCTGGTCGCGCCATACTGGACATACTGGACACGCTTTCAGGTGTGTGTCCACTATGGAGGGTTTGTCCAGTATGGTGTCCAGTATGGAGAGAAGGGTCTAACGAGTAGACCGACTTACCCCCAAAGCCGAGTTTCTGCCTCTTCGCTCCAATGCCTAGTAGGGCTCTTTGTAAGGTCTTGTCGCTCATGTCAAAGCCCTCATCTTTGAGTGCCTTCTTAATCGTCGCCCGATCCTGTGGAGCTTCGGTCAGTAGTTCCGTCAGTAGTTCGGCTACTGCCGTTCTATCACTGCTCTCTTCGCGATCTGATGGTGCGCTGAATATCTGATGAGCACTCGCGCCGTCAGCCTCGCCAAGCCAAACTAGGCCCGAGGTCTTGACCTCTTCGCCGTTGTCATCTTCGACCGTCCGACCCTCGATGCGCACTCTCAAGACTGCTAGATCCATACGCCCTAGGTTGTTCTTAATCTGAGCGACTCGTCGAGAGTTGTCATCGTCCGGATCGAGCCCGAACCCGATAGCTGCTCGCGTGACTCGGCTAAAGGCTTTGCTCTCCGAGATACGATCAAGCACGACGCGAGTCTCATTCCTGTTTGTGTGGATCACTCCAAGACACGCCACGCCTAAGCTTTCCAAGAGTTCCCTAAAGGCTTCGAGTACTTGTCTTACCGGCCCGGCTTTGTAGGTATCTACATCGCTTAGCGCCGACACGAGCGGATCAATGATTACTAGCTTTGTTCCAGTCGTCGTGACTATCTTGCGAAGCTGGTCTAGGTGCTCTGAGAGCGTCAACGGATCGCCTTTGAAGCCCAACATAAACACGCGATTGAGGTCAGCACCTGCCGCCTCGAAGCGTGGCCGAACAACTCTACTAGCGGAATCCTCGGATGTAGCGTAGATTACTGAGTACGGTTGCCCTTTGAGGTCACCGTCGAGCTGCCCTCGTGTCAGTCGTGAAGCTAACTCAATCGCTAAAGTGCTCTTGCCTTGTCCCTCGGCTCCGACTAGTAACGTAAGTTCGCCTAACGGTACTCGCTCATCCCAAGCCCATAAGGTCTGCTGAGAGCGAACGTCAGCCAAGCGCGTCGCCAGTAGTCCCGACTCTCGCGGCTTCGCCACCGTAGCGCCCGTGGTTGTCAGTTCGCCCAACTGCTCTGTCCACTCTTCGCCATGACGAGCGATCAAGTTCGCCGGGTCTTTGCAATCGTCGTCACACGTCGCGATAACAGTCTGTAGGTCGCCCTTGTAGCCGTTCTTGAGTAGTGAGTCCCGGACTGCTATCGCGTGTGCCTTGCCCGGCTCGTCACGATCTGCGATGATTACAACGTCAGTGAAGCCAAGGCTGATTAGTGCCTTCGAGTGGCCGTCTTTCCACTTGCCAGCTCCACCAGCGTTACAAGTCGCCGGGGTTCCTTGCTTCCATAGTGCTAGACAATCCTGCTCGCCCTCTGGAATGGCAAGGGCCCGCTCTGGCTGCTTTTGCCGAATCTCGGCCAGTTCGGGAAGCATGAACAGTAGCTCCCGATCCTCTGCGCTTAGATCCTTGAGGTTCCAAATCCAGCCGCCGTTACCATCTGGTCGGCGTTGTCTAAAGTCTTTCGGCTCGAATCGGACGACTTGAGATATGAAGGTTCTATCTGCTCGCGAGTAATTGTAAGTAGCTACTATCTTCGCCTTGCTTGCCTTTGGCTCTGGTTGATCCGGGGATAGATCCGGCCACGTCAGACCTAAGTCAGCGACTACTTTCGCACTATTGCAACCAGCGTGGCAATTGATTAACACTTGGCCGTCTGCCTTCTCAGTGATTGATAGGGACGGGTTCGTGTCTGGATGGCTAGGACACTTTGCCTTGTAACTACCGTTACTCAGCTTTGGATCGCTGCCGTGTGCTGTGAGTGCGTCTAGCACTGTAGTCAGGCTCATGATCGCACCGCCAAGTACTCCATAATGTCGTCGCGGATGGACTGAACTTTGCTACAATTCGCGTCGAGGTCGTCAGCTATCTTGCTCAGGCTGCGCTCAATGCGAGCGAGATCTAGCTTGGCTTGCCAGACCGTCGAGAGTACCTGTTCGCTTCGTTCACGAGCTAAACTTCTCTTTGATCTACCAGATCTTGGGAGCCGGGCAAAAGCCCGGTTTTCCCATCTCATAGCGCTTCTTCCAAAGACTCGATAAACGACTCAAGATCAGATCGTCTGATTAATCGACGTGAGCCGAGATGAACGCTCTTTAGCTCGCCGCGCTGCATGAGCTTGTACACGGTAGCGCGTGAGACCTTTAGGGTTTTAGCGACCTCAACTGTGGTCAGTAGTTCCGTCAGCATCACTCACCGCCGTCATCGAGTGAATCAATGAACCTGTCTAGTTCGGTGCGCTTGATTCGGACGGTTCGGCCAATACGAGAGAAGTGGATTAGACCGCTCTTCTCCCAGTTTTCCAGAGTTGCACGGCTGACAGCTAGTTCAGCGCACGCCTGCCGGATGGTCAGTAAAGCACTCACTCAGGAGACTCACTCTCTCAAGTCATCAGGACTTGATTCTGGTGGCCTCCTCGCTTTCATTATACGAGCCTGTGCAAGTTTCCGACGGTTTCAGTCAAGAAAGTGCGATAACTGCCAAATTGCTCTATGACCAGGGGTTAACGATCCGTTATCGTGTGATTCGGAGTTGACGAGCACGGAGCGTCGCTGTCATTCATAGCAACGGTGATGGGTTTTTAAGGTCATAGCATGGATCTAGGCCATGACAGTTGGGTTTTTGGTGTCAAGCCATGACGGATTCGACACGGTAGGCCATGGAACTAGCGCCTTCGTCGTCTTCGCTTTGCTCTTCGGTGATGGTACTTTGCTGAGCGATAAGCACGCCACGCTAGCCAGCCGATCATGACTGCCAGACCCGATCTAGCGCTGGTCGCAGATCCTCGACACTCAAGTGGGAATAAACCTCATCTGTCACCCTGCTCGAGCTGTGCCCGAGTATCCGGCTTATCTCTGGCATGGGTACGCCTCTTGCCAACAACAGTGAAGCCGATAGATGCCTTAACTCGTGAACGTGCCTGTCTCCGAGTCCTGCTGCTCTCGCGAATCTCTTGAATGCTTTTGATGCGTTGTCAGGGTCTAACGGTCTGCCGAACTCAGACAAGAACATGTACTCGCTCTCTGCTCGAATACCCAACGATAGTAAGTGTTCTAGTTCCTCACGTTGACGTGCCCTGTGCGCTTCCAAGACGTTAGCTACAGTCTTTGGCACTGGTAGCGTACGAACTGATCGAGCGGTCTTGGTCTCCGCTTCTATGGTACGTGAGCCTGCTTTCTTGCGGCTCTTCGTAATAGCTAGTGTCAGCTTGTCAGGGTTGAAGTCCGACCAACGTAACGCTAGGGCTTCGCCACGACGCAAACCGAGTGAGCCTAACAGGAACCACAACGCGCCCAACCTATCGGACTCTGAGGCTTGCAAGAATGTTTGTAGCTCTGCTGCTGTCCAGGCTGTGACTTCGCGCCGATCCACACGAACGGGCTTTGCCCCTCGAACTGGGTTACTCTCGATGAGCCTTTGCGCGATGCCGAACTCGAAGCTCATGCCGAGCACTTTCTTCACCAGTGATCGTGAACGTGGTGCAAGATCGAGAGAACTAATGAACTCATCAATCACACTCGGCCTTAGGTCTAACTTCGCACCGCCTAGTCCGGTTGTGATTTTCTCCGCGGCCCAAGCGTATTGAACTAGCGTCGCTTCGCCTATCTCGCCATTGCGTGACGCAAGCCATTCGCTCACCAACGTGCCAACGGTCGAGGGTCGCACGCGCTCTAGTTGTCCGGCTTGCTCTGCCCTGAACTCTCTTAGTGCCGCTTCCGCTTCTGCCTTCGTTCGGCATATCCGAGTGCGTGCCCGTGACTTGCCTAACTCATCCGTCCATCTCAAGACTGCGCGATACTGATCCGGCCCATACAGCTTTACCGATCCCATACCCCTAGCTCGTCGTGTGCGTAGCTGTGTCATACCGTCCACAATAGCACCAGGATTCGTTAAGGGCCAGCGTAGGGGCCAGAGAGCTTTGCTAGAGGCTATACATTGATGCACATATAGGCTCTGAGCTGGTCATATAGTGGTCGGGCTGGGGAGATTTGAACTCCCGACCTCTTGACCCCCAGATTAGTCCGAGAAGTGCTTGGCAACCCCTCGAAGTATTGTGGAATGTCTCTGAACTGGCGTTTTGAACGCCCGTTCATATTTGCCCAGGTCGCACGGTCGAAGCTGAAGCCACTTTTGAAGCCACTCGTTGAGGCCCAGCATCTTGGCCCAACCTTCCCGACAATCTCACATTCCCCCAGGTAGTCTTAGCCTGGATCCACCGTGGACAGAGCGAGTATCTAACCCAAGCCCAGTTACTCAATGGTGCCAAAGCGACTGGCTACTGGACTACACCAACGGAGTTGCTCGCGCGAGTGGGGTCAGCGGTTGCCTTTGACCGCCTGCGGGTTCTTCATGGTGTTGTGAATGGATTTCTTAACGAATCGAGCAACCCTGAGCTGTTCGATGCCGCGAGACATAAGGGAAATCCAAATCCTGCAGGAGTCGAACGTGAAGTCTTTGCAGAGGCGTTTGCTAACACCCTACTGGTCGAGATGCAGTCCGAAAATGGACAAGCCCAAGTTCGACAACAGGAGGTTGTTGTTGGGCCGAGGCGACAGATGCGGCTTTTCTAACGACGCATGGGTGGTGCATACATATAAGAGAGACCAAGGAGGTCATGGTGAGAGATTTCTACTATCAAAACAGCTACGACATCGTTGCCTACACCTACAAGGCAGATCTCATCTGCCCCACGTGTATTTTGGATGCTTTGCCAGATGCGTGGGAGGTCGACAAGGTAGAGGCCTCTGACATTGAGACAGCACTCCATATGATTGCCGAGACCCAGGATGTCGACTACGACAACGAAACGACATACGACTCTGGTGAGTTCCCAAAAGTAGTATTTCGTGACCAGGTAGAGGATGGAGATGTCTGTGGCGAATGTTTTGGTAAGTTCGAGGACTCAGCCTATCGGACCAAACCCGAGCCTCGTGTGCATGGTCGACATATTTGACCAGCGGGACGGGGGTTGGCATGAACACTGGATATCTGACTTATCAAGCGGTTGAGAGAGTTGTTGGCGCTCATGGGACCGGAACCATCGAGGAATCCGAGTCCGATGATCTCGGGGAATGGGTGATCGTAGTGTTTGGCAACGGTTGTCTTCACTTCATGGAGGCAGCGAAGACGCGACCAGTATTGACTTGCGAGGTTAAACTATGAAGATCTATCTAGCTGCACGATACTCACGTTTCCCTGAGCTTCAGGGATACGCGACACGACTGGAGTCGCTCGGGCACACGATCACGTCGCGCTGGATTAAAGGTGAGCACCAAGCGCTCGATGCTGAGCTATTAGATCCTGCATGCCGAACTCGAGCACGGGAGTTCCTAGCCGACGACATGGGAGATCTCACCTCAGCAGACGCGATCGTTGCCTTCACTGAAACCCAACGCACGCCTACGCGTGGCGGCAGGCATGTTGAATTTGGCATTGCAATTGGCATGGGCAAACAACTCTTTATTGTGGGTCCGCTAGAGAACCTGTTCTACGTACTGGCCGAGGATATGCAGTTCGATGACTTCGATGAGTTCTATACCTGGTTCGCACGGTTATGAACCGCTTACCACAGGCACACCATCGCTGGTAGTTGATTACACCAACCCCATAGACCAGAAAGAGGTCACCATGAAAATTATCCCCACACTACGGCAACAAGCAGGAGCACAATCCCCCTCCGTGGGAGCGGGGAGGTCTACTCGCTGCACCCATAACTTAATTGGTAGAGTGGTGGACTTTTAATCCGCGAATGGGGTTTGAGTCCCTCTAGAGGCATAATGCGTAGCACGCATCCACCAAGAGCGCGGTGGAGTAGTTGGTCATCTCGCCGGTCTCATAAGCCGGAGACACGGGTTCGAATCCCGTCTGCGCCACCACAGTCGGAGGTAGTTCAATTGGCAGAACACCAGACTCTGAATCCGTATGTTGAAGGTTCGAGCCCTTCTCTCCAAGCGCATACCCGTGAAGTTCAGTGGATGAACAGCTCACTTCTATCGAGCCGGTTGGGGCTAGAATCCCTCCAAGGGCGGCGTGACACACCCCGATAAAAGTTCCTGCAAACTCAGTTGGCTCAGTTGGCAGAGCGCCTACCTCACACGCGGAAGGTCGTAGATTTGAAGCCTACTTCGAGCACGAGATGTTCCGCATAGAATGTCATGCAAGGGGGTGTCACGGTTACTCGACTGTGATGCTTGTCCAAGTAACAGCGAGCAGTGCGTGTCGGGCGCACTCGAATAAACCGGCAAACAAAATAAACGCGAACAACGTTCCCGTCGCTGCTTAGCAGCCAGGTAGCCAAGCTCAGCACTGCGGCTTGGCGCAACGCCTGTCAGACAGCAGAGCTTACTGTCTAGCGAGTTGATCGATCTAGCTAGATACAACACTGAGACCGATTATTGATGATGATCAAGCCGTCCGGTGCTTGTCGTGATCGAGATTGAACCGGACTGCGCTCGGAGAACTGCTTGGAATGGCTCATAGGACGCGGGTTCGACTCCCGCCACCTCCACTAAGGGGTTGTTTGCGAAACTCCCCTGATCTATTCGCGAAACTGGGCGCAACGCGTTGGATCTATCGCCAGGCGCTCCATCCGATGCGACAACACGATTCGTCAGCGTCAGCGAACCCGAGAATATCAAACGGAAAGCAGGTCCCGGCTTACCGATGACAGCTATATCCCGGAACCTGTCACTTAGTCTTTCGGTGTGGGTCGGCCAACGGGTACAAACATCTGGAGATTATTGGAATACCGAAAGAGAACGCGATAATAGGTTCCAGAGGCGGCATCGGGGGTATCGTTATTGATCATTGAGACGACATCTTCCCTACCCTTGACGGTCTGAAGAGAGCCATTGGAGATCCAAGACATTGAGGCTTGAGAACCATAGAGACCGGGTATCTTTGGCACACTAAAGTTCACGACACTCCAACCGAACTTGGATTGCCTCCCGATTACGACGCTGCAAGTGCTATTCGGTGTGGTGGTGATCATGTAACTGGGCCATTGTGTGCCTAGAAGAGAGACTGTACGGATCGAGTTGAGTCCAGCGGGTTCTCCCGTAAACAGTGACGCCTCTCCTGATTGTAGACTGGCAACCTTATACCACTCGCCGTTACTGAACTTGTAGACTCCGATGACCCCGCGATTCCCCTGTAAAGAGTTAGAGTCCGTGGCAACAAAAAGACCGTTGGCCGTTGACTGGATATTTGACATTAAGCGTGGTTCAAGAGGCAGGGTATTTTCGTATTTCAGCCACGCTAGCGTAGCTTGTGATAGTAAAGACATTCTCGACGTCTTCCTCCAATATGTGCCCACACCAAGCAAGATCGCGGCAAGGACGACTATTAGTCCAGCGACCTTAAGACGCCTATGTTTGTCCTCCAACGGTTGCGGCTTTGTCCCCACTCTTACCACCCTACCCGAACAGCGTAGGCAAACTCTTGTCCTTGGCTCCAGAGCGCAGTGCTAGACGACACGGAAGGGCCGACCAGCTTTCGCTTGACATCCGGTTCTCGCGGACGTGCCGAACTCCACGAGAACTGCCTTTTGCGCGTGCGCCTAAACTTTGGGTTGCCGGAATTGTAGTCGTCTGCTACTTTAGCGATTGTCCTCACTGTGACTTGGAAACCACGACCACACTCGTCTTTGGCTTTAGAGTGGGCTAAACGGGGGATTCCAAGCTTTGAGAATTCTCGACCCTCCCATGCCATCACAGAGATGCAGTTGGCCGCCGCATTACACGCTTGCGGGGTCGAGCTTAAGTCGTCGGTTATCTCGCGCTCTGTTTGAATCTTGATAGGGACGACGATTTTATTCATGAGATATCCTTGTGAGGTAGCGGCGCATGCGCTTACGAATACTCATATCTATATTATCGGTGGAGGGTCTGACAATATTAACCCAGAGCTCCAATTGAGGTCGCTCAACACCGCCCTTACAGACGGGGTTAGCGCTCCCGTTTTATCAAGTCGGCAAGACAGAAGATCGATGGTGCAGACTACTTGGGTTCGTTCACAGAAACTCGGCAGGCTTTGGAGCTGCTTCGCAAACTGAGTCCTGCAACGTTGCCACTACCGAAAGATCCAAAGGCTCGCGATCCTCTACAGCGGATTCATGGTGTGATCGATGCACTTCACAGTCTTGGAAGTGCGCCGATGCACACTGATCCTCCAATCAAGGACTTTGTACCGATGCGGGCTGATGCCGTTGCCTTGGCAGCTGGTACGGCAAGTGTGGCACAACAGGTCTTCGCTTGGCTTGATCGTTGAGCTGGCTGAGGACCTCGTGGCTATCCGATCTGGTATGAACTCTCAGGTCGAAGGTCATGACTGGCAACTCATACCCATGGAACGTCGCTAAGTTTAGAGAGGGTTTTACGATTTGTTACCTCCCATTACGGCAGGTCACCCTAGTTTCGCGAACAGCCCACCAATCGATGTGTGCACACTATTAACACGGCGCTGAGCCGAGGATGTAGGGCTGCCTGCAAACACAATACGGTGCTTCGAGCCCACCAACAATGCCCGTATTTAGTGGAGGCATTGTGACATCAGAACACGACCCGCGGAGATTAGAACCGACCCTGTCTGAATCGGCCTAGATCGTATCTCTTGCCATTGGAGTGACACAAGACCTCGCCGCGTTGTGCGTTCCAAGTCCAGTCCTTGGATGGACGCTCGACGTTTGCTACCTGTGCACGGCGGCTGGCATTACGGTCGTGTTTGGCTTGGGCACGCTCTAAACGTGTGAGACGATCAGCAAGTACGCCTAGAGCTCGGTCTTTGTTCTGGTGTTGCGAGCGTCCAGAGTCGATCTGTACAACAATGCCAGTTGGTCTGTGTAGAACCTCAACTGCTGAATCGGTGACGTTCCGGTGTTGCCCACCAGGTCCAGTGCCCCGCTTTGTCCTGATGCGGACCTCACTCTCGTCGAGCACTGGATCCGGTGACCTATCTGGATCAAGTACCACAACCGTCGCGGTCGAGGTGTGTCTTCTCTTCGAGTTAGACGGAATGCGCTGGATACGATGAGTGCCGACCAGCATCTCCACCTTTGAAAGGTGTGACCCAATATCAAGAACAAGTGTTCTGCCAGTTGAGCGCAGACCTATCTCTGTGGATTCACGACGGCATACAGACGCGACAACATCAGCGAGTTCAGAGGCGAACACCTCAGCGTCATCACCGCCCTCACCGGGCCGGATTTCAACGACCATCCCCTGGCTGGGGTTTCCCTTTCAGTGTGTTCCTTTGCACGTTTTCATGACAACAGTATATACGATCTATACAGATGTTTACGAACAGCGGTTTCACTAGTCAGATCGAGGTGGTGAGCAATCCTCGCGTGCTGGTGCCAGTGAATATAGAACGTCTGGGCGCTAGAATTGAACTCCTTGTGACTGAACGGGGTGGCAGGCAATGGCTACGGTAGAAGAGAGAATACGCGAGTACATAGCTTCATCATCAGATGCCGCATTCCTCACCAATGAATTTCTACGCTTCGGGAGCCGATCCACGGTTGCCCGCGCGCTTAGGAGGCTGGTAGAGGACAAGACCCTTTACCGTGCCGGATACGGGGTATACTCCCCTTCCCGGACGCTTGTCGGTGAGCCTTACGCCGGGTTCAAGGTTCGAAAGTTCGACAACTCTGCCGTGGCCGAAGACTTCTTATTAAAGATGGGCGTGGATCCAAAGCCAGGTCTGCTCGTAAGAGAGTACAACGAAGGACAATCTACACAGGTGCCTCCTTACGCGATTATTGATGTGGGAAAGAGCAGAATCCGGCGCAGGCTCTTTAGCGGAGGGGTCAAGTATGAGAGGTCTTAGTCAGCGCCAATGCAACGACATAGACGCTCTGCGTAGTCAATCTGCCTCCGTGCAGTCTCACTCGCCACTCACTGCTTGTCCCGAGGCAGGGATGAAAGCGCCGGCACAACCCTGACAGCGTCTACCTACGAGCGGAGCCAACCCAACCGGCCCTGGCCGGAGTGGAGGGGCTCCGGACATCAGGATAGGAAATGTCGTATCATGCGCTTAGAGTGCAGTCAGTAGCATTATGTCAGAAGGGAGGTTGAAATGATCTATAGCGCTCAGATAATTGCCAAGTGGTTCGTAGCCTGGGCTGAGGCAGACGAAGATGGTGAAGGGAATCTAACGAACCTCAAGCTTCAAAAGCTCCTTTATTACTCGCAAGGGCATTACCTTGCCCAGCATGGAGAACCACTGTTCGATGATCGAATCCAAGCCTGGCAGCACGGACCTGTCGTCGCGTCTGTCTATCAGCAGTGGAAGTCTGAGGGAGCGCAGGAACTTCACCTGCCTGATGACGACGACTTTGAGTTCTCAGACGTTGATGAAGATACGACTAGGTTTCTGTTCGAGATATGGAATAGGTACGGATCACTGGCGGCATGGCGTTTGCGGGATATGACCCACGAAGAACCACCGTGGCGGGACGTCTACAAGCCTGGTGAATCAGGAACAGTGATTGACCAGGAAGTCATGAAGAAATACTTCAGCTCGCTTTATGGCAAAGAATAGGACTGGACGGAAACGCCCCGCGGTTGTCAGACGGAACAGCATTCCTGAACCATCGTCACCGCGGGATACCAATGAGGAGCATCCTGTGTTCTGCTTCCAATATCTACAGAGTGGATTCGCGGTGACTGATTTGCCTCAACACCTTCAAGCGAAGTTGGCTCTCCGATTAGCTGAAATAGCACAACACAAGTGGAAGGAGTGTGAACTCACCAACAAACACTCTCAATTTGGGATTGAACACCTGGATGCAGGTGCCATTAAGCCCGCCTCTATCGCTACCTTCTCCGACGTTCGTAAGTTCGTTGTCTTTCGTTATACGGGTGACAATCGCCCGATGATCGGGATGCGAGTTGGAAACGTGTTTCACCTATTGTGGATAGAAAAGGACTTTGGACAAGTGTATGACCACGGCTGACTTCATCCGCGCCTAACGCAAGCGCCGGGTCGTGTGTCGGGTCATGACCTCGTGACGGACGGGTTCGCCAAAGAGGTCGAGTATGAAACCCTCATCCAGATCAGTGATCTCGATTGGCGCGGACCAGCGCTCTGGGCATAGATCTGGTTCTCTCTCTGCGAGGTGGTGCTGGATGCCCAAGACAATCTTGAGCTTTTCCTCGCTCACCCTCTCTTCGGGAATGTGAAGCTGGGTGGCTATGGCACGCGTCGAGGAGACTCCAAGATCATCCTTAGCACTGCGCGGTTCTAGGAGGAGAGTGAGGATTGCTCGTTGCTTGTCGCTCAAACTATCGACCGCCTCGGACATACAGGCCAAAAGACGATTGCGCTTCTCGCTCTCTGATATCTCATCCATGACTGACACGAACATCTCCTCAGCAGACAGGTGGTCAGTGAGTGTGTTTGCCAGGCCATTATCCACAAAGGAGAGCCGGGCTGTAGGGCGGAGGATGTTAGCGGCCCTCTCCACCTCGCTTCTGGAGTACTCACTAGCGTTGTTCAACTTCGCCGTCGCTCTCGCGTAGACCGACTGGCTTCGCTCGTGGGTGAACGCGTGTTCATGTTGCAGTCCTGACTTGATGTACCAGGGCAGGCACGATGAGAACTTCCCCCTCTCTGGATCGTAGTGACGCGCAGCGACAAAGACGCTCATGGCCACCTCCGAGGTTTCATCAGGTGTCAGTGTCTTTCCTCTGTTGTACCGTGTTGCTATCTTGATGATCAGGCCAGCGTTCTGGGCGAAGAGCTGTGCTTGAGCCTCATTCAGTCGTTGTCGATCCTCGGCAGACTCCGAGTCGCTCAACCGTTGGATCGTTGCCACAAGCTCTTCATTGGAAGCCTGAGCATGGGTTCCGCGTGAGGTCGTCTCAATCAATGTGCTTAAGGTAGCCATGCATATCTATATGCACGAAGCAGGGTGCCTTGGAGGAGAATCGCGAAAGAATTTAGGACTAGAGGTTTCGCTTCCAATCATCTGGCTATATATGTTTAGTGGCAGCGTCTGGCCAAGAACGTGACACAGTCAAGTACAGAGATGCAACAACCGATGCTAATATAAGATACATAGAGGTAGGAGGGCTGGTTCTATGGCAATTGCGAGGCTATCTGAGGTCCTAAACTCCTGCCACACCCCCGCCTTGGAAGTAACGGGTGATCCCACTGCTCTAGTGACCGCCTTGGTCAACGTAGGTACTCTTATCGTTGGTTGGTACCCCAATGCACATTTTGGCCAGAACGAAATACTCACATGGATCTATCTGTTAGACGGGTTTGACCCCGCACTTTTTGTGCCGGCGATAGTTGAGTACGCCAAGCAGAACCCTGATTGGCCTCCATCTGCGCCCAAATTTCGAATAGCTGTAGAGGAGCTAACTCAACGGCAGAAGAATGCGGACATGCGTCGGCGAACCCAAGAGATGCTGGTGGACACCGAGGCTCGGTTAATCGAAGAGGCGTGCTCTAAGCCGATTGAGCTGGCTGAGAAGTGCGTGGACTCCACCGAGTTTTAACGCCTGCTATTTCGCGGCGACCTGAGCATTGTCGAGCAGCGCCTCGATCAGTGAAAGCGCCGTACCATCGCTGACCATCTCGGGAGTAACACGGAGGAGTCGCCAGCCGAGAAGAGTGGCAGTGTTGTACTTCTCGAGGTCGTTCACGTATCCCGCTCCCCTATTGTGGCGTCCACCAACCCAGGTACCACCCTCGATCTCAAGCGCGATCCTTTGTTGAGGCCACGCAAAGTCGAAGCGCCATCTGCGCGGAGGTGCGAAACGCAATTCGCGCTGCCACCCTGTTATGTGGGTAGTTTTGAGCATGAACGCACACTCGTCCTCAGCAAGGGTCATAACATCTGTCCCAGATCGCGGCGGTGATCGCTCATACCAATACTCCATAGGCCGCTTGTGCCCAGATCGTAGTGCTGGGCGGAAAACAACGCTTCTTTGTTGGTGCATATAGATCCTCATACACCAAGGAGGTTCCAATGTTTCTAACCCACAACAAGACGGTCAGCGACTCACTTTGCACTGTGCGACATGCTCTTAGCTCGCTGCCCGCTGAATTCGACTCCATAGCCGACCTGGAGAATCGGCGCCTTGAGCGACGGACTGGCTATAGCGGCGACTCATGGGCTAGCGCTCGAGCTAGTGCTGAAAGGATCCCCCTAGAAACACTGTTCGAGGCATATAACCAGTTCGTGACCGTTGATCTACCCTCCCCTACTTTGAGTGACGCGGTATGGGAAGTCGTGCTGGCTATTCATGCCCGCGAGTATCTCGAACCCGAACAGTATGGGCTGCTGGTTGGGCCATGGGAGGCCGAATTCGGACCGATTGATACCCAGGTACCCCAGGCACAAGCCCGTACCCTTTCGAGAGGTCGAAGATTCTAAAGCCCGCGTCGAGCGTGCATACATATCACCAGAACCCGAAGGGAGCTCAGTATGTCGTGGAGTGAAGGTGTGCTACTCGGATTTGACCTTGAGACCACAGGGGTCGATCCCCAAACCGATGTCCCGGTTAGTTATGCCTTTGTTCGCTATGGGCCAAGCGGGACT
>JAEHJW020004576.1_pt1 | contig 20472 bp, 42 predicted proteins | sample 9271431 | NCBI WGS metagenome assembly JAEHJW02 | reverse complement strand
ATGAGCGAAAAACCCAGGGTGTGCAGTGACCGCATCAAGATCGGTGCGTCCGGGCAAGTCACGGAGAACGGCTGCCTCCACCTACAGTCCGAGCACGACCGCAATGGTTGCAATCACCTTGAGGGTGTAGATCGTCAATGCGGTTGCGTCCGTCCCTTCGGGCGCCTGCCTGAGGACACCGAGGAGAAGCCAAAGGATCTCGAACCGGACGAAGACCTCGGTGACGACACCGAAGGACTCTACGACAAGAAGACCGGACAGCCAATTCCGAGAGCTTTCGCCAGGGAGTGCCTTCGCCGGTTCCCGACCGTTACCTTCCGTGACAACGAGGAGACGTGGGTCTACATGGACGGGCGGTACGTGCGCGGGACCACATGGATCGGAGAGTACGTAGAGCGGCTTGCGCGGGTAGAAGCGCGCTCCGCCACCAACCAGCTCGTCTCCCAGGTGATAGGAGTGGTGTGTCGCCGGTCCTACGGCGACCGCTCGGAATGGGGACGCGCAAAGATGGTCTGTCTCCTCAACGGCACCTACGACCTGGAGAAGGATGCGCTCGTGGCGCACTCCAAGGAGCACAAGTTGCTGACCAAGGTTCCCGTCAACTACGACCCAGCGGCGAAGTGCCCCAAGTGGCTGAAGTTCATCGAAGAAAGTGTGCCGGACGTTACCGAGCGGCAGGCGCTCCAGGAGATGTTCGGCTACCTCTTCGAGCCCACCAACCCGTACCAGCTGATGTTCATGCTCATCGGCGACACCGGGACCGGGAAGTCGACTACCCTTCGGGTCGTGAACGCTTTGCTCGGTGGCGATACGAATGTATCCCACCAGACCCTGCAGCAGCTCTCCAGTTCCCGGTTCTCCCCGGCCCACCTGTACGGGAAGATGGCGAACACCCTCGCCGACCTGCCCGAGCGGGTGGTCACGGACCTCGGAGCGATCAAGATGCTCTCGGGCGAGGACGCCCAGGATGTCGAGCGGAAGGGAAAGGACTTCTTCTCGCTGGCGTGGGGCGGCAAGGCCGTCTTCTCCTGCAACCGTCTTCCCGAACTCCGCTCCGCTGGCGAGGAGTTCTTCCGCCGCTGGATCTGCATACGCTTCCCCAACTCGAGGGTTCGGCCCGGATGCCCTCCGCCCGACCCGAGGTTGTCGGAGAAGCTTGTCGAGGAACTCCCAGGGATCCTTAACTGGGCTCTCGAGGGTCGCCGCCGGCTCCTCAAGCGTGACGGGTTCGACCCTTCCCTGCAGTCCGGTGAGTCCGGCATCAAACAGCAATGGTTGGACACGGCCAACCCCATCCGGAAGTACGTCCGGGAGAGGATCGTCTACGAGAGGGGCCGGGACATCAGCACGGACGCGCTCTACGCCGACTACCTGGATTGGTGCGATGGGGAGCCCATGAAGATGAAGGGGTTCTCTGAAGCCTTCCACGCAGAGGCGAAGGTAGAGACCTGCAAGGTCCCGACGCCTGGGGGAAAGCGAGTGCGCGGGTTCCGTGGGCTCAGATTGCGCTTGAATGGGGACTCTCCCGTCGGTCAGAAGACCCTGGAAAGCGCCTCCGGACCCCAAATTGGGCCGGATGTGACGGATGGGACGTACCCCTATACCGCGGTCCAGAGCCCCCTTCGCGTTCCGGTACAAGGGTACGTCCCATCCGTACCATGCGGGACAGAAGGAAAGGAGGAGGAGAAAGAGGTCCCCTCTATTCCAACCATAGAGAAGATGGAAAGGGGTGTCGACCGGGCGCAGTCCCTGACCAAGACCTTCGGCAAGTGGGATCTCGCAGCGTTCCAGGCAACCATGCGCCTCCAGGGTGTCGGCCCATCGCAGTCCACGGATGTTCTCAACGAGCTGGTGCGGATCGGGAAGGTCCAGAAGGAGGACTGGGGGTACAAATGGACGCAGTAGTTCACGACCCGTTCTCTTGCCCGACCTGCGGCGTACCGTTGGACGATCTCAATGGCACTACTTCCGGGAGGTGTCTCGCCTGCGCCTCCGGATTCTACCTCATGGGCCACACGGAGCAAAGCGATGTACCAAATGAAGGACGAGCATAGAACGACCAACGGGCAGACGTGCCTCTACTGCGGGCGGGAGCTCGACTTCCCGTACTGCACAGGCATCGGAGCGAGGGAGACGATTGAGAGGATATTGGCGGCGCAGGAGGCGGAGGCATGACCAACACCGCAGACGTTGAGCGCGAGTTGCTGGACATCTCGATCCGGGCGCACCGCCTGGAGGAGATGATCGCTCGAGACCTGCCCAGTTTGCTCACGTTGCTGTATCCCTACCTTACGGATGTGAGGGAGACGACCGGGCTGGCCTCGATATTGGTGCAGTTGTCCGAGAAGAGCACCACGAGGACCCTATGAGCGATGAGCATGTGCATCGAGCCGTCCCCAGCCTCCGCAAGGAGGAGGATCTCTCGGAACGCTTCCCGCGAACTATGCCCACCCACATCACCGATACCTGCCGGTGTGGGGCGACCCGACAAAAGAGGGTCAGCCTCCAGTTCTTCCCGAGGAGAAACCGACTGCGTTGGGTGACGCGGCGGTCTGGGTGGTGTGTGTCTCTGACGGTTGCAACCCGGACGGAGGGCGGGGAATGAGCTGGGTGTGTCCAGACCATCCCATAGCTGGTAGGGAGTCGAACATAGAGGTCGAGGTTCATTGGAGGTTACGCCACACTGTGGATGGGCGTCACGTGGAGGTTCCACCTTTGACCCATCCATACCCGGCTGAGATCATCGCCGCATATACCGAGCGCTGTACTCGATGTGGTGGGTCAGGGCGAATCGTGAGGTCCGAGAGGGCAGCGAGGGGGTCCCGATGAGCGAAGAAGAGTGTCTCCACCAGATGCTGTTCGTATGCGGGTGGGAAGAACTCCAGGGTTGCGGCATGTGCGGGAAATCTGGGGTAGAGATCGCCCGTCAATATCGGGCCGAAGTCAGGGCACTCAAGTCCGAGGTCGAGCAACTACGGGAAAGGCTGACGACAGCGACCCGGTTGATAGCCGAGTGGGTTGACATAGACAACGAGCCGGCGGCGATAGCCATGCACCGGGAAGCGACCGCCTTCATCGAGTCCGAGAAGGTTGCGAAGCGGGCGGAGGGGAAGGCATGATCGGCCACTATCATTTAGGGGAGCACAACGGCAAGGTCGGGTACTACGAGTGCGACTTGGAGCCATGCACCTTTCCAAGCCGGGTCGAAACGGCACAGGTGAAGGCTGAGGTCGCAAGTGCTCCGGCAGGTACGCGTTGCCCCCAATGCCGTTACGTGTGCGTGGTGTGCGGGGGAGAACCCTCGGACTGTCCCGAACACGATGACGTGGGGGCGGAGATCATTCCGTGCAAGGGGCACGCGAAGGGTACGGAGGGGCCATGACTTATCGATGGAAGGTCGGCAAGATGTTCCTCCTCGGTCATTCAAGGAAGGGGCAGAGTGTCGAGGTGTCATTGGACACCTTCGGGCGACTCAATTTCTGGAACCGGCCAGGGGAAAACATCGCCGTGCAACTGTACCCCTCCGAGATTCGCAAGCTCCGGACCCTGCTGAATGATTTGTCCGAGTCCGAGAGGGCCGCCAAGGGGGCACGAGCATGAACGCTCTATCGCAGGACTCGGGGGACGCGCCCGAGACAGCAGGGCCGGAGGCTGTGAGAAAGGGCGAGAGCCCACCGGCCACCCCTCTCAAGAAGAACCGGTACTGCGGGTCGAAGCACCCTCACCCTCCCCACGAACAGCCCATGATTGGCCACCCTGAGGGTCCCGTCTACGTTTGCAAGGGCAAGGAGACACGCCCATGAAGGGCACCGTTCACGCTGCGGACCTCTTCGCCGGGGCGGGCGGCACGTCCACCGGACTGATTCTCGCCTGCAAGTCTCTGGAGCGGGGCATCGACCTTCTGGCGGTCAACCACTGGGAGGAGGCGATCAAGGCTCACGAGGCCAACTACCCCTGGGCTCGGCACAAGCACTCCCGGATCGAGGCCCTCCGTCCGAGAGAGGAGGTTCCCGGCGGGCATCTGGACATCCTGGTAGCCTCTCCCGAGTGCACCTACTTCTCCACAGCACGCGGTGGCCGGCCCATCAACGACCAACGCAGGGCATCCCCCTGGCACGTCCTCCCCTGGCTCCAGGAGCTTGAAGTTGACGGTTTCGTCATCGAGAACGTCCCCGAGTTCCGGAACTGGGGGCCGCTCAACCGGCAGAACCGTCCGATGAAGGCCCAGCGCGGAGAAACCTACAAGGCGTGGCTCAACGCCTGCCGGTCCCTCGGCTACACAGTCGACGCTCAGATCCTCAACTCCGCCGACTTCGGGGATGCAACCTCTCGGCGCCGCCTGTTCGTCCAGGGACGCCGGGGCCGGAAAGCCGTTGCATGGCCCAAGCCCCTCTTCTCACGTTACGGGAAGGTTCCCGGAACGAAGCCCTGGAGAGCGGCGAAGGATGTCATCGACTGGTCGCTCCGCGGTGAGAGCATCTTCGGTCGGAAGAAGCCGCTCTCTCCCCGGACCATTGCGCGGATCATGGAGGGCCTACGCCGCTTCGGAGGTCCGGCCATCCAGCCCTTCATCCTTCCCTATTTCGGGGAGCGGAAGGGCCAGAAATTGCGGATGTCTCCGATAGGGGAGCCCATGCCGACCGTGACGAGTCACGGAGCGGGCGCACTCGTGGAGCCGATACTGATCCGGACGGGGTGGAAGGACACCAGCAGGGCCGCACCGAAGCCTGTCTCTACCGAACCCGTCCCGACCGTGACCGGATCCCAGTACATCGGCTTGGCGGAGGCGTTCATACTCCCGCCCGAGGGGTTCTACCGAGGTGGTGGCAACGTGCCGCGGTCGGTCAGTGAAGCGCTCCCTACGATTACCGCTGGAAGGGGGGACCAGATAGGCCTTGTCCAACCTTTCATCTTGTCGCAGGCGAGCGGCGGAGCCCCTCGCCCGACTACAGAACCAATCCCTACGATACCGACTGGAGGGGCGCACGCCTTGGTAGAGCCCTTCATCGTGAAGATGGAGCACGGCGGGAACATCAGGTCAGTGGACGAGCCCCTGCCAACAATCACGACAGCGAGGGGCGGGGCGATGGGAGTCGCCGAGGGGGTGCTCGTTCAATACAACGGGATGAGCGAAGCTCAGCCGGTGACGGACCCGATGCCCACGGTCACGACCAAGGATAGGCTCGGGTTGGTGGTTCCCGTCACGGATGGCTACCGCCTGGACATACGGTTCCGCATGTTGCAGCCCCACGAGCTCGCGGCGGCGATGGGATTTCCCAAGGACTACTACTTTGCGGATACCCGGACGGACACCGTGAAGATGATCGGGAATGCCGTCAGCGTGCAACTGGCGAAAGCGCTCTGCCTGAGGCTCCTCACCTGGAACGGTCGGGGAGGGCTGGAGGCTGCATGACGCAGGAACCTCTCACCCCTGACCAGATCGCCAAGGCCAGGGGGTTCGGGACGAAGGGTGAACTACCCGACCCGAGACTTGCAGGAAGGGAGTATCGCAAGACCGCCACGATTCACGCTGTCCGGATTGACCACCCGTTCACGGTGCATACCTTGGAGGGAGACCACGCGGGGAAGGCTGGAGACTGGCTCGCCAGGGCGAACACTCCGAAGGGTGAGATGTGGGTCATTGACGCTGACGTATTCTCCAAGACCTACGCTCCAGTAGAGAAGAGTCCCGGAGGCTCCCCATGAAGGTGCTGTTCACTGTGCGGCGCGTCTACTTCGACCAGATCGTGGCCGGGACCAAGACCGAGGAGATCCGCAAGGCCGTCCCCCGGTGGGTAACGGTGGCCCAGCACCTCGCAAGGGACGACCGGGAAGGGAGGTTGAACCGGGCCATCTTCATGTGCGGCCCCCGGCTTCACTACCGGGAGATAGTCGGGGTCGAGGTCATGGCCGAGGGCGCCGCGTCAGTCCTCGGTAGGCCACTCTCCGAGCAGGGCCAGTTGGACGTGGGACAAGGCCCGGTGGTAGTCTTTCACTTGGGCGATTCGTTGCCAAGTCCCGTTGTCCCTGAACGAGGTCGGGAATGAGCGAATTGTGTTTCAGACGTGCAACTGGCAAGCCATCACAGTGGACCTTCGACATCGCCCCTATCCGGGAACTGGTCCTCGCTCGCACGAATGGCGGGAATGGTTGGGCGGATCCCTTCTGTGGGAGGTCCACGATAGCGGAGTATCGAAACGACTTGGATCCTCTTTCTCCCGCTGACCACCATATGGACGCCGAGGAATGGTCACGGAAGGTGCCACCAAAACGCCTACGCGGCGTTCTGTTCGACCCGCCTTATTCACCACGCCAGGTCAGTGAGTGCTACAAGGGGCTGGGCCTTCATGCCCGGAAGATCGACACCAGCTCCAACTTCTACTGCCGAGTCCAAAACCAACTCGCCCTCAAGATGCCGGTAGGAGCCACGGCCATTTCCTGCGGTTGGGATAGCACCGGGTTCGGGTACAGCAGAGGATTCGAGATTGTAGACGGCCTCCTGGTGAATTATGGGGGCAAGCACCACGATACTATTGTCACGGTAGAGAAGCGGTGCTTCATCCCCACTCCTTCCACCCCAGGGGGTGGACAGTGAGGGGGCTTGAGAGAATCGCCGACGACTACGACGAGATAGCACGATCTCTGAGAATAGGCTCGAAAGGTCTCCGTGCGATGGCAAATGGGCAGGCGGACCGCGAGATACGGAAGGCGCTGTACGATGCCATCCGTGCCAACCTGGCGTTGGAATCCTTGCTGCGCAGGAAGTCCCTCCGCATCAGGTCTCTCATCCGGAGGGCGGTCAAGAACGGGGTAAACGTCGGTTCGTCCCCTGGGGGTGGACAGTGACGGAAGAACGATGTCTCAAGCACAATGTCCCCCGAAGCGTACCTCACTGGTATAGGGTGGACACTCCATACACACCCATATTCAGCTACGGGCGATTGCGGGGTTCCTTCGCCCACCGAATGGAGGTATTTCGCTGTCAAGGTCCGTATGCCCCTGGGGGTGCGCCGTGACCGACACCGTGGAGGAGTACACGGTCGCACTCCGTGACGCGGCTCGGGCCTTTCAGCGTCTCGCCGACCTTCTACCGGAGATTGGCCCTGACGCCCGCCGGTCCTTGCAGGGGCAAGAGGAGTTCACCGCCGCCATCGCCACCCTCAGGCAATACACGGTAGAGATCGACAACGTGACACGGACCATCGCAGACTCCCTGCCGCGGCGTCCCGTTGCCCCTGGAGGTGCCTGATGCCCGCCCGAATACATCTCCACATCAAGGATGGCGAGTTCAAATTAGACGTGAACGGCACGGTTACCCGTGACGTTGCCGTCCAGATCGCCCGTCTTTTCTGGCAGGGAGCGAAGGACCACCTTGACCGGAAAGCGAAGGAGACGTTGGACCCGTCCGTGTGGGGAAGTCTCGATGCCCCTGGAGGTGGACAGTGAGCGCCCCCGAGAAAGCCGTCCGGTGTTATGTCCATGACACTGAGGAGGTCGACCGACTCTTGATGAAAGGGCGGAGGGTGCTACTGACTCCGGTGAGCAAGCAACAGCCACCCGACTGTGACCTTCCCGACTGCGACTCAGTGGCCCATGTCGTGATCTCCGATGCAGGTGGACAATGAACCACTGCAGACGCTGCAAGAAGGCTATGCCGACCAATGTGGCGTGGCTGAGAATCGGGCGCGGCCATGGGAAGGGGCTCCGCTACTACCTGATCTGTTGGGAATGTGCCGAGATTCTGGCGGATGAAGTACTACACCCTGGTTCGTCTCTTCACGCCGGAGGTGGACAATGATTGACCCGACCATCGGCTGGGATATTGAGAGAATGAGGGAGGAGGAAATGGCCGAGAGAGCCCTCCTCTGTCTGACCTGTCAGCGGTGCAAGGGGTTCCTGAAGAACAGGCCGGACAGAACCACTCCGTGGCAAGACACGGGTGTCGCGCCGGATGGGAAGGTCTACGTCATCATGGCGGGGACCAGCGAGTATCGAAAGTGCTCTCGATGCGGATACGAGAATGAGGTGGTGCTCTGATGTCCGATTCCTTGCGCAAACGGACGGTGGCGTGGCTGGATGGCAGATTATGGAATATCCTCAACGCCATCAGCGAGAAATTGCCAAGGTTCGCTGGACAGTGTAGGGTGATGGCCGAATCATCCGAGGGATGGGTGTGGGTGTGTTGCACTCGCATCCGTTGGCACAAGGGAAAACATGCTCATTTCGGAAGGCAATTCGAGGAGGTCACAACGTGACCGCCTCTTTGAACAAGAGTCCGCCTCCTGCACCAGCTCGCGGAGATCCGTTGGACGAAGGCGAGTGGTATGATCCCGAGGACGGTGATGACTACTATTGTGACCATCCCAACGGGGTAGTGGTCAGCGATGGTGGAACCTACCTTGCCTGCTACTGCCCGGACTGCGACACCGAGTACGAGGACTCCATCGCATGACCGCTTCTTTGAAGAGAGAGCACGAAGAACTCCCGCGCCGATACCACCGTGAGAAGCGAGGAGATGACTGTCCGGGAGGTTGCGCCATCGTAATCCTTAGCGGTATGAAACGTCCGTCGCATCTGAGCTACGAGGAGTGGACAGCTATCGGCGTGCAGATGGGATGGCTCGACGCAGGAGGGGATTAGATGACCCCTCCGACCAAGGCCGCGGTCTATGCTCGGGTCTCTCGCCCGGACGAGACGGCGATCATGGACAACCAGGTAGTCACGCTCACCGCCTACTGCGCGGCCAAGGATCTTGCGATCGAGGGCCGCATCTACACCGAAATCGCCTCGGGCGGCAGCGACAACCGTAGCGCCCTCAACGAGCTCATGCGCTCGGTCGGGAGGCCCGGCGGTCCGAAGGTCGTGGTGTTCACCTCGCTCTCTCGGATGACCCGAGGAGGGATAGGTGCGGCGTTGTACATCCTGAAACAGCTTGAGAACGCCGGTGTCGGCTGGCACTTCACGGACCAGCCCATCCTCAACTATGACTCCGGCACTCCTCCCCTGGCCCGTGACATCCTCTTGGCGGTGCTCGCCGCCATAGACGAGGACTACCGGAGGGCTATCTCCCTCAAGACCAAAGCCTCCTACACAAGGCGCAAGGCCCTTGCGGAAGCTCAGGGCCGCACGTTCACTTGGGGGAAGAGGGGACCCGGAAAAAAGAGGTCCCCCCCTTTGGCAACAGGTGACGCTACCCCACCCGGAAAAGACGGGGCGTCTTTTCCACTCGGAGGCCATGAATGACCCGAGCCGATCGTGACCGCAAACTCGCTCCCGGAAGGAGACGGAGGATCCTTGCGAATCCAGAAGACCTGGCCGAGGCCGTACGTCTCTACACGAAGGAGAACGCAAGTTGGGGTTGGATAACGCAGCACTTCGGGTACCGCCCAGGATCACGTTTCAGGGTTAGAGAATACGTCCTCCAAGAACTCCGGCAGCGCATTTAGGCAACACATTTAGGCAACAGAATTAGGCAACAAGACCCCCTGAGCTATGTCCTTTATGGGACGAAAGGGAGAGGTGGTGGTACATCGCACCTTAGTAGTCCCCCAAACGGAGAACCAATGCAGGCAAAGAACCGCCAGAAAGGAAAGCTTTTCGCCGGAACGACAATCATCGCCGCACTCTTTGCAATCCTCTTGATGGTGTTGATGACACCTTCGGGAGTGATACAATTCGCCAATGCCACGGCGAGCAATCCGGGCACCCCTGAACCCTATGCTGGGGGCACTAACGAGCCTGCGCCCATCGCTGCCACGCAAGTGACGATCTCCTCGGCCAACCTATCTTCTACGTGCGGTCAACTCTGCTATCCCACTGCCTACTCCTCGACCGGCGTCACCGCCTGGTCGAAACTCCCATTCCTCTCTCTCGGGAGCATGCTCTACGGTGGTAACGGTTCGACTACCACCAGCATGACCCCGACGGGACACATGGTCCCGTTGGGTGTCGTGACGCAGAACACAACCGGTCTCTACCCTGGATGGTCCGGACGCACCTGGGGCAACCCCGGAATCGGGAGCTACATGATCGCTCCCGGCCTGCTCCAGAATGATCCATTCCCCGCCGGGTCAATCATCAATGCCACGACCAACGTTACTGACACTCAGACCGGTGGCAACAACTGGTGGAACTCCTCGCTTTGGGGCTATCAGGTGGACATCAACGGGACCGAGTACAACGCCCAAGTTGCGCACCCAGCCGCAAGTCTGCTCAACGGGGCAGTGGTGCACAAGCCCACCGCCGTTGCATACAATGGCGTGCATTACATCGCCGTCGGCCTCAATGGTAGCAAAGATAGTGGTGGGAGCGTCAACAAGGGGATTCTCAAGCTGAATCTCTCGGCGGCGGCGCTCACCTCGACCAACATCTCCAACGACTGGGTGACGGTCGAGTACTCGATGATACAGTCGGGAGCGACTGGCGGGGCCGATGGCGCACCATCCTGCGCTGCAGGGACCTCGCCCCTCCTGGGGTCCAGCGCCTATGTCGATTTCGGCGCGTACAATGCCTCCTTCCCGTGGAGTGACTACTTCTTTGCGCCTCACATCTCTCCGACCTACCCTCACGACTTCTCGCTGCCTACTGGAAATTGCACTACTGGGGCCTTCGCACCCCAGTATTCGGGCGGGAGCCATAGCATGATGACCCTGGAAGATCAACCGGTGGCACTAGGGGCCAACTACACGGGAGTTGGGGATGCGGGGTTCATCGACAACAACGAGACCGTGCTGATGAGCGTCCCGCTCAGCGACCTGACTGACAAATACGACGGACTCAACATCACGTCCGCCGGAACCAGCTGCACCAGCGGGCAATGCACATCGTCCATCGGTTTGGGATGGGATATCCTGATCAGGACCGCCGCGGAGAACGTGACGCTTTTCATCGAGGGCATAGCCATCACGTCCCACCCCGTGACTTTCGGGAACACATGGTCGCACTCGTGGATCAATTACAGTCCCAATGAGGCCGCCCCCTCTCACTATACCGTCCTCAACGAAAGCGCACCCAGGGACTTCTACGGCGGATACTGGGACCAGAAAGGGGCCTCCAGCAACTTCACCTTCGACTCTCTGGGCATCCCCTCTGGGGCGAGCTACGTGTACCTCCCTGGTCCGATGCTCAAGGAGAATGTGGTCGAGCAGGCCTCCTCCTTGGCCGCGGCTAACGCTACCGTCTCCGTGCTGGGTAATGCGTCCGCAAACAGCGCCACTTTCGACTTCGCGGAACTGTCCTCCTCGGCGCCCGTGGTGAGTGGAAGCGCCTATCTGTCGTGGAGCCCGACCGTGAACTACTACGACACGGTCCGAGCGGGCACCTACTCCTCCACAACCATCCAGATCAACGGCGGGAGCTTGGAGACCGCCACCTCTCAGTTCTCGGGGACCGGCTACCACAATGTCGGTAACATCAGCACGCTGTATGCGGGCGGAGGAATCCCGGCTCCCAACCTCCAGCGGGGAGCCGCAGAGTCGGGATCAGCGCTCATCGACGAGACCGTCTCGTACCCCTCGGCCACGTTCTGCGCCCTGTTCACGGACATCTGTACGCCGACAAAGACCGGGAACTCGACCGGAAACTCGACATCGCCTCTGGTAGGAGGAGAGACCATCACGGTGACCGGGCAGATAATCTTGATCGCGCTCATCGTCTTGGCCGGAGTCGTTGCCCTCGCTTGGTGGGCCGGTGAGAAGGACGAGAAGCGGAAGATGGGGAAGAGGGGAGTCGGAAGGCTCCCCCTTCGCCGGAACCGTCTCGGAATGGCGAAGCGCTACATCTCTCGTAGCAAGGAGGCCTACGAACACGACGCCGCGGGAACGGCGTGGATGATCGTGATCGCCGTCCTCGGGATGGCGGCGTTCTTCGGGATCTTGGACTATGGCATCCTGGGGGTCGCCGTCACGATGGTCTCGGCAGCCGCCCTCACTATCGTCCTGCTCGTCCTCCTGGTACTCTGCATTGTCGCGTGGGAAGCAACGAAGGAGCCGGTTTCCGGGTAGGACATCTGACACGGAGAGACGCGCATGGTCGGAACCTGCGACTTCAACCCAACGTGGCCGAACCCACCCCACTACAACGGGAACCTCGTAGGGTTTCTGCTTGCGATCCTTGAGTGGGCGATCCTCGCCTTCGGGAGCCTACTCTTTGACCTCGTAGGGGGTCTCGCCGTTGGCCTGAGTTGCCTCGTCTACACTGCGCTCCTGGCTCCCGTGCAATTCCTGTACGCTGTCTTCCTCGGGTCCATCCCAAGCTTTGCCCAATACGGCCCATTGGGTCCTCTGCTCGGAGCGGTCGTCTTTTCCGGGGTGGTGCTGATCCTGGTCGGGCTGTTCCTGTTCCTCTACCGGGACGTGGGAACTCAGATCATCACGGACACCGAGGAGATGGAAGGCAAGTCCGCCCCTTCGGGAACCCCCTCCTCCGAGATCGGGGTCGCCGAGAGCGAGCTATGAGCTATGGGGTGGTACGTCCCGATCTCGGTCAACCCACCGACCAGTCCTTGGCCTGTCCTCGCCCTCCCCCCTTTCCCTACTCTCTGGGTTGGGATAGCTCCTCCTGGATGCGCTCAAGGATCCCAAGGATGCGTAGGGTTCTCCTCGCCGGACTTCTCGCAGTTCATCGGGTGGCTCATCAACGTGATCTTTGCGGTCTGGGCCTGGTTCGCCGAGTGGCTGTTCGTGGCGGCGAACTGGCTCCTCTACTACCTGGTCGCCGGACTTCTCGGGGTGGTCTCGCTCATCGTGAATGGACTCCTCGCCGCCATGTACGCGTATTGGACGGGAGCCTCGATAGTAGCCTCCTACACAGGCCCCTTTGCTCCCATCACTGCGACGCTCGCCCTGGCGGGCTTCGTACTGGTAACGGTCTTCATCGGACTCACCGGCCTCGGGTTCCTCAGCCGGTACATCGGCAAGGAGGTCTCCTCCCTAGACGGGTCGGGGAGCTCCGGGTCGGGCGGGGGGCCTGACTTGGAAGAGGTCGCCGAGGTGGCCGCATGAGTTGGCTATTCACCCTTCGATCTGGATTCGACCAGATTGTGACCACTACGGGTCTCGGGATTCCCTTCTGGGCTTGGGCTATCGGGGGGGTCTTGGTGGTAGTCGCGTTCGCCGTCCTCGACCGGAGATATGTTCTGCGACAGGAACTCCGGACCGTCTCGCAGTATTGGAGGGATTGATGCTGACACTCTGCGAGGGAGATTGTACCGCTCCTCCCCCACCCATCCCCTGGTATCAAGCCATAGCGAGTTTCGTCACGACCCCGACCGGCTTCGCTTTGGTCGTTCTCGGGGGTGGAATCCTGGCCGCCCTATGGTGGGCAGCCTCCAATTTCTACGACACTCACGCACTGGAGATTGACGCCGCCGAAACGGGAGGTCCCGTCGCCGTCACCGCCTACAAGAAGCGGAGGAAGCGATGAACGGCTACACCGACCGTTACTGTCCGCTCCACGGCTGGGTCACCGTGACCTGTAGCGTGGTCTATTGCCCGCACTGTCAACGTCCCTTCATTCGAGATCGTCCGCAGAGGTCCGCATGAGCGGAGCGTGCATCATCTCCGTTACCGGAGAGACGGGAGCGGCCATGGTCGGCCTCTTCCTCCTCGGTTTCATTGTCCTGGGGCTGTATTCACTGGTCCGGTTCGTCCGGAAGCGAGTTTCCTCACGCATACGTCCCAGGACACAATTCCTTCACCGAGGGGAGGGGTCGGCCTAATCGCCATGCCCGAGTTGAACGACATCGAGGCCATCGTACGCCGCATGGCCTCCGACTTCCCCATCACTCGCTTCGGTGCCTACCTTCAGCCCATCCTCTTTCCGTCTCGTTTCGTGACCTGTCCCGACGAGGGCGAACCCATCAACGGGAGCGGACATATCCACCGGAGGGGGAGTTACGTCCTGGTCCATCTCAATGAGGAGACATTGTCGGACCTCACGTCCGAGAGTCCCAAGAGGGATCCTGTCGATGTCATGGCCTACGTCTGGGCAGTCGCCCGGAAGCCCTACTACAAGCCGGAGAGCGGGAAGGCGGTCCGTCTCCGGGCGAAGATCGCCGAGAGCTACCGGGGGAGGCTGCCTTGAGACTCCTCAATCGCCCCGACATTCATCTGATCATGTGCGCCGTCATCCTCGTACTCTCCTTGTTAGACGGTAGCCTGTATGTTTCAACCTATTCGTGGACTCCGGGCGTGGTCGTTGTCCTCACCATCTTCGGTACCTCCTGGGCCTATTCGGTCCATCACGCATACCGCGACATTTTCCGTATGAAAGGGGTGAGTGCATGAGGCACAGAATGGCCGTCGCTGTCGTTGTCGCTTTCCTCCTTGCCGCCCTTCTCGCCGTGGCAGTCTACGCCGCCTTCCCTCAGCCCCCTGGAGTCGCTTGCCCTGTCCCGGATCCCGGAACCCCGATGTATACTCTGACGGCGGCGGACCATTCTCAAGTATCCGTAGGTTACCCACTTTCCGGCGGTGGTTTCGGCACCATCACCACCGGTTGCCTGCTCTCTCAGGACCAGGTGACCGTATGGGTGGACGGCCCTCGATCCAGCTACGTCCTCAACGTCACGCAGTACGTTGTCCATGTGGTAGAGCGCCAGATCGTGGTCAACAACACCACCGCAACCACATTCAGCAACGCATGGTCGGACGTGGTGCATGGCAAGCCTATCCTCGTCTCTGCTACCCCGTGGTCGGGATGGACGAGCGTGACATACTCGCTCCCGCCTGCCTCCGATGAGCGTACCGTCTCCATCTCGCTGTACACACCGGGAACGAATGCCACGCTACCCGCAAACATCGAGATGAACTGGACGTTCCTCCACCTCACGCCCTCGTCCCTTCTCCCCGTCGCCGGAAACTTGGGTGCTGCATGGAGCGTGGGTATCGAACTATTCCTCGTAGGAGTTGTGACGGCGACCGGGGGCTACTTCATGGGTCGCTTTACGATCCGAAGACTCGGGGTGCGGCCCAACATGTCAAAGGTGCTGCGAGCCCTTGTTCTCGGGGTCGTCTACTACCTCTTCCTGCTGTACTGGGATTGGTCCGGGGTGATGTGGAACCTGGGCGGGCTGTCGAGCTACCTTGCGGTGGGGCTACCGGCATTCCTGGTTTCGTGGGTACTCTCGATCCCAGATGGTCCATTCCAGCGCGTCAAGGTGCGGCAACACCTTCCCGATGTGACCGATGCCTTTGCCGACCTCGGAGGCGGGCGATGAAACTACCCGGACGCAAGAAGAAGGCGCAGGACGCATCAAAGGCCGCAAAAGGTCCCCCGGTGCCTCCGCCTGCACCAACCTCGCCCGGCAGCCCCAGAATGAGCGAGGAAGACGTGGCCTATTTGGTGGGAGGTGGGCCAAACGCCCCTCATCCCCCACCCCCGCCGGTCTCGCCCTCGCAGATTGAGCGATTCTACCATCCCAAACTCCCAGATGCAAAGCCCGGTTACCAGGTTGCCCCCTTGACCGACAGTTGGGCTTTCAGGCTTGTCAAGAGACACGGTCGCCAGTATCCCGTCTTCTCTGGCTTCTTCTCGGCCCTGCTCAGGTTCCGATACGGGGTCGAGGGGGTCGTGCTCCCGTACGAGGACCGGGTTTTTGGAGATGGGGAAGGCTATCCGATCCGGGAGTATGATGTCGGCCAGTCGGCCTATGACTTTGAGGAGATGGTGCCCTGGCCTCTGCGTCCCAAGGTCGTACGACCATGCTGGCACCCTTGGTATCGTGCACCCCCACACACCGAGGAGCGTCTCATCAAGACCAAGAATCGGGAAACCGGAGAAGTCACGGAGAAGAAGGAGACCGTCCGAGTGAAGGGGGCGCTCAACCTCTTCGTCCTTCACAAGGGTTCGGTCGAGGTTCCGGCGTTATCCCTTGGGAGCTACCGCGTGATGGTAGACTACGCCCACCACTACGGAGGGTTGGGAGAGATGGCCGCTCTCAGGGACGTAGCCTTGGAGCGGGCTATTCGGGCGGAGGGAGCCATCGCCATCGAGGGGTCGAGGCTGGCAATGAAATCCTACGATGAGAAGTTCCGGGACGAGGCGGAAGAGGGGACGGAGCAGCCGACCGTAGCCGGAGGCATCCTCGCCACGCTAGACAAACTGAAGAAGATGGCCGAGGAGGGAAGCCATGACTGACCCCCTGACCGAGTCCGACCGGAAGGATCTCCTCGACCTTCTCAAGGAGGACGAGAAGGAGGCACCGGAAGCGCCCCCTTCGGTATTCGGGGGAACTCTGGGAGGGAGACCGGCCTTCGCCGACTACCACCGGAAGCTCCTTGCGGTCCTCAAGCAGATCGACCGGATGGCGGTCTTCGTCTCGGGGATGCCAATGCCGAAGCGGGACGTGGTGTTCCAGATCGTCTATTCCGAAACCGTCCCCGCCATACGGACGAAGCTGACCCTCCTTGCCTTCGGACGGATACCCCGTAAGGTCCGCTCCATGCTGGATGACCCGGCCTACATGCGTCTCGTCTGTTCTCCGGGGGTCTCGGGACTGAGGGCGAAGGCCCGGCTCATCAATGCGATCTCCGACCTCATCGTCGCCCCCTCGTCCTCGCTCTTGTTGCAAAAGGCGGTCGAGCCGAGCCTCCCACCGACGAGGCCGTCCGTGGAGACCGTCGATGTTGAATGAAGGCGACTGTCGGGAGTTGCACCTTCCGATAACTCCCCAATGGTCCCCGAAGAACAGCCCCTTGATCGCTATGCACGACCGCGAGATCGGGGGACTCACGACCATCTTTCTGGGGGAACCAGGAGCCGGAAAGACCAGGGCGAGTTATCTCCGGGCATGGCGGATGTTTCGGAGGGAACGTCTCTTCGTCCGAGGTCTTGAGAAACACCACCTTTGGCATTGGAGGTTCGGGAAGAGGGCGATAGTCTGGGTTCCGAAGGGAACCTCGTTCCGTCTCATTGAGGCCGAGGAGTACGGAGGGAAGGAGATCCCCGTCAGAGTGGAGACTTACTCGGGTTATGCTGACCTCCTACGAAGGGCGAAGGTCGGGTACGCCAACGTGCTCTATTGGGGAGCCAATGCGTTGGACCATTGGAGCGAGTTCCTGGCCGCCCTCCTTCGAAGGCCCGACCGACTACCCCAACTCGTCTTGGACGACGAGGTCCAGGCGGTGGCTCCGATGAGCGCGGCCAAGGGGCAGGGGTACGAGCGAGTGCGTGAGGTTCAAGAGTGGATGAGGCAGGCGAGGGAGAGCAACGTGAGTTCCCTCTTCTCGACCCAGATAGACTACCAGATGGACTACAATGTTGGGCAACTCGCGCACTTCTACGTCTTCATGGCGGGGTCAAGAGTTCCGGATCGTGTGAAGGGAGCGCTCCCGAGAGGAACCTATCTCAGGACGAGCGGACTTCCACCGGGAAAGGGGTTCGTGGTGGGTCGGACTGCCTCGGGGTACAGGTATCAGCCGGTTCGGTTCGTGGACAAGATGAAGGTCGAGTGCAAGACGGTCTCGTTGGTGAATGGGCCACCGGAAGCTCCCAAGCTGACCGGAAAGAAGGCCAAGATGAGAGACGAGACAGAGAGGATCCGGAAGCTACTCGGTCAGGGCTTGACGATCCCGGAAGTGGCGGGAAAGTGTCACATGTCCGTAAGGACGATAGAGAGGAGGTTGGCGACAGATTCCGACCCCCTCCCTTCTTAAGTTAAGTTGGCACTATGAGAGGGAATCGTTAGTCACTCTCTTTCCCCCAGAATGCCGCCATACTATTATGGATGGAGGTTTACACGGAGGCCCCAGGACAGCGTTTAGACCCTGCCGAGGGTCTCGGGCCCGTCCCGGAGCCCGGAACAGCGCCAGAATGCCCGGAATTGATTCTCACGGAGAAAAAAGGCCAGATAAAGCGGACTGTTCTTCATCGCGTTCATATGCATACGAACAGTCCCCCCAACATGATTACGAGCGGGATCAATGTGGTGACGATGAACACCCCGAGTATCGGACCCTTGGCGAATATCCCTCGGTGCACAAAAGGGGCCTCTTCCGGTCTTACCGCCGAGGAAAATCCTCGCGCCTCGACTGCATGGATTTCAGACCGTGCCCATATCAGCAACGCTGTGCCGATACACCCAAAGAGGAATGGCAGGAGGTTCCAGTAGACAACTAATATGCCAGAACCCGCTACGAAGACAGCTCCCAACGAATTGCCGGAACAGGAAACTGGAACTGGAGAACTACTCGTGGTTGAGTTGTTTGATGATTGAGATGGGTGCGCAAGCTCGAATGTTGCCACTACAAAGAGCGCTCCCCACTCTCCGACCATCGAGACAATGAGGAACCCCGCTGCCAAAAGAAGTATTGCCACCACTCGTCCACGAGAGTAATCAGGGAGCCCTCTCAACCTTCTTGCAATAGAAGGTCGTTTCCATTGTCCTCCCGGTGGGCCTCCGCTCCATCCTGCTCCATGTGGCGAAAGGCCTTCCATGTTGTCGTCACTTGGGGGAACATAGTAGATGTGCCTCCCCTGATCCATCGTAAACTCCCTGTCCTCGTTTAGTCCAAAAATCCGGTATCCGCAAGCATCGCCTATCCAGTCTTCTTTGGTCAGACCTTGAGCCCTTCCTTATCGGCCCGCTCGAGGATCCTTTGACGCAGGCTCCGGTCGACCCAGATGAAGTCGATGTGTTCGCAATCGAAGGTCTTGTCCTGGTCGCAGTAGAGCTTGAGGCTCTTCCCGACCACTTTCACCTGGACGTCTGCGATCCGCTTCCCCTTCACTCCGGCATCCGCAATGCGGATCGTGTCTCCCGTCATATTGAAGTGGTAGAGGGCGCGGAAGTTTCGAAAGCGTTCACGGATGACGGCGCCGGCATCAGATGGAACGGAAATGGTGCCGTGGGCGGCGTCTTGGGCCCCCTTGAGCTGCACCGCCACCGCGTGACCCCGCTCCGTCAGGGAGATAGTGTAAGTCCTCCTCCCGAGGAACGTTTCCTTAATGTCTATATAACCTTCACTTGAAAGGTCATGCAAAATCGCATCTAATGTAGCGGCGGTCTTGACTGTACTCCTAAGGTCGGCCTTCTTGGCCACTGTTAGTCCAAGCAACTTAATCAAGACCGGCATCACATGCTTCCTCCTTAAGGCGTCGGTCATTGTCAATTGCCAAGGTTGAGAAGTAGAAAGGTGGGGCCATGCTTCCAATTGCCTAATGAGGCGGTTGCCTTATATGCAAATATGCTATATCCTAAGTTGGGAACAGGCATGGGTGAAACCAGCATACGTGTGAGCAGGGTCACGTGGCTCGCCCTCAACGACCTCAAGCTGAAGACGCAAAGACAGGGCGGCAAGGCGACGTTAGACTCCGTGATTGCCACTCTTATCAAGGAGCATCGAAACCCCTCGCTCTTGGAGCTAAGGTCGGAACTGTCAGCCGAAGCAGGTCCTCACTGATATGACCGGTGACCGCGTCCTCGCCTACCGCCGCCGCTGTCTCGCCTCCGGTGACAGTCTATCCACGGTAGAGAGGGGCACCCGCCTGCTGACGTTCCTCGCCGAGCGATGGAACCTCAACCTCGCCGATGGACACCCTACCCACGATGAGGCCATCCTGCTGATGGCTACGGTCCGGGAGTCCGGCAACGTGGTCGCGAGCACGCTCCGCAACTACGTCCGTGAACTCAACCACTTCTCGAAGCACATGGCCCTTGGTTGGCACCTGGATTATCCCCGAGCGCACGCGCGCTTGGTCGAGGAGTACCTCACGCAGGAGGAAGAGGACAAGGTGCGCGCCCTCCGGTGGGGGGTGCCAATGGTCGACATCCGGAACCGTGCGTTGATCTCATTGGCCTTCTCTACCGGCCTGCGCCGGGCGGAGATATGCGCGTTGACCTTGGACGATTTGGTGACGATGCCCACCGGGAACCGCGCGATCATGGTACGCCGCGGGAAGGGCGACAAGCCCAGGACGGTCTACCCGGACGTAGATACATGGGACCTGTTGGACCTTTGGGTGACCCACCACCGCCCGGACACGGACCCGAGGGCGCTTTGGACGACCTACAAGGGGCCGCTTACCTACAACGGCTTCGGGCAACTGGCGGTCGACATTGGCGCAAAGGCCGGCATCAAGAGGTTCTGGTGGCACGGCGCCCGGCACCGCCTCATTGACAACATGATCGATGCGGGCGTGCACCTGCCCACGATCCAGGCGATGGCCGGCCACGTCCGACCGGAGACCACCATGAGTTACGTGTCTCAGCGCCAGCTCCGGGACAGCACGGAGCGGGAGGCCCTGGAGTTCCAGGCGCGGGCATCCTTTCGAGCGGCGGAAGCGGCGGGGTGTGCATAGTGACGGTTGAGGGGCTCGCGATAGGCGCAGCCTGCGGCGCAGAGTTGAATCCCGCAGGCCGCACTCCTCCTTGCTCCACTGCCCACTCTGGAAACCCCCCCGCTGCCGCGGGTTCCTGAATACCGTAGAATAACGAGAGGGGGACTAAATACCCCGTTCCAATCCTCGACTCGT
>JAEHJW020007145.1_pt1 | contig 20489 bp, 26 predicted proteins | sample 9271431 | NCBI WGS metagenome assembly JAEHJW02 | reverse complement strand
GATGTACGCGACGACCTTGTCGCCGACGAGGTCGTGGTAGCCCAGCGCACCGGACGGCGCACCGGCCGGGAACTCGTCGACGATGTGGAACTCCCACGATCCAGGGAACGTGCCCGTGGACACATGCACCTGATCGAGTCCCCACGCCTGCGCGACGATGCCGCCGTAGACGGTGAGCCCGGTGGCGAGGTCCTTGGTCTGTGCCGATGTGACGGTCTTAGATTCGTTGATGAGATGGATCTTGATCACGCCCGGCTCCATGCTATTACGGTGAATGTTCCTGCTCGCGGGGGCGAGGCGCCCGAGGCGTGTGAGGTGCATCCTGACGGGAGCCTAGACCGGGCGATCTGTCACAACTGCGCGTCCGCAATGAGCCGATCGAGCAGTCGATCACGATTCGGCACTTGCGTGATCCTGTGTCGACGCATGTTTTGAGCAACCTCAAATTGCTCATCCAGCCACCAGCGCAGGTTTGCGCTGTCGGCTAAAGCTGCGTGTCCGCGCCAGGCGGAAACGAATGCTGCCAGTCTGTCGAAGTCGCCATGCTCCACCGCGTGCCGAATAGTGCGCTTAGCTCGCGTAACGGATGAGCGGCGCAGCAATTTGTGGCCGGGCCAGATGCGATAGCCGAGAAAGTCAACGCCGCGCCCGATTGGCGCGACGTGCCAGCGCGATATGGATAGGTGCATCCGCTCTGCGCCAAACGCCTCGATGTCGCGCTTGACAGCCCGGAGATGGTTTGGATCGTCGCCCAGGACTACCACGTCGTCCATATAGCGGGCGAAAGGAACCTTCAGTTCGTGGTGTAGGTATTGGTCGAGCATGTTGCCATAGATGTTCGCTGAGAGCTGGCTGGTCAGTGCGCCGATGGGAACGCCGAGGCCGTCCGCTGGGACGATCTTCGTGAATAGGTCCAGCGCTCTCGAGTCGGTGATTTTCCGGCGCACTTCTCGGTGCAGGATTGCGCGGTCGATGCTGGGGAAGAACTTGCGGAAGTCTGTTTTGAGAAAGTGGGTGTACCCGCCGTGACGCAGTTGCGACTGGATGGCGATGACGCCCGCGTGGGTTCCTTTCCCTGGACGGCAGGCATACGAGTACGGGAGGAACGCGGCGTCGAATATGGGGTCGATGACTGCACATAGCGCGTGATGGACGATGCGATCAGCGAAGGCGGGGGCGCCAATGATCCGCGGCTTCGGTTCAAGGATGGTGAAGGTGCGCAGCGGCTTCGGCTGCCACGTTCCGTCGATGAGTTGCCGCTGTATCTCAAGGAGCCGTGCTTGCGCGTACTCGTTGAATACGAGATACCCGTGCGATTGCCGTTTTCCTGCGGAGGCCCGATGGTAGGCAGCTTGCAGCGACTGCTCTGAGACGATCTGGTCGAACAGGTGCTTATGTTTACGCCCCACCGTGCCCCTTTGCGCTGGCCGGGGCTTTCGCGTGCGCTACTCGCCCCTATGCCAGACCTTGCAATGTATTTCCCGAAGGAGGTGACAGCGGCTGACCACTTTCGTGTCCGGCCCATAGTCCATCGACATATGGAGCGATGAGTTCAGCCGTCACAGACGCCGCGCCCGCCAATGTTGTTGTTCGAGTTCGACGGAGCGTTGTTCCAGTTCGAGTACCGCGAACCGGCATTCGCGCCATCGTTCCAGTTCCCGCCCAAGATCACGGCGTATCCCGCTGCCACCTGTCATGGATCGCCAGCGCTCTTGCGCTTGCCGGCGATCCATGAACCTAGGAGTTTGCCGACCTCGGCGATCATCACCTCTGCGGTTTGGTGCTGCCGCAGGGTGATGATGCGCCGGTCGGCGTGAGAGCAGAAGCGCAGCCAATAGCGGATGTGCGCCAAGCCTGCGTCTGCCTCGTATAGCTTTGAAATGTGCCCGGTCTTCCCGGCCTTGATGAACAGCAGCGGCTGGCCGAGGACCGCCTCAAGAAGGAGCATCTTCGCCACCCCGTCCTTTCGGGGGATGTTTTGTGCGATCGGGTAGAAGTAGTTAAGGAACACTTCATACTTCTGCACAATCGCGAGCTGCTCGGCCGCGCTCACACGACAGGCGGCCGGGCGGTGATGGCCGCGGCGACCGCGTTATCGACAGCGACGCCGCCACCCGTGAGGGCGCGCAGTGCCGCCTCAAGCGCATCGAGGGCTTCCGTGCTGGTGAGTTGCTGGCTGATCGTTGCCATGATTACTCCGTTCCGCTCGCTTTCGCTCGCTACACAAGGTTCAAGTGGTCACAGACGCCGCGCCCGCCAGCGCTGTCGCTCGAGAACGACGGCGCGTTGCCCCAGATCGAGTACCGCGAACCGGCATTCGCGCCATCGTTCCAGGCCCCGCCCAAGCGCACGGCGTTTGGCAGGTCATACGTTTGGCCGCGGCCGCCGTTGTTGTTCGCCCACGAAGCCGCCCCGTATGGACCGCCAAAATCATGGCCCCATACGTCCATGACGCCGGTCGCCTGAATGACCCCCCACTTGGAGGTATAGGCGGCGTTGAGGACGGTGCTGCCTTGATCGGTTCCAACGGCAGTGCTCTCGGTGGTGCCGTAGGCGAGTTGACTGAACTCCGAGTAGGTAGGTAGCCGCTTGCCGTAGGCGCCGAGGCATTCAGACGTCGACCACCAGTCTTGTAGCGCATACCTGTTCGTCCCGTTGCCGCCGAACGCGGCGGGGATGATGGCGGTCGTTGTGCCACTCGTCGCTCCATCAGCGATGGGAACGTTGTATTTCGATGTGCCCTGCGTGTCGGGCGACTGATTCAGTAGGTAGATGTCGGTCCAGAACCTGTTCGCTACGAGCGTCATGCCGCGAGGGTCGGGGCAGGCGGGGCGCCACTTCAAATCCCACAGCGAGTAGGGGTTGATCGTAGGCGTTGTGCTGCCGCCCGCCTGCGCGGTGGCGTTGGCACCGGGAGCGTAATGGAAGCCCCCGACAAGCCGAGAGTTGGCGGGCGGCGAGGCAACCGGCGTCGGCCACGCGCCAGTTGCTGCGACAGCCTGAATGACGCCGGTTGTCGAGACGTAGATGAAGTAATCGGTTCCGGCAGACAGCGCAGGCATCGTGACGGCTGTCTGTGCCGCAAACGAGACAAGCGTCCCGTTCACGTCAACGTACGAGCCGGCGTTGATCGACACCGTTGCGGCACCCGTCGCCGTGAACGCGCAGGAGTTCATATCGGCCTTTGCGAAGAGTGCCGATGGGTATGCGCTGTTCTGCAGGACGAACTCAGTTGTCGCGATCTGTGTTGTGTTCGTCCCTACGGCAGCGGTCGGCGCGGTCGGAGTACCCGTCAAAGCAGGCGACGCGAGCGGTGCACGCGACGTGTCCGACGGATGCACATGGTCGCCGTGTGCGAAACCTGCGTCGACGCCGACCGCCGCAACGCCATCCATGGCAGGCGCAGCCGTAGAGGCTGCAGGGATGACGATGAGGGCTGTCGTGACCGAGGTGATGCGCCCCTTCGCGTCGACGGTGACAACCGGGACGTGCGTCGCATCGCCGTAGGCGCCCGCAGCGACTCCGGAGGCCGCGAGTGTCGGGTTCGGGAAGGTGCCGGTGAGGTCGCCGCCAGCTGCGCCAGTTGGGATGCGCGCGTTCGCGAGCCGCGAGTCTGTCGCCGCACACACCGCGCCAGGCGTCGCTGCGCCGTCGGCCGCGATGACGACCGCCGCCGACCAGTTCGCGGAACCTGCGCTGCCTGTCGGGTTGATCTCGAGGCGAGCGTTGGTCGAGTTGAAGATGACCATGCCGGCCCACAGGTTCGCGCCCGTGAGCAGGTCGCGATCTGTCGTCGTGTGCACGCCGCCCCACGCGTGCGCGTCGATCCACGTCGCGAGATTCCCGATCTGTGTTGGCGCATCCGATGGATCCGCGGCTGTCGGATAGGGAACGCCCTTCGCTGTCGTTGCGGTCATCGTGTCGCCCTCCTGGCTGTTGACTTACAAAGTGCCCGTGAGCACGTCGTTCCACGTTGGAGCGGCCGCCATAACGGCAGACCAACTCGCGAACTTCGTGTTGATGTCATTCCACGTCGAGCCAGGGAACACCTCGACTGCGAGCGTGATCCCGACCGGCTTCGTCTGCAGCAGCAACGTCTTGACATCGGCGGCCGTCGTGGCCGGGTTCGCAAGTTGCGGCGTGAACACGCGCACCCGCAACGCCCACGCGCTGCCACCATCGCGCTCGAACAGATCAACACGCTTCGTGCCCGTGAGGAATGTCTGCGCGAGCGCCGTCACGGCGGCAGGCGTGCCACGCTTCCACATCGGATGCGCGAGGATCGCGGCCCGTTGCGCGTCGAGACTCGTCGTCGTATCGACCTGCACACCCGCAAGCTGCGCGAGCCACGCCGGCTGCGTCGTCGTGGCGAGGTCGAGCATCGTCGGCCAACCGCCGGCCGACGCCTGCAGGAGTGCGTCGCTGTCCTCCGCCGCCGTGGTGAGAGCGGTGACGAGACCGGCCAGCAGGCTACCCGCCATGCGTGGCAGGGCCACGCCGAGACCTGCGAGGACTCGGCTACCGAACCCCGCCACGTCAGTTCACCGTGACGGTGATGGAGGAGCCGGACGCGCCCAGCGGCGAAGGGAGCGCCCCCGGCCCCGTCAAGGTGGCCGACGTCGTGGACCCGTTCACGGTGATGGCGCCGATGGAGGCGATCCCAGCGACCTTTCCGAGGGCGCTCGCAACATCAAGCGCGGTGAGGGTCGTACGGTCGGTCCAAGTGGTGAGGTCCCCACCCACGACACCCCACGTTGCGGGGCTGATGAGCGCCGTCAACGCAGTGGTGACGGCCGCCTGTACGGCGGGGATGGTGTGTGACCCGTCATGGGTGACGGTGACGTTGAGGGCGATATTCGTGTACGTGGGATCGATGTTGTGAAACACGAAGTTCACTTCGCGGGAAGCGGCGAGCACGTTGCTGACGGCCGTCTTGACGGCGCTCGACAAGACCGCGCCGGTCGCGTCCACACCGATCCACGTCGAGGTCTTCTCCGCGGGCACGGTGGGGGCGGCTGGGTCGTACATGTCCAAGGCCAACGCCCGCTGCACGCCGCTCACGGTGATCGCCAACGCCACAATGTCGGCGGTGGTGACGCCGCCGGGACGGAGCGTGGAGGCCCAGGCGATGAACCTGGTGAGGAACTGTTGCGTGGTTTCCGCATCCGTGCCGCCACTCGCGGCGACGGTGAGGGTCGCACCGGAGACCAAACCGGTGGAGGAGATGACGGTGGCAGTCGTGGTGGCCGCGATGTTCCCCGCCGACCCTGCCGTGACGGCAGTCAGGTTCACCGTCATGGTGCCGCCGTAGGAGCCGGCATTCGGGCCGCTAGCAAGCACCGTGAAGGTGACGAGGGCGGTCGCGTCCGCCAGGAGCGTGAACTGTTGACCGCCAGCCGAGATCGTGAACCCGGTGTTGATGGCGACGGTTTGCGTGAACGGGTTCACCCCGTCGCCGGCACTCGGCGGCAGCAGCAGCGCCAACGTCACCCCGGTAAGGGTCGCCGGATTGGCAACAATCGGGGTCACCGCAGCCCACACAGTGGACAGGCCCGCCGCGACAATGTCTTGGCTAAAGGCGAGCATCTGCTGCTGCAGGTTGTATTCCTCCAGCGCGAACTCTTCCGCCAACGCCACCTCGACAGTGCCCTCGTTGGGCAGCCAGCCGGGGAGGTTCGTGGTGAGGGCGGCGAGGATGCGGGCCGTGGTCGCTGCCGAGCTGGCGTCGACGGTGAGGTCCTTCCACTGCGTCATGTCAGGCTCCCGTCGTCACGGTGATGGTGGTGGTGCCCAGGCGCACGCTCATGGTCGCCGCGTTGGTGGCGGCGTTGGCGCTGTCGCCGTCGAGGGTGAAGTCGGTTGCGCGTGGCTCCCAGATGTTGAGCGCGTCGGTGATGCCGACCTCGTCGAGGCCGACGCGACCGATCTGCGACGGGATCCCGAAGGCGGGCAGCGCGGCCCGCTCCCCTTGCGTGGTCGCCAGGACGATGGCGACGGCCTGGGTGATGTCGTCGGTGGAGTCCTGCACGAGCGTCGCGAGCGACCCGTCGGGGCGCACCGTGAGCGGCATCTTCAGCGTGCTGGGCACGGGGTGCTCCTTACTCCTCGACGGCGAGGATCCACGGACCTTGCAGTGTCTCCACGAGGAGCACGGTGTCGCCGACAGCGATGGGTACGCGCTTGACGGCCGATGCCTCGCTGCTGCTCACCATGGCCGGCGAACCAGAGACGCCGGTGACGGCGGTGAAGGTCTTGAATTTCGTTTTCTGCCCGTGACAGGGGCCGAGCGGGTGCGAGCGGTCGCCGCCGATCGGCACCGCGTAGACCGACGTACCCTCCACGCGCACCACTTCGGCGGGCATGGGGTCGAGGTTGAGGCGGTTCGGGCGGTGCGCGGCGCGGGCGTCGAGGCTCGTCACCGTGGCGCTCGAGCTCGTGGCCTGGATGAGTTGCACGTTCGAGAAGTCCCGTTGCAATAGGCCGCGCGTCCACTTGGCGACGATCCAGTTGCCGTTGGCCGGGCCTGCCTCAGTGACCTTGATGACGTCGCCTGGGAGTGCGGACCACGAGGGGGTGACGACGCGCAGGGTCGCTGTGTGGGTCGAGGCGTTGGGGTTCACCGCGAAGTCGATGCGATCGACGGGGTCGGCGAATTCGGCGACCTGCAGCGGCGTGCCGCGCGACAGCAGCCAGGCGTCGTTGCCGACGATGAGCTGGGAGCCGTCGGAGAAGCATCGCCACCCGTTGCGGGCCGCGATGTCGGCGATGACCTGCCAGGAGTTCGAGGTGCTGGCGCCCATGCTGCGTGCGAGGCTGCGCTTGGCGAGGGACAGGTCGGCGGGGTTGAGGCTCGCCTGTACGCCGGCCTCGCTCGCTAGGCGCCGGATGAAGGCCGCGTAGGTGAGGGTGCCGGGTTTCATCACGAGCTTGGAGGTGATGGCGCGCAGCCTGGAGATGAGCGCGTCTTCGTAGATGCAGGTGAGGGTGTTGCCGGCCTTCGAGACATGGGCGAGGTTGAACCGCAATGTCCCGTCGATGGTGGCGGTGGCCTTCTTGGCTTCGCTCGGTGAGTCGATCTGCGCCAGGAAGGTGCGCAGCGGGTCGTTGATCTTCACCGTGAGGGTCGAGGCGCCGTCGATGGTGGTGGTGAGCACCGGGTCGCCTTCGATGGCGACGTAGAAGTCGTCGGGCTCTTTGCCGGCGGCGGTGGTGAGCGTGAGCCGCTGCTGCAGATCGTCGACGTTCACCGCGCCTCCCGATCTACCCGTTGCCGTATTGCTTGCTGAGGAAGGAGTACGCGGCGGAGTCGTTCGCGATGGCCTTCTTCTTCGCGGTGGCCGCCGGGCTGGTGACCTGCGGGCCGACGTACTCGGTGAGTTCGAGTGTCACGTCGTACTGCACGAGCACACCTGCCTCATTGAGCTGGTAGGCGTTCTCGGTGATCTGCGTGATGATCCACTGCCGACCCGAAGGGGCGCGGACGCCGCCGGAGAGGGTGATCTTCGGCGGGTCCTGCGTCTTGCCCGATTGCGTCTTGAACTGCGACCACGCCCACAGCGTGTTCATCGCCGACCGCTGCGAGCGGTCCTTGTCCGGGGTGCTGGCGAAGCCGTCGAGCCGTAGCGGCAGCGTGTACAGCAGCGGCAACTGTCCGCCGGGGGCGTTCATGTACTTGCTGCGGCTGCGCGCCTTCTGCGCCCACTCCACGTTGCCGCCAGACAGCACGTCGAGGTCGATGAGCTTGAAGCCGAGCGTGGTGCCGTTCGCGGTGAGGTAGATGCGCGCGTTGCTCGGGGTGCTCACGCGAATGCTCCCGCCTGCTGGGTGCGGTTGAGGATGAAGTCGAACAGCGCCTCACCGTCGACGTTCACGTGCGCGTGGATCGGTGCGCCGCCGCCCCGGGTGAGGACGTTCGTGGTGATCGTCTTCGTGCTCGTGAGGTGTGCGCCGCGGGCGAGATTCTGCGCCGCACCGCTCGGCAGCGGGATCACTGCCTCATCGCGGCCGCCTTCGCCCAGGATGGCGGCGATGCCACCGGGGCGTGCCTTGACGATGCCACCCTCGGCGAGCCGCGGGATGTGCACGTTGACCTTGGCGAGGAAGCCCAGCCCCGGGATGTGGGACGCGAATTTGGCGACGCTGTTGATGATGCGGCCGTAGGAGTTGTTCCAGCCGTCGATGAGGAAGTTCACCACCGACTTGAACGCGGACTTGATGCCGTCGAACATGCCGTGCGCGACGTTGCCGATGGCCTTCTTGGCGCTGGCGAACATCTTCGCGATGTTGCCCCACGCGGACTTGATCCAGTGCCACGCCGACTTGCCGGCGTTCAGGACCGCGTGGAAGGCGTCCGTGACGACCTTGCGGAACGTCTTGGACTTCATCCATGCGACGACGAGGACCGCCACGAGTGCCGTGATGCCGATGACGACGAGGCCGATGGGCGAGGTGAGCCAGGCGGCGTTGAGTGCGAGTTGTGCGACGCGCGCCTCATTGGTCGCGGCGGTGACGGCGTAGGTGGCGCCGGCTTCGCCGTAGGAGGCTGCGGTTTTCGCCTGCGAGTACAGGGCGGCGACCTTTGTCACGAAGTTGTACGCGGCGATGACGGCCTTCGCGGCCTGCATCGTCTTGCTGACGACACGGATCGCGATGTAGAGGCCGACGATGGTGACGATGAGGCCCTTGGTGACGCCGCGATGCTTGTTGAACCAGCCCACGATCGCCTTGACGACGGTGATCACACCGTTGATGGCGTGGTGGACGGCGCCCATGGTGCCCTTGTAGCGCTCGAACTGCCCCACGGCCTTCTCGACCGCTGGCAGCATCTTGTTGGTAAACCAGGCTACGAACTGCTTGAGGGTCGGTAGCATCTTGTTCCCGATCCGCTCTTGGAAATCCTTGAACTTCTCGTGCAGTTTCGCGAGTTGTCCCTGGAACGATTCCGCGGCGGCCTTCGCGCCACCCTTGAACGTCTTCGCCATGCGGATGATGAGATTCGAGAACGACAGCGTCTTGCCGTGCGCGTCCTTGGTGGCGATGCCCAGGCGCCCGAGTGCGGCCACGTTGCCGTTCTGGGCACGCAGCAGCGCCATCGTCACCATCGTCAGCGGCTTGCCGGTCTGCGCGGAGGCGTCCATGGCCAGGCGCAGCAGGAGTTGCGCCTTCGTCGTGGAGTGCGTGGCCTGCGCCATCTGCTGGTAGCCGCGGATGAGATCGGTCTTCATGAAGCCGTAGCCGGTCGCCATCGACTCGACCCACTTGCCCGAGGACTCGACTTGCTTGTCGGTGGCGTGCGTCGTGTTCTTCAGCGCGAGGCTGAAGGAGCGCATGGCGGCTTGGTTGGCGAGTGCTTCCTTGACCGTGTCCTTGAGGAAGTCCTTGGCCTCGAGGACACCCTGGATGCCGAGCCAGGAGGCGGCGAAGCCCTTCGCGGACTCGATCCACATGTGCGACTTGTGGACGGCCCGGTCCATGCCGTTGGAGAAGTTCTCGAAGCCGCTCGATGCCTTATTGGCGGTCTTGCCGGTCTTCTCCACGCCCTTGACGGTGTCGCCCAGGTCCTTGACGACGGCCTTGCCGCCCAGGAGGCGAACGCGGAGCGCGATGTCACCGGGATTCTTCGATGCCATCGCGCACCGCCTTCACTGGATCCGGGAGATGACCTGGTTGGCGATCTCGTGGGCGAGGAACTCCGTGGCCCGTCGCTCGTGGTCGGCTTTCATCTTCGCCAAGTGGTCGAGGACGACGTTCATGGCGCGCAGCTCGAGGGCGTCGAGCCGCATGTAGGCGATGGGGTCGATGCCCAGAAATGCCGCCACGGCGACCCCTTGCAGGGTGCCGTGGTCGGTCAGTTTCCCAAGTCGTCGCTGTCGCCCTGCGCCCACTGCATGAGCTTGCCGGCGGTCGTGATGACGTTCATGTCGATGTGGACGACCTGCCCGTCCTCATCGCGTGCCCCGTAGATGGCGCGGATGAGGGCGACGGCGCTGCTCGACCACGGAAGGTCGAGGAGCATCGCCAGGCGCGGACCGAACGGCGTGACATAGCCGTCCTCGAAGTCGGGGTCGATGCTGCGCTCGACGCCGTCGGCGTCCTTCCACAGGAGGCCGACGGCGTTGCGGGCGAGGGCGTCGGCGTTGGCGACGACGATGCGGTCCTTCTCCTTGGATTCGATGCGCTTCTCGAATGCGGTGAGGCTTTCGGAGGAGGGCTTTCGGAATCGCGCGTAGAGGCCGCCGGTCTCGTCGGTCATGCCGGGCACGAGCAGGTCGATGGTGGAATCTTCGATCTGCTTGGCGTGCAGGCGCCGGAAGTTGCCGATGATGGATGATGCGGGGGCGGGTGTGAGCACGTCCCCTTCGCTGAACGTCTCGCTCATCACTTCAGCCGCAGCACTTCGATGGTGATGGTGCGCGACTCGTCGCTGTTCACGTCAGCGCCCGACAGCGTGCATTGCTGCAGCTTGCCCTGCGAATGGCGAGGACTGCCGATGGCGATGTCGTCGTCGTCGAGGTCCTGCTCGGCGATGTCGACGATGGCACGGCCCACCAGGGACTTCCACGTCTGAACGTTCGCTTGGTCGGTGGCGGCGTAGTAGCGGCGCGTGAACGCCATTGCCTGCGGGAGGGCGCGCACCGAGTCGATGGCAAGGGTGCCGTCGGGCTGGCGGTACTGCGTCAGGGACGCCTGCACCGAGTCGTCGCCCGATGTGGCCCACAGGCCGGCTGGCGTGCCGTTGATGGTGAGGGATACCCGTGCCTTGTTGGCGGCAGTCATTGGGTCAGTCCTTTCAGATGCTCAGGGCGAGGTTGAAGGTGACCGCCTCGGCGACACCGGCGAACCACAGGCCGACGTTGATGTTCAGGGCGTTGTCGGTGAGGGTGTTGTTGTTGAAGTCGCACTGCAGCGTGAACTTCGACAGCGGCTGGTTGGGGCCGGAGAACGGCGTCAGGTAGCCGTTGAGGGCGGTGAGGACCTCGGTGAAGAGCGAGCCCTTCGCGTCCTTGGGCCGTCCGATGTAGAAGGCGCCGCGGGCCATGAGGCCGGCCTTGACCTGCATCACGAAGTTGGCGCGCTCGAAGGCGACCATGATGACGTCGGTGGCGGCCAGCGAATTGTACGAGTTGAGCGCCACTACGCTGCCGAGCTGCGTGATGGGACGCACCACGTTCACCGCGCCGGTCGTGAGCGTCGAAACGTCGGCGTCGGAGAAGACCTGCGCGACCGACAGTGCGCTGCCGATGACGCCGAAGCTCCACTCAGGCTTGCGCCCTGCGTTCCCGACCTTTGCGTCCAGGCCAGCGGCGACACCGGCGGCGATGACGCTGGCAGGCATGGGGCTGGTCGATCCGCTCGAGCGCGGGACGTTCACGCCGGGCACGAACATGCCGGCGTACTTGGCGCCCGCATTGGCAGCCAGGCCCGCTGCCGTCGAGGCGACGGTGGCGGCATTGAGCGCCGAGGCGCCGGTGCCACCGATGCCGCCGTCGAGGTAGGCGGTGTGGTTCGAGGACTGCACGAACGTCAGGAGCGCCGTGTAGGCGTTCGACGAGGCCGACGCGCTGTGGAAGATGAGCACGCGGCCGGGGCCGAGGTCGGCCGTGAAGTTCGCGAGACCTACGCCCCACTCGGTCGAGGTCGGTGCCGTGTAGGAGACGGCGGTCGTGTTCGTGATGACGACGTCGGGCGCGCCGAGGGCGAGCAGGACGTCGATGACGTCGCCGACATCGCTCGGTGCGCCGGCCGCGATGGCGTCGGCGCCCTTCTTGGCGATGAAGACGTTGCCCTGCGAGGGGGTGAGGACGGCGGCGTTCGCGTAGGCGACGAACACGCGGCCCGTCGCGGTTGGGGCGCCGGGGACCGGGTTCGCCGTGCTCACGTTGACGGTGACGCCGGGGAGGGTGATAGCCATCTGCTACTCCTGGGATGTGATGGTGAGGTTGGTAGACCCGACCGGAACGCCCGGCAGGACGAGATTGCGAATGGCCGCGGTGTCCACGGCGTCTTCGACGGTGACGGCGAACTGGACGCCACCGCCGCCAAGTGAGCGCGCGCTGTTCGCGCTCGGGATTTCGTCGTAGGTCTCAGACAGCACGTGCGTGGAGCTGCTGAGACCGCCGAGACTCGGATAGGCCAGGACGGTGGCGCGGATGAGTGCGCACCAGTCCATGATCTTGGTGGCGACGTCCTCGAAGGACGCGCCGTGGTCGAACACGTAGACGAAGACGTCATACTCGAACGTAAGGACGCCTGGGCCGGTGCGTTCGGGGGTCTTGCTCGTGCCGTTCACGACGATCGCGATGCCAGGCAGGTTGGCCGTGGTGAATGCTCGCTCGTTGGCGATGATGTTCCACGTCTTGATGTCCGGCAGGCTCGTCATGCCGAGCGCCGTGCGCACCGCCTGGTAGTTGGTCTGCAGGGTGCTGCGCATGGCGTTGACCACTTGGCTCGCGGAGATGAGGGGGCCGTTCGTCATGCTCGGCTCCTACTCTGCAGCGAGTTCGTTCGTCAGCTCGGCGACGAGGCTTGCCATCCATTCGCGCGTTGGGCGACCGCCCATCGGGTTGCGCTTGGGCATGAAGGTCGGTGTGCGCTTCTCGGTGGCGAGCGTCGTGGAGGCGGACACCTGGTGCTGGTAGACCTCGACGGGGCGACGTCCGCGCCGCATCCAGAAAGCCTTGCGGGCGTTCGGCTCGGTCAGGCGCAGCACCATGCCCGTGCCCGAGCGTTGGGGCTTGCCGAGCATGTCGTTGTGCAGGTCGCCGTCGTCGGGGACGGAGAGTTTCGTGCGAGTGGTCGATCCGCCGATGAGGATCTTGGCGCCGCCCTTGAGGGCGATGGTGACCGGCGAGTCGGCGGCCCAGTGGCGGCCGGGGGCGCCGTTGTTGCGCCAGACCTGGAACATCCACGCCTGCATGGCGTCAGCCATGATGGTCTGCAGCGCCTGCTTCTCGACGAGCTTGCGCTGCACCTTCGAGAGCGTGCGGACCGCTTCGTCGGTATTGACGTAGATGCCGTCTTCGCGAACGTGGAGCAGGTCGGTCACCAGAAGCTCGGCTCAGAGGGGAACTGGATTGCCGGGTCGGGGAACGGCAGCGGGTTCGGGAAGGACGAGCGGCTCACGCCCAGCGGCAGCGCATCGGAGGCGCCGGCGCCGAGCATCTCGCGCAGCTCTTGGCGTTGCTTTTCGAACTGCTGGTCGAGCCAGTAGCCGCGGCCACCGCCACCCTGCATCTGCTGCTCTGGGTAGGCCGCGTATTCGAATTCGGCGGCCACGCCGTAGGCGATGCATTGGGCTGCGAGCTGCGCGACGGCGGTGTTCGTGGGGTTCGCACCGACCACGGCCGCCACGCGCGCGCCGCGCTTGGCGACGAAGTCGTCGAACCAGGCGTGCGTGACGTTCAGGCTGTCGGTGTAGACCGAGTCGACGAGGGCAACGGGGCGCTCCCCGAGCAGGGTCACGACCATGCTCTTGGTCACGGTGTCGAGGAGCGCCATCCGTCATGCCTCTTTCGTCTTGCGCCGCTTGGGCGCGGGGGTTTCCGCTGCCGGGATGTCGGACCCGGCGGCGGTGACGTCGGGCTCCTCCTGAGCGCGGATCGCTCCGTGCTGCAGGAGGTGCGCGACGTCGATCGCGAGCGCGTCCGCGTGGACGGTGTCGCCGGCGTCATGGAAGACGCTGTCGGCTCCGTCTCGCACGCGGACCCAGACGGGCACGACTGCCCGGAAGGAGACCATCGGTCACTTCCGCGGGCGGCCGCGCTTTGCGGGCGCGGGATTCTCGGGCTCGTCTTCGACGGCAGCTTCAGGCTGGTCCTCGAGCACGGGCTCCTCGACATCGTCGGACTCGTCTTCGAGCACGAGCTCCTCGACAGCCTCGACGGATTCGTCGGATACGAGGTATCCGAGCGAGACGAGGCGGGCCACGTCGTCCTGATCTGCACCTTCGGGCACCACAGCGCCCTGGTACAGCACGTGGGACGACGAGCCCACCTTCACAACGGCAGCCGCCGCAGCCACCTTGTGCGACATCAGAAGATGCCCGTCACGATCACGGCCGCGCCGGGCTCGTTGACGATCGGCACTGCGACCTTGCGGGCCTGCACCTTCCAGGCGTCCTTCTCGTCGTCGTGCCACGTCTTGGACTCGACGCCCCACGGGTCGGCCGGGTCGCCCACGTAGCCGCCGCCGAGCACCTCGAAGCCGATCCCACCGAGCATGGTGGAGTCGAGCACGATGCCGTTGACGCCGGACGGGAGGTACGGCGAGGTGAGGATCTGCATGTCGCCGATGACCTTGACCAGGCCAGCCTCGAACTGGTTGTTCGTCTCGCGAGGCATGACGCCCATCTTCACGGCCTGCGCCGTGAGGCGAGCGACCGCGTTCGGGGTGCCCAAGAAGGTGTCGGCCTTGTAGCCCTGACCGCGCGAGAAGATCTGCGCCTGCGCCAGGAGCACGTCGGACAGCGGATCCGGGGTCGTGGTCGACCCGTCCCACTTGCCGGCAGCGGCCTGCGTCTGCGTGACGGCCGAACCGATCGCGGCCATGCCGACCGTATCGCTGACCTTCACCAGCGAGTTGCCGATCTTCACGAGCGTGCGACGCACCTCGTCGATGCGCATACGCGCGATGGCTTCGTCCGAGATGTACGCCGAGAGGCCGCGCTTGACGGTCTTGGCGAGCATCGTGGTGGCGCCGGTCGTGGTGACGAGCGGGTAATCGCCGAGCTGGTCGACCGGGATCGGGTCACGGTCGGCGTAGATCGACTCCATGAGCTCGACGATGAAGGCGCCCGAGCCGGTGCCGTCGATGCGGCCCTTGAGGACGTTCGGCAGCACGAAGTGCTGCTGCGCGATGGTGCGCAGTTCGCGCAGGACGATCTGCGGCGCGTGCTCGAGCCACGACTGGGTGAAGTTGCCGTTGCCGTCCAGTGTGGGGAACGGCGGGGCGTAGTTGGTGTTCGTTGCCATGCTGTAGCTCCTCGCTTACTTGAAGTCCACGAGAGCAACGGCACCCGCCGCTGCTGCCTGGATGCAGACGCCGACGGTCGCGGCGATGTCGGTGGTGGGGGTGGCCGTGACGCCGTTGCCGTTCGCGTCGGACTTCACGAGGTCGCCCGCGTTGAGGCCGCCGGTGCCAGCAGTGATGCGCTGCACACCGTTCTTGAAGTAGGTCACGGTGTCGCCGATGGCGGCGTCATGGGCGGCGACGCCGATGACGTTGAGGGCTGCAGCGCCTGCGACAGCGCCGGCGCCGGTGATCATCAGACCGCCGGTGATTGCAGCAGTGGCGACGATTGACGGGTTGTCGTCCGCGTCGTACTGCGGGAGGTAGTTCGCCATGTTCAGGCTCCTTTACTTGAGGCCGGCGAGACGGCGGTACTGGTCGTACGCGGCCTCGAAGCTGGTGTCGGACTGGGACTCTGCGCCGGCCACGTAGCCGGCTTCGTTGGTGTTGACGACGACGGGCGCGGATGCGAGCACCTCGCGGATGACGTCGGGCGCGGCGTCATAACGCTTGGCCCATGCCTCGCGCTGGTCGGCGCTGAACTTCGTTGCCATGGAGTCGAGGAACGCGTCGCGTTCACGCACGCGGTCCTTCTCCTTGAGCGCGGCGAAAGCGTCAGCGTTCGCGCGCGCCTCGGCGAGGGATGCTTCGAGCGCTTCGATGCGCACGTCCTTCTCGTCTCGTGGCACTGGCGCAGGGGTCGCGTCGGCGACCTTGGGGGTCGCGTCCGCTTCGACCTGCGGGGTCGTATTGGTCTCCGACATCGCGGATTCCTTTCTGATTGACTCAGCCGCGGACGCGGCAGAGGGACGGTGGGCAGCGGCCATGCGCTGCAGGAAGCGGGTGCCGGCGCCATCCATGGGCTCGTCGTCCTCGCAATCGGTGTCGGGGTCCATTTGCTCATTGGGGGCGGCCACAACGTTGTTGTCGGCGACGACACCCATGCGGTCGGCGAGGCCCAGCTCAACGGCTTGCGCGGCGGTGAGCCACGTCTCGGCGGACATGAGCCCGGTCCAGTCCTGGTCGCCGGCCTTGCCGCTGTAGACCTCGACGAGCGAGGCGGCGATGGTGTCGAGGATGTCGGCGTCCTTGCGCAGGTCGTCGGCGTTGCCCATCGACAGCATCCGCGGGTTGTGGATCATCATCTGCGAGCCGGGCGACATGACGGCCTCATCGCAGCCAGCGACGATCACCGATGCGGCCGAGGCGGCGAGGCCGTCGACGACGGCGGTGACGCTGGCCTTGTGGGCGCGCAGCATGTTCAGGATGGCGAAGCCTTCGAAGACTTCCCCGCCGGGCGAGTTCACGCGCAGGATGATCTGCGTGACCTCATCGCCGAGGTTGTCGATGACGTCGGCGATGTCCTGGGTGCAGACGCCCCACATGCCGCCCCACGAGTCGATGGGGCCGTAGAGGCGAATGGTCGCGACAGAGCCGTCGCCGCTGGGTGCTGGCGTGGTGAGCACGGCGAAGAAGTCGCTTTTCGCCGTCGGGAGCTCACGATCGCCCCAGTAGCGGCGCTCGGCACGGGTGGCGTTCGCCTTGTCGATGAAGGTCACAGCCCCTCCTGGGTGGTCTGCTCTTGGATGGTCGTCTTGGGATCCGGCAGGAACGGGGTGCCGTTGGCTTGCGGGAGGTCCAGCGACGAGCGCACGAACGCTTCGAGGTCTTCGTCGGGACGGATGACGCCGGCGGCCACGAAGGAGTTGATGCTCGCGAGGATCTCGGCCCTGCGGGTGCCGATCTCGTCGAAGACCAGGCGCGGAGCCGGCTCGTTCGGGCCGTAGTTGATGTCGACGAGGTCTTCGATGATGTGCTGCTGCGCGGTGTCGCGGAAGTTCTCGGCGTGCGTCTGGATGGACAGGGTGAAGAAGTCCGCGAACGTCGAACCCAACGCCCAGGAGCCGGTTTGCGTGCCCAAGTTCAGGAAGTGGGCGAGCACGGCGCGCGCGATCTGCTCATCGAGGTACTGGATCGTCGGCAGGATGTCCGGCAGCTTGCCGCTGATGCCCACGAGCTCGAACTTGGCGCCGTTCGCCAGGCTCACACCGGAGCTGTCGCCGGCGCGTGCCGCGGTCGCGATGGACAGGCCCGCCTCGAGTTCCGCTTCGCTGCCGCCGGCCGCGGTGTGGACGGGCAGGCCCATGCCGTTGCGCTCGAGCACCTGCGCCTGCGTGCGCAGCAGGTAGTCCTTGAGGAGCCAGTTCTTGTACGCCGGTCGCAGGACCGACATGCCCATCCAGTTGCCGCCCTGCAGGCGGTTGACGTACACGACGAGGGAGTTCTCGGGGATGATCGGGCCGGCGGCGAGGCCACCGAAGCCGACCATCATGGTGCCCGAGTAGGCCGGGGTCCATTGCTGGATGGAGGCCAACGTCCCGTCGGGTCGGATGCCCCAGTTCGCGATGGTGCGCGGTGGCCGGAACGCGAGCTTCTTCAGGTGCCAGGGCGCGTACACGGTGTCGTTCACCGGGTCGCCGGCCGAGTAGACCTGCTCGAAGGGCGCGTGTCCGTACTGCAGCATCGTGGGGATGGCGACCTCGAGGTGCTTGGTCCAGGAGAAGCGGTCGCGCGTACGGATCGCTGCGACGTTCGGGTCACCGCCCACGATGGGCAGGCCGAGGTCGGCGGCAATGTGCGCCGTGACGCGCGGATCGCAGCCCGCACCGTCGATGCGCCACGTGGTGCGCAGGATCGGCGAGTAGACGGCGGACAGGACAGAGGAGATCTGCGCGTCCTGGCGCACCATGTCGTCGTACACGCGCACCGACAGCGGCCAGCGCACATCGGATGTGCGCTCGTTCGCCAGGTCGCTCCACCAGTTGGACTGGTTCGGGGTGCCCACGACGTAGCCGCGCTCGTTGCGGCTCGCCGAGGCGGGCACGAACACCTTGCCGTCGCCGGTGTTCAGCGTGAGGTCCTTCGGGGTCTTCAGGCGGCGGGATGGCGTTGCCATGGCGTGCCTCCTAGAAGTTGATGGAGCGGAAGTTCGGAGCGGATCGGTGCTGTGTCGCGGCCGGCGCTACGGCTTTCAGCGGTGCGGTGCGGCTTGGCGCAGCCGGTTTCGGCGGTGGGGCCGCGATGTCGAGGAAGTAGGCAGCCCATGTGGCTGCCAGCAATGCAGAGCGGTCGCTGCCGCCAGCGCGCTTCCATGTCGTCGCACCAGAGATCAGGCGCGTCTGCGCATCGGCGAACTGTGCAATGAACCGCGGCTCGTCGAGGATCCGCAGCGTCGGTTCATCGACCATGAACCCGTCGAAGAACAGGCCCCATGCGGCGCCCAAGTCGGCGGTCTTCAACGAATGCAATGTGACGTTGCGGTCCTTCAGCGCCGGGATGAGCGACTTCGTCTCACTGCCCGGATCGATGACGACGCCGAGGTTCGGCCACTTCGCGCACCGCGACGCCAACCACTCGACCGCCCACATGGTGCCCGGTGCTTGCGCCACGAGCTCCACATGCTTCCGACCATCGGCGCGACGGCCTGCCGCGCAGATCGAGGCCGACTGGCGATCCCAGGCGATCTCCACCGAGAACACCACTGGGCCGATCGGCTGCGAGTCGTTGTCGATCGCCGCCTCTACCTTCGAGCGCGGGATGACCCATTCCTCGCTCTCGTCGCGCGGGTAGTCCCCCACACCGAGATGCTCCTGGGCAAAGTTCCGTGGGTCGATCGGGCCGTTGAGCGCGAGGAACTGCTGCTGCAGGTATTCGAGGCTGATGAGCTTCCCGAGCGCCGGGTTCGTCTTCGCCATCGTCTCGGCCGCGCCAGGGTCGTCAACGTCGAGGTCGGCAGCCCAACGCGCCATCAGGAACCGGGTATCAAGCGGCTCCTCGCCGCGGGCGCGCCGTTCCAATTCACGTGTCGAGCGATCAACGAGCGCACCCAGGACTTCGGAACGGCGGTCGCCTGCGCTGCCCGTGTAGAGCACGAGCGGGTCGCCCTCTTCCGTCTGCGCTGCGATCGCAGGCAGTAGCGCGTTCATCTCCTCGAACGTCGCGTTCTGCGCCTCGTCGACGATGACGAGCTGCGGCGACAGTGACCGCGCTCCCTCAGCGGTCCGCGTCATGAACATCACGCGCTCACCAGTGACGAGCTCGATCGCCGTCTGCCCATTCGCGCGTCGCCAGGTCGCAACCTCGCGGGAGAGCCGTCGCGAGGACTTGATGAGGCGCTCGATGCGACGGAACATCTCCATCGCCGCACGGTCGCGGTGCGCCGTGAACAGCGTGAGCGGGAAGCGGAACACGAACAGCGCGGCGAGCACGACGATCTCATCGACCGCGCTCTTGCCGTTCTGGCGCGACAGTTCGAGGCCCGCGTAGGGCGCCGCCCACTTCGTCGACCCGTCTTCAAGGACTCGACGCGCGGTGAGGTTGGTGAGGAAGTCGCGCTGCCACTCCATGAGGTTGAGGCGCACCATCGCGGCGAGCGCGAACAGTTCCTCGTCGTCGTGATAGGCGACGTCCGCCGGGAGGAGCAGATGCGTCGGCGTCTGAACTCCAAGCAAGCTACGGCTTGGCTGCGCGGGTTGCGGCGTCACGGGCACGCTCCTCCCGCACGCGGCGCATCCGCGCCAGCTCGTCTTCCTCGATCACCTCGGCCTCACTGTCGTTTGCAGCTTCGGCCCGCGCTTGTGCAATTAGCACCGGCGCCGGGATGCGTGTCCAACGCTCAGCGAAACGCCGCTCGAGAAGCCAGCGATGCGACTCCCAACCCAGCATCCCCGCACGGACACTCACCGCCAGTCGTACCTCACAGCGGGCAATCGCCTGCTCAACCGCGTCCCGCTGAGCCTCGTTCTCCGACATCACCGCGTCGAAATCCTCAGGCTTCACTCCCGCTGCTCGGGCCGCAATGCGAGGTTCAACGGCCGATTCGATCGCCGCCAAGACGGTCGCGAACACTTCCTCGTCGATCGCCGGAGAGGGTGGAGGCGACGGAGCCTTCTTCGCACGCGGACGCTTCGGAGCCGCCTTCTTCGCGGCGATCTTCTTCGCAGGAGCCCGCTTCGGTGCAGGTCGTGGCGTCATCTCACCACTCCCTGCTCGCGCGCAACCCCGTTCGCATCGCGTTTCCCAACTCGGCGCCGGCCTTCCGATTGCAAGACGAATGCTCGAGACGGTCACCGAGCGCCTTCGCATCGACCGCCAAGTCGATGCTGTGCCCAAGATCAAGCTGCTGCCAGGACAGCAACGGTTCACCACACCGCTCGCAGAGCATCGGCGAACCCGACTGCTCCGCCTTCAACGCCTGCGCAAGCAGTTGTTCACGCCGCGCACGATGCGCACGGCCGTACGCATCGGTCGAAATCGAACGATTCGGCATCCCCCAACCTCCTCACGAGCATGCGAAGACCGCATCGAGCACAAGAAAGCGAGGCAGACACTCGGCGAATTCGGGCCCCAAGGCAGCGATTTCGGGGGTGCCATGGGGTCTCGGCGCCCGATTTTCCGACGCTGGGGAGAGAAAAACGTTCAGT
>JAEHJW020000361.1_pt1 | contig 20503 bp, 26 predicted proteins | sample 9271431 | NCBI WGS metagenome assembly JAEHJW02 | reverse complement strand
GGTCAGCCACGAAAATTTCGAGGCCAGCCAGGAAACAAGGGCGGCGGCCTGCCCGCGCACCCAATCCCATGCCCCACCGAACCCTCGCTTTATGCTCTCTGTCAACGTCGCCACCGGCCCCCCCAGAGCACTCCAGATCTGCTTCCAGTGGGTGGCCAGGGCATAAACAGCAATCGAGCACGCCGCTACCGCCGCTACGATACCGAGCACGACCCACGTCACCGGGTTGGCCAGCATCGCGGTCGTCCACGCCCAGCTCGCCGCGATGACGGGAACCATGGACCCGGCAATGCGTACCAGGCCCATGGCGACAGATCCCAGACGTGACCATGTGGCGGGGTTGGCCAGCATCGCGGTCGTCCACGCCCAGCTCGCCGCGATGACGGGAACCATGGACCCGGCAATGCGCACCAGGCCCATGGCGACAGATCCCAGGCGCAGAAACCCCAGCGTTTCGCCCAGCAGCCCGAACCCCTTGATAGCGCCACCCACCCAGGCGATGGCGTGCCCCACCGCCGCCAGGGCGCCGAGGGCGACCACCACCTTTCCCACCACGCCGCCGCAGGCCGAAAGCGCCGCCGCGAACCATTGCACCGGTCCTGTGAACACCGCCTCGGCCGCCTGGGCCATCGAAGCCCGCAACCGCGTCAGCGAGCCCGAAAGGGTTTCACTGGCCTCGCCCGCCTTTTTCAGCAGTTCCGCGCCATCGCCCTTGGCCCCCAACACCTTGTCCAGTGTCTCCGAATGACCTGTGGCTTTAACCTCGCCCGAAACCGCCTTGAACATGTGCGCGGCGGCGTCGCCGAACAGGCCGTCCAGCCGGTTGATCTCCATCTGCTGCTGGTTCGCCGGCAGCCGGTAGGCCTCGGCATATTTCGACAGCATCTTCTGCATCAGCCAGACCGGCGATTTCACATGGCCATTGCGGTCATAGGCGGCCTCGCCCAGTCCCTGCGAAAGCTGGGTCACGTAGTCCCAGTGGGTCAGATTATCCAGCCACTGCTCGGTGGCGCTGGCCGCGCGGCGGGCATTGCCGCCCGAGCCTTTTGCCGCGACGGCGAAAACGGCCGAGAGGGCGTCCGCCGCCGCCGGCCCGCGCATGCCCAGCTGCTCCATGCTGTCCGAGATGCGGTCGAACACCTGGGCGAAGGCCTCGGCGCCGCCGGGGGTGTCGATCAGCCGCTGCCGGATCAGCGCCACGCTGGAAAGAAATTGCTCCGGTTTCTCCAGATGCATCTTGGTCTGCAGGGCGCCGAACAGGCTCCCCGTATCCTCGGCGTTCAGGCCCAGCAGCTGCATCGCCGCCGCCGCCGTCTTGATGTTCTCGCCGGCCACCTCCGCCGTGCCGCCGGTCTCGCGGAACGCCCGGTAAAAACTGGTGAGATTTTCCTGGGAAACGCCAAACTGCACCGCCGCCTGGTTGGTTTCCTCCTTCAGGCGCTCCACCGACTCGCCGGTCATATCGAAATTGATCTGCTGACGCCGCCAGAATTCGTCGTCTCCGGCCACGTCCTTGATGGAAAATCCCTCGGCCACCAGCGCCCCCATGCCGCCGAAGCTGTGCGCGAACTTCTCGCTGGCCTCTCCGGCGGCCCGGCCAAACTCGGCCAGATGGGCGATGGGTTTGCGTAACGCTTGTGATAGGTGCTCCGCACTCGTACTGGCCCGTGCAAATCCCTGGCGCAGACGCGTGCTGGCTTTCTCACCGCTCTCCCCTACGGCAGCGGCGGCCGATGCCGGTTCCTGTAATGCGGCAGCGATCCCTTTAATCGGTCCAGTTGCCGCGTCCAGCACCTTGAACAGCATGCTGAACAGCATGGTGTTGCCCATCACACCCTCTCATGCGTCGCCTTGAAAAACCGGAGCGCCTCTTCGTGCCACTCCAGCAGCTCCGGCACCGGCATGGCGCTCACCACATCCAGACCGGTGTGGAGCACCCCCGCCACCTCGGCCGCTATCTGGCGGAGGTTCGGGGGGATTGCCCTAAAAAATCCTGCACCATCTCCACCAGGATGAAGGCGTCCAGGGCGTCGACCTTGCCCAACTGCAGCGGCCCGATACCGGACAGCACTGCCAGCAGCTTGCCCGCCGCCGCCAGATCGCCCATGCCGGCATTCCGGTGCGCCTTGACCTCCCTGTAAGAGGGGCGCCGCACCGTGATGCTGTCGGTCTCGCCGTCCTTGGTGTCGATGGCCCGCAGCAGCGTCAGGGTGCTGCCGTCCTCGTCGGCGTGGATACGCTCGGCGTGACGCACCAGCAAATCTCCCTCGTGGCGCGGCCGGTCGGGGTCGGGCAGTCGGTCGAACATGCCCCCCATGATCTCGGCCAGCAGCAGGGCATCGCCGCCGTCCACGTCGTCGAAGGCTTTCACCTCCACGCCCGCCATGCGGGCGATCAGCCAGCCGGCCTTGTCCAGTTCGTCGCCGCTCACCTTGGATTGCACCAGCACATCGTCCCACGTGGGCCGGCTGATAGTCAGGAAGGCGGCGCCCAGCAACGGGCGCCGCAGGGTCACGGTCACCGAGCCGTCATCGTGCGGCTCGATCCTGTCGTCATAGCGGTCGCGCAGCATGTCAGATCCTCACGATATCGCCGTTGAAGGTGATCGGAAGGGCGCCCTTGCTACTGTCCAGGCCATCCTCCTTGGCGAAAATTCCGGGCGCCATCAAATAGTTCACGCCGTTGTCGCAGGCGAACACCAGCGAGATCCCGGGCAGCGTGAAGACCCCGATATCGAAATCAGGGCCATGCAGGAAAGAGGCCTTGATGGTGCCCGGAATCGGCTTGCTGATGTACCCGGCGGTCTGTCCCCGCGAGTTCATCACCGGGGTATTTTCGATGCCGGCCAGCCCGGTGATCGACGCGCCGTCCATGGTGCTGTCGAAATAGGCGCCGTTGATATAGATGTCGGCCTTGCCCGTCAGTTGGTCCATCTGTCCTTACTCCTCGAACGCCATTTGCCCGGCGATGATTTCCAGCGGCCCCACCAGGCGCGGCGACAGCAGCTGATCGTTGCGCGCATGGTTCTGAGCGTTGCGGATCGACAGCAGCGCCGCCTTGAACCCCGCGAAATCCTGGACCAGCCCCAGCCCCATCATGGCCTGGTACCAGGCCAGGGTTTCATGGGCCAGGCCAGCCGGGGTGGTCTCGCCGCTCACCACCGGCGTGCCGTTGTCGGCCAGGGTGAAGTTGGGAAACCGCACAGCCATCCAATTGACCCACGACGGCCGCAGATACATCAGCGTCGCCATGACCCAGCGCCCGTGATAGCTGCTGTCGGCGGTGCCCGCCGCATTGGTCTTGTAGGTGGTCACCGCACGCTCCAGCGCCACGCTGCCGTCGTCGCCCACCGTCCAGCAGCTGCCGCCTTCCAGATACTGCAGCTGCCGTTCGGCCAGGGTGAACTGATCGGCCAGGGCCGGCCCTTTCATGTTGGGCAGCAGCGTGCCGCGTTGCGGCGCGTTGGGCCGGTTCACCAGATTGGCGCAATAGACCGCGCCGATGATGGCCGCCTCCACGAACGGCGCCGTCGGCGTGTTCTGGCTGGCCCACATGTCCTGGAACTGGCTGTTCATCGCCGCCAGCGCCGTGTTGATGCTGCCCGGCGTGCCCCGCATCGCCGTCACCAGCGCCCCCTCGGCACCGATCAGCGCGTTCCAGCGCCGCATCATTTCGGTGTACCAGGCGCTATAGCTGGCGCCGTCGGTATAGGGCATGGCCATCACATGGTACTGCTTGTCGCCCAGCGCCGCGATGACCGGGGTCATGCTGGGATTGCCGGCGCCGCCGCTCATGGCGGTCACCACCGCCGTCAGCCCGGCCGGGATCACGTCGCCCTGCTCGTACTGCAGGCGGATGTCGATCACGCCGGCATCCACGCCCTTATGACGGGCGGTGATGTCCACCTTGCCCGGGGTGGTGCCGTCCACGGCGGCGGTCACCGGCAGATCCAGCGTCTCGGTGATGGCGGCGGCCAGGGCGCTGGCCACCTGCGCCGCCGTCTCGCCCACCGAAACCGACACCTGCGCCGGCATGATCAGGCCGCTATAGGCGATATAGGCGGTCAGGGTCGCTGCCTGCGTCGCCGTGCCGGTGAACGTGATGGCGCCCTGGGCCGCCACCCCGGCGGTATTGTCCAGGGTGCCGATGGCCCAGGTCTCCACCATGGTGTTGGCGGCCACCGCGCCGGCCACCATGTTCGAGAGCATGCTGCCCTGACCGAACAGACCGTCGGCCTGGGCCTTGCCGGTGGTGATCAGCTGCGGCACCAGCGGCTGCGCGCTGCCGGTGGGCAGCATCTGGCCGATGATCAGATACCTGTAGGCCAGCGGGCTGGCGCCATTGGCGGCGTTCGAGGCGTTGAATTCGGCAAAGGCGCCGGGCACCTCCAGATCGGCGGGGATCTGTGAAAAGGGGATCGAGGTCGTGGTCATGCGGTGGCCCCTTCATCGGGTTTGACGGTGGGTTTGGCCGCCGGCGCGGTGGCGGCGACGGGCGCGGCGGCGGCGGTCATGGGCGCGGTGGCGGCGGCCGCGGTGGCGGTCTGGGGCTTAATGATCACGATGTCGCCGCGCGTCCACGCGCGGTGCCAGTGCGCATCATCCAGATTAACCTGGTGGCCCTGGCGATCCGCCTCATCCACGTTGGCCAGCAGCTTGCCGCTGCGCGGATGCCGCAGCCGCCGGCCAGCGGCGGTTTTCACGGTCTGCATGTTCACGATATTGATCCTCCAACCACAGATGTTTCGTTGTCGGGCACGGGCAGTGTCTGGCCATCCGGCGACACCGGCGTCCAAATGCCGTGGAATGCGAGTAAACTCGTCACGTTTCCGCCATCCCCCACCGTCGAGCGCGCCGTGCTGTATAGCGTCTCGAACTGCACGCCGGTGATCGACAGCCAGTGCTGGCCCGACTCGCCCGAGGGCGCGCCGGAATACACCTCGTCGACGCTCACCGGCACCAACGGCGATATCGGCAATCCCAGCTGCTGGCCGGCCAGCAGATCGCGCATCAGCTCGGCCAGGGCGCGCGAGCCGATCTCCTGGGCCGAAGGGCCGCCGACCCGCGCCGTCATGCTCTGGGTGCGCCGCGTCACCGCGCCGCAGACCACGGTGAACCGGCCTCGCCAGCGCTCGCCGGTACCGCTGCTGGTCTCCATCGCCGATCCGGTGTGCGACAGCAGCACGAACGGCGACACCATGGCCAGGCGCTCCACGCCCTCCTCGGAAAAATCGCCGCTGTAGCGGTCGATCGTTTTGATCAGCGCACCCACGGTGGCCGCGGTGTTGATCAGGCGGATCCGCGCGATCATCGCGTCCTCGATGGCGGTGATGACGGCGCTCATGCCGCACCCCCCATCACATAATCGTGGGCCAGCCGCGCGATGGCCGTCCGGTCACCGGCCGACAGCCCCAGGTACGGACGCCCGGGCACCATCACGCTATGAGCCCGCACCAGGTGATAGCTCATGAAATCGCTTTTGGACGCTTTCACAAAACGTGAGCGCCCCGCCGCCAGATCGCGCTGGCTGCGATAGATCGGCATCGAGCGCGCATACTGCTCGATCTGGCCGCCCAGCTGCATCAGCCGGGCATAAATCACATTGGTCCCCACCTCCACGCTGCCGGCGGTGGCGCGCCAGGTCAGCGACCGCCGCAGCCGGCCCGAGGCCATCAGCGCCCGGGCGTTGGAGCCCCGCTTCTTCAACGTGGCCTTCGACAGCGGCGCCCACGGGCGGCCGTCGGGGCCGGTCTGGGTCTGGAACCGTCTCACGCTGCTGCTCACCAGCTGCTGGCCGATGGCATCCATCAGGCCGCGCGATTTTCCCAGCCGCGTCGCCAGGGCGGCGTAGAACGCCGTCGCCGCGTCATCGATGTCCACGGACAGCAGAGCGCTCATTTCAGAACCCTCTCAGAGACCGGTGGGAGAACTCGCGCGGCGCGCCGGAAACCGCGACCACGTCGCCTTCCACCGGCGTCGCCGCGTCCTGCACGCCATTGGCCTGCAGCACCAGTTTGCCGGTGCGGGCGCGCTCCAGCTGATCCAGGGCGTCCAGATAGGCCTGGCGCACCTCCTCCGGCGGCGACAGGTACAGACGGAACCAGGCGATGGCGCAGGCCCAGCCCAGCACGATCCCGGTCACCGGCGTCAGCGGCAGGCTGTAGCGCTCGCCCAGATAGCCGTCCATCAGCTCGGTGGCGTCGGCGCAGGCGGCCGCCACCACACCCGCATCGGCCACGCCGTCGCCGTCCCGGTCCGAAACCTCCAGCAGCGCCAGGGCGCCGTAACGGGTCGTCAGATCGTCGGACGTGCAATAGGCGTAGGTGTCGGGCATGGCGGATGATCTTTCTTCAGCAAAAAATCAGCAAAGCGGCGAACAGGAACCAGCCCCAGCCGTCCTTCTCGTCCAGGGCCAGAAGGAAGCCCCCCAAGAGCGCAAGAGCGCCAAGCGCCAGTCTTCCAGTCTCGAAGGGCGTCATTCTGGTTCTTCACTTACCAGGTGATGCGCGGGGTCAGCAGCACGTCGGCGGTGCCCTTCCAGATGTTCTCGGTCGAGCCGGTGCCGGTGGTGCCGATGAACGACGCTTTGGTGATGGTGTTGGCCGCGCCCTCGTTGCTGGGCCCCACGATCAGGGTATCGGGAACCAGGTTCCACGGCTGGCCGTTATCCCGCAGGAACGACAGCATCTGGGCGCGGGCGGCGGCGTAGCTGTCAACGGTCAGCGGCTGCTGCGACCGCACCATGGTCTGCCACAGGCCGAAGCCGACGTTGCAGCGGGTATCCACGCCGAACATGTACTCCTTGCGCAGGAACACATTGGGGTCGGTGAGATTGACCATGCTGGTGAACTGGAAAGGGCGCCGCTTCTGGAAGATGAACGGCTTCAGGATCTGCTTGGTGCAGGCCAGATACCAGGTGGCGCCCGCGCCGCCCATGTCGTTGCTGTAGGTGGTCTTCTTGCGGGCGGCGGTGTAGCCGGGATGGTTGGCCGAGAAAAACGGCTGGCCATCGAAGCAGAGCGCGGCGCCGGCGTTCTGCAAAAGCTCGAACGACAGCACGTCCGGAAACTCGGCGGCATCCTTGCCCAGCTGCTGAAATAGAGGGTTATAAATGCCGTAGGTGTCGTCCTCCACGGCGTCGCGGTCCAGGCTGACCGTATTCTCAAAGGTGCGGTTGGCCAGGGTGTAGCTGTGCGCGGCCATGTTCTGCGCCACGCGGTCGCCCAGCCACTCGCGGAACGCGGTGGACTGGCCCAGCCAGGGATAGATCTCCTGCTTGGTGGTCGAATTCACGTCGGTGGCCAGCCGCGAATAGATCACCTGCGGCGCGTAGTCGTTGAAGGCGTTCTGGTAGACCGACTGCACGCCGGTGAACAGAATCTGCAGATTGGAGATGTTCAGTTCCACGGGATGCTCCTTAAATCGTAACCCAGACATTGCCGGTCGCGGCGTCGATGTCGAAGATGGTGCCGGCGACCGACCGGGTGTTGGTGCCGTTGGTCAGCGCCACCGTGTTGTCGTCGACGATGTAGCAGGGCTCGCCGATAGCGGCCTCGGTGATGGCATCGGCGCCCGTGCTGTTGTTCCAAAGGAACGTCCCGCGCCGGACGCGCACATTGATGGCGCCGGCCGCGCCGCCGCTGTTGTTGGCCTGCGCCTCGGCGCGTCCCAGCGCGACCAGGTTGAGCGCGGTGCTGCCCGGCTGGGCCACCCCGGCGGCCAGCACCACCAGGGCGCCGGCATAGATGATGGCGCCAGCGGCCACGGGCACGGTCCGGAACTTGCCCTCGATGGTCGGGCAATCGAAATCGGCGGTCAGAGCGGTCATATCTTAGGCTCCCTGCTTCGTGGCGGCCGTCGCCAGATACTGCTCGCGGCTGATGCCCAGGTTCGCGCACACGGCCAACAGGGCCTTTTCATCGGCCACCGGTTCGGCGCCACCGGCGGGCGGCGTGTTCGGCAGCAGCGCGCCGGGCGCCACGATCACCGGCGCGGCGGCGCACCAGGTCTGGAACCCGTCCGGCGTCTGCGAGGCATAGGCCAGCGCCCAGTCCTTCATGGCCGGGGTCAGCTTGCCGGCGCGGGCGGCGTCTTCCACCATCGTCATGGCCTTGGCCGAGGCGTCGGCCTGGGCCAGGGTGGCCACCTGCTTCTGCAGGTCGGCGAAGGCCGCCATCGGCACATACAGCGCCGGGTCGGGGGTGCCGGTGGTAACGGGGGGCTTCTGGGACTTGGCCCGCAGATCCTGGCCCTGGGCCGCGATCTGTTCCAGGGTCGAGCCGGCCGGCAGCCCAAGGGCCGCCGCCAGCTGGTCAAGCGCTTCCTGATCCATGGGATCTCCGTGATGGATTTGAGAGTTGAGGGCGGGCAATTCCCGCAGGTTGGGCATATTGACCAGACCGACGCTGGCCAGTTCCTGCACCTCGCCCGTCTTCGGGTTATGGTGGAAGGCGGGCGAGATGAAGCGGTATTCGCGGGATGCCACGGCGGCACGCCCGGCCTCGGTCCAGTCGACATGCGCCCACAGCGCGCCGTCGCGCGCCTCCAGCGTGTCGATCCAGCCGGCGGCCGGGCTGGCCGATCCATTCAGCGCCGCGAACACGGTTTGATGATTGTAGTCCATCGGCAGCGGCTGCCCGGACGCCATCGACTGCGCGGCCACACGGCCGGGATCGGTCAGCACATAGGGGCCACGCCCGTCCACGCCGGTCGAGGTGCCGGCGGGCATCACCATCAGCCAGTCGGGCACGGCGTTGCCCTCGGCCAACGGCAGCACCGAGGCGACGGACAGAATGGCGATGGCGGGCGATTTCGGCACGGGCGAACCTCTCGGATATTCCGAGGGGCACCGTATCGGATGTCGGTGGGGTGAGGCAGGCTGACACCTGTCAGCCCTGGCGGCAACCGCCAGAGGTCATCACGGTACGCCATCCGTTTTCCGGGGGCAACAGGGCGCGTGCGCCGCCCGACGCCCCGGCGTGGGGCGCCGGGCTTGCCCCCCGCTCTTAAGGCCTCTCAATCGCTCTTAAACGCCACTGGGCGCCCAAGGGTGCGGCATCGTTGCTTTTTGAGAGGCGTGCGCGCCATAATGGGACACCGGACAGAGGTAGAAAATCGCTATTGCGACGCGGGGGACCGGGTTTCCGGGTCCGCCGAGATGATGGGACTCAAGCGTCCATCCTGTCCGGCTATTTTCCCAACGGAACGTTCTCGTATTGCCCCCCCTTGATGGCGCCATCAAGGTCGGCTTCGCTGATCAGGCTGTTATGCACCAGGGCGTTGGTGTAGAGCGGCCCGGTGCCTTTCTGGCTCCAATTCACCTCCAGCACCAGCTTCCCTGTACGCTGGTCGGCGCCGGATGGCTTGAAGATGTAGAGAAGGTTGCGCTTCTTGCCATCCCACAGCACCCGCTCCGGATCAGCCACCAGCTCCGGCAGCCGCATCAGGTCTGTCAGCGGCGGGGCGACGGCGGGGCGCCGTTGGCTGCCATCCGGCCTGAAGGTGCCCCGCACATGCCGATCCGACCGGAAATGCGCTATGGCGGTATCCTGCACCGTCAGGGCACCGCTGGCCGGGCTGGCATCCTTGCTGGCCAGAAAGTCCAGCACGTCCTGGCTCATCGCCCCCACCACGCGGCGGTCGCCGATGGTATGCCCCGTCCGATCGATCTTGGCCACCCACTGCCCGAAGTCCTGGACCAGACTGCCCAGCATGAACTTCACGCTTTCGGCCTGGGCGGCGGCGGCCAGGTGTGGCGGCGCCGCCACCCACTTGGCGGCCGCCACGCGGGCGGCATGCAGATCCACAGCCTCCTTGCCCGGGTTATACCCGAATCCAGGGTCCACACCTTCGGGCACCTCGGTCACCTCGCCGGTGCGGTCATTGGTATAGGTCACCGTTTTCGCCGGCGCCGGCGCCGACACCGTCAGGCCCTCGTCTTTCAGATCCTGATGGCTCAGCCACCGCCAGCGGCAGCGGCAACCCCAGCCGCACGGAGTGGCGTGGGTCTGGGCCCAGTCGCTGTCCATCGGCACCACGGTACCGTTCCAGGCCCGATGCAATGGCCTCGTATGGTCATCATCGACCGCGCAATATTGGCCGTAGGGGTGTGTGCCCTTGGTGCGTTCGGCGCGCGCCCAATCCCCGGCGGAATAGGCCATTCTTAAATTCACATCGAAGATGGTCTTCAGCCGGCGGGGCGAACCCAGTTGCGACACCGGCGCCTTGCCGGTCTCCGGATCCGGCGCCGGCGCCCGGCCCCACCAGCCCTTGTCCTGCAACGTCGGAATCAGCTGGCGCTTGAACTGCTCGAACGTGGTGCCTTTCTGCAGCGCGTCCAGCACGGCGCCGTGGATATCGCCCAACACATCGAACCCGGCCGACTTGGCCACCGTGAAGGCGGCGGCGTGGTCCTTCTGCCACATGTCGCGCCAGTCGAAGGTGGGCGATAGCGCGTATCCCTTGGCCTTGAAATAGGCGATGGCCTCCTCCGCCGGCAGCGCTTTAAGCTCCAGCGGCATCACCATCCCCATGCACCCGGGCGCCGGTCAGCCCGGCCAGGCGGCCGGCGAACGCCGCCTCGGCCAGCGATTGGGCCAGCGCGGCCGGATCCTGCTTGGCCAGCAGCTCGGGCAGCCGGGATTGAAACTCCTCCAAGCTGTCACAGTCTTCCATCAGTTCCTGCACCGGGTCGATCATGGGTTTGACCATGACATGCCAGTCAGCCAGTTGCTCGGCCTGCAGGCCGTCCAGGGCGTCATTGGTCGGCGCCGCCGTCTGGGGCAACTGGGCGTTGGCCGACAGGAGCGGGGCCGCCGGCGCGGCGTCGTCCTGCAGATCGGCGCCATCAACGCCATCGGCATCCTCATCCTGGCCATCCTGATCCGGTGGGGGCGCACCAAAGGCCGGCGGCGGTGTCGGAGCCTTCAGGACCAGAGCACCGGGCGCAGGATTGGGAATTCCCAACTTGCCGCCCAGCCACGCCACTTCCACCTGGCCGCCCAAACTGACGAAGGTTTTAACGTTCTCGACCAGGCCGGTCAGGTCTTCGGTTTCTGGCTCCCCGATCGTCAGCTTCGGATAACGCGGCCTGGGTCCGATATTCAGATCGACCAGCGGCCGGATCACGTCCCTGGCCAGCGTGGCGGCCAGCTGGGCGGCATCATCGTCGCGGATATCACTGCGCACATGCTCGTGGGCATCCGCCGTGCCGACATATTGCCCGGTGTCGGTGGTGCCGGTCTGCCCCAGTACCAGCTTCGACACCTGCGCATTCCACCAGTCCAGGTTCGTCTGATGCAGGGCGCCCCCGGTGGTCGAGGGCGGCGTGACGAACTCGATATCCATGCTGCTTGGGATGATCGCGGCGGCATCGGCCGCGATGTTGCGCACCGCGCGCAGCAGGGTGCCCTTGTCCTCCTTGCTGGCCCCAAACTCGTATTTGCCCACGCGCAGCGGATGCCCATAAACCTCCAGGAAGATTGCCCAGGACTTCAGGGTAAAGTTCTGGAACATGTAGGCCCAGGCGGCCGGGCGGCTCAGGCCGCCACGGATCGGCAGGCCGGATTTCGACCGATGGATATGGCTGATGAATTTGTTGGGCGGCAGCGGCGTGCCGAAGTTGCCCCGGTCCAGCTCCATGGTCTGCGCCTGGAACGAGCCGGCGCCATCGCCGGGGCCGCCCCGCATCAGGATGGTCTTGCCGTCCACCCGGTCGAACAGGAACCACTGCGGGAACCGCCATTCGATCCGCTCCGGCCGCCATTCCCCCAGCTGCTGCTCCCAGATCAGCTCGGAAACGCTAAAGCCCTTGCCGACCGCGTCCAGGATGTCGAACAGGGCGCCACGCAGCACCGGCCCTTCCATGAAGTCGCGCACCAGGTCAGCGGCGGATCGATCGGCAGGATCATCGCTGGCCGCTTCGACCTGCATCGGCAGCTGGGAGACCTGCAGCTTGCGGGTGGCCAGCACCGAACGGTAATGCAGGTTCTTTTCCTCCATCGCCTCGGCCAGCCACATGGCCGGGATCAGATCGCCCATCTCGGCCGCCCGCAGGATGTTGGCCAGCCGCACCGGATCCAGCCCCTCCTCGGGATGCCCCGAGATGATCGACCGCACCCCGGTCACCGTTGCCGCCGTCAACTCTTCTTTCAGCAGATCCGGCTGGCCACGTCCCAGCAGGGATGCCACCTTGTCAAACAGCCCCATCACCATGCTCCCCCACCAAAGCCCAGACCGCCTTTGCGATCATCGTCATCCTCGTCATCCGGGTGGCGCCGCTCCTGCTGGGGTACGGTCCCGGTCTCGTAGCCATATTCCACCGCCGGCATCCGACTGGCGGCATAAGCCAGCGCTCCGGCGATGGCGCTGTCGCCATGCCGCTGCTTCCCGTCCTGCCCAGCCGAGCGTTCGGGAATACGGGCCACGCCCTTTTCCATGACCAGCGCCCGATGGTCAGCGACAACATCGGCATCGCGGGGTGCCGTGATCGTGCGGTCTTCCCAGGCCGCCTTGTAGGGCGGCATGTTTTCCCGGTACCACTCGGTGGACAGCATCACCTGGGCGATGCGTTTGGCGCCGTAGCGTTGCATGGCCCGCTCGGCCAGGTACTGACCGTTGCCCCGCGCATCGAGCGCGCCGGCCTGCAGACGCGGGAGACGGTCGGCCATATAGGTCAGGACTTGCTCCTGCTGGCGGAACGGCATGTTGCGCAGCTCCACGATGAAGGGAGTGCGCCGCACCAGGTCGCGGCCGATCAGCAGCGGCCACAGCACGGTCAAATCGCCGCTCCGGCCGAAGTCCTCGCCGAACACGCTACGCGCTTTCGGATCAAGCGACACCAGCAGCGGCGCCAGGTGGGCATCGCACCAGTCTCGAACCTCCGCTTCACGAATATGATCCGGTAACTCGGCAAACCCGGCCGGGGCCTCCCAGCGCAGCACCGGGATCTCCGGATCAAGGCACTGCTCGATAATGGCCAGGGGCAGGAAGCTGCCGCCGCCCTGCGACGGGATGACAAAAAGCTCTTCGTCGGCACCCGATCCGTAGAAGTCGATAATCTCCTGACGCCACGCGGCTTCCGCCTCCGCACTCCAGGGCTTGTCTTTGACATAGCAGATGCGCCGATAGAGACCGTCGGCAAGGGCGTCATCAAACGTGCAGCGCAGCAGCGCGTAGGGCTTGCGTCCGGCCCGGACATCATTCACCAGCTCGGCGAAGGGGTTGGTGTCGCCGTTATGGGTCGAGATCACCAGCACCTTGCCGCCCCAGATCAATAGGGCGAACGCGGCCTTTAAAAGCTCGGTTAAATCGTCATGGAAGGCCGCTTCGTCGATGATGACCAGGCCCTGCATACCACGCAACGCCCGGGGCACGGACGGCAGCGCCAGCACCTTGAAGCCGCTGGCAAAGGTGATGCGGAAGGCTTTGATCTCCTTCTCCGGCTTGTCCGGATCGGGAAAGAACGTCTCTTCCACCGCCAGGGCGCCTGGTGCCAATTGCTTGGCCCAGTCCGCCACATAGTCGATGAACTCGCGGGCCATCTCCAGGTTATAGCCCATGTAGAACACGTCCTGGCCGCCGGCGCTCTTGTCGGCCGCCGCCGTCAGCGCGGCAATGGCCGCCGCCGCCCAGCTATAGCCGGTGCGCCGGCTTTTCTCGACGACGGTCACCGCATAGTGAGACACGGTGGCCATCAGCTTCTGCTGATAGCCGAGGAAGACCGAGGGCGTTAACCCAGACATCACACGGCATCCTTGCCGAAGACGCCGGCCCGAAGTTTGTCCAGCAGATCTGCCGTGAGACCGGCCCGCTTGCCGACCTGTTCGACCGCCTTCGCCGCTTCCTCCTTGGCCTTCTTTTCGGCCTGGGCGCGGATCTTCATCTCGCGGTCGGTGTCGGCCTTCGAGGCACTGGCCAGCGACGAAATGGCGTTGGCCAGGAACATGGCCTCCTTGGCGTCCAGTGTGGCGTGCTGGCCGTCCTCGGTGAACATCAGTCGGGTCAGCAGGCCCTGGGCCATAGAGATATTCATCCGTGCGGTACGGCTGTCACCGGCTTCGCCATATTGGGCCACCAGCGCCTTGCTGATCATCTCCTGGCGGCGCATTTCATCGGCGATGGCCGCATACTGCTTTGCCCAGCGGCCAAGGCCAGACCGGGACGGCATGTCCTCATCCGGGATCGCCAGTTCGGCCAGCTTCGCCATGATTTCGTCGAGGGTGCGGCCGTTCTTCAACAGGCTGCCGATCAAGGCGCGGGCTTCTTCCGGCAACCGCTCGATCTTGGACACGCCGCGCGCCATCGCTCAAACCCCCGTCGGACGGGCGATGCCCTCGATCCATTCGTCTCCGGCGGCGGCGCGTTCGCCCTTCGGCGTCAGCTTGGCCTCCAGCACGCCCCCGCCCAGATCCTCGACCTTGATGGTGCCGCGAAGCTCCAGCCAGCGCAGATCGTCGATGATCATCGGCCGGTCGATATACTTGTGGCCCCAGGCCCGGATGGCGCTTTCCAACGCCGAGGAATTCAGGGCGCCACGGTATTCCAGCAGCAGGCGCAGGATGACAAGGCGGCGATCGGCGTCGATGCCCTTGCGAACCAGGTCGTTGCTCACGGCGTCTTCTCCCCGATGTGCATGTGGCCTTCCACCATGGTCATGGTGAAGCGCTCCACCGGCTTCAGCGCGGCGTCAAGGGCCTTGATATCGCCGCTGAGCCGGGCGATGGAAACCTCCACAGAATTGACCTTTCCGGCGGCTTGGGAGGCCTGCTCGGCCGCATGGCGGGCCTGTTCCGCGGCCAACTTCACCGCCTCGATGGCGGCGGTCAGGGCCGTGAAGCGGTTATCGCCGGCCGCCAGTCTCCCATCCAACTCTTCATGCTCCTCCTGGTGTTTCTCGAAGCGGCTCTCGACGTCCTCGATGCTGGCGAAGGTCTTGCGCGCCAGCAGCATGATGACCCCACCGGCGGCACCGATCAGACACCCCACGAATTCCAGGATTTTTAAGCTGATGCCGATCCAGGACTCGGCCTCGGGTCCAGTCATCCTATCCTCTCGAAATCTGCCGGGCGCACCAGGCGCAAATCTGTGTGCCGGGCACCGCCGCGCGGCGGCCCTCCTCGATGGCGTCGCCACAGGAACGGCAGAGACGCGCGCTGTCCCGTTCCGGCGGCCGCAGGCGCCGGCGATGGGCCTCCAGGGCCACATCGCGCATGCTCGTTTCGCGTTCCTGGGCCAGATCGCCGGCGTCGCTCATTTAAGGTGCCGGGGTGGTGGCGGTGAAGGCCTGCGCCTTCGTCAGGTTTTCCGATGCCGCCTGGTCCAGGAACGACCAGTCGGCGTCGGTGAGGTCGGTGCCGGCGGCCTGGGCGGCGGTGATGCGGCTCTGCACGCCCGACAGGAACGTGTAAACCTCGCTCCCGGCCTCGGCCAGGGCCAGGGCGGCCTGAATGATCTGCGCGACAAGCAACGGGTTCATGATGATCAGCTCCCCTTCACCACGCCGTACTGCGTCAGGATCGCCTGCAGGGCGGTCAGGGCGGCGGTGGCATCGTTGATGGCCTGGCTGGTGGCCGAGGTGGTGGCGGCGTTGGCCCGCACGGCCCGCTCGGCCGCCGCGACCAGGCTGTCGGCGCTGACCATGGCCCGCATCACCACGCCGACACGGCCATCCTGGCAGCTGCCGGCGGTGGGACAGATCTGCGCGGCCCATGCCAACCCGGCGTCCTCGGCCGTCACCAAACCCGCCTTGATTTCATAAACCGTCTGCTGCGGCGTCTTGGGCGCGGGCGGCACGGCCTGCTCCAGGGTGGAACAGGCCGCCAAACCCATGCCCAGCACAGCGACGGCGAGACCGATCCGAGTGCGCATGGAAATCTCCATTACTGGGCCGGCGTGGCCGGTTCGGCGGCAGGTTCGCTGGCGCTGGCATCCTCGCCGGGGCTGGCGGCGGCGGTCTCCGTTTCGGCGGCGGCCTGCGCCACCGGCGCCGGCGACACCGGCTCGGGCGAAACGGGCTCGGGCGAAACGGGCGCCGGGGCGGCGGCCTGAACCGGTTCGCTCGCCACCGAAGGCGTCTCGGCGGGGGCCGGCGCGGCGGCCTGAACCTGCGGAGAGAACAGCAGATCATAGCTCTGGCCGGCCACGAAAAAGCCGAAGGCGTCGCGGTTGGTGATCACCAGTTTCAGCTCGGCCGACGGCGTGAACTTCGAAAACGAGGCGTTCGGATTGGCGGGATCGGCGGAATGCACGGCGGTCAGGTGCACCGACTGCGACGAACCGTAATCGGTGACCGACTGCACGGCCAGGCGGGCGGAAAGGGTGGGCATGACAGAACCTCTTTTAAACGCCGGCCGGAGTGGCCGGGCTGGTGGAAACGGGGGCGGCGTCGGCAAGGGCCACGGAACCGGTCGTCGGAACGGGGGCCGGCGCCGGGTCGGAGGTCGGCTGCATGGGCTGGGGAGCGGCCTGCAGCGCCTCGTTGCCCGGCGCCGGGATCGCCGCCGGGAGCGAACTGGCGGCGGCGGTCAGGGGGGAAAGCAAAGTGGGCACGCAATGCGCAAGCTGCGTCAGGGCATCGACAGTTGCCGGCTGGAACAACGGGTGGCCGGTCAGCTGCGCCACGGCGCCCGAAAGCGACGTGGTGGCTTCGGTCAGGCTGGCCTTGTCGCCGGGATCGAGGGTGGCCACCGCATGGGTCATCATCCCGGAAATCTGCGCCACGGCATCGGGCGAAAGCCCCACATCGCGCGCCAATGCCGCTTCGGCCGCCTGGAACACCGGCGACGTGGTCAGAATGCGCAGCACGGCGAAGCCCAGGCCCAGACCGGCGATGATCACATCGCAATAGTCGCTGAGGATGGCCGGGGCCATGTGCTTGCCCAGAACCCCCAGCAGCACCGTCAGACCGGCGGCGATAAACGTCTTATAGCCCTTCATGGGATGGTCCTTTCAGATCGTGCGATAGAAGCGGTGGTGCAGATGCTCCACCGTCATGCGGTCGGGCACAGCCCAGGCGGGCAGGCTGGTGACGACGGCGGGGTTGAGATAGCTGTCGGCGCCGTTGATGGCGTCCGCCAGCACGCCCTGGATGGCCTGGTCGGCGATCCCCATCACCTCGGCCCACAGCGGCTCGGAGGCGAAACCGGGCATTTTGGCGCGGTTCGGATCGTTCTCATTCCAGCACGAGAACTGCCAGGGCTTCAGGATCACCTCGCGCAGGGTGGAACCCCACCAGAACGGCGCGCCGAAGCGCCGCAGATGCTCCTCGCCGATCTGCACACGGTTCATGATGGCGTTGGCCACCATCTGGCGGCCCAGGGTATCCTCGCCCCGCGCTTCGGCCATCAGGGTGCAGGCCAGCAGCACGGTATCGCTCTGACTGGCGATCCACGCGGTGAGATTAAAGGGAGTGGGGGTGGTGGTATCGTCGGACATTCTGGATCCCCATCAACGTGTGGGGATCACTGTGCCGCCGCCAGCGGCGGCCGTCAGGCCTGACACCTGTCAGGCCGATAAGGATCAGGGGGTCTTTTTACCGAAAAGATCGCCCTGCATCCGTGCCTCGTCATCGCGCAGCGCGGCGCGATGGCGATGGATGGTGCGTTGATGGCATCCCACCAGGCGCCTGATGGTGGCAGCATCCTCTCCGGCCTGCAACAGCCGTCGCGTCTCGCGCACCAGCTTACCATGGGATGACTGCGGCCCCAGCGGCACCAGCAGCGCCGTGCCGCCCCACCGCTCCACCAGCCATTCCAGCAGCGGCAGACCGAACGCCTGGGCGATGCGATGCTCGGGCGCAGGCCGCGCCGGGATCGAGATCTTGCCTCCGCCAAACTCCGCGGCAAACGCCAGCATCACGGCCTGACCGAAGGCGGCCTCGATCTCGTAGAGAACATGCGGCAGCCAGACGTCGCTCATGCCGGCCGCGCCGCCCGCACCAGAACGCCCAGCGCCTGGATCACCCGATCCAACGCCTCGCCATCGGCGAAGGCGACAGACGACAAGCCGGTGATCGTCGAAGCGAAAGCGGACAGATCGAGCGCCGGTGCGGCACCAGCCTTGACCAGTACCTGCCATTGCGCCGCCAGAACACAGCGGCGCGGATCGACATGGCGGCTCCAATCGACCCCACCCCGGCCAGCCCACTGCTTCAATCCTTCGATCACCGCGAAGGAATCGGCCCCTCGGACAAAGCGCAAATCATCCACGCCATACTGCCGTTTCACCCAGGCGCCGAGAGCCCTCTCAGAAGGGTCTGAGATCAGCCCCAGGGCATGGAGAGAGATCCACAGGGCGCGGGCCTTCGTCGCCACGCCCGACGATGCCCGGCCGCCGCCGCGCCCCGGCCGGCGGTTAAGATGATCCAGCACCTGGCGCAACTGGGCATCGCTGCAGTCCGAGGCCGAACGGTTCCCGGTGCGCGCTTCCAGCATGTCGCGCCGCCCATCCTCGTCCAACCCAATCCCTTTTGCGGCGGCGTGATAGGCGGCCAGCAACTTCTTGCGGTCCATCATCCTCTCCTCGTTTCGCTTGCACGATTGACGATGGCGGCCACCTCGGGCCACGACAGGCCGGCCTGGATCGCCAGGTCGATGGCCTGGCGCAGCAGATCGGCGCTGTGCAGATCGCGAGGGGTCATGGTCATGTCGTAAAGGCGGATCTGCGCCACGGCGCGGCGCAGCCGCGACAGATGCCGCCGCACTTCGTCGGCGCGCCGGGTGCGGCCCAGCATGTTGGCCAGGGCCGCCGCCGCCACGTCCACCTCCAACATCTGCCGGGCCAGCTCCGTCATGCTATTTCTCCAGCGTAAAGGCCAGCAGCCGGCGGCGCTTGCGCTGGCGGTTGGCGCGCTCCAGCAGCCCTTTGGCGTTCAAGGTTTCGCCGCCGTTCACCAGCCACAGGCCCTTTCCCATCTCCACCTCGGCGTCATCCTGGTGGCGCAGCCACGCGATCACCACAGAGAGCGGCACCACGCCGCCGGGATGCGCATGGGCCGCCTCGATGCGGGTCACCTTGCCCTGCAGCTCCGGGCCCAGATGCACGGCATCGGCCCCGTGCGCCTGCAGCTCGGCCCGGGCCGCAGCGGCGTCCGGGCTTTGGCGCATGGGCGGTCGCGGGCGCCGGAGCGGCGCGCCGGCGGCCTTTTGGCTTTCAACCGTGTCCGTCACTTGCGTCTCGGATCGATCAATCCGTGCAACACAAGGCTCCGGCTCCGGCTCCGAAGACGCCAGAGAGAACCGCACCTGGGAGCCGCCCCCCGTCCGGCGCACCTGGCCTGCGGCCAACAGGTCGCGCAGCACACGGCTGATGGTGGTCTGGGCCACGTCCAGCCGCGTCGCCAGCGCCCGGCCGCTGGTTTCGCCATCGCGCAGCGCGTCCAGCACACGCCCGGGAAAATCCTGGGGCGTGGTGCGCCGCCGCGTCAGGTTTTCCGGCGATGGCTCCGGCAATAGGCCGCCTTCCGGCGCATCTTGCGGTTCCGCGCCAGCAAACCCGGAACGTCCGGATCCCGCCCCAGCGCTATTTCCAGCGAAGCCGTCGTCAGCGCTCTCCGGAGCCTGTCCAATTCCGCCGGGCTGGCCCCCGGCTTCGTCCACACCGATTTCCTCATGGGGGATGTCCTTCGACGTAATCCAGGCCTCCGCCCTGGATGCGAGATCCAGGGCGGCTTCGGGGTGATGCGTGTAGCTCAGATACAGCTCCAGCAGATGGACCCGCAAAGCGGGCCCCGTCAGCGCCGTGCTGCGCACCAGCTCGATCATCTCAGTTCTCCCCGTCCTGATCCGCCAGTGCCGCCATCAGCTGGCGCAGGCGCGTCTGCACGGTGGCGGGCAGCCGCCCATAAAGCCGCGTCATCTCCAGGTTGGCGCGGTTGCTGGTGGCGTCGGCGTCCGGACTGACCGGAGGCTCGTCAACCAGGCCGCTGGCCAGGCGCATCGGGCTGCAGGCGGAAACCTCTTCCGGCATGTCGTCGAAAAAGAACGACATCGGCACGTTCAGCACCCGCGTCAGATCGTAGAGGCGCGAGGCGCCGATGCGGTTGGCGCCGCGTTCGTATTTCTGCACCTGCTGGAAGGTCAGGCCGATGGCGGCGCCCAGCTGCTCCTGGCTCATGCCCAGCAGCGTGCGGCGCAGTCGGATGCGGCTGCCCACATGCACGTCGATGGGATTGCCCATGCCGTTGATCTTGCCGCTACGGCTCACAGAGATACCCGAAATTGCATTCATGATTGTGCTCCCCATTCAAATGGCCTGGCTCATCAGGGCGGGGTGGCCATCTCCCGCCGACGCCCCGGAAACCGGGGCGTTTCGCCGGTCAGTGCAGATCGTCGGGCCGCTGAGAGGCCCGGGCGGCCAGCACAATGGTTTCCACCATGTGCTGGCACAGCGGCCCCAGCGGCAGGGCGTAAACACAGGGCAGGCCTCCGCCAGCGGGGTGAGGCACCGTCGTCGCCACAAAAACAGCGGGACCATCGCTCAGATCGCCCAGCCCCACCCGCATGGGC
>JAEHJW020000164.1_pt1 | contig 20511 bp, 30 predicted proteins | sample 9271431 | NCBI WGS metagenome assembly JAEHJW02 | reverse complement strand
GAAGTGGCTCGCCACGCCAGCCCGAGCGCGAGGCCTGTGGGCCACAGCCGGTTCCTGGGCGGCTGATCACGAGCAGGACGGCCACATCCCGCGCCACGTCCTGCCGATCCTCGGCGGCACCGCTGCTGATGCGCGCGCACTCGTCGAAGCGGACCTGTGGTCTGAGACTGCGGATGGCTGGCTGTTCCACGGATGGGACGAGTTCCAGCCGACACGGGCGCAGAAGGACGCCGACCGCGCTGAGGCCAAGGAGCGCATGCGGCTCATCCGCGAGGAGCGGAAGCGGAAGCGTTCGGAGAGTGTTCGCGCGAACAATTCCGAACACGACAGCGTGTTCGGAGAATGTTCGGAAGATGTTCGCTCTACCCCGACCCGACCCGACCCGACCCGACCCGTAGTTGGTCTGCTTTCCGTAGTTGGGGATGGGTCACCTTCATCATCATCGTCCGATTCCGTAATGCGAGGGGTGGCGAACGGATGATGACGATGGACCGACCCCAAGCACAGGCGCTCGCGGCCCTGGTGCACGCGCTGCGCCCCGACTGGGAGGCGGCAGGGATCATGACCGCGCTGGCCACAGCTCGCGACCGCGGCGACGTGTTCGAGGTTGCACAGGCCGCGATCTACGCCGCGTCCGTTAAGGCGAACCGCACGCCCGCTGTCATCCCGCTGGCCGGTGAGCACTGGACGCGAGGTCGGGCGCTCGGGGCATCGGGGACGACCGACGTGAGGTTCGAGCGCTGCGACAAGCCGGGTCACAAGTCCTTCCCCGCGGCCAACTGTTCCGCCTGCCGCAGCGAGGACATCGCCAGCGAGGGCACGCGGACTGATCCCAGGCACACCGACCCCGAGCACCTGGCGATCTACGAGCGGGGCGCACGACGAGCACGGGCAGCGATCAAGGTTCCGACGAACGGAGAGGTGCGATGAACCCGACCATGGCGGCGATCCGCGACAAGGACGACGCGCACCCGCTCGGCGTCGTCGGCTGGCGCAGCGAGTACCACGCGATGCGGGCGGCGCTCGATGCGGTGCTGGCGGAGCACCGTCGCGTGGACGCCAACGGCGGGGCTTGGTGCGCGGTGTGCGCTGACCCGGTGACCCAGTTCGACACGTTCCAGATGTGGCCCTGCAAGACCGTCGCCGCCCTCACCGCACACCTCGACATCGAGCCCCGATGACGACCCTCACCACCACCGCCCGCTGCTACGAGTGCGCGTGGACCGAGACCGGCCCGGACGCGGACAGGGCAGCCGAGCGGCACATGAAGCGCACCGGGCATCACAGCACCGGGACGAGCAGCACACCCATCCACGCCGACGCATCGTCGGCACCCGTCCGAGAGGGGCAGAAGTGACCACGCAGCAGCAGATCGACGAGGGTGGCGAGGCGTGATGGGCGAGCTGAGCGAGCGGGAGTCGCTGGCGATGGTCATGCACGCGCTGTACTGCGAGAGCCCGCGGGATCACGTGCGGCCCAGCGCGGACGACCTGCGGCACGCCGACGCCGCCCTGGCGTGGGTCGCCGCCCACCAGCCCGCCCGTGCGGTGCCGTGCCCTGAGTGCGGTGGCGATGGCGCCACCTACGTCCAGGCTCGTGTCGGCCAGGCGGCGACGCCGCTCGTGTGCTCCGCCTGCGGTGGCGACGGAACCGCCGCCGCAGGTGTGGTGCCGAGCGCGGAGGAGGTGGCGCGCTACGAGGTGGCTGTTCGCCAGGGCATGTCGCTCTCGACGGCGCTCGACGCCCTGTACGCCTCACAGCCGACCGTGGCTGAGGTGCGGGAGCAGACGCTCCGCGAGGCAGCGGACGCGTATACCGACTTCGACGGCGACCGTGGCACCTCTCCTGTGGTTCGTCGCTGGCTGCACGACCGGGCCGCCCGCACCGAGACGAAGGGGGGCGAGTGATGGCGGAGGTTCCGGGCCTGGACTACGTGCGCGAACTGTGGGTGGGTGACCAACTCGACCCACTGCCGCGCGAGGTCGGCGTCCCGCTGGTGCCGGAGTACGAGCGGGCGTTCAACGCGATGGTCGCGCAGGTCAAGGCGGAGGCGTGGGACGAGGCGATGGAGTTCACCATCGGACACCCGTCCTACCGAGCAGCCGTCTTGCGAGCCAGCAACCCCTACCGCGCCGCTGAGAGGGAGGCGGGGCGATGAGCGACGTGCTGGCACGGGCGGCGGAGGGCTACGAGCTCACGCCTGAGCAGGTCCGGCGACTGAATAGCGAGCCTGTGCAAGATCGAGCGGTCCGAGTGCTGGGGATGCACGTCCACGAGGTGCGCAACTTCCGGATCACCGGCTGCTCGTGCATGCCGCTCGCCGATGGACTCGATGGGCCGCCGGAGCAGTCCTGGGACCGGTTCGCCGCACACGTGGCGCAGATGCTCGCGGACGCGGGGCTGCTGGCCGGATCTGCCCCTGTGGCTGGCGGAAACGGGGCTGTGGCGGTTGAACGGGGCCCGGTGCGTCCAACGACCCCCAGGACGGTTGACAGGCCCGCAGAAGCCCGTCTCGTGGCTCAGCGTGCCGCAACGGACGCATGGAAGTCCGAGGCTGAGCGGCTGCGGGAGTTGCTGGACGAAGCGTGCGCGAGGATCGAGCGAATGGAGGCGCTGTGAAGCCACGATCGGGCCATCCATCGGTCCTCGCGTCGAACGACCTGCTCGAGATCGTCACCCTCTGGCCGAAGCTGCTGAGCCGACTCGCACCGGGTGGCAGCGGCGACACGTCGGGCGTGCACACCGCTGCAGGTCCGCGGATGCCGATCGACGTGCACGTGGTCGACGTCGTGTCGGAGGTCGAGCACTGGGTGCGCTTCTGGGGTCACGTGCTGGTCGACGAGACGGACTGGACGCCGGCCAAGACGAAGGAGGGCACGTTCCCGAGTGTGCCGAGCATCATCCGCGGCATCGTGTCCCGCATCGGCCACTTCACCGAGTCGCCCGACGAGATGGTGCGACTCACGTTCGGTGACGAGTGCGCCGAGAAGGTCCAGCTCATCAAGGACGCCCTCAGCGACCGGCGACGTCGGCCGCTGCACATCCCCTGCGGCGAGCACGGGACATCGGACCTCGGTGCGCGCATCCCGTGCCCCGGTGAGTACACGATCATGGTCGACCCTGACCGGCCGGGCATCATCCCGGACATGATCTGCGACGAGGACAAGACGCACCGGATCACGCCCGAAGAGTGGCAGCGTGGGATGCGACGGAGGCCATTCGACCCGGTTGGGGCTGCGAGACTCATCGCGGCGATACGAGACGAGAAGGTGGGGGCATGAGCGACCTGACGGAGTTCCTACTGGCACGGATCGCTGAGGACGAGGCGGTGGCCGAGGGTGCTGCGCTCGATGTCGGGTGGGACGGCTTCGGGGAATCGCGCATCCGGTCTGGTCAGCGCTGGGTGGCCCGCTATCACGAAGTGTGCCGCCCCCGACCGCTTCCGGATGAGGCTCCCGCCGAGGCGTTCAAGCGCATGACGATCGCCGACTGCGGGGCTCTGGGGCTCGGCCCGGCTCGGCACATCGCCCGACACGACCCGGCCCGCGTCCTGGCCGAGTGCGAGGCGAAGCGGCGGATCGTGGCGGGGTTGCGCGAGTCTGAGCGCCTCTACGACGAACTGTGCGACGAGGATAGCGACCAGCGCTGGGAATACCTGTTCCGGTCCGAGGCTCTGACCTTCGCGGCGAAGTCGCTCGCCCTGCCCTACGCCGATCACCCGGACTTCCGCGGGGAGTGGCGCGCATGAGCAGGCTCGCGAGCATCGTGACCGTTCTGGCGGATCTGACCGCTTTGGCTGCCGCCGTTCTCGTCATTCTCGCGATTGACAAACCATTCGGCTCCGAGCGTCGGCGTACACGGGACGCAGCAGTCCTCTGTACGGCAGCGTTCATGGTGCTCACCCTCTGCTCGGTGGCACTCTGGGTCGCAGCCTGGGTGTACCGGTGACCGTCTAGCCACATCGTCCACTGTCCGTCGTGTCGCTTGACATGATGACCAGGACTTGACATCTTGGTGATATCAGTTAGAAGTGTGCCGGGGCCGGGAGCAGACGCTCTCGGCCTTCGTCATGCATGCGGGGCGCCAGTCCGCTAAGCGTCTGCCGGCTGTGAGCGATGGACCAGCGATGGTCAACGGTCAGCCCGCCCCGACCTACTCCCCCACCCGCCCATGCCGGCCTACACACGCAGCAGCGATGGACCTGAGCCGGCGGGTGGGGTGAGCAACGTTGCCTGATCCGAGGTACGGCTACACGCATCAGCAGTTGCGCGCAGCATGGGCACCACGGGTCGAGCGCGGCGAGATCACCTGCTGGCGATGCGGACGCCGCATCCTGCCGCGGCAACGCTGGGACCTCGGCCACGCAGATGGCAGCAGCACCCGGTACGCCGGACCCGAGCACGTCGCGTGCAATCGCGGAGCTGCCGGGCGGTTGTCCCAGGAGCGGCAGAGGTCGAGACGGCTGCGGACGTCCGAAGACTGGTAGGAATGTCCGTTTTTGGGGGATATGGCCAGGACCCATAGCACTTGCCAACTTTTCTCTCCCCGATCGAACGGTGGAGCGCTCCGGGGGTGGTGACCATGACCCGGACGTGCGCTCAGTGCGGCAAGCCGTTCGAGGCGAGGTCGTCACGGGCGCAGTTCTGCTCGAGCACTTGCCGCGCGCACAAGGCGAAGGGGCAGCCGCCGCGCGAGCCTCAGCCGGAGCGGCCGACGTCGAGTGATGCGGGTCAGGAGTTGTCGGTCCGCACGGTCCTTGAGGCTGCTGGCCGCGAGTCGTCCCCGCTGGGCGTGGCTGCGCTGATCCTCGCGCGCCGGCTGGACGCGTCAGCGCAGGAGACACCGCAGGCGGTCGCCGCCCTGGTCCGTGAGATGCGGGCGACGCTCGTCGAGGCGCTGGACGGTGCAGGTCAGGCGGCGGACACGGTGGACGAAGTGGGGGCGCGCCGTGACGCCAAGATCCGCGCTGTCGGCGGCGGCTCCTAGCTTCCATACGGCGCCGGATTGGTCGGTGACGCTCGGCCCTGAGGTCGGGGATCTGTGCCGCGAGGTCGGGTTCGCGCCGTTCCCTGAGCAGCAGTTGTGCCTGGATGACATGTTCGCGTTGAAGTCGGGCGGGAACGCCGCAGCGTTCGAGTTCGCGATCGTGTGCGCCCGCCAGAACATGAAGACGGGCCTGTTCAAGCAGGCGTCGCTGGGCTGGTTGTTCGTCACAGGTCAGGACTTGATCATCTGGTCGGCGCACGAGTTCGCGACGGCCCAAGAGGCGTTCCGTGACATGGAGATCCTGATCGAGGGATCGGACATGCTGCGGCGCCGGGTCAAGAAGGTGTCACGCGGCAACGGTGACGAGGCGATAGAGCTGGTCACGGGCCAGCGGTTGAAGTTCAAGGCGCGCACCAACGGCGGCGGTCGCGGGCTGACGGGCGACAAGGTGGTGCTCGACGAGGCGTTCGCGCTGAAGCCGGAGCACATGGGCGCCCTGCTGCCGACGCTGACCGCGGTGCCAGATCCACAGGTGGTCTACGGGTCGAGCGCCGGACTGATGCAGTCGGACATCCTGCGCAGCATCCGCGACCGTGGCCGTCCCGGGTCCGAGGGGCTGGCCTACGCGGAGTGGTGTGCGGAGAAGCGTCCGTGTGCCGACGAGGCGTGCGGCCATGTGGTCGGCACGCCGGGGTGCGCGCTGGACGACGTGGATCTGTGGCAGCAGGCGAACCCGGTGATCGTGCGCCGGGATACCTCGTTGGGCGCGATCCGTCGCAACCGCAACGCGCTGCCGCCGTCTGAGTTCATGCGCGAGTGCCTGGGCTGGTGGGACGACCCGGAGGACTCGACGAAGGGCGGCCTGTCGCCGGAGCGGTGGGCGGCGTGCGAGGACCAGGCGTCGCGCAGGGTGGGGTCGGTCGCTTTCGGGATCGCGCAGTCACCCGACCGGTCGACTGTGAGCATCGCCGCAGCCGGATTGCGCGAGGACGGCTTGCATCATGTCGAGCTGATCGACCAGCGGCGAGGTACGACGTGGGTGGCGGCTCGCGTGGCCGAGTTGGCGACGAAGCATGCGCCCGTCGCAGTGGTGGTCGACCCTGCGGCGCCGGCCGGTGCGCTGGTGTCGGACATCGAGTCCCGCGGCGTGCAGGTCATGGAGATCGGCGTGGCGGACCTGGCGCGCACGTGCGGGCTGCTGCATGACCTTGTGGAGTCCGAGCAGGTGCGCCACGTGGGCCAGCACCCACTGTCTGCTGCGGCTGAGTCGGTGGGCATCCGGTCTCTGACTCGCGGCGGATGGCTGTGGAAGCAGACGTCTGAGACGTCGATCGAGCCGATCAACGCGGTGACGTTGGCCCTGTGGGGCCTGGACGCACAAGACGAGCCGTTCGTGGTGTGAGGGGGCGGGTCCGTGCGGATCGTGACGACTGTCCTTGACCTGGTGGGTGCTGCGGCGGTGGTGATCGGGGTGGCGATGCTGGTGTCGATCGCTGCCTCCCTGGTCGTCGGCGGGGTCCTGCTGCTGGTCGCGTCCTGGCGGCTCGCGTCGTGAGCATCTTCTTCCGGGAGCGGCGCTCGTACAGCGGCAGCCCGTTCCCTGAGCCGATCGTGCCCCCGTTCCCGGGCATGTCCATCGGCGGTGGCATGAGCGTGACGCCGGACACCGCCTTGCAGGTGTCGGCGGTGTGGGCATGCGTCCGGCTGCTCGCGGATGCGGTGTCGATGATGCCGCTGCATGCGTTCACGATGCGTGACGGCGTGCGTGTGCCGGTCGATGACCCGTCGTTGATCATCTCCCCGTCCAGTGACGCCTCCATGCCGGACTTCATCTACATGGTGATGGTGTCGCTGCTGCTCAAGGGCAACGCCTACGGCCGGATCGTCGCCCGCGACGGCAGGGGCTACCCGACGCAGATCGAACTTCAGGCTCCGGACCGGGTGTCGGTGTCGATGGCGCAGGACGGGACGGTCGCGTACCGGATCGCCGGCAAGGTGATCTCGACGCGCGACATCTGGCATGTGCGCGCGTACCGGACGCCGGGCGCTGTCACGGGCCTGTCCCCTATCGCCTACGCGGCCTCGACGATCGGTACGCAGGTCGCGGCTGAGAACTTCGCGGGCGGCTACTTCCAGGACGCCCCGCACCCGTCCGCGATCCTCGTCGCCAAGAACCAGGTCACGAAGGATCAGGCGCGTGCCATCAAAGAGTCCTACATGGCCTCCGTGCATGGCCGCGAGATCGCTGTGCTCGGCGCCGGCGTGGAGTACCAGGGCCTGTCGATCACACCCGAAGAGTCGCAGTTCCTCGAGACGAAGCGGGTCGGCGTCGCGGAGATCGCCAGGTACTTCGGTGTCACACCGGAGATGATCGGCGGCTCGTCAGGCTCGTCGATGACCTACGCGAACGTGACGCAACGCGCCATGGACTTCCTCACCTACAGCGTGCAGCCGTGGCTTGGCCGTCTCGAGGCGTCCCTGTTCCCGCTGTTGCCTGGTCGCCAGCACGTCCGCTTCGACACGTCGGTCCTGGTGCGCCTGGCGCCCCAGGACCGGTGGCTGGTGAACAAGACGAAGCTCACGACGGGCGCCTCGTACATCAACGAGATCCGTGCGGAAGAGGACCTGCCTCCGGTCGAGTGGGGCAATGAGCCGTACATGCCGGGCATGGGTCCGGCTGCGGCTGGCAAGGCCGTGGAGGTCGACGGAGACGCAGCGCTGAACGGGGAGGCCCAAGCATGACCACAGGCATCGAGGTCCGCAGGGCCTACTACGAGCAGCAGCGTCCGCGCGAGTCCCGCATGGTCCTCGTCGCGCCTGAGGTGCGAGACGACGGCGGCACCGAGTTCGTCCTGTCCGGCTACGCCTCGACGACCGATGCGCCGTACGAGGTGAACGACTGGCTGGGTGCGTACACGGAGACGATCGCCCGGGGCGCGTTCGGCAAGGCGTTGCAGGAGTCGGACGACGTGCGTCTGCTGCTCAACCACGACGGGATCCCGTTGGCGCGCACCCGTTCGGGCACGCTCGCTCTTCGGGAGATCACGGACCCGCTGGCGGATCCGCAGGGGCGCGGGCAGACGGGCCTGTGGTGCCAGGCGCGCATCGACGCCTCCTCACCGCTGGCGCAGACGGTGCGCTCGGCGATGGTCCGCGGCGACCTCTCGGAGATGTCGTTCGCATTCCAGGCGACCCGCCAGGAGTGGAACGCGGACTACACGCAGCGGACGGTCAACGAGGTCAAGCTGTTCGACGTCTCCGTCGTCACCTACCCCGCGAACCCGGCCACCACGGCGCAGATGAACAGCGCGCGCTTGGCCGGCGTGGCTGCACGCATGGCGTCGAAGCGTGCGCTGACCGACCCGGACGACGTCGCGGTGATCCAGCAGCTCCTCGGCGTGCTTGCGGCGATCGACGACGTGGTCGACGCCCGGATCGACGTCACGGCGGACTACCTGGGGGTCGAGTCCCCGGATGACGATGACATGACGCCGGAGGCTCCCTCCGAAGACGACATGGCTCGGGCGAACGCACTCGCCTGGGCGCAGGCCCGAGCGCACCGCTCCGTCTGACCTGATCCACCCGGCCCATGTGCCGGGTCTGCGTAGCACGAACACGCCGGAGCCTGCGCCGGAGCCCATGCGTCGAGGGCCACCACCCGGGCCACCACCTGCGACGGCACGCGACACCACCTCCATCAGCAGCGCACACGTGTGCGCAGAAAGGGGCACGCCATGAGCGCGCTTCTGGACATGCTCGAGGGTCGTCGCAACGGTCTCGTGACCGAGCGTGACGCCCTCCTCAACGTCGCGCCGGCCGAGTTCACGGCCGAGCGGCAGGCCGACTTCCAGGTCAAGGACGACGAGGTTCGCTCGCTGGACGAGCGCATCGCCGAGATCCGCGAGCAGGACGCCCGTGAGGCCCGTGCTGCCGCTTCCCGCGTCGATACGGCGACCGTCACGGTCACCGACGAGCCGAACCCGGTGTACCGCAAGGGTGCCAGTGCCTCGTTCTTCCGAGACCTGTTCTCGGCGACCATGAACCGGTCGGACGCCTCCGAGGCGCGTGACCGTCTCGTCCATTCACAGGAGACCCGAGCGCTGACGACCGGCTCGACCGCTGGTGGCACGTTCGCTCCGCCCCTGTGGGTGGTGGACGAGTTCATCAAGATGGCCCGGCCGGGTCGCGTCACCGCGGACCTCGTGCAGAGCCAGAGCCTCCCCTCGGGCGTCTCCTCGATCAACCTGCCGAAGGTCGCCACGGGTGCCGCCACCGGCACCCAGGGCACGCAGAACACCGCCGTGACGAACACCGACCTGACGACCTCGAGCGTGTCGTCCGGCATCACCACGATCGCCGGCCAGCAGGTCATCAGCCTTCAGCTGCTCGAGCAGTCCGGTATCCCGTTCGACCAGGTGATCCTGGACGACCTGGTGCGGTCCTACGCGGCGCAGGTGGACAACCTGGTGGTGTCGGGCCTGGTGTCGAACGGCACCGTGCTGACGTTCACGTCGACCACTCCGGCCGTCGTGTCGTCCACGGCGGCCAACTCGTTCTACAACAAGCTGATCGCTGCTGCCGCTGCGATCGCCACGGGCCGCTACCTGCCGGCCGACGCCATCGTCATGCACCCCATCCGCTGGGGTTGGGTGCTCGAGGCGCTCGACAGCCAGTCTCGGCCGCTGGTAGTCCCGAACGGTCCGGCGTTCAACCAGGTTGCGACCGGTGGCGAGCCGGTGGCTGAGGGTGTCGCGGGGACCATGGCGGGCCTGCCGGTCTACCTGGACCCGAACATCCCGCAGAACCTGGGCGTCGGCACCAACCAGGACGAGGTGTTCGTGCTGCGTCGCGGCGACCACTGGCTCTACGAGACGGCGGTCCAGTCGGCCTCGTTCGACGCGACCTACGCGAACCAGAACAGCATCCTCTTCCGGGTGCTGGGCTACGCGGCGTTCCTCACCCGGTACGCGGCGTCGGCGCAGGTCATCGGCGGCACCGGTCTGGTCACCCCGACCCTCTGATCGCCTGGTCTGACGGTGGGGGCGTGAGGTAAGCGCCCACGCCCCCACCGTTTCCAACTCCACGCAGCGACGGAGGTCCCGATGGCCGACCCGGTGGACATCATCACGTTGCAGGACGCGAAGACGTTCCTGAACATCGACACCACGGCGTCGGACGCGGAGTTGGCAGAGTTCATCACGGCAGCCTCGCAGATGTGGTCGTCTCGCGGCCTGCCAGGCAACTCGGTGGGCACGCTCGACGAGTGGTACGACGGCGGCGCCCCGGAGATCTCGTTGCGGCACGCCCCGGTGGTGTCGGTGACGTCGGTGGTGGAGACGATCGGGACGATCGCCTACACGCTGGCGCAGGCCGACCCGGGCGCATCGTCCTCGGCATGGACGTATTCGGTGGACCCGACCACAGGGCTCCTGGTGCGCCGTGCGGCCGGCATCGCGGTCGCGTTCTACCCGGGTGTTCGCAACGTGCATGTCACCTACACGGCCGGCTACGCCACGGTCCCGGCCGACATCCAGCACGCGATCAAGCTGCTGGTGAAGCACCTGTGGACGACTCAGCGTGGCGGCGGTCGACGCCCCGGCGCTGGCGGTGGGGACGACACCACGAACATGACCGCGTACTCCTGGCCGTGGCGCGTCGATGAGATCGCCCGTGCCTACTACGTGCCGGGCATCGCATGAGCATCGGGTCGGCCATTCCGGCCGTGGTGGATGCGCTCATCGCCACACTGACGAGCGCCGGGCTCGAGGTGCTCGACGGTCCGGGCATCACGGATGACCCGCTGCCGCTGTCGGTGCATGTCGGGTGGGGTGACCCGGACTCCGAGCAGATCGAGGAGTCCGCATCCGGTGGGCAGGCATGGGCGTGGCTGGGGCATGTGCAGCGTGACGAGACGGTGACGGTGCACTGCCGGATCGTGGCGTGGTCCGGTGACAGTGACTCCGGCGCGATGAAGCGGGTCCGCGATTCGGCATTCGGCGCGTTCGCTGCGATCGGCACCGCCATCCAGACCGACCCGAGCTTGGGCGCGTCGGCATCCGGCGTCCTGAACGTGACTGACGTCGGCCGGATCGCCCTGTACCAGGTGCAGGACGAAGAGGCTGGCACCCGCGCAGACATCGCTTTCGACGTGACGTGCCAGGCGCGTCTCTCCTGAGAGGACCACGCATGAAGATCCGCAACGTCTCCGGTGAGCCCTTGGCTGTGCCTGAGCTTCGGTGGCGCACGGTCGCCGCTGACGAGGTGGTCGACGTGCCGGATGGGCGCGCTGACGGGTACCTGTGCCAGTCCGGCACGTGGGCTGCTGAGAGCCAGGAGGGTTGACCATGGGCATCGCATCGGGCATCGGTTCGCAGGTCGGCCTTGCTGCGGAGGCCACGTACGGGACGTACGTCGCCCCGACGCGGTTTCTTCAGGCGGACAAGGTCAGCCTGAAGAAGGTCAAGAACACCGTCCAGTCGGCAGGCTTCGCGTCCGGCAGGCTGATGCAGCTCGCTTCGGGCCGCGTGGTGACGACCCATGCGGCGTCGGGCACGCTCAACTCGGAGATCCTGAACCGTGGCATGGGGCTGCTGATCCAGGCGCTCATGGGCACGTCAGTCACCCCGGTCCAGCAGGGCGCGACGACCGCATACCTGCAGACGCACACCCTGGCGGACACGCTGGGCAAGTCGCTGACGATCCAGTCGGGCATCCCGGACCGCGCCGGCGTCGTGCACCCGTACTCCTACCTGGGGTGCAAGGTCACGGGCGCTGACTTCTCGTGGGATCTGGCGAAGGACGCCACTGCGGCGTTCACGATCGACGCGCGTGACGTCGATGAGACCCCGACGTTGGCGGCGGCGTCGTACAGCACGGGCGCGCGTCCGTTCGTCGGCACGGACGCCACGATCAAGGTCGGCACCTACGGCTCGGAGGCGTCGGTCTCGGGTGTGACGAAGGCGGACGTGAAGTTCGACCGGGGTCACAAGCTCGACTCCTTCTACTTCGGCGCGAACGGTCTGAAGGCCGAGCCGGTCATCAACGCATGGCCGAAGATCGGCGGGACGATCACCGCCGAGTTCGTCGACAAGACGGTGTGGGCGGACAGGTTCGCGGCTGACACCAGCTTCTCGCTGGTGCTCGAGGCGGTCGGCCTGCCGATCGGCACGTCGGGCAGCAACGACACGTTCCGGATCACCCTGCCCACATGCTTCCTCGACGGGGACACACCGATGGCTGACACGCTGGACGTCATCAGCGGCCAGTTCCCCTTCGTGTGCCTGCTCGACGACGCCGCGGACCTGCCCAAGATCGAGATCATCTCGGCGGACACGACGCTCTGATGCCGGGCGAGGCGTTCACCGTCAAGACCGTCCGCGGTCAGTGGGAGAAGGCTGCGAAGGAGCTGGACAAGGCGGGCAAGCGCGAGTTGCGCTCGACGCTGCGCAAGATCATCAGCACGGAGACCAAGCCTGCGCGGATCGAACTTCGGGAGGCGACTCGCGCGGCGCTGCCCAAGAAGGGCGGCTTGAGCAGGTGGGCCGGGAAGATGCCGGCGCTGTCGATCCACGAGTCGGGGCCGAGCATCGGCGCGAGCATCAAGCTCTCGCGCAAGGGGCACGACATGGAAGCGCTGAACCGTGGCCGCATCCGGCACCCGCTGTTCGGGAACCGGAAGCACTGGTACGTGGAGGGCGGCGAGTCCGGCTGGTGGGATGCCGCCCGCAAGCGCATCGAGCCGCAGGTTCGGCAGGCCGTCTCCGAGGGGATCCAGAAGTACATCGACGAGGTAGCGCGAAAGGCTGGATGAGATGGCAAACGTCCTGACCGTCACGGTCCAGGGAACGGCTCACACGATCGACCTGGATCGGCTGACGTTCGCTGAGGGTCGCGCGGTGGAGAAGGTCACCGGGCAGTCGTTCGGGGATGCGCTCGGGTCGAAGTCGCTGACCTCGGTGCAGGCGCTCGTGTGGATCACGGTCAAGCGGGACCAGCCGACGCTGGCGTTTTCCGACCTGGACTCGTGGGCGATCGCGGACGCGGAGTTCGACATCGCGCAGAACATCCCGGAGCCCACGGACCCTACGCAGGCCGCCACCGCGGCGGCCTGACGGAGAAGCGGTACCGCTACATGGCCTCGTTCGCGCACCTGTTCAGCATTCGGCCGTGGGAGACGGACCTGCTGACCGTGGGCGAGTTCGAGGGCTTGTGTGATGCGGTGGACGAGTACGAGTCAGCGCACAAGGGCTGATTCGATCGCCTGCCGGACAGCGGCGAAATCGTCTTCGGACTTGCGCTGCCAGGTGACCTTGAACGCCTGGGTGGTCAGGTGGTTCGGCTGGTCAACGCCGTACGCACGCACGTCGTCTGCGGCGACCTTGAACGTCGCGCTGCCTGCCACGAGGCGCGTCGCCGCCTTGTAGTCGAACGCTGTCACCTCGGACAGCGGAATGGCGATCGCGGACGTGCCAGCGGCCTTCGCCTGGACTTTGTGCGGGTAGATGACCACCCGGCCGCCGTCGATCTCGAGGTCTCCGCTGAACCCGTTTGCACGCATGAACGAGACGGTACCGCTGCGGCGGCCTGGCACGAAAGGGGTTGACCGTGTCGACTACCACGCTCGAGCTGCTGCTGATCGCGAAGGACCAGGCCTCCGAGGCGTTCGAGAAGGTCGGCAAGGCCGTGGAGAAGACCCACGGCAACATGGACAAGCTGAAGGCGGTCGGCTCGCTGGCGATGGCCGGCGTAGGCCTGGCAGCGGTCGACTTCGCGAAGAAGTCGGTCGACGCGTACACCGAGTCGCAGGCCGCGCAGGCGAAGCTACAGGACGCGTACTCCCGCTTCCCGGCGCTGACGAACGTCAGCCTGGACTCGCTGCGCAAACTCGACGACGAGATCCAGAAGAAGACCGGGTACGACAACGACCAGCTCGCGATGTCCCAGGCGTCGCTGGCGGCGTACGGGCTGACCGGTGACCAGATCGAGAAGCTCACACCGCTGGTGGCGGACTACGCGACGAAGACCGGCGTGGACCTGGCGACGGCGACCGATCAGGTCGGTAAGGCGATGCTGGGGCAGGGTCGCGCGCTGAAGACGGTCGGCATCAACTTCCACGACACGAAGTCGGTCGCGGGCAACTTCGCGGAGGTCACCGCGGGACTGACGGAGAAGGTCGGCGGCCTGTCCGACACGATGGGCCAGACCGCGTCCGGCAAGACGAAGATCTTGGCCGCGAGCATGGAAGACCTCGAGAAGAAGGTCGGGGAGAAGCTTGTCCCGGTCCTGTCGACCCTGACGGACAAGTTGACCGTGATGGTCGACTGGATCTCTGCCAACTCCTCGTGGCTGGGTCCGCTGGTCGGCACAGTCCTCGCGCTGGCAGCGGCGATCAAGACCTGGACCGTCATTCAAGCGATCATCGACGCCGAGCTGTGGGCCAACCCTGTGGGCATCGTCGTCGCAGCCATCGTCCTGCTGATCGCAGCCGTCGCGCTGCTGGTCACCCATTGGGACAAGGTCAGGAAGGCCGGCGCGGCGGCGTGGGAGTGGATCAAGAACGCATGGTCCAGCGCGGGTGAGTGGTTCTCCGGCATCGGCGGCAAGATCAGCAAGGCGTTCACGGGGATCTGGGACGGGCTGTGGTCCTCGTTCAAGTCGGTGCTGAACAAGGTCATTGGCGCATGGAACGGCTTCCACCTGACGATCGGCGGCGGCACCGTCCTGGGTGTCACCATCCCGTCCGTCACCCTGGCGACACCGCAGATCCCCTACCTCGCCTCGGGCGGCACCATCGCCCAGGGCGGCCTGGCTGTCGTCGGTGAGAACGGGCCTGAGGTGGTCAGCCTGCCGGCTGGCGCGACCGTGCACCCGCACGGAAGCGGGGTAGGGAGCGGCGCCGTGATCCACATCGAGAACTACAACGAGGCGCACAACCCGCCGCAGATGGTCGCGGCGGAGTTCGCCTTCATGGTGCGCTCGCTGTGAGCGGGCTGGTCACGTCGGACTTCCAGTGGGAGTTCGACGGTCTTCTGCTGGGCGCCGGCACCCCGTACGGCATCACGGCGGCACCGGGCTTCCTGGACCTGCCGGGAACGCGGGCCAACTTCACGCCGCGCGCTCGTGCACACGGTGGGTTCACCGAGCCGAACTTCGGTGGCGGCGCGGTGCTGGACCTGGAGTTCGACATCTCGGCAACGTCCGCGACGTCGTTCCAGGCGGCGGTGCTGGCGCTCGAGGCGAACACCTACCCGCAGCCAGGAACGCGCCCGCTGTGGTTCCAGATCCCCGGTCACGGCCTGCGCACGATGCAGGTCCAGTGCATCCGGCGCACGGTCCCGCTGGACGTCCCGTACCAGTTCGGCCTCGTCGTCAAGGCGGCCCTGCAGTTCTACGCCCCGGACCCGATCAAGTACGCGCCGACACAGACCCTACCCACGGGCCTGCCGACGTCGGGCGGTGGCCTGACGTACCCGCTGGTGTACCCGCTGGACTACGGCTCGGCGGGCAACTCGGGCCGTGTCGTGGCGGTGAACCCCGGCTCGGCGGACGTGTCCCCGGTGTTCACGATCATCGGCCCGATCGACTCCTCCGGCTTCCAGGTGACGTCGGTGGAGGACGGGCTCACGGTCCAGTTCAACGGTGCGGTCGGGGCGAACGACACGTTCGTGATCGACACCCGCACGGGCGTCTGCACGCTGAACGGGTCGACGCGGTACGTGTCCGTGACGACCTGGCCGAAGATCCCGGCCAACTCCTCGCGGACGTTCCAGTTCGGCGCCCCCGGTGCCTATTCCTCCGCCGCGCAGCTCTCGTGCGCGTTCGCCCCCGGCTACTGGTGAAGGGCTTCTCATGACGATGCGTACTGCGCTGCATACGGCCGGAGCTGTCGAGGGTGCCCTCGACGGGCGCCTGGACTCGGCGTCGCTGTGGGCGCTGGACGGTCCGGGGCCGCTCGACGTGCGGACGGGCGTGGTGTTCGCACCGGGGAACCCGATGCTGGTCCAGGGCACGTCCGCGACGTCGCCATGGGCTGTGACGGTCAACCCTGGTCACGTCATCGGGTCCAAGGGCATCAGCAACGGCCCGTACGTCGCGTGCAACGACGCCCTGGCGACGGTGAGCCTGGCGAACCCGGACGCGACGAACCCGCGCATCGACGTCATCTACGCGATGCAGAAGGACACCGCCGCGATCATCAACGCGGACGGCACGACGGCGGCGACCCTGGCTGCCGTCACGGGCACCCCGTCCGCGACCCCCGCTGTCCCGTCGATCCCGGTGGGTGCGGTCGCGCTCGCCCAGGTGCAGATCGGCAACGCCACCACGGCCACGGCGGGCACGTCCGGCGCGGGCGTGACCATCACGCAGCAGTGGCAGTGGACGACCGTGCGGGGTGCGCCGATCCCGACCCGCACGCAGGCCGAGCGGGACGCGATCACCTGGGGGACCACCGCCACGCCCGCCGACGTGCTGCGCCTGGACACCGGTCAGACGGAGCGCAACGCGGGCTCCGGTTACGTGCCGCTGACCGGGACGACCACCACCCAGTACACCCCGTCCCTGACGAACCTGACGCTCGGCACGGGCGGCACCGTCGTCGGCTACTGGACCCGTAACGGGGCGTGGGTCGACGTGTACATCGTCATCACCCTCGGGACTGGGTTCAACCTGTCCGGCGCCCAGTACGCGGGCCTTCCCGTCGCCCCGAACGCCTCCGTGGGGTCGTTCAGCTCCCTCGGCGGTGGGACGGCGCTGCACCAGACGGGCCCGCTCATCTACGGCCTGAACACCGGCCGCTCGGGCACCACGGCGATCATCTCCACCGCAACGGGCACGTTCCTGTCGAACACGTCACCCTTCGCCTGGGCCGCCAACGACCGGATCGAGCTCAACCTGCGGTACATGGCCTGATGGCTGCCGCAACCTTCCAGGTGCTCGTCGGGGACCTGCGCACGGGGCACATCACCGCCGTCATCCCGGTCACTGCCGCGTCCTGGCAGCAGGTCCTCAACGCTGCCGGAACCATCAGCGCGACGGTCGACGTCGGGGCTGCGGAGGTCACCGGGCTCGACCTGTACCACACGACCGCGCCGGCGCGCGCGTTCCTGTGCATCCAGTACGACCGCACCCTCATCGCGGGCGGACCGATCTGGACGCACAAGTACAACCGCGCCGCTGGGACGCTCACCCTGTCCGGTGCGGGCATGTGGTCCCTGTTCGACCACCGGCTGGTCCTGCCCGTCCTGGCCGAACCCCTCGCGCTGGGTGCCGCACAGTCCGCCACCACCACGTACCTCACGTCCCAGAACAAGAGCCTGGGGGACATCGCTGCGGGTTTGGTGAATCAGGCGCTCGCACACGTCGGCGGCAACGCGCCGATCGTGTTCCCCGCCGCACAGGGCCTCACCCCCGGCGCGGCCCACACGTACTACGGGTACGACCTCGCGACGGTCGGGCAGCGGATCACCGAGTTGACGGCGGTCATCGGCGGCCCCGAGATCCGGTTCCAGCCGCGCTACAAGTCCGGCGACCCGACGTCGGTCGAGTGGGTCATGCTCGTCGGCACCCCCACGCAGCCCCAGCTCGTCCAGGGCGGCGCGGACTGGATCTTCGACGCCTCGGTGCCGAAGTCGATGGTGTCCGACATCGACGTGGACGTGCTCGCCACCACCCTCGCGACCCGCGCATGGGAGGTCGGCGGCGGCACCGGTGCGGGCATCATGCTGTCCCAGGCGGACTCCACGACGCTCACCTCCGCGGGCTACCCGCTGCTCGAGGTGGTCGACCGCACGCACAACGGCGTCCTCGTCCAGGCCGACCTCGACGCCTACGCCGCACAGCTGCTCGCGGCGCAGAACCGTCCCAGCACGGCCATCAAGGTCAAGGTCCGCAACGACGGTGCACCTGCTGACGGTGCATCCGCATCGGGGCCGCGGCTGAGTCAGTACGTGGCCGGCGACTACTGCCAGCTCGTCATCGGCGCCGACCCGTACCTGCTGCCCGGTGCACGTCGGGCGCGGATCTTGCAGATCGACGGTGACCTCGGCTTCGAGTGCACCATCACCCTCGCCACCATCGCAGCGGAGGTCTGACGTGACTCTGCCGAACCAGGGATCGGGCGCTGACCAGTTCAAGGCGCAGATCGTCCAGTGGATCCGCGACGAGATCGCGAAGGCCGCACAGGGTGGCGCGAACGGGTCCCTGCACATCGACGGGCCGACCGGCAACCTCATCATCGACAACGGTGACATCCGTTCCGGCAACTACGTGGCGGGCACGTCCGGCTGGGACCTGGCGCCCACGGGGAACGCCGAGTTCAACAGCCTCACGCTGCGCGGCGGAATCATCGGCAACGACGCGCTGACCAACCCCGTGAACTTCGGCGGCATCGGCTACTCCGCGACCGCCTTCACGGTCACCAGCTCGAGCACCGCGGTCGTCACCCGGACCATCACGATCCCGACGGGGTTCACCCAGGCGGCCATCATCGGAGTGTCCACCGCGGGTGCCGTCAACGGCAGCACGGGGGCGGGCTACCTGTACATCCAGACCGTGATCAACGGCACCGGCGGGGCGGTCATGCCCGCGTACGGCGGTCCCTCCGGTGGGTGGGCGTTCGTCGCCGCGTCCGCGATGCGCACCCTGTCGGGGCTGACCACGCCCGGTGTCATCACCGTGACCGCGAACCTCTACGCCTCAGGGGCGTGGGGCTCCAACGCGTCGAACATCGCGAACCTCGACGTGATCTGCCTGTTCAGCCGCTGATCAGGCCGGGGCGGGCGTGAAGTTCGGGTCGTTCAGCGCCGGGTCGGCAGGCTTCGGCGTCGGCGGTGCGAGCGGCGGCACGTAGGACGGATCGACGGGCGGCGCCGGGGGCGCTACCTGAGTCGTGGAGCCCTGCAACGGCACCTGAGGTGCGGCAGGGGGCTGGGTCGTCTGGGCAGGCGCCGGAACCGGTGCCGGTGCAGCCGTCGTCACCACCGGCGCGGGTGCCGGAGCCACCCTCGCGACCGGCGTGCTCGTGTCAACCGGTGCCGGTGCCGGTGCCGTCGTGTCGACCGGTGTGGCCGCGGCCGTCGTGGGTGTGTCGCTCGGTGTGACCGTCACGGTTCCCCCTGCCTGCGGGCTCGCTGTCGCGATCGCCACGCCTCCGCCGATGACCGCGACGACGGCGGCTGCCGCGGCGATCGATGCCCCCCGCTTGATCTCCATGCATACGACGGTACGCCGGTGCGCCGACAACTGACCAGCACCTCACCCGATCAGTCCAGGGGGACAGATGCGCACGCTCTACGACTCGGTGACGGCGTTCAACATCCCGGCCGACGCACAGATGGTCGCGGGGTACGTCGATGGCCGGTACGCCTGGTCAGCATCCGACTGGGCGCGCTTCCCCGGTGCCGTCAAGGTCCGGATCGCGTGCTTCGCGTGGACGAACGACGGGCATGTGCTCGACGTCGAGACTGGCGACGCGACACCCGCACAGGCGCCCGGATGGGTGCAGATGCGACGTGCTGCCGGTGTCGACCCGACCGTCTACTGCTCGACGTCCTGGTGGCCGTCCGTGCGCTCGGCGTTCGTCGCCCAGGGCGTCCCTGAGCCGCACTACTGGATCGCCGCGTACCCCGGCATCGGCGCCCAGCTGTACCCCGGCTCGGTCGCGCACCAGTACGCCGACCCCGGCCCGTACGACGTGTCCGTCGTGGCCGACTACTGGCCCGGTGTGGACGGCGCGTCGACCGTCTCGAACGTCCTGTCCGCGACTGGCACCCTGCCGGCCGACCTGACCGCAACCCTGCCCGACGCCTTGGAGGCACTCATGGCCGGACCTATCCGCTTCTCGGTCGACGGCGACCCTGCCGTCTGGTTCGCGGACCTGTCGACCGGGGCTTTCTACCAGATCCCCGACGTCGAGTCGCTGGGTGTCATCGACCAGTACGCCAAGCCGACCGTCAGCACCGCCAACGCCCGCCAGCGCGACCTCATCCGGGCGCTGTGCCGGTCCGCCGCTGCATCGGTGACCGACCCGACCAGCCTGGCCGCTGCGATCACCTCAGCGCTGCCGACCGGTTCCGCGCTGTCCTCGGCAGACGTGGAGACCGCCGTCCGCAACGTGCTGCACGGGGCCTGAGCGGTGGCCGACGAGACGGAGCCCCGTCGCGCGGAGTCGGTCTCGACGACCCTCGCGCGCATGGAGGGCAAGTTCGACCTTCACGCGCTGAGGCTTGAGAACGTCGCCCTGCAGACCGCCTCGAACACGCAGCGCCTCGACCAGCACGACCGGGACTTCGAGTCGGTGCGGCTGACCATGCAGCAGATCGCCGCCGAGGCCAAGGCGCGCGCCGATGCTCAGGCCGCTGCAGCCCTGGCCGTCAAGGAGACCCGGCAGACGGACCGCGACGCCGACGAGCGCCGCTGGACACCCAAGGCGCGCCTGTGGACCGCCGTCTCGACCACCGCGGCTGTCGGGCTGCTCGTCGTCACCATCCTCACCTACCTGCACCACTGATAGTGCCCACCATGTCC
>JAEHJW020006633.1_pt1 | contig 20515 bp, 39 predicted proteins | sample 9271431 | NCBI WGS metagenome assembly JAEHJW02 | reverse complement strand
AAGAAGTTTGTACCTAAGCCGAAACCTTCACAAACTCAACTTGATCCTGCGGTTAAAGCCTTCATTAAAGCCTTTCCCAAAAGAAAAGTAGTGAAATGATATAGTCTGATACTTAGATTGCTAGTTGACGACCACTCCAAAAACATTAGACTAAATTTATGGACGACTCCAGTGCTTGGAAAGAATTAAAACCCCAAGATATAACTCATTGCGAAGTTTGCGGAAAGAAAATCTGGAAGTATTGGTACGCTGAAGATATAAATGTGTATGCTCCGGGAGCAAATGGTGAAATAATAGAAACTAAACACCGAGAGATGACTAAATGTGCACCTTGCTTTTATGGAAGAAAATAAAAAAGTAATTTCTGTTAAGTTTACTATTGTTATTCCTCAAAAGTCAGAAAAATGGACAATTACAAGTGGCCCCAAAAGATATCGTAGGAAATCCGCTAACACTGCTTATTCGTTAATGGAACGCATTGTCGTGAGGCTATGCCAAAAGGAAAAAATAACGATTATGGTGAAGTACGACAAACACACCTTTAATAAAACATTAAAAAGTTTTAATCCCAATTATCTTCTATATACTCTTGCCTGTTTTTTAGAAGACCATCTCTCTTCAAACGTGCTCAATAGACTTTATAAAAAATATAGTCGTGGGAACGAAGCCGTGTTAGCGACTTAAAAAAAGACACAAGGCAAAGGGTAAGCCATAGGCTAATTGCTCAAGGGAAACTCTAAGGACACAGCAACTCAATTTTCCAAGTCGTGTCCCCTCGGATGAAATAGACCGAGCTGATAGGGAAATTAACTCCGAAATAACGGAACTAAGGGTTACCACTAGGTCTATTGCTAAGGGAATAATATGGATTACCAAACATTATTACAAGATTGTAGAGAAATAATAACCGAGTATGGTTTCAGTGCTCGCTGGGCTGTAATTGAGGGCTATCATGCTTTGGGTAAGAGGATTTCTGAAGAACAAGATTTAACCGAAACGTCACTTGTGACACTTACTCACGACCTTAATAAGGAAGGATCGGTTATTCATCTAAGAGAAGTTCAACGCTCAGTGCAGTTCTATCATAAATATCCCGATCTTCTCATGTTGCCGGAGGGGAAAAATACTAGTTGGCACAAAATAGTCAACAAATACTTACCTGAGACCATTACCAGAGAAGAAAAGAAATTACATAAATGTCCGAAATGTGGTTTTGAGTTTTAATATGTTTATTCCTGTAACTAATTACAAAGATAGAATGCTTGAGTTAAGAAAAAGAGGTTGGACTCTTGAAAAAATAGGGAATAAATTTGGAGTAACTCGTGAGAGAGTTAGACAAATAATAGGAACCAAGTTCAAACCGCCATCTTTGAGATTATTATTAAAAGATGTGAAACCGCTTATTTTCGAAATGAGAAAAGTTCATACTTATAAAGAGATCGGAAAAATTATAGGTCTTTCGAGTAAACAAATATATAATATATTGGGAGGGGATATAAGACGTTTAGGAATTAAGTATCTAAAGTACCCTAAAGGATATCTAAGGTGTCATGGTTGTTCTAAAGTAAAACCTGAGAATGATTTCTCTTTACAAGCAAGAAAATCTAAAACAGGAAGGAGATGTAGAAAGTGTGCAAAAAGAGACGCAATTAAATATGCTGATCTTAAGGCTCGAGCAAGACTTTATCAAAAGCATGGAAAATACTATAAGCAACAAAAAGCACATGGAGCTCTCTATTATGCCCTGAAACATGGAAAAATAAAAAAGGGAAAATGTTTCTTAAAAAATAAAGATTGTTTTGGTCGGATAGAGGCTCATCACTATTTAGGTTACGAAAAGGAACATTGGTTGGACGTTATTTGGGTATGTAGTCAACACCATGATATATTAGATAGAACACCCCTAGAAGAATTGTTTGTGAGTTATCCAAGGGTTAGATCTGTTTATGGACTTATTTGAAGAAGCAAAACTTAAACAAAGAATGGCCGAATTGGTTAAAAAATGGAAAGATAAAGTGCCAGAAAAGAATACGAATGAATGGTGGAGATATAGAGCCGATCAAAGTTTGTACTACACACTCAAAAGCAAATTAAATTCGCCGAAAAATGACAAAACTTGAGGCTAAGTAAACTCTATTTACCTGATAAAATTAGGCATAAAACCATCAAATAAAGCCGAATACATGGGACTTGACAACGCTATTTACAAGATATACACTTTTTACTAGATATGAAAGTAAAACAAAACAAAATGTCAACTAAAGATGTTTTTGATTTGGGTTTCGGTGGACTTCTAACTGGATTTGGTGGAATGGCTTATGAGAGCGAGAGTGAACATAAGCAAAGAAAAGTTGCAAATACAAAAACAAAATTTGGAGTGATTGATACCGCTTATGCCCCTGACACTGGATTTTATGAAACTGGAATTTGTGATACAAGATACAGAGAAGATGGGGAATGGATAATAGTTGATGAATGTAAAACGCGTGTTCAAGCCGAAAGAATGCACTCTAAGTGGGTAAAAATATTAAATGCAAAAGTTCTACCGGAAGAAATAGAAGATGTACATACAGACGAGATTTATTTATATAAATATGGGAAAACCAAGTGAACCGGAAACTGAAAGAAACCAAGCTTTATACAACGATTGGAAACTTGGTCTTAAGGGTCAAAAATTGGCCGATAAATACGGAATTAGCCGTCAGAGAGCCTACAAGATAGTTAAAAAGTATTATTCGGAAAGGGGAATGATATGAGTGAATTTATAGACGAAAACACACCTTGGACAAGCATTGATCTTTACTATAAAGGCTTCCACACCAAAAAGTCCTTTCCTGGAGATTACTCTATCGAAAAAATCAAGGAATATATTGAAAAAGCCATAACCGAGGGTTTTGAACCTTCTTGGAATTCTGAGACTTCAAGCGAGCATTTAGACGAAACTGGAAAGTGGCCCCAAGTCAAAGAAGTTTGTCAACATCCGGAAGATAAATGTGAAGTCAAGATAAGTAATAGCGAAAAGAATAAAGGTAAAAGATATGTTAGATGTACGCTTTGTAATTCTTTTATAAGGTGGGCTTAATATGAAAACACTAGATATATTAACTGACGAGCTAGAAACATCTCTTACACGATTTAGTAAGCTTAGGAGAGACGTTTTAAGGCCTCATTGGTGTTCAACTATTAGGCCGAATGATGATGAGTACTTTGGCGAGAAATTCGGAGAAAAGGTTGCCAACATAGATATTACACAAAGATGAATACTAAAACTAAAGTACTAGCGGTGGTTGCTTCTATAATACTTGTTGTGGGCTTACTAGACGTAATTTTAAGGGCCGTTAGCTCTTGGTTTGATACTCACACCATTAAATTTAACAAAGTGGTTCAAATTCAACTACAAAGCCCCATAGAGATCAAAAGCCGTGAGGCACAAGTGAAAGAGATAGTTAAGGTAATAAACGCCATTCCTAATCCGGTGGACTTAAAAACGGATACTGAAAAGTATATTTATGAGAAGTTCGGTCTCCAAGATTACAAAGTAGCAATAGCCATCGCAAGGTCTGAGAGCGGTTTAAGGGAGGACGCTATAAATGTTAATACTAATGGGTCCGTGGATGTAGGAGTATTTCAAGTGAATTCCTCTAATTTTAAGAGACCTGGTTGCTCACTAAAAGAGATTGCAAATTACAAAGGCAATATAGATTGCGCTTATTCAATGTTTAAGGCCTCCGGTTGGAGTCCTTGGGTCACATTTAAGACGGGTGCTTTTATAGGTGAACTTAAATAAAATTATAGAAAGTGAGGAATGGAATTAAATGAAAAAACTAACTAAAGTGATAGCCTTAATTAGACTATTTATTCTCGAGGCAGATGTTGCTTTTCATGGAGGATTGGCTATGCCTGAAACGTGGAGGATTAAAAAAGAGCTAAAAGCTATTATAAGGCAAAAATGAAAAAAGAATTAAAAGACTATGATACAAATTAAGAAGACAAAAGGTGTAGAAATGGCGGGGAGTGAATATGGGGTGGATATTAAAATAATTTTACATAATTCAGGAGTTATGGGTGTTGGAAAGAGTGAAAGATTTATAACTATTCCTATGAAGTCTGTTTTTCAAGTTAAAAGAGGTTTGGAGTCATACATCCAAAAATTTTATCGGAAGAGTTCTAAGCATAAAAAGGAGAATTAAAAAATGAAAAGGCAAGGAGATATTCTCGTTATAAAAATAGACAAGTTACCGAAAGGACTTAAAAAAGTCTTAGACGGAGTATTGGTTCGTGGTGAAGTCACTGGACACTCTCATAAGTTGGTAGATGGAGGTGTGTTTAAGGATAAGAACGGACTTTTATATTTAGTTGTCGCAAAGAAAGCCTTATTGAAGCACGAAGAACACAAATCAATTAGTCTTGGAAAGGGTCTTTATAAAGTTTTGCGTCAACGCGAATATACAAATAAGGATGCGGTGAGAATTGTAGTTGATTAAATATGGCAAAAATAAACGAAAAAGCGCAAGCAATAATTAAAAGAATTGAAAAGGCCACTCTTAATCCGGTCTTGGATAAAGAAGCTGTCGTTAGAGCTTTCAAAAAACAATATAAATTGCTTGGTGTTGATTTCCCGAAGAAAGTAATCTGGCGCAAAGATTTAGTGTTGGGATTTGAAGCGTCGGCGGGTGCGGCTCGGGATGCGGCTTGGGGTGCGGCTTGGGGTGCGGCTCGGGGTGCGGCTCGGGATGCGGCTCGGGATGCGGCTTGGGGTGCGGCTCGGGATGCGGCTTGGGATACGGCTCGGGGTGCGGCTTGGGATACGGCTTGGGATGCGGCTTGGGATGCGGCTGCTGTTAATACCGGCCTAAAAGACGCCGCCATTATCAAATATGTAGCCATAGAAACACAAACACTAAAAGCTTTAGAGAACGGTCTAGCTTGGTACTTCCCGATGCAGGATAGACTAATTTTAGTTCCACTTCCAAAGTTTTCATTCGACGAAGAACAAAGACTTCATTCAGAAAATAAACCAGCGGTTTATTGGAAAGGCGGAGCAAAGTTCTATTTCTATCACGGCGTAAAAGTAAGTCAAAAAATAATTGAGTCCCCAGAGAAATTGACAAAGAAAGATTGGCTCAATGAGAGTAATCTTGAAACAAGACGTGTCATTCAAGAAAGAATGCCGGACTTTGTTAAGAAAATAGGTGGCAAGAAAATTAACAAATCAGATAAGGGTGAACTTTACGAAATTGATTTAGGAAGTGATCCGGAGAAAATAGCTCACTATGTAAAAGTTAAGGATAGTTCAACTTCAAGAGAATACTTCTTAAGAGTTCCTCCGACAATCAACGAAGTGAATACGGCGTTGGCTTGGACATTCGGATTTGATAAAGCAAGTGATTACGGTCCTACAAAAGAAACATGAGAAAAATAACACGTAAAGGAATTATACGGAAATTAGATAAGTTAGTTAGTCAGGTAGTTATTGCCAGAGACAAAAAATGTGGTATAATATGGAGATGGATAAAGAATGGAATAATCGTCTTAGGTTTTACAAAGGTGGCAAATGTAGAACTTGTGGAATGCCAATCACAAACAAAAACAAGTCTGGATTTTGCAGGAAACATCACGGCCCGAGAACAGAAGAAGTTAAACGAAAAATATCCCTGGCCAATAGCGGAGAAAGTAATGGTTTATGGAAAGGCAACGATGTCAGCCTTAAAGGTCTTCATAAGTGGATTGAGAGACATAAACCTAAACCTGACGTTTGTGAGAGATGTAGAAAGCAAAAACCAATCGACCTCGCAAATATTAGCCAAAATTACAAGAGAGACATTAACGATTTTGAATGGCTTTGTCGGAGTTGTCACATGCGAGGAGATGGTAGGATTAACAACCTGAAACAATATGCCAAGAAAGATTACAAGAAAGGGAGTAGTACGAAAGCTGGACAAACTCGTTTCAGAAATCGTAATAAAGCGTGATGGTCGTTGCATTGTTTGTGGTTCAACTAAGAATTTAACCTGTGGACATTTATTCAGCCGGATAGCTTACTCAACAAGATGGGAACTTGGTAAAAATATAGTGGGGTATCTCTGGCCTTCCAATTGCTATGCACAATGCCTATCTTGCAACTTGAGACACGAATATGACCCATATCCAATGATGAGCAAAGTTATAGGGACTTACGGACAAAAACTTGTTGACGATTTACATAGGGAGTATGTCACTCCTCGAAAATTTAAGACTTATGAGTTAGTAGAACTTTATGAAAAACTATCGAAAAATATCGAGTGAAGTTGAGTTAGTTGCCGGAATTATCCTTTTACTGATAGGAATAGTAATCGGAACTTTATTTATATGAAATTCAAAATTGGTGACAAAGTAAAAATAGTTAAGAATACTTCTTCTCTTGAGGAGGATGATGGATTTATCGATAAAACTGGATATATTAGCGAAATAAATAAAAGTGAATATGTTAATTACCCCTACAAAGTCTATTCTAAGCCCAATGGTAGAGGAAACTTTATAAGTGTTTGGCAAGAAGAAGACCTTGAACTTGTCCCTAATAAAGTTTCCAAAGTGAAGAAAACAACAAAAGATAAATGCCTAAAGACACTATCAGGAAAGCACTTATGGTCGTCAGACGAGTTATTGTTAGTGAACGGTTTTTTTAGTAAATGTCTAGCTTGTGGAATGATTGATGATAGAAAGATATGAAATTTATACATGGTAAAAGGTGCACTTGTAAAATACAGGGCACTTACATAAAAGACGCAAAGACGAGTATTGATAAGGATGGATTTGTCTATATTTGCCAAAATAAGAAAAATGGAGACACTGCGCCTGACAAACTTGGATATAGATATTCTTGGGTTATTGGGGTGCATGGAGAAAAGATGGAAAGAAACTCTGTTACAGATTTTAAGTATACAGGAAAGGGGGTGTCCATGAAAAATTATAAATGGGGAGTTAAATACGAAGAGGATAGCGATCCTATTGAACTATTCAAGACTAAAAAGGAAGCAGAGGAATTTATTTCTGAATTATTAGACAAGCCTAGCGTAGTTAAATCAAAAATTTACCTTTTTGAAATCGGAAAAGTCTTTAAGGTGAATAGACCTGTTAGGTTTGATTTAGTACCGGAGTAAAGAATATGAAATATATACCACAAGAGTTTTGGGTACTTTTAGGAGTAGCGGTAATTGTATTTGCATTTCTATGGGGGTTTAGTTTATTGCATTTAGTTCATTAAAAGTTGAAGATTTTAGGAAGCGGTGTAGTAGTACAGCGACCCATTGGGTAATTAACTGTTTAACATTTCAGATGCCAAAAAAGGAAACGAGCTGGCAGGTGAAAGACCTGCGTAAAAATAGAATCCCCCACCGCTTCACTAAAGTCCTTAACTAGATTAAGTAAAGAAAGAAGGTGAATTATGAAATACCAGATAGATAATACTCCTGTTGCATATTGTAAGGGTTGTTTAACCACATCAGGAAGAATGGGTTGTTATATACACGGTTTGGGAGGGAGATTTGTTACATCAGATACCCAATACAATCGCCTAGATTTAACAGATTTGGGATTTCCAGGCTTTGTTATGACTGATTTTGAGTGGGACTCAGATAATCTTGGAAACTCTATTGTACGTATTAAACTACAAAAATTTGCTTAAATGAAAATTGAAAACCAAATTACCAATTTAGAATTATCCAAGAAGTTAAAAGAATTCGGGGTAAAGCAAGAGAGTGCTTTTTATTGGAGAAAATATAATTTTGCTAAGAAGCCCCATGTGTTTTATTTTGCGGATACGGATAGGAAGAAAATAGATTTGGCAATTCTATCAGGAAAACTGGAGTTTGAGTATTCAGCCTTTAGTGTTGCCGAACTTGGAGAAATGCTACCCGAACCAGCTAAAACGTGGAGGGGTAAATATATAGACGAAGAGGAGTCTACATATTTTTGTGAGTTCCACGATCACGAAGAGGAAGCAGATACAGAAGCAAACGCCCGGGCTAAAATGCTTATTTATTTAATTGAACATAAATTATTAGACCCAAAAAAGATATAACCAGAAATGAAAAGATTAAACAATAAACAGCGACTTGAACTTATAGAATATCTTTCCGCTGAAGCACAATGTGACTTTCCAATCAAAAGCAAGGGAATGAAGCTTGCGGGCGATATTTATAAAATAGCCCATCCCCATAAAAGTTGTCGTCACGAGAACTGGGAGATGGAGAATTGCGAACTTTATACGGCCTTGAAAAAGGAAGGAATTATCTAGCCAACCAAAATAACCAGAAATGAAAAAGAAAGTAGAAGTAACATTACCAACAACGCCTAATTTTATTAAAGTAGGAAACGGGTATATTAGCGTGTTAGATTTTACGGAAAAGGAACTTAAAGAGATTGGTAGAAAATGGACGGAAGAACTTATAGCCAAGAGGAGGAAAAAGAGTTTTTACCCTAGTCAACCGAGGTAATGAATAAAATATGAAAATAATAAAACAGATCAAATTATGGATGGGTAAAGTAATGTGGAGTTTGATTGGAGATTATATATTGAGTGAACTGTCTAAATCCAAAAAATAGAATAAATAAAATGCAAAGAATAATTAAATTACCTAAATTTATTGAGGATATGCACGAGGACCCGATTAAGTTAGACGTGTTTCCAAAGGGTAAGGGTTGGCGTGTTTGTTACTCAAGCCATGAAGCGTTTTTATATGTTGACGGGAAGACAAAAGAGGAGGCTTGTAAAAAGGCGCTCAAAAAAATGGGTAAAGAGTGGTGGCCAATCGGAGAAGAAAAAGTGGAGATTAAAATTTAATTGCTTAAACAATAACTAAAATGTCAAAACCTAAACCAGATATACAAAAATTGAAAGAGCCGGTATTAGCAAACGGATGGGGTTTTGATGTGGAGAGTAAAAAGATGAAATTGTTGGTTGTTCCTAAATCTAAATAACATGAACTTTGAAGATAAATTAAAAGAGAGATTTGAAAAGGAATTTTGGAAAAAGTTACCTAATGGAAAACCGTACTTAAGCGATACTCATTCAAACGCACTTTGGTTTTTCATATCTCAATCCTTTTCCGACTACAAGAAAGAGTTGGTGGAGGAGATAAAGGGAAAAATGTATTTATACGAACACCATTTCAAAGAAAATGAAGCGTTGTGTGGAACCTGTAGGGAAGTTGTTACTAACAACACTCCTTGTAAAGCATCTAGGTATTACGAAAGTTGGTTTGATTTAAACGAAATTTTATCCCTCCTACAAAAAGATAAGGAGAAAGAGAGGGTAGCTCTTTGTGAAGTCTGTGGCGAACCAATGCCTGAAGGAGAAGAGATGTTTAAGTATCATGGTTACTCCGGAGATTGTCCAAAGCCACCAAAGAAAATTTCAGACCCAACAGATAAATTGTTTGTTCATCCAAATATTGCAAGAGACTTGAAAGAACTCAAAGATTTACAAACTAAAGGTTTGCAAAAAACTAGGTTATATTCTTTTGATGAAGTTAAAGGGCTAATTTCGAAAAGCAGGAAAGAGGAAAGAAAAGCGGTAGTGGAGGAGATTAAAAGTTGGGCAACTCAAGAATTAAAAAGCGGAAGCGATTATGATAATTTATACGAACTTTTAGACTCTCTTACCCAAAAGAAAGACAAGATATGAGTATTACACCTAAATTTATTACTAGTAAGGAAGCCAAAGAAAATGGGTGGTTTAGTAGACGACATCCAACAAATAAGGAACATTTGGAGGCTCAAAGAAAACGTTTGGAAAGAACGAAAAAGAAAGATAATATATGAAAAAAATAATAGATATTACAATCAAACACCGGAGATATAGAATTTATTTTAAGCTTTCCTGGGCTAATGGCTGGTCTAAATGGAGAGAAACTAGAACCAAATACAAAAAATGAAGAAAACATTACTAGAAAAGGCATTGGAGTATAAAACACGAAAAGGTAAGAAGAAGGAACTTGGTTTAGAAGGCATAGAGTTGTCCTTGGCTTGGTTAAGAGGAGATATAACTAAATCTCAAGCAATGTGGGCACTAGGAATGAAAAAGGGAGGAAAAGTTTTACGGAAAGGTGCCACCTCTCAAATATATGTATTTTTATGCAGGGGTATCAGAGAAGCCTTTGATATAGGGGAAATTAAAATTATTAACTCTCTATCTAAAGACAAAAAGAAATGAGAATATATTTACCATGGAAGAGGAAGGGATATGACGGATCATATTATCAGGCAGTACTAGAGGTTGTCTATGATCATACACAAAATGAGGAAATGTTCAAAAAAGCACAAGAGTTAGAGTTCGAGCATAGACAAAATGAAATTAGACATTTTGAAATTAAAAAGAAATCTGGATTAAGGAGGTGTCCGGGACATAAACACAGCACACCATTGGCAAGAGGGCAACAATGTGGTGTTTGCGGAGGTTGGGTTTATTAAAACGACGAGTAGGTTTTTGAAGTCTAAACGCAAAAAGAAATGATTGAAATATGAAGGTGTATAATTGAGACATGTCTGATACTACTATTACTCCAAGTCTAAAAGGAATGGACCTAACGCTTAAACAGAGAAAGTGGATTAAGGAATACATCGCAACGGGGAACGCCACAAAAGCAGCTCTGAAAGCTTATGATTGTAAGAATGATGTTGTTGCCGCTTCGATAGGTTCGGAAAACTTGAGAAAACTTCAGATACCGGAATTGATGGAAGAGATGGGCTTAACTGATGTTGCGCTAATAAATGTTGGAACCGAAGGAATGATGAAAGCGAATAAAAGTTTAATGGATGGAAGCGTTGTCCCGGATTACAATACTCGTCATAGATATTGGGAGACCATGCTTAAACTTAAAAGAAAATTAAGTGAAGTTAATATAGCTCAGCAATTCAATACCGGTGGAGATATGACGCTAGAATTTATAGGCGATGAGAAATGAAAGTAGTATTGAGTCCATGGCAACTAGAAGTAGCAAACGATCCACACAGGTTCAAAGTTATATGTGCTGGAAGAAGAAGTGGCAAAAGCGTCTTGGCAAGACTAACTTTGTTAAAGTGGGCTCTAACAAACATTGGCACTTATTATTTAGTCTCTCCAACTTACCGGCAAGCCAAGAGTATTCATTGGGTAGAGTTAAGAAAAGAAGTTCCAAGGGAATGGATAGCAAAAACAAATGAAACAGAATTATCTATCACGCTTAAAAACGGAAGCGTTATCGAACTTAAAGGTGCTGAGAATCCGGATGCCTTACGTGGAGTTAAATTGCGAGGGTTGGTTATCGATGAAATCGCCTCTATTAGGAATTGGGATTGGTTATGGTCAGAAGTATTACGGGCTACACTTACTGATTACACGAGTCCCGCCATTTTTATATCGACGCCTAAAGGCTACAATCATTTCCATGAAATCTTCGAAAGGGGCCAACAATCGGGATCGGGCGATGGTTATAAGTCTTGGCGTTTTACGAGTTACGATAATCCTTACATATCCAGAGAAGAAATAGACAATGCTAAAAAAGAACTTACAGAAGACACATTTGCTCAAGAGTATCTTGCAGACTTTAGAAAATATACGGGATTGGTTTACAAAGAGTTCCAAAGGGAAATACATGTTATTGAACCGTTTGCACTTGAATATGCTTAACCAATTTGGTACAATAAACCCATGGATAAACAATGTGAGATCTGTGGAAAGACGTACTATATTCGTAGAAGTCATGCCTCACTCAGGAGAACTTGTTCAAGAAGTTGTGGGGCCACACTCAAATCTAGAGAAAAGAGTGGGGTTAATTCTCCAACATGGAACGGGGGGGTTGAATACTCCATGGGGTATAGATATGTATATTCACCCAATCACCCATCAGCTTATCGGAACAAAGTGGCAGAACACAGACTTGTCGCCGAGAAGAAGTTGGGTAGGTTTCTAAGTAGTGATGAGGTCGTGCATCATATAAACGGAGACAAACTCGACAATAGACCTGAAAATATTATGGTAGTAAACAGAGCATGGCACTTATTAGAACACGACCCACATAAATGGAAACAAAATGAGAGTACAAATTTACAGAGCAATGGACTTCGGCAGTCAAAATCCTACGGTGTGTCTGTGGATAGCGGTAGACGATGATGATAATTGGTTTATTATAGATGAACATTATGAATCTGGCCAAACGATTGATTACCACGCAGGTGTTATTAACAGTAAATCGAAAAACTATCCGATTGTGGCCACTTACGGCGATCCATCAGGCACCCAATGGATCCAAGAGTTCGCCCAAAGAGGAATCTACATCACACCCGCAACAAAAGAAACAAGTACGGCATTCAATACGTGGGTTAGATACAAAATTGAAAAGGTTGCGGAGAAACTCAAAGCCATCCCAGGCCACATTACATCGGTTCGCAGACAAACTGAACAAACTTTGGCGGGAGAACCCTCCCTATATGTCTTTTCTAGTTGCACAAACACTATCAGAGAATTTGAAACCTACCGTTGGAAAGAAAAGAGTGTCACACAAGCCCAAGACCTGAATGAACCAGATGTACCAGAGAAAGCTAATGATCATGCGATGGATGCTTTAAGTTATTTCGCTTGTAGTTACAAGAAACAAGACGATAGTTACGACGACGTTAATCGAGGCTTAAAGGAGAAATGGAGAATATGAGTTCCCTACCCACCATTCAACAAGATAACTACGAGCTAGAAAAAGATAACAACAATGACAAAATCGGGGAATTGTTTGACCAATTATTTCCCGAGCTTACACTACCTAAAGGCGAGATATATCAAATACTCTCTTACTTACAAGAGACTAAGATTAACGCCCAGCTTTTACCTAGAGTGATTAGGGGCGTTTATAACTTAACTTTAGGTACTGGTAAGGGTCAAGTTATAATCCACGTCCAAGGCGACGTAGTGAACGTACAGACCAGAGAAAGTGATGAGGAAATAAGTACTAAAGTTTGACGCGCTTGTTGTTTGTAGTATAATTAGTTGAACGTACGAGGTTGTACCTTAATGGCGGCAGAAATGCCGCCTTTTTTTATGGCCAAACCATCAGAACCCAAAGCAGTAGGAACTACGCAAGAACAGAAACTCTTCACAGATGTTAATGGTCATTATGTATTGTCTAAACAAGACCTAGAACAAAGAGTTTTCAGAAGGAATGGTTTTGATGATGCCGACAAGATGTTTGCAAGTCATATTGACGAAGCTAATTGGCCTTATAGGTCACTCATGTTTGATCCTATTCCCTACACCACAATCCTTGAAAAGAGTGCAAGACTCATCGGAAGTAAACCCAAAGGTCGTTTAGTTCCGCGTGAGGGTGGAGATGAACTAGGCGCATATATAAATAATCAACTTCTAAGCTATCAATGGGACGACAACGCTAGGCTTGGTGAAAGTATGATCAGTAAGTGGGTAATGATGGACCAGAACGCACGTAAATATGGTTCAGCTTTTGGTATAGTCAAATGGAGAACTGAAAAAAGAGTAATTAGTGACGGAAGTAAAAAGAAAAAAGTTACCTTCTACGATGGCCCGGACTTCCAAGTAATCAACTCAAGAGACGTTTTAGCCAATCCGTCTTACTCGTTTGTTAACAAATGGTTCCAGTATCGTGAGTACACAACTATAGAAGAACTTGAAAGCGTCAATGATAGTGCAATAGGTGGCCCGATATACAAAAACCTAGATTTACTTCGTCAAGCGTTAAGAGACGATCTCAAAGCTAAGGGCGATAACAGGGCTTCAGATTACAACATTAAGAATAAATCTATAAGAGGACTCCAGGATTACCTCGGAAGGGATGAGGTTTTTCCAGTGGTTGAATTAGTTAACGAGTTGAGAGGCGATAGGTGGATTAAGTTCTCTCCTAAACACGGAATAATAGTCCGGGATACACCAAATCCATATCATCATGGCGAAATTCCTATTATTCACCTTAAATACTACCCGCTTCAGGACGATTTATATGGCGTAAGCGAACTAGAACCTGTTAGTAAGGAAATTAGAGCTATAAACGCTCACCTTTCGGCCTATTCCGATACTATTGCGCTTGCTCTAAGGCCTCCGGTGCATGTTAATCCGATAAATGTCCGTATGCATACGATTGAATGGAACCCTGAAGCTAAATGGTTAATGAATATGCCCAATGTGGATGTCCAACAGATGAAAATTAACACCTCAATGACTACAAACTTTACTTCTATCTACTCTGTCCTTAAAGGAAGTTTGATGAACGCTCTTGGTGAATACTCACAAGGTACGAGTAGCGTCAATCCTATTCAAGATCAAGGAAGGGTTACGGCCACTGAGATCAAAGACTCAAGTTATACAAGGAATGTTAGAGATAATATGAACCAAGTCTTCCTCGCAGAAGCTCTTAAAAAACAAATAATGTATTGGCACTCAATGAACCAACAATTTATGTTTAAGGGTTCGGTTGAGAAACAAAGGATAATTAGGATTGTTGGACGTGAAGCCTCAGAATACTTTATGAATAATGGTTTAGCTGACGTACGACCAACTCACCAAGACGCTATGGCAATTGCTCAAGGTCAGCAACCCATGAGTGGAATAATGCCAGGTCCAAGATATGCAGTTGCGGCTGGAACAGATAATGAAGGAAATCCTGTAGAACTACCAAAGTACATGCCTGATGAGAATGGAACTGGTGGAAACTTAATAATCGAAGAGGGAGATTTGATTGGAGATTATGACTATATACCCGATATTGAAAGTATGGGTGCGCCAAGCGACGCTGAAGTCCAAAACAAGTTGGCAGCAATAATTGGTGTCGTGAGTAATCCAGTTATCCAGCAAGAATTACAACTAGAAGGCAAGAAAGCCAAAGTTTCGGAACTCTTAATCAAAATGTTTGAGTCCACAAAGGTCATTAAGGATGCAGAAACTTATTTTGAGGATGTGAATCAAGCAACCCAGCCAGGAATGCCTGGAGGATTGCCACAGGGAGGAGGTGTACAAAATGGCCAAAGTCAAATTATCCAAGGAGGAGGTGCAGGCCCAGCAGGAGGGATACCGCCTCAAGGAGTTATGCCAGCAGGAGGGATGGCGGGAGGTGCTCCTACCATACCTGGACTTACAGGTTAGATCAGCAATAGTTGATCCCCGTAAGTTCAAGAATGATGAAGAGTATGCCTATGCTCAAAAAGTAGCTTGGGCTAAAGGCCAGTTTGTTACCGAGCTTTTAGGATGGATAGATATGAAAGTAGCGGAAGCGGAGATGTTATCCGAGAAAGAACAAGGTAAGACACTTGATAAAGTCAGAGCGTCTTTAAGTTAGGAGGTGAACATTATGAGTACATTAGTAGCAAATCAAGGAAATTTAGAAAGAGACACAAACGGACAAAAGACGACTAACCTTACAAAAACGTTTGGAGATCAGGGTACCGTGCGGGTTTGGTATGAAGGTCAGCAATACGTTTTTGGACCAGGGGAAGTCAAGTCTATAGCAGATGATGGAATTGCAGCGGCTCTAATAGCAGCAGATGCGAGACTTGTTGCGGCAGATAGCCGTCATGGAATGCCAAAAAGTAACGCAAGTTTGTCTAACTATAGGTGGTAATATGCCGTTCAAGTCGAAAGCACAAATGAGGTTTATGTATGCCAAACACCCCACTATTGCGAAGAGGTGGGAGGACTTGTATGGTATTTCAAAAAATTTGCCAATGCATGTAAAGAAGTCAAATGCAAGACCAAAAAGAAAAACTAGACGATTTGCCCGAAAGCACAAATGAGTTTTGGGACGGAGAAATCCATACAGGACTTATTGCTAAGGGAGAAAATGATGAACATTACTTTGTAAGGACGACAGGAAGACAGGCTCAATGCAGAAATTGTAACTGGGGTTTTGAACTTGATCCCGGAGACAAAGTAGAAAACGGACATTTATATGACAAAACAGGAAAACTTGTGATTTGATTGGGGGAGTTTTAACTGGAGACTCTCCCAACCAGGTCGCAAGACTTGTGCGGAGTCGCCAACCGTATAACCAGGCAGCAGAAAGGGGGTGAGTATTATGACAGACCAAAACTCTGTAGTGGCCGCAGAAAAAGTGGTAGAGACAGAAACTACCCAAACCAATTCGCCACAGGTTAAAGAGGAGACTACTACTCCTCAAACGACATCTGAAACGTCCGGTGATCAAGGCGTTGCAGTGGAGAATACTGATGAGTTTCCAACTGATGTTGAGGAACAGCGAAGGGCTTTCCAAGAACAACGACAGGAAATTAAAAGGTTAAAAGAGGAGAAAGAGGCTCGTACAAAAGGTGAGTCGGCGTTTAACGCATTTAGAGCGCAAACACCGCCTGTTAGCCAAATAAGTCCAGTAAATATAGAGGATTATACCGATCCTATTACTGGCCAGGTTAATACAGCGGCTTACAATTTCGCTGTTAACAATGCAATAGCGCAAGGCAACCAAATGGCGAGTTTTCAGGCTAAGCAAACAGCTCAGGAACTTATTGATGAGAATAATGCTCGCAGTAAGTACCCAGAAGTTATGAACAATGCCGAGAGCGAGCGAGAAGTCGCCGATCTCTGGCTTGCAGCCAAATTGAGGGGTGAAAACCCTTCCGTCTCTGACATTGCCGCCCGTATTGCTAAACGGGATGGTAAGACCATTTCCAAAGCCGAAAAAATAGGCGCGGAGAAGATTCTTAACGAGGTTTCTGAAAAAGAGCAGGCTGGATTAAATGCCGAAGGGCAAACATCGGCACTAGGGAGACAAGCCACTTCGCAAGAAGAGCTTAACAACCTGAGAGTCCAAACTAGATTTGGAAAAGCTGATGCCATCGCCGCTCGAGTATCAAAGATTCCTTGGGCCAATAAGTAGCCTTACTTGTCTTGGGCGGACGAGAAGGTGAAAAGAGTCCGCCCGGAAAGAAGGTGAATTATTGAATCATGTTAACTAGTTTTTATGATACGTCGAGGCGTGAAGACCTCTTGGACGTTATTGGAGACGTAACTCCGGATGATACACCTTTAGCAACTATGCTAGGGGTAAGTACAGCCAAAGATACGGTCCATCAGTGGTTAGAGGATTATATAACTCCTCCGACTTCTGTCTCCTTTGCGGCTGAGGGTGCGCAGACAACGTACTCTGCTCTTACTCAACCGAGTAGGATTACCAACTTAACAGCTATTCTTATCCAAAGCTTTAGGGTTTCAGGTACAGAAAGAGCAACCAATCCTGGAGGTGGTCAGGACCCTCTTGATTACCAAGCAGGAAAGGCGTTGAAGACCTGGAAGATGAAAGAGGAGTACGCTATCGTCAACGGAGCTTTGTCATCTGGTGTTTCAGGAACAGCTGCAAGCATGGCTGGTTTGATTAACGTCATTACCACTCTTGCCACAAGCAGAAACTCCGGCACATCACTCTCCGAAACTGAATTCCAAGACATGCATCAAGCATCTTGGGATAAAGGTGGAACCGACAATGCTTTCGATTTGGTCCTAGTTCCTTTTGGACTTAAAAGAAAGATAGACGGATTTACCGCGGGAGCGACAAAGTATGTTGACCAATCCGACAAGAGATTAACTCAGCCTGTTGCCATCTACGAGACAAGCGCTGGCGTTGCAAGAATTATGCAACACAGATATGTTCCACAATCTGGAGCATCAGTCGCAGTAGCGGCTTCAAGCGATGTTACATTCTTGGGTATCAAAGAGGACCTCTACAAAGTAGCTTTCCTGAGAAAGCCCTTTAAGGAGATGCTTGCCAAAGATGGTGATCGTGAGAATGGTCAGATCGTTGGTGAGTTCACTCTTGAGTACCGAGGTGAACGTACGTCTGTTAATCGCAGAGGTTACGCAACGAACGGGTAACCGTTTTATAGTGCTCGTCCCTTACGGGCACTAGTAAGATGGATACATTTGAAGTACCAGACCCACACTTGGCTACCTATATTTATGAGAAAGTTACTCATCCGGAGCATAAATTGTATTGGAAAGCATATAAAAAGCGGCAGGTGGATATGGCGAATAGGATAGTTGAGTTGGCACATGGTGAAAGGGATGTTGTAAAGAGCCAAGGTGATTGGGAAATAGTTGGTGAACTTTTGAAATTTTTTATTCAGGAGTGGCCAAAAGAATTTGAGGAGTTTAGGAGGATAATTCCCGACATAAGAGGCTCGAGAAGAGAGGGAGGTTATTCCGACTCAAGGGAAATTAAATATGTTGGAGCGCTACCTGTGAGATTTATGAAGATGATTAAAGTTATTTTTCCTTTTCAACAATTCGATAAACAATTTGTGAACAGACTTGTTAAAAGAATTCCCTTACTTAAAGTTGGAGGAGAAGGCAATATGTCCAAAGGTGGTATAATTATTTAACATGGCAATACAAAAAACAACCAGCGCAGCAGAGCATGATTGGTACGCAACGAGAAGTGGATTGGCTACCGACGCGACTCTTAATGCCCACAAAGCTCAGTACTTTATAAGCAAGGGTTTTGGAGGCAATTTATCAATTCACCCTCCGATTAGCCAGATGGAAAGTGATTGGTTGGCTAATGTCGGCTCTTCAACCGCTAATAGTCCCTATGAGTTATGGGTAAATGCTTGTCAAGCTCAGTCTGTACCTGTGGGAAGTACTATTGATGAGTGTAAAAGAAATTTCTTTCTGGGAGTGGCTCCGGGAACCAATCCTTGACGGATTTTTTGAAAGTTATATAATTAACTAGTTCTGTACGAGATTGTATCTTTATGGCGGGGCGAATAATATCGTCCCTTTTTTTATGGAAAAATCTAAGTTAGCGTTAGGGATGATTGTTAAGGATGATGATGAGGTTGAAATACTTCGCCGTGCTCTTAACTCCGTAGCCAAGTATGTGGATGGTATCTTCATAACCGGAACCCACGAACCCCAAAAGAAAATTAAAAAATTGTGTGAGGAATTTGGCGCTAACTTCAGTTATTTTGAGTGGGTAAAAGATTTCTCAGCAGCAAGGAATTTTAATCTTTCACGAATACCAAAAGAGTATAAATACATGATTTGGCTAGACGCTGACGATGTGGTAGCGGGAGCTGAGAAACTACCTGAAATGGTTGAAATGATGGAGGCAAGCGGTGTGACAGCTCTTTTTTGTAGATACCTCTATCAGGTCGAGTTGGACGAGAAAGGCAACATTAAAAACATTCTCATTGAGCACCTGCGAGAGAGAATTATCAAGAATGATGGCATGTACAAATGGATTGCCCCTATTCACGAAACACTAATCGAACAGCGACCCGGTAAAAATAGTGACACACAAGCCTTCATGGTGGTTCATTTAATTAAACCAGAGGAGATGATACCCTCCATGTACAGGAACATTGAGATTCTTGAGCAGAACGTCTTAGATAACCCTCAAGACCCTCGTCCTATCTACTATCTTGCTAAAGCATATTTTGACGTAGGAGATAAGGAGTTACTGCTTGATTCAGTCGGACCAGGACTCAATTCCTACACCGCAGAGTTGCTCAAGAATTATATTAGAATGTCGGGATGGAGCGAAGAAAGAGCTCAAGCATGGGAATATCTTGCCATGATCCATAGGGAGCAACAAGATTACAAAAATGCCATTGCCGCCTTCCTTGAATCTCTATCAGAAGACCCCAAATTTGTTTCTTGTTACATTCAACTCGCCTTGACTTATGTAATGATGAAAGATTGGAAAAAAGCCCTTCAGTGGGTGAAACTTGCGGGTAATGTAGAAATTCCCAAGACAACACTTGTGATTAACCCGAAAGATTATAAGACCATGATCCTTGAAGCACTCTTCCATATTTACTTAAATACAGGCCAACTTGAACTTTGTTACAAAGTTGCGAGTGAAATGGTTAATCTAGCTCCTAACGATTTAAGCAAACAAAGATTACAAGGCATTACAGACCTTCAACACTTAAACGACATGGCCCATTGGGTAATTAAACTTGCCTATCACTTAAAGGAAACTAAACAATTTGAGCAACTTGAGTCTTTGATTAAAGGTATTCCCACCGAAATTGCTGGCGAACCTACCCTCGTGAATTTAAGAAATGAGTTTTTGCCTCCTAGGAAATGGGGAAATAATGAAGTGGTAATCTATTGTGGCCCTCATTTTGAAAGGTGGAGTCCCAAAAATATATCCACAGGAATAGGTGGAAGTGAGGAGGCTGTTATCTATCTTTCAAAAGAGTTAGTTAAGTTGGGTTGGAAGGTGACGATATTCGGAGACCCAAGAGAAGATGCCGGGATTTACGATGGAGTCAATTATCTTCCCTACTTCCACATTAACTGGAAGGACGAGTTTAATATCTTTGTTGGTTGGCGACAAATTCAATTGCTAGACATCCCCGAACTTAAATTTAAGAAGTTTTACCTTTGGAACCATGATTTACAGAACCCATTAACTTACACCCCTGAAAGAGTTGCCAGATTAACTAAAGCTATGTTTCTTTCAAAGTATCACCGAACTAATGTACCAGATTTACCGGAAAATAAAGTAATGTACACAGCAAACGGAAT
>JAEHJW020000214.1_pt1 | contig 20517 bp, 27 predicted proteins | sample 9271431 | NCBI WGS metagenome assembly JAEHJW02 | reverse complement strand
ATGAATGACATCGCGTCACTAGAAGTTGATCTGACCGTGACGATGGACAGTCGGGAAATCGCAGAGCTGACGGGAAAGGAACACCGTAAAGTTTGCCGCGATATTAACGAGCAATTAGGCCAGCTTGAAGGGGGTGTGGCCAGATTTGAGCACACCTACCGGAACGATCAAAACGGCCAGGAATACCGATGCTACCAACTCCCCGCTCGCGAGGTGCTAATCCTGGTAAGCGGGTACAATATCCAGCTCCGCGCCAAGATCATCGACCGGCTGAACGAGCTCGAGAAAGCGAAAGCCCTGGGAGCGTTCGACATCCCCAAGGACTATGCCTCGGCTCTTCGGCTAGCCGCCGACCAGATGGAAAAGCTTGAGGTCGCTCAAAGGCAGATCGAGGCCGACAAGCCAAAGGTCGCGTTTTACAAGGCTGTTGTTAGCTCGGCCGACACCATCGACATCGGGGAAGTCGCGAAGGTTTTGGCGATACCCGGTTACGGTCGAAACAATCTCTTCGAGACACTCCGCCGCCACGGAGTCTTGATGGATAATAACCAACCCTACCAGCGTTACATAGACTCGGGATGCTTTCGGGTCGTTGAAGTCTCGTATTTAACGTCGGATGGGTCGACCAAGATTTCCTTAAAAACCGTCGTCTTTCAGAAAGGGGTGGAATTGTGCAGACGAGTCGTCGAGAAGGATAGACTCGGAGGAGGTGCGGCGTGAGTGATTATCCGTTTAAGCTTCCTTTTGATCGCGAAAAGGTCTCTAAGGGATTAGCTGAGTGCGGACTTATTCTCCAAGATAACATCCGAATTTCATTCGGTGACGACGTTAAAGAGTTTTCAGTCAGTTTGGAATGTTTGTCGCCTGAGCTTGCAAAAAAAGGACCTCCAGAATGATCGATGAAAATGTCCAGTTAGTCATCGCGGCCGTCGCTATCGTGGCATCAACTATCGGGTTAATCATAAGCATCATCCTGACATCAAAGATCGACCATGACAAAAAGATGCGTGAATTGGCCAGAAAAAATGACCCGAGGTACCGGGAATGAAACTCGATGACGTCTTTACTGCGGAAATCCTAACTGCGCTTGAAAGTAGAATTGTCGCCAAAACCATCAAGACTATCCGCGATGATCCAACGCTACTTGGGGACCCTGTCTCAGACCTGGTCCCGCTCAAGGGTAGTTTCTTACTCAAAGAGGTCTACGATCTCCGCGGTATCTCAGCGTCCACGGTCGGCATTAAGCCATGGCTACGAATCAACGTTCGTGAGGGCGATAGGCCTACGCGGCTTGAGGTAATCGAGTACCTCAGAAAATCAGATGCCGAGCTGAGAGCTGAATACGAGCTCCGAATTCAGGCCCTTGGGGGCGCATCATGATAACTGCCGATTCGGCCAAAGACATCCCTCTCTCACTCGTCATCGATCGGACCAATGTGCACTTCCGGGCTCAGAGGGGCTGTTGGGGTGACAAGGTTAAGGCTAAGGCTCCAAAGCCTGAGTCATTGGATGATCTGTCGGGGCTGATCACTGTCAATGAGGCCGCAAAAATCCTGAGAGTCAAAGAAGTCACTGTCCGTAGCTACGTCAATAAATACGGATTGACCAGAATATACAGGCGTGTTGGAGGCGGTCGGTCACGATTAGTCCTCAGTGCCAAAGAAGTCAAGAAATTGGTCAAAAACCTAAATAAAAAACACCCAGGGGGAAAATCATGCAAGCGGCCGCCACGCTCAACGAACTAATTGTCAGGAATCTTAAGCTTTCACGCGAAGCCAAGGCACTTCTAGAAACCGAGGAATCAGGGCGAAAACTCGCTGAACTTCAAGGTAATGTTGCTGGATACCGAAAATTCATGGACTTTCTGGCTGCCGAGTTTCACCTGACACAAACCTTCATCGAGGATACCGGCGATGAGGAAATGAACCTCGCCGACCTTTCGGATGCTACGCTTGATGTCTTATCGCATGAGATCCATATGCTCCAAAACGAATCCGAAGCTTGGAAAAACGTTTTAGAGCGGATCACAGAAGAGGACGAAAAACTAAAGGGCTGGCTCCTTTATGAAGCCACAAAAAGCCGCGAGCTCGACGTTGCTCAGGGTATCCACCAAGCCATGGTCATGTACGACCAGTTCTTCGAATCGGTTTTTTCTGAGGTCAATAGACGCAACAAAAAGAAAGAAGACGAGTCAAACAAGGCTCGTGACGAAGGGCTAAGCCTGCCGTTTTCGGAGGCCTCCTGATGATGCGGATTTATATCAGCGGACCTATGACCGGGACTCAGGATCTGAATCGTCCACTCTTTCAAAGAATCGAGGATTTGTTGCGAGCTATCGGGCATGACCCAGTTAATCCGCACAAGCTCGAACACCCAGACCAAGAATACACGAAGTGCCTACGCCGGGACATTAAAGCCCTCATGGACTGCGACACATTGGTATTTCTTCCCGGGAGCCATAACAGCCGTGGTGCCAATCTGGAGATGAGGATTGCAGGTTCTGTAGGCATCCCGATTCACGACGTAGAGGTGTTTCTCGGTGAGGTACTCAATGACTAGGAAACCGCTCGACCCCGAGAATGACGTTAAAAAAGCGTGCCTGGAGTTTCTCTTAGCCTTTGGATTTTTGGCCTGGAGACAGAACACCGGTGCTATGAAATTCAAAGCTCAAGACGGACACGACAGATTTGTTCGCTTTGGGTTCAAAGGCCTTTCGGATATCTGTTGCATACTCCCAGGGGGAAGGTTTTTAGCAGTCGAGACGAAACGCCAAGATAACCGCGCCAGTGAAGCTCAGAAGGCGTTCCTGCAAGACGTTGAGCGGATGGGTGGAATATCGGTACTCGCTTACAGCGTCGACGATCTACACGACCGGCTCAAAGCAGAGGGATACCTAAAGTGAGCGGTAAACAGTGGAAAGCCGCACGCCGTGCAGTTAACCTCCAAGCGACAGACCTTGAGGACAGAATCCGCCAGGATGTCAAAGGCGATGAGCCTCCGTTCAAATGGTATTTTAAAAACCTCTGGCGATTCTGGCGATTGCCAACGATGCGCAAGATTTATCTCGACAACACGAAGCGCCTTAAGCTTGCGATGCTCGAACTCAGGTTTAAGCACGTTCGGTCAAAAGCCGCCTCGATTGCTCAAGAGGTAAGGCGTGAAACTGGGGAGCGATTCAAGTGAATCTTCGACCCCATCAAGCCCAAATGCAACGGCTCTGCCAAGAAATTCTTGCGGGAGCGAAGATCAAAAAGATCATCGCGGCCGTTACACCTGGCGGCGGCAAATCTGCGCTTCCGGTAATCGCGGCTTCGATCTTGATTCCCGGCGTTGCGGATCGGCTAGTCTGGGTAGTCCCTCGGAACTCGCTTAAGTGGCAAGGAGAAGCTGAATTCGTTGACCCAAGATGGGATACAAGTATCAGGCTCCGCGCATGTCATGGCAACGACGCCGATCCGGACCGAGGGCACCAAGGGTATCTGACGACCTATCAGGCCATTGGTACAAGCGCGGTATCACACCAAGGTTATGTTGCGAAGCATCGCACGATTTTGTTTCTGGATGAGCCTCACCACGTTGCTGATGATGCCGCATGGTCCGAGGCTCTAGCCCCAATGATCGACGCCGCTGTTTTGGTTGTGTTTGCCTCTGGTACGTTCAGCCGTGCCGATGGACACCCGATCCACGGACTCGAGTACATTGATGGATTCGTAAATCTCCACAACACTCCGGATACAAGGGTGATCAGATACGGCAGAGCCAAAGCCATTGCAGATGGCGCAACGCTTCCGGTAGAGCTTAAGACCTTCGACGGCGAAGCTAGTTGGATCTCTAGAGAGGGCATAAAGCGCGAAGTTTCGAGTCTCCACCATGCAGGCGATGACCGCGCAGATGCAGTGTTTACGGCGCTCAGAACTGACTTTGCCTTCGGGCTCCTTGCGATGGCTCTGTCTCACTGGGATCTGGTCACGGAGGAATATCCGGCAGCCAAACTGCTCGTGGTGGCGCCTGATATCGAAACGGCGAAGCTCTACCACTCACGCCTTGCTCCTATCTGCCTCACTGAGATTGCAACCTCCGAAGACTCCACACGGGCCCACAAGATCATCGATGCCTACAGGGCTGGATCGATACCGGCCCTCGTTACGGTGGGGATGGCCTACGAAGGCCTGTCAGTACCCGAGATAACTCACATCGCATGCCTGACACAAATACGCTCGGTACCATGGCTGGAGCAAATGCAAGCCCGCGGGAATAGACGAGCTCCAGGTAAATCAGGTGCGTGGGTGTTTGCGCCTGCCGACAGAATGATCCTCAAGGCATGGCGGATGATTGAGGAGGAGTCACTAATCCCCCTGGACCAAGGGGCGGAATCTGAACCACAGGAGGAAAAACGAGCTACGGGCTCAGCAGAAGAAAGTGGCTGGCAAGCCCCTCAGATCAAGCCGTTGTGGAGCTCTGCACATGGCGTTAATTCGGAATTGCCTCAAGCACCAGTTGTAGCCCCAAGCGTAGCCGAGGGAGTTCTGCGCGACAATATTCGAGCGATCCGAAGACGAGTCGTCGATGAAGCCCGTCCAGGTTCGCAGAAGGCCCTAGCGTCGATGTTTAACCACTACGTTCGAGAAGTTGCTGACAAGAGTCTCGACGACATGACGGCAGTAGAACTTGAATCTGTCTGGATGATGCTTCGAGACAAATTCAAGGGGCGTCTGTGATGGGCGGTAATAATTCCGGGCGATGGTCCCGCACGTATGTCGTCAGGATGAATTCGATCATCGACGTTCTGTCCCTGACCTGTTCCGTCGCTAAACGGTCAATCGCGGTTAGCAACTGGTCATTGATTCGAATGGCAATTTGTTTTTTTGGTGGCATGTTTCTTTATCGGTATACAACGTCAGAGAATTCAGTTTTTTCTTGTTTAGGTGTTGACAATGGTATACGATAGTATATATTGGTATACGGAGGCGCTGAGATGATTACTCTTGAGCGAAAAGATGTTCAGACGGCCTTCAGGTCGCCGCGTTGGGTAATAGAGGAGATAGATCGTCAAGCTCAAAGTTTTGGGCGAAGGCGAAGCGAAATGATTCTGATTTTACTCGAGGAGGCTATCGAAGCCCGAAAGACGCTATCAAAAAAGGAGGTAGTGCTTTGACGTGGTCAATACCCAGCGTTGCTGGGCAAAAAAAAGAGCCGCCCGCCAGCGACTCTCAAATAAGGGGGGTAATGTGATAACCCACATCCAAGATAAGGCCATACCAGACGGATGGTCAAGAGGCATCGACGGAACTTTAACGATGCCAGGCCTCACAGCGTTCCAGCTTTTCGGGGCTCTAATCCGGGGTGACGTCCCAGGTTACGCCGCCAATCTAAATATAAAACCAGCCATGTCGTTCCCAGAATTCCTGGAAGTTAATGGCATCCAAATCCAAGGAGACGCATCATGACGCGCGAAGCCGCACTTAAGTTCATCGATCAATACAAATCCAAGAACCCTTTGTCGTTCATCAAACCAAGTCACCTGGACGAGTTATCACCACTGCTCGAAGTTCAGATTGAGGCTGTTGAGGTTCGTAAGGACGAGTTCCACAATTTAGCTGGTAGCTACAGTCCAAAGAAAGAAACTCTCGATAAGTTCGCATCGGCCGCCGGTATCAGTTTCAACACCCTCGGCGAAACGACTCGCAAGGAAGGATCTGCGTACATTGGAACAACGCAAGCTATGGTCATGGGCCCCGATGGCAAGATGCAACTTGGTGCCCCCTGTGAGTATGAATTTGACCCTGACGTACGGCTTGAGGAACTGCGACTTGCTGGTAAAACAGAATGGGTAAACCGGGAGAAAACCAGTCGCGAATATACCGAACGCGAGCTGGCTCAAGAAAAGGTCCAGCTGATGAAGGTAGGCCGGCAACGGGCTAACACAGGCGCTCGAAACCGCGCAACGTTAATGATGCTCGGCATGCAGACCGGCTTCAAAGGACTGTTTGACAAGAACGATCCAGACTCATCAAGCAAGGTTTTTTTGTTCTCTCGCATCATCGTGAACGCGAAGAATGAAATGGTCGCCAAGGCCATGCTGGCAAATATCTCCGGTAACACGATGGCACTCTACGGTGGGAATATGGGACAACCGCAACTCGCGTCGCCTGATGATCATCGGGAACCGATCAACGTTACACCAGCAGTTGGGGTGAGCGTACCTCCCAAATATGAAGACGATGACGACGTCCTTCCGCCCGATCCAAAGACACTCAAGAAAGCTGCACTCCAAGATTTGATCATGAAATACAGTGATAAGATCCATCCCGAGGGACTGAACTATGCGAAAACGCTGGTCGAGCAGAAAGACTGCCAGGAAGTCGATCTTGATGCATGCCTGAATGGCATTAAAAACGTCCTTGTTAAACGCGGCGTCCGCTTCGGAGATCAATCATGAAATTACTCCATCTAGCTGACCTACACGCCCGGGGCGAACGGGCGAAAGAAGTTCTCCAAAGTCTTCGCATTGCCAAAAAAACCGCGCTACGCGAAACGGTATCCCTGATTGTTCTTGCTGGCGACACCTGGGACCGTGCGGTTCTCAATGTCGCAGGAGCGCACTTTATCGAGTTCGTCACGGCTATCGGTGAGCTCGCAGATGTCGCCCCTGTTGCCATGATTTACGGTACTCCCACGCACGATGTCGAGGGATCGCTTGAGGTTTTCGAAACCTTGGATACACGCCATCCCATAACCTTGCTACAACCGGGAATTGCATATCAGGTCTTCAACACTCCGAACGGAAGCGAGATTATACAGATGCCAGAAGGAGCGGCTAAACTCCATCCTCTGGCCACCGCATTACTTTTTGGTGTACCTGAGCCCAATAAGAAGTGGCTGACATCGATGGTTGATAATCGAGACGATGCCGAGGCCGCTATCCGCAATGCCCTCCGTGGGTTGTTTGCTGGACTTGGTGCAATGCGTCGGGGACTCACCAGCCACGTCAGTGTCCCTACCGTGCTGGTTTACCACGGTCAGGTGGCAGGGGCTCGGCTCCAGACTGGAGACATCCTTGACGCTGGCGCTGGACTTAGGCCGTCTGTTGATGATCTTGCACTTGTCGGAGCCGACTATATCGCAATGGGTGACATTCACGAACCTCAAAGGGTCGGCGAATCAATCGGCCTTCCTGCCTACTATTGTGGGAGCGCATACCCGGTTGATTTCGGCGAAACTCACGAGGCTGGATGTAACCTCGTTAATGTCCTGCCTGGATCGCACACTGTCGCCCGAATATCCTTCGAGCATCCCCGCAATCAAACGATTCGCACAACCGCCGAGCGAGATATGTTTTCACTTGACGTCGCGAAACACGAACCCGTGATCCAGGGCGCACGAGTTAAACTTGAGGTGACGTGTGACAAGGATCAGGCTTCGCAGATCGATATGGCGCACCTGATGAGTCGTCTTAAACTACAGGGCGCGATTGACGGATCGATTGTCGTCCTCAATGTAAGGCCGACAGAAACCGTCCGAGTGGGCGACATTGCACAGCAGAAACGACCGCGTGACAAAGTATCGCTCTGGGCGGAGAATTCAAAGAGAGAAATCACCGAGACAGTCCTTCTCAAGGCTGATGAGCTGGAGAAAGAGGCCGAAACATCCGGCGTTGTCGGACACGGGAGCCGAATCCGGATTGACCGAATAATTCTGCGAGGTGCCATTGGACTCTGGAAAAAATCGGGTCTGGATGAAATTGATCTTGACTTTGAGAAAATCGCCCCAGGGTTAGTTAGCCTCATCGGACAGAACGGCGCTGGTAAGACCACGCTCATCGAGAACATGCACCCGTGGCCGCAGTTGCATACCCGTGACGGAACATTGAAAGAGCACTTTCGACTGCGCGACAGCTTCCGTGATCTGTACTGGACGGATGAGCTAACGGGGGCCCAATATCGCGCACAAATCTTGATCAATGCCGCAACAGCATCGGGATCCACAGAATACTTCCTTTACCAGAAAGACTCCTCGGGTGCGTGGCAACCACTCCCTGGGATAACCGGACGCAAGGATGATTATGTCTCCGCTGTTAACAAGCTTTTCGGGAGCATGGAGCTATTTCTTCGAAGCGCGTTCGTTACACAACGGCAACCTAAAAATCTGCCGGATCTTGCCGAATCGACAGCTGGTGAACGCAAGGCCTTGTTCTCGTCACTTTGCGGGCTCGAATATCTTGAGGCATACAAGGACCTAGCCAAGGCCAAGGCGGCCACGATCGAGAGTACAGTGGCAACCAAAACCGCTGAGGCGAACGTCTTGACCGCCCGTCTCCCTGACCGGACGATACTCATAGAAACGATAGCCCACGCCCTAAGCCAGATCGAAGAGATCAAAGGGGATCTGAATGTCTTGACGGTACTCCAAGAAAAGAAAGCCTCGGTGGTCAGCGAGTTAACCAAACAGCAAGATGAGCAAATCCGAATCATATCCGAGGGCCAAAAGACTCGAGTCGATGCCGATCAACTAAGGAACATTATCGCTGGGTTTGAATCGCAGATTCTGGGACTCGAAGAAAAACTTGCTCAGAAGTCGGATGCCGAGAGAGAGGTTAAGGACTACGCGGCCTTGAGTGCCGCGCTTGAAGTCGAGACTAAAAAATATCAGACATACCTCGAGGCAGTGAAAGCGGAGCAAGATCGCGTCAATCAATTTCGTGTAGAGCATGATAAGAAGGTGGCCGCAGACCGCTCGGTATACCAAGCTCGTTTAGCTGAGTTTGAAAAAACCGTTAAAGCCGCAGAGGTTGTTGAGCGTGTCGCCGAAAAAGAATTAGATGGCGCACGTCATGTCATCATGATCCTTGAAGAGGGGATCAAACGTGATGAGGCTGAGGCATCGAAGCCGATCAAAGAAAACTGCGATACCTGCGGACAGTTATTGCCGGAGGACTCTCGGGTCAAGATCCGTGCGGACCTTGATGCTAAGAAAGCTAAAGTTGAGGCAAAAAAGGTCGAATTGCACGGCCTCAAAGAGACACTATCAGAGCTGGTATCTCGCCACGAACAAGCCGTCAAAGCGTTAATCGACATCGAGGAAACCAAGCCTATTTTAGAAGAGTCTTTGTTCATCCCGCCACCATCTTTGATCGGTCCATTTGATGGATCAGAGACATCAAGGATCAAGGGGTTGATGGCGTTCACGGATCCGGAGGGCGCACGAATTGTTATCGAGGAAGCGTCTAGGGCTTCGGGGATGATCGAAGGACTTAAGATCAATATCGCGAGTTCGAAGGCTAAGTTGTCGGCACTTGAGGCGCAACTAAACGAACTGAGATCAAAGCTAAATCCACAAGTAGCTATTGATCTAGAGGCGGCTAAAGTTGAACACATTACCGTTCAAAAACGTCTGCACGATTCTGGTCTTGAACTCGTGCGTTTCGAAACCGAACACGCCTCATTGACTCGTGAGCTCTATAAACTCGATGAGGACACCGCGCAGATCAAAGCCATTGAGACCGACATCAAGACGCTACAAACCGAGGCGGCGGAATGGCGATTACTTGAGATAGCGTTCGGCGATAAAGGTATCCAAGCCCTCGAGCTTGATGCTATCGCACCGAGTATTTCCGCTATCGCGAACGGGCTCCTAAGGGACGCCTTTGGCAGTCGGTACCAGATCAACTTCCAGACTACACGGCTTAGCGGTTCCGGTAAGGCGCAGAAGCAAATCGAGGATTTTCTCATCGAGGTTCTCGATAGTGAGACCGGCGATACTCAGGAAATACGGACGCTTTCCGGCGGTGAGTCTGTTTGGATTAAGCGGGCTTTGTATGATGCGTTCGGGATTGTCCGGGCCAGAAATACAAACCTTGTTTTCCTAACAGCGTTCCAAGATGAAGCAGACGGCGCGCTTGACCCAGAGTCAAAGGTAACGTACTTAAGGATGCTCGAGGCGGCTCATAAACAAAGCGGCAGACGGCACACTATCTTGATATCTCACAGCCCAGAAATACAAGAAATGATTCAGACAAAGATCGAGATAGCGAAACTTACCGGTCGAAAAGAAAGCGGCGTTGCCGCGTAAATATACGATGAAGGGGGAATATATGCACCACTATATCAATATCAAGGAGGTCGCCTATAGGCTTAATACTAAGCCTGAGATCGCTCGGAACATCATGAATTACTTCGGCGTCAAGAGTCACGAGAAACCTGTTGAAGAGGGCAAGTTTGGAAAACCAGCGAAGCTCTATAACCCTGACCAGGTTGATAAAATCATAGGATTTAAAGTCGCAGAATTTACGGCTTAATAATAATGCTCTGCAAAGAGCTTTGGTACCAATCCGAGAAATTGGAGCTGTTCCCCGCGTAAGGGAAGCTGGCCCGGCGTCACGTTGTTTCGGCGCGGACATGGGTATCCTGAAACTGATGATATTTCTTGGTTGAAAGGTGAATTATCCGGGATGGATTTTTACCGTGGAGCGAGAGCCATTAAATCGCTTATCGATGCAACGGGCTATGGTCGTGCGACGATTAGCATAAACCCCGGCAGGCTTGAGGTTGCAACTGGCGGCTGGTCTGGCTGTGAAGAGATTCTATCAGAAACGCACGACACGTTGTGGCGCATGGCGTTCTGGGAGTCTACGCACAGGGGCGGACTTGAGGTATTTCTTAACACCCGCAACGCCGGGGCGTAGTAGAACAACTGCTTCGACATGACAGCGTGGCCCCGGCGATACGGGGCAAACAGGAGGAGTTATGGCGACACAGCGGTACATATCAACAAGTTTTTGGACAGACGCTTGGATAAGAAAACTCGATCCTGCCGAGCGTTATTTGTATATCTACTTGCTCACGAACCCGCAAACTAATGTCGCAGGAATATATCAAATCACGCTTGACAGGATTGCTTTTGATACCGGGTACGACGAGCGAGTCTTGATTGTAATGATGGGCAAATTCGCCAAATCTGGAAAGGCATACTACCACGGCGGCGAATGGGTAATCATACCAAGCTGGCCAAAACATCAAAAAGCAGACACCAAGTCTAAAATCAGAGCGGGTATCGAAGCCATCCTAAAAGAGCTGCCACAATCTGTCAAGATTTTTGCGGCACAGCATGGGTACCAATACAGTATAGATACGGTATCGATACCATATACATACCAACCGAACTATTCTGATTCTGATTCTGATTCTGATTCTGATTCTGATTCTGATTCTGATTCTGATTCTGATTCTGATTTAGCATATATACCGCCATCGTCTTTCGACGCTGGCTCTTGCGCGTCACCTGTTGATCAAAAAAAACCAAGCAAAGAACCTAAACACCGCAACGGCCAACACCAAAACGTCCTTCTCACCGACGCCGAACGAGAAAAGCTCTTAGCAATGCCGGACGGTAACGAGGCAATCGAGTTTTTGAGCGAGTATCGCGCTTACAAGGGCTATTCGGCGAAGAGTGATTACCTAGCAATCCGAAAATGGGTTTTTACCGCCGTTGCAGAGGAACGTAGACGACAACGAGATTCGCCAAACGCCACCGAGACCGAGGAAGAGCGACGAAAGCGAATTGTTGCGCAGATTATGGGGGCCCAGGCATGAATACCCCAGATTTCTTAATGCGGTTACTCGAACGCTACCCGAAGTTCGACAGTGGAAGTTTTGCAAAGACACTACAAGATATTCGGGAGTTGATCGAGGAAATTGACGACGCTGGCCGGGTTGCGGTTTTTAGCGAACTCCGAGACACCTACGACCGAACAACGCCGCCGACACGTGCCACCATTTACGCGATTGTGCAAAGGCTTAGCCTTACTCGTCGCCGAAGTGGGGTTGTCACTCGGTACGTCTTGGTTTGCCACCACAAAAACGCAAACGGTCAGGAGTGTCTGAACCGAATGAGCATTGAGGCTCTAGTTTGCATAAAATGCGGCACAAAGACTGGCGCAAGGGAGTGTTCGGCACAACCAGGCAGTCTAACTGCCTAATAATCTTAGCCAAGGCACCAGCCTTGTCGTTATTACTGGCAAAACGTCCACGGATGCCACTAATGGGCAAAGTGGCGTCAAAACGAATCTGTGACGAAATGTGTGGTGACGCGAAAATGACCAATTTGCAGGGAGGAATTAAATGGCTGTCGAAATTATCATAAGAATGGACTTGTGGAATTGCCCAAAATGTGGTGGAAAAACCGCTACCTATCGTCATCCGTATGCACGGGTTTGGTGCACCATTTGCGGACATGTACTGCGAACGGAAGGCGACCACACAATACTTCACGAATCCGCCAAAAGCGACGAACAAGATCAATCTGAGGTGACAAAGGAGACTGAGATGTGGGACTCTATGCGCAAAGAATTGAATGAGCTACATGAGCGGCTTAAAGGAAAACCTGACGGTGAGAAAATGGGGTATGCCGGTTGCCCTGGTGGCGTATTGAACGCTTACCGTGAGGCCGACATTACATTCGAGCAAGCAGTTAAAGCAATTGAGGAGTGGGCGGTATCGCAACCCTCCACCATCTGGCAGACAACGGAGCCACCGAAAGATAGGCCGATTTTACGATGGCACATTAAAGAGAAAAAACCTGTTGTAGTATGGAATAGACGAGAAGAGGTTTGGTGCTTTTATATAACATTCCGTGAGCAGATATACATGACCGAGGATATGTTCGCCCCCGAGTGGGCAGAATTGCCAGGCGCACCACCGAGCATGAAAGGAAATTAATTATAGGATAATTTATGCCGCGTTTTTCACCGAAGCAAAATCTATTTATTGAACATTTACTCGCCAACGGTTTAAACGCGTCAGACGCCGCAAGGAAGGCCGGATACTCGGAAAGAACCGCCGAACACATGGGTTGGGAAAACCTACAAAAACCACAAATAAAAGAAGAGATAGCACGGCGAATAAACGAGCGCCTAAGCAATATCGAGGAGCTCCATTTTCTTTGGCTCCAAGAGTGCCGGACATTGGCTTTCAGCCAGCCTACCGAGGGCAATAACTACGGCGTGGAGATGGCTGCTAAAGTTGGAGCTCTCCAGCTCTTGGGCCGGTATCTACAGTTCGCAAGGGCAAAAGACTCCGGCGGAGATATAGTCCTTGAGATATCCGACGACGACGCGGCGCTCCTATGACTGACTTCCAGTCCTAGGTGCTGGATATCATCGGAACGCCATGATCAACTCAGTCAGAGCTATTGTTCCAAGGACACTGCAGACAAGGCCAGAGAGGCCAGGCTTACGCCGACTCGACAAAACCGAAAAACAAAAAGAAGCCATCAAGCTCGCCCAAAAACACCGGTTCATTCTTCTCGACGGCGGCGGACGTTCGGGCAAGACGTTCATCATCCTGTACATGATCGTCATTCGGGCGCTCATGCAAAAAAGTGATCACCTTATTGTGCGATTCAGATTCGCTCACGCCAAGAAAGCCATCTGTTTCCAAACGATGCCGCGCCTCCTGGAAGCCCTAGGGATTGCCGGTAAGGTTAAGCTCAACAAAACTGACTGGTTCTATGAAGTCCCTAATGGATCGACAATCTGGATTGGCGGACTTGACGAGAAAGAGCGCTCCGAGAAAGTCCTCGGCCAGGACTACGCAACGATTTTCGAGGACGAGGCCAGTTCCGTTTCGTATGACTCCCACGAGATTCTGATCACACGCCTTGTTCCCCCGGAAGGTATGCGGGGGCTTTTCTTCGTCGCTTACAACCCGCCGTCGACGTCGCATTGGGGATATAAGATCTTCTACGAGGGCAAGTTCCCGGATGGGCGACCTGTACCGGCCGAAGATTACTGTAAGCTCAAGATGAATCCGACTGACAATAAGTTCTTGCCGGCCGAGTATCTGAAAACGCTCGAGAGTTTGAGCGCAGATAAGCGGCGGCGGTTCTTGAACGGCGAATACGGCGACGACTCCGGCAGCCTATTTCAGCGAAAGTTCTTTAAGTACCTCGGCAACGATCCTCTTCCCGATCTGTTGCGTGTTGTTGTGGCTGTTGATCCGGCTGGATCTGTTGACGGTGACGAGATCGGAATCTTGGTGACGGCATCGTATGCTGGTCCGAGCGAAGAGGCGTTTATCATCCTCGATGACTACTCGTGTCACGGCACACCGTCGGAGTGGGCGGCCGAAGTTGCGGCGGCATACGACAAGTGGCGAGCTGATATCGTAGTCGCCGAGAAAAACTTCGGCGGCGACATGGTTGAGGCGACGATCCGAAACGCTCACCCAAACATCAACGTTAAGCTCATAACCTCGAGTCGCGGCAAGGTTGTTCGCGCTGAGCCGATCTCGGCGCTCTACGAACACAGCAGAGTTAAGCACCGCATACCATTCTTGGAACTCGAGGATGAGTGTTGCTCTTACAAGCCCGGTATCTCCGAATCACCTAACAGGATGGATGCTCTGGTCTTTGGATTAGCGGAACTGACAGAGGGCGGCCTGTCTATGCTAGACGTATTGTGAGGTGACGAATGTCTAGAAATCGATCCGTCAATCGCGCCAAGTTACGAACCAACAAATCAGAGCTAGTCAACGGACTGAGTGACCTAGTGTCTGCCGTCCGGGTGTCAAACCTTGTGACCGGTGGAAGTCAACTCAGCGGGTACAATACACTCGCGTATGGCAACAACTATTCCCTACTGACTGTCAACCGCATCATTCTCACGTATCTATTCACCGGCAATGGTCTCTTTCAGACCGCGATCCAGTTGCCGATCCAAGATGCCATCGGGAAAGGGATCGAGATCGAATCCACCGAGATGGAGAACGATGACATAGAGGCAGTGTTCGATTTTTGGGAAGCTAACGGCATCTGGGAAAAACTTCTTGATGCGATGACATGGGCCAGGTTATACGGCGGCGGGGCTTTGCTTATCAATACCAACCAAGACCCCGAAACGCCCCTCGATATTCGCAAGCTCAGTGGCACCCCTATCGAGTTCTACGATATCGACCGCTGGCAACTTGATACTAACGTCGCGTACTTCGACGACTTCGAGGGACTGTTCTATGGCAACGGTGACGATCGCCAACTGTTCTATCTGTGGGGCCAACCAATCCACGAATCGCGGTTTATCCGGCTAAGAGGCAAACGAGCTCCTAGCTATGTGCGCCGGCAACTTCGCGGCTGGGGCATGTCCGAAGGCGAGCGCATGATCCGCGACTTGAATTTGTACCTGAAGACTCAAGACGTGCTATACGAAATCCTCGACGAATCAAAAGTCGACGTTTATTCGATCGAAGGCCTGGCAAACAAGCTCTACACCAAGGCGGGAACTACTGCCGTAACTGAACGTGTCCAAGCCGCCAACCAGCTCAAAAACTACCTGAATGCCCTGATCATCGACGCTAAGGAAAAGTACGAACAAAAAACCATGACGTTTGGCGGACTCGCGGAAGTCATGCAACAAAACCGGATAGGAATCTCGGCGGCGCTTAGAATGCCAATGACGAAGCTGTTTGGAATCTCTGCATCCGGCTTTAACTCTGGCGAGGATGACCTTGAATCGTACAACCAGATGGTCGAAGGTGAAATCCGATTCCCGTTGACCAAACCAGTTCGGCAGCTCCTCGATCTTACGATGAGCTGCCTATGGGGATATGTCCCCCGGTACAAAATCAGATGGCCCAGCATGCGGGTACTAACCGAGGTGGAGCAGGAACAGGTCAAAACATCCAAGGCAAACAGGTACTTAGCCCTTTACGATCGTGGACTTCTGGATTCTTCGGAGATGGGTCAACTGCAAAAGAAAGATTCACTCGTCACAATCCAGACAAAAATGGAACAGGGGTTCTTGCCGCCGCAACCTTCGCCACCCAACGGTCCAATGAGTGTCGACGAACCGGCAAAGCAGTCTCTAACCGATCAAATCCCGGCAGGAACAACGAGGGCAAAGATTGCTCCACCTCAAAGATAGCTATTGGGCCCAGACAGACCGTGAACTAACACAACTCTTCTATGACGTATTCTACGCCGATTTGCTTTTGCTCGTGTCAGATCAAAACGAACTACCAAATGATCAATTCTCGGCCGTCAAGTCCGCGCTTCGGGAAGGCAAGATCAAATACAAGAACGGCCAGTTTTCAGGGAAATTCTCGATCGCAATCTCGCGGGAACTGTCTAGGTTTGCCAAGCTGGATGCAAGGTCTGGAATCTGGATCGGTCGACCTCCGGCGGATATCCAAGCAGTCGCGGCATCCGCGAATTTCCGGTCTCAAGCGTTAATCCAAAAGGCTCAGCGCCTCATCGATCAAATGCAACCAGTTGCTATTGAGACTGTGAAGAATATTCGCTTTGATTTTGAGAAGCCGCTAGCAGACATGGACACACAAGCAGTAAAGGATCTGCACTACCTAGGGATACATCCTGATCTTACGCCGGATAGCAGAGATAAACTTCTTGAGGATTACAACTACAACCAACAGCTGAACGTAAAGAACTGGACCCCGAATCAAGTCGAACGTCTCAGGACCATGACAGAGCGTGCTATACAGGACGGCGCATCACCGCGTGAGTTCGCACAGATGATAATGGGCGAATGGGGAGTGACAAAAAATAAAGCTAGATTCCTTGCTAGGCAAGAGAGCAGTCTGTTCCTATCGAAGTTTCGGCGTGAGCGATACACAGAGGCTGGTGTTACCGACTACATCTGGATGAGCTCTGCGGACGCAAGGTGTCGCGAATCAAATCGGTGGGGACAGCCAGCTCACGGACCAGGAGGTCCTCTGCATGGACACAGATTTACGTTCGGCGATCCACCTCCGTCCGGTCCTCACGGTGAGCCTCAAGAGCCTGGTGAGCCGTTCGGATGCCGGTGTATCGCCCGACCTGTCGTATGAGTTTCTCACTACTGGCCGAAAACTCTTGACAGCGTTTAGATGGTGCTGTGGAACAAGGAACTAGGCCTAAACGATACCGAATAGAATTCATCGAGCCAGGACTCATTTCCTATCACGATATAGGCGAAGGAACTGTATTAGTACAGCGACCCGCTCTCGACAAAATGCGCCCGACCTTTGTTGGTATGCCGGTCTTCAATGAGGCACACCAGGACAACGATGTAGCTAACGCAGAAAACGCGTTTGACTACTCGAGCATGTCTCCTGAGGAACGGGATAAATACGCTGTCGGCGTCGTGACAGATGTTGGGACCAAGGACACTGGATGGGACTATGCGGACGTTGTGATCTGGGACCAAGACACACAAACGAATATCGATGACAAAGGGTATGCCGCCTCTTGCGCGTACATTCCGACCGAACAAGAACCAGGGAACGGAAAGAGCTATCACAACATCGCTTATGACAGAGAGGTTACGGACGGCTTTTACACGCACATGGCTATAGTCCCAAACCCTCGGTATGAGGGAACTAAAGTTTACGCAAATTCAAAGGGGGATTCCATGAATCCTTTGAAGATTTTTATTAAGAAGTCTTCGCCCCAGGGCGCTGCACCTGCTAAGCCCCAACAGCATGCGAATGCTGGCGATCCACCTCCCAAAGACACAAAGGGCGGACAAGGTAACGGGCCTGCGGCCGGTGGCGATATGACTGAGCAAAACATCAACGCCAACGAAAGTTATGTCGATTTTGGTGGCAATAAGATCCCGCTCTCTGAAGCCGTCGACGCGTATATGCAAAAGAAAAACGCTGGAACTCCGGCGCCCGATGAAGAAGCGCTGTCGCCTGATTCTGTGATCCAGTTGCCCGATGGCCAACAGATTACCGTGCAGGAGTTGCTTGAGGCACTCGGTGACGGAAATCAAAACGCCACCGACAAACCCAATGGGACGATCGAGCCCATTGGCGAACCAGCTGAGCCTGTTGTGGCTTCACAGCATACCAATGCGCGGCCTGCCGCTAATGCCAACTTCCAAAAGGTTCGGACCGCGGTTGCTTCGTCTCGCTCGGTCGATATCAAGCCTGACGTTAAGACAAAAAATGAACGGCTTCAGCTCGGAAACTCCCGCTATGGAAAAGCCGTTCCTGTGACCGGAGGTGCTAAATGAGTGTTCTTATGAATATGAACCAGTTTGTCCAGTCTCGTTTTGCTGGACAGCTGGATCTGCAATCGAATCCCAATCCAGGGATTCTCACGTGTCGCCTGAACCCCAGCTCAATCGCGACCTATGAAGGGAGCCCTGGCGTCCCTGCCGGTGCGCCAGTAAAATTGGTCGATCTTGGGACCGCTGATAACAACGGGGTTCCGATGGTGGATGTTGCGACCTCCGACAACGATATCATCATTGGAGTTGTGGTCTCATCGACCAAGGATGGAATATTTTCCCCTGGGCAAACAATTCAAGTTGCGTTGCTTGGTGCCGTAATGGCCATGAGCGCCAAGACGACCATGAATCGCAACCAGGCGGTCGTGGCTGACTATACCACTCCGGGCCAGATCATCGTTCCTGCCACCGGGAACTACATTTTGGGCGTTACTCTCGACAAGGCGGTTAATGTCGGGGATCTCGTTCGCGTTTTGATCACCGCCAACGGAACTAAATATAGCGGGGTGTCGACATGAGTGTTCGTTTCGTTAAAGGTTTTCAGCTTACCAACGCCAATGGGGATATTGATCCGGCGAGCGCTGGATTTCGTTATATCACCGAGACGCTGACCTATATTCGGTCAAAGATCATCGACCAGAAGTTCTATGAAATCCCGATTGCGGATTTCCTGCCGGTCGACGTTGGCGAAGCATCGTGGAGTGACGAGATCGTTCAGAACTTGGCATTCCAGACTTCTGGTGGGTTCTTCGATGGCGACGTTGACACCGGTCAGGGCGCGAGCCGTTTGGCAACTGTCGACGCCGCACTGTCTCCTATCCGGATGCCGGTTCGCACGTGGGCTAAGGCCGCGGCGTGGACCGTATTCGAAATTGAGAAAGCGGCCGCCGCAGGTAACTGGGACGTTGTTGCCACCAAGATGGCCGCACTCAAGAAGAGCTGGGATCTGGGTATTCAGCAGTGCGCCTTCTTAGGCCATCCATCGGTTAATACGATCACTGGCCTCCTGAATAACCCCAACGTCAACATCGACACGTCGCTCTTGCCGGTGCACATCAGCGCGATGACTTCGGCTCAGTTTGCGACGTTCGTTGGTAGCGTCCTCGAGGCCTACTTCAACAATTCCAACGCCACGGCGATGCCGGACACTTTAATCCTGCCGATGTCGGACTTCTTAGGGTTAGGAACCCCGGTTTCGTCCAGCTACCCTGTCAATTCGATGTTGTCGTACCTGACGGACTTGTTCCGCCGAATGACCGCTAACGAGAACTTTGAGATCAAAGGACTTGCTTACGCGGACGCCACACGCAACGCGGCTTACGGGCTCAACAAGAACCGTGCCGTTTTGTACCGCCGTGACCCCGATACGTTGTCGATGTCCATCCCTGTTGATCTGACGATGCTGGAGGCTGATACCTCGAACAAGATCAACTGGCAACAGCCCGCTTATGGGCAGTATTCCGGCGTCCTGATCAGTAGGCCGCGGGAAGTCTACTATATCGACGAGCAGGCCTAACCGTGAGGCCGTTGACGATTGTTGGTAAAGGCTCTGGCTACGAACAGACAAAGCTTGATTCTCAAACCAGTGACATTTGGGCAACGTCAACGGCCTTCGAAGCTCTTAAGTCGATTGATTGTCGCGTTGACAAGATTTTCCAACTGCACGGCAAGGAGCTTTTCGAGCCGTGGCTAACAGACGTCCAGGAACGACTCGTCCTTATGGATCCGTGCAGTGATCTTCCGAATGCGAATATCTTGCCATCGAGATGTTTGATTGATGCGTTCGGTGCAAGATTTGGTGGATCGGTGTCGTGGATGATGGCGCTGGCCATTCTGGATGGGTACATGGAAATTAGTTTTCGCGGGGTCCACCTCTCGCACTTTTCGGAATACGGAAATCAACGCGACAGTTTCTTTTATCTTTTCGGCCGAGCCGAAGCACGTGGGGTCAAAATCACAACTGATCCCTTTTCGGGGATAGCATTCCCCAATCAGACCTATGGGGGGCCATGATGACACTTTACAATCGCGGCGCGCGAGATATTCGCTTACCGGACAAAACGGTTATTTCGGCGGGGGCATCCGCTAACGTCCAAGATGCCTTGGGAAAAAAACTCCTGCTTGATTACCCTCAGGACTTGGCGACGATTCCGGCCGCCGGCCGCCGGAATGATCAGGCAAAGGTTGCAGACTTGCAAAAGCAGGTCGATGCGCTTACTGCCGAAAACACAGCTTTGAAATCGCAGTTAGCTGCAATTCAAAAAGACGTTGCTCCTAAGGGCCAGAATCCGCAAGGACAGAACCAGCAATGAACCCGTTAACGGTAGCGCAGTTCCAGGCCTATTTTGCTCGAGGGCAGTTTGCCTATGGGACTGCTTTGCCGGCCGTTCTTGATACAGATATCACCAACGCTATCAACGAGGCGATGCTGATCTTCAATCCATCGCTGTATCCTGACGACCCTACGGCGACAACGGCCGCGCTTTACCTGTCGGCGCATTTTCTTCAGACAATGCTAG
>JAEHJW020007382.1_pt1 | contig 20532 bp, 27 predicted proteins | sample 9271431 | NCBI WGS metagenome assembly JAEHJW02 | reverse complement strand
ATGGGGAAAACGGAGCAGGCCCTTTTGTTCATGTCACATTGTGCAATGAAGCAAGGCAAGCCAACCTTTTACGCATCCTTTGAGATGAAACCCCGTGAACTAATCAACCGTTTGGCAGTTCGTATCGCCGGGGTTGATCAGCTAAAAGCCCGTACCATGTCATTGCGCCCGGATGAGTATGACGCTTACCAGGGGGCGTTGATGAAACTTTCAAAAATGCCGGTTACGTTTCATTCTGACCCGACATTAGCCGGGGTATTGAATGCGATTGATGTGTGGGTGAAAAGCACACAAAACCCCGGCCCTGTGTTCATTGACTACCTCCAACTAATGAACAATTCAAAAGCCAGCAACCGGGAAAGGGAGATAGGCGAAATATCAGCAGCACTTAAACAGCTTGCCCAACGGCTGAACATACCTATTATTCTGCTATCCCAACTTAACCGGCAGGTGGAGGCACGCACAGATAAACGCCCTATGTTATCTGACCTCCGGGATTCCGGCAGCATTGAGCAGGACGCGGATATGGTTATCTTTCTGTATCGCCCTGAATACTACGGTATCACAGTTGATGACGTGGGCGAAAGTACGGAAGGGTTAACAGAGTTTATTATTTCCAAAAGCCGGGGCGGTGGGTTTGTTGGAACGGTCAAACACGACCCGGCAAAGGCAGCACCCTCCCAACCTGTGTATAATGCGGTTGTATTGCCGCCGAGAGGCACGGGGGAAAGTTTTGTAGTACCATTTTAACCAACTTGAATTATGAACGACAAAAAATTTTATCACAAAAAGGGGACGCCGTACAGACCTAGCAACGGATGCGAAGGTGATTGGTTCGAATGTCATTTCTGTAACCGATGCAAGCACCAAAACCCTGATTATGATGTACCAGAGGGGCCGCATTGTGAGATACAAGCGGCAGCCTTTCACAATGAAATAGGAGATGAAAATTACCCTAAAGAATGGGTATATATCGAAGATGACGTACCCGGCTGTACTGCTTTTTCTGAGTATGATTGGGGTAATAAAGGAGGAAGATTTTAGTACAATCGTTTGCCCTGCTATTGACTTTTCCGGGGAAAGTTGTATGTTTGTATTGTTAGTCAGGTGGCGGAATTGGTAGACGCATGCGGTGGATTTTAATTGAAATTGCTGCTAAATTACAGGTTCGAATCCTGTCCTGACTAACAAAATTGTTCTTTAGGTTTGCATGGTGGAGGAAGTGGCAAACTCAAGGTGAAAACGCCCAGCCCTAACACGGCAATGCAGGTTCGAATCCTGCCCATGCAACAATTAAGAAATGGCGCAGTAACCTAAGTGACGGCCTAAAATTGCCAAAAATGGCAGCGCGTAACAGTCGTATGGTTGACCAGCCGGGAAAGACCGGCACTGCGGGTTAGCTCAGTGGATTAGAGCTGCGTGCTTTTAACACGAAGGTCGCCGGTTCGATTCCGGCACCCGCAACAACGATGCAGGAGGGGTGTAATACCTGTATCACGTTCTTTATATTTTCGCTGACGAGAGCGAAAGGGCGCGTTTCGTCTAACGGCAGGACTCTGTGCATGAGCAGAAAATGGGGGTTCGAATCCCCCAACGCGGCTAATTTTTTACGTTGAAACGACTACCCCGTGCAATCAAAGAGGAAAAGCCCAAACGGGCTAATCCAGAACACGAGTTACAGGCAGCTTGTGTTTCATGGTTTGATTATGCATATCCGAAGCTGTCACGCTTGCTATTTGCTGTCCCGAATGGTGGCAAACGAGCGTGGCACACCTCAAAGCAAATGAAAGCTGAAGGGCAAAGAGAGGGTGTGCCTGACCTTATGCTCGCTGTGGCAAAGTGCGGGTATCATGGGCTATTCATCGAAATGAAAGCCCCCGGTGGATCAGTAAGAAAGCACCAGCGGGATTACCACCAAAAACTACGGGAGCAAGGGTATTTGGTGGAGGTGGTAAAGTCACAGGGTGCGTTTATGAAGGTCATTAATGATTATTTACTTGACGTATGATCTGGCAAACAACATCAGAATTTTACGGCACTCTGATTGTGCATCCGTCAACCGGGAAGGTTAGCCGGGCAATTGTGACGAGTTGCCTTATGCGGCATTTGGGCTTATTTGATCAGCCCATGCACCCGACAGAGCGGCACAACCGCATGAAAGCAGCGTTAGAGAAAACCACTATCATTGTACTGGCCGCTCACATGGGCGGGTACATGGTGGAAAGAATTTCGTAAAAAAAAGTTGGTCAAACACTTGACTTTCTCCCAGCCATGTTGTAAGTTTACATCATCAAACAATAACAACAACTGAGCTATGGCAACGATCACACACGGAGAATGGCAAGCACGCAAAGACTACCTGAACGCAAAAAAACGCTACTTCTGCGTTCCCAAACAAATCGGAATCAACTGGGGATTGTTTTCAGTAGAATTTTCTTTCTCTTTTGATACTGAAAAGGAACTTATTTACCACGATTTGGGCGCTACGTTTGAAAACATGAACACACACTTAGAGGTGGAGAAGTATATTTTTGAAAACGGGGGTTTTGAAGTTTCTGAAAACTTTGATCCAAACAACATTGAACACGTTCGGCAGTACAGTCATAAACTGCCTCAGGCATACAAAGACTGGTTTAACGATATTGATTAAGTACTTGGTTGAGTTGTAAACCGTGAATGTGAGCCTCGGAGAAATCCGGGGCTTTTTTGTATATTGCGCCTGTGAGGACATACGCAGACATAGAATACATCGTACTACATTGCACAGCGACCCGGCTGGATGCAAAAGTGCCTGATATTCTTCGGTATTGGCGGGACACAAAAGGATGGGGGGAAACGCCGGGGTACAACGTGCTAATTGAGCAGGACGGTACTATATGGAGGTTGCGGGATTGGCTAATACCAACATTCGGTGTCAAGGGGTTTAACCAGAAATCTGTACATATTTGCACGGTGGGAGGGTTAGCGACTGACGACAGGACAGAGGCACAAAAAGCCAGGATTCTCGAAATGCTGACCGAAGCAAAACAGCTTATGCCGCAAGCCCGGATCGTTGGGCACAACGACTTAAACCCGCAAAAAGCCTGTCCCCGGTATGATGCGAAAATCTATAATGCACTATGGCAATGATACATTTATATTCTGCGATGGTGCGAGACAGGGCAACCGGGGCAATAAGATACACTAGTTTTGTGACTTACGCCGGATTGGAGTACGACAAGGCACTTGCGGACATAAACAAAACGTATCAGATACTCTCTTTGCAACATTTGGGAGCGCAAAATGCATCAACTATAAAAACTGTATAATTATGGCAATAATTGAACGCTGTACTTTTCGGCTGGATCAGCTTACACCCAACCCGGATAATCCCCGGACGATTACCCAAAAGGACATAGACGAAACGGTAAAATCTATTACGGATTTCCCCGAAATGATGCAAGTACGTTCCGTTGTTGTGGACGAAAACGGTGTAATATTAGGTGGAAACCTTCGCTACCTTGCCCATAAGCAAGCCGGGCTAACCAACATCGAAGCTATACGGGTAATAGGCTGGACACCGGAACAGAAGCGGGAATTTGTAATCAAGGATAACGGATCATTTGGATCATGGGACTTTGACGCGCTGGCTAACGAATGGTCTGATTTGCCGTTGGCAGATTGGGGGGTGTCAATCCCTCCTGAATGGGAAAGCCTGCCAGAACTGGAGAAACCTTTGGACGATCTATTGAAAGACACAGCATACACCGTAACTATAACTTTCCAAACGGGGAAAGATCGTGATTTTGCAACAAGTCAAGTACGCGACCTGATAGCCCAAATCTGCCCAACGGCGCACGTTGAGTAACCGAAAATAGGATACACCCGTAAACCTGAGAACAGAAATAAAAACAGATGAAGTTTAAGCCCGGACAAACAGGGAACCCCGGCGGACGGCCTAAAAAAGCCGGCGAATTACGACAAATTATATTAGAGTATCTTGAAAGAGAAGCGGAGCCGGGGCGAACTTGGAATCAGGTATTAGTTGAGCGGGTGTTGGGGATTGTGCTAAACAAATCCTCAAAAAATGCTGATATACTCCGGGCGGTAGAATACCTGCATGATCGTGCATACGGCAAGCCCGGCATTATGCCCGAAGATGTGGACCCGGCGGCAAAAGAGATAAAAATCATACTGGAAAAAGCCCAAAAAAAGGATGCAGCTAACCCTGAAGTATAACCCGGTATTTGAGCCGATTTTTGATCTGCCCCTGCACAACCCGGCGGGGGTTATTCGTTATGTACGGCTGCAAGGCGGGGCAGGATCGGGTAAAAGTATAGCGGCGGCACAATGGGTGATACTGGCAGCGTTGGAGGGGCATAGGGTAATAGCTTTCCGGAAAGTAGGCAATACAGTTAGGCTGTCCCTATACCAGACGCTTATTGATACACTTGAAAACATGGGTTTTATTGATAGCGTTGCAGTCAACAAGTCTGAGTTTTCCTTTACCTTCCCCGGTGGAGGTATGATCTTCTGTAAGGGACTGGACAAGGCAGATAAAATAATGTCTGTCCAAAACCCAACTATAATCTGGATGGAAGAAGCCAGCCAGTTTGATTATGCGGACTTTCTGAAGTTAGATACACGTCTTAGATATGAGGGCAAACCGCTGTATATTATTTTGACCTACAACCCTGTTGACGTTCGTAACTGGATTCGTAAGCTTTTTGAAGTTGAAAACTTTCAGCGGCACAAATGTCTGTACATACATAGCACATACTTAGACAACCTATTCCTCCCGGATTCATACCCGGAGATGCTGGAAAGTTTGCAACTGACAAACGCGAATTTCCATCAAGTATATGCGCGGGGGGAATGGGGGCAAGTGCTTACCGGGCTTGTGTTTCCACACTACAAGATAGTGCCAACCTTTCCGGAGGTTAAACTGAATCAAGCAGTCTATGGGCTGGACTGGGGTTGGAATGACCCTACGGCAATCGTCCGGGCGGTGTTGCTGGATAAGACAGAGCTATACCTGCAACAGGTAATGTACCGTTCACAAGCGGATATGCTTACCGTTCGCCTTGCATTGGAAGCAGACGGGGCGACACGGGGAAGCCGGATATATTGCGACCATCGCCCGGATAGCATAGACCAGCTCCGCAAGTACTTCCCACTGGCACAAAACGCCAACAAGGCACACGGTATTGTATCGGGTATCAGGTACATGAACGGTCTGAATATGTACGTTGTGGCTCCGTCTGCAGAACTGGTAAAGGAATTAGATGAATACAAGTTCCCTACGGACATCATTGGCCGGGTGGTATCCGATACACCGGAGGGTGACGATCACGCAATAGACGCAGCCCGGTATGCTGTAATGAGCCACTTTGCGTCTAACGTTGGATCGGGTGGGCAAACGTTTTCTGCCCGTCCGGCTGTACGGCGTTACAAAGGAATGTAGTATATTTGAGGAAATAATTAACAACATGGAATGGATAAACATTGACCCGCGAAATCTACCCGAAGAAGAGGTAATTGCAAAACGCGGCACAGATTATTTGGTTGGTTACTTGCAGCCTTATACACTTTTGTATCGTGTAATTTGTGTTGATGAGCCATTTAGTGACTATCCAAAAAGATTGGAAGACCCGACACATTACATTCCTCTTTCCGAACTTGAAACCCTACCCCATGAACTGGAAAAAGATTGATCCGCTAAATCTTCCTGAAGAAGCAGTAATTGCGACAGATGGATTTGGGTTTGTTTTGGTTGGTTATTTGGAGTTACGGGGAGGCGGCGGTATTGATTGTGACTCAGAAGAAACCCGCTTAGAAGATGTCACCCATTACATCACACTTACCGAACTTTTAGAAAGCATACCCTATGAACTGGACAAAGATTGACCCGGACAACCTGCCTAGTGGGCGGGTACTGGCTAAGGGGGATGGAAGTATGGCCGTAGGATACTTGAAGGTGTTTTCTGATGGGACAGTTGACGTAAAAGACCATTTGCTCCCGGATAAACATTATACATTGCTTTGTGACGCTACGCATTACATTGCTCTTTCCGAACTTGAAACCCTCCCCCATGATAACGATTGACTGGCTCCCCGTTGACCCCGACAATCTGCCTGAATATGATGTGCAGGTAATTGCTACAAACGGAGACGAAACCGTAGTAGGGTATTTTAACCAAACTGAGACATTCGAAAAGGCAACAGATTTGACAGATTTGGCTGAACGTTTGACGGTTAAGAACTTTTACGACTACATCGAAAGCCCAACGCATTACGTGTTGTACGATGATTTTCTAAACAGCTTGCCGAAATGATACACATTGACTGGCTGCCTGTTGACCCCGACAACTTGCCACACTATGACTTGGAGGTAGTGGCAACAAATGGCAAAGAGGTTTTTGCAGGTACATTTGATAAACTCTCAAGCGGTACAATACGCGTGATTGATGATTCCGGGGAGTACTTTTGGATTACCAACCCAACGCATTATGTATTACTTGATGACTTTCTAAACAGCTTGCCAAAATGACAGAAGACTTTCAGCCTGTAAAGTGCGAGATATGGCAGGAGGTGGACGACTTAGCCTATGCCTTGCTACGATTGACGCAATCAGATGTAACCTTCAACCGACAAACAGCCGGGATAGCTAAACACCAACTTCGCGAAAGGCTATTTTATGAGCTTCAAGCTCGTATAACAATGGGTATGACAGATGCGGAAATGATAACACTTGCAAACTTCCTAAGTGGGCAACAATGACAGAGCAACAACGCACAGAAATACTAAGGTTAGGGCTTGCATACGAGCGGCTAACGGGTGTTGAGATTGAAGAATTATCCCTTCTCAGAAGGGGTAAACGTGTAAAGGATGTAGGCTACGCAATACAAAATATTGACGACCTGCTGCACTGTGAAGTGATGAACCAAATGGCGCATGTATCTCAAAAAAAACTTATTGCAATTGCAGACATTCTAAGCAAACCAGAATGACAGACAAACAACAAAACGCACTAACAAACCTTGCAGCTTCTTACAACAAGCTGACAGGCAGGGTACACGAGGTAACAAATGAAATCGAATCTATTTCTTTTGTTAGTGAGGATTTGGCAGAATTGCTTATTGACTCAACCGTTGATTCATTGTATGCACAATTGTCTAACAGGCTGTTATCGGCTACTGTTGAGCAACTTTGTGCCGTTGTCGAAATATTAACTAGTGAAGAATGAAACTAACCGAATATTTCCGCAATATCTTTACCCCGAAGTTTACAGACTTGCCCCCCGGACAATACCGGCTGAACGGGCAGACGTTTAATGTGCCGTTTAGCTTTGTCGGGATCACATGGGGCGAACGTCTCACACTTGAGAAATCCCGGTTAAAGTTATCGCTGGGTGAATCGGTGGACTGGCTGTATATCCTCACAGGGCAAAATACGGAGGAATGGCTTGCGGCAGGCCCGGAAGCTGCAACCGTAGCGAATCAGATTGTAATAGATTTTACAACGTGGTTTGCGAATCCTCCCGTACTTGAGGGGTTTGACGAAATACCCCTTACAGGCCCATACCCTAAAGAGGTAGGGCAGATACCCGTAGGTGCGTACCACCATACGCTGCACATTATCCGGGACATAATCACCAAAACGGAGGCAGGCACGTACACTTTCATTGATGAGCTTGAAACGTGGGAACGTGTGTACAAACACGCTGTGTACGGGTTCCGGCTCAAGTCTGCGTATGACATTGATGAGGTGGAAGCTATTGACATATCTAATGTCCCTGCCTGGGAGGTGCAGCGGTTCGTGTCTTTTTTTATACAGGTAGTCAATCGTTGGAGCGATGGCATCAGCAAGAGACAAGCGGCGGCACTTACAAACCTGAAGAAACAGAGGCGGGATTTCCAGAACTGGCGAAAAAATACGGGACGTTCCTAACCCTGTACAGCTTGGCCGAAGGCGACAGCAGACGCATTCAGGACTTGCTCGAAACGCCGATACAGGTATTTTACCACTTGTCACATTTGCGGGGTGATTTATCGGAAGCGAATGAAAAACTTTCCGATATTTACGGCAGAAAAAAACACCGATGAGTTACGCAGCCTTTGTTACGACCGTAGTATCTACCCTGAACGGGGAGGGTTTGTCGGTGTTCCTTTCCAGGCCCTCGGAGGTGACGGGGTTGATACGGAAAGATTCACCGGCTAACCTTACAGCGGTTGCGGTGGTAAACTTTCCGAGCGTGTCGCAAGTGCTGCCGGATATTCAGTTTTCCCCGTTACGGTACAGCCTTACAGTTGATTTCCTCCAGCAACGTCCGGCATCCGTAACAGATGATCAGCTAGCACCCGCCATTGGTGTACAAGCCACACGGGCGCAAAAATTCTGGCTTGCCCTGCTGGAAATTGTGGGATCAGTTGGTGAGGGGTTCACCTATCAGCCGTCTCTGTATTATGAGTACGGCAACCACATTTTATGTGGGGTATCAGCTACGTTTACAATCACCATTCCATCCGGGTACGACTTCTGCGGAGAAGGTGACGGCGTGGGGTATTGGGAGATAGAAAACACGCTTGTTGTGCAATAGTCAGTAGTTCATTCCATGTTGTTTGATGGCGTCCCTTGTTGGTGTTGCTGGCAAGGGATTTTTATTATCCCTGTGCGAAGTTTTGCGTATATTTGGGCAAAGCATTGCACACTATGGCAAACCGCACAACACTAAAATCATACTTTGAAACTGGTGACAAGCCGACACAGGCACAGTTTGCTGCGTTGATTGACTCAGTACTGAATCTGTCAGAAGACGATTATACAACGGTGCCGGGTTTGGATGCAGTATTGACAGGTATTGAAGATGACATACCTACGGAGTTACCCGACTTGTCTGACGTAACCATAAACAGCCCCGCAACCAATCAGGCCCTAATCTGGAACGGCACGCAATGGGTAAATGCGGGTATTGTCTCAGCGTTCATTACGGACGCTCAGGATATTTCAGGGCTAACCAACTACACGAGCAACGCAGCAGCGATAACGGGCGGACTCGTTGCCGGAGATTTGTACAAGTACAATGACGGTACGCGCACTTACGTAATGGTTGTGCAATAATGCCAGCAGGACTCCTCAAAAATACAGGCGGGAAAGTATATCCAATACGGGGGGTTGTCGGTAGCGGCACCCCTGAACCGCCTAGCACATGGGATCAGATAGCGGAACTGCTTACTTGGACGGACAGTAGCACGGCCAACACGTACCTAAACCGCCGGTATGATCCAACTTTTGCACCAACCTATCCCGCCGATCCTGCAAGTAGCATACCTGCCGGGACGTTTGTAAAATGGCGGAACTATTTCGGGTTTCTTTGCGAGGTGGTGTACCGGACTGGATCAGGTGCAGCCCTGACAGACTTTTTCAACGCTGAAAGGGATATAGAGTTCACCGACAGCAACGGGGTACGGCGGGTTATCATGCCGCAAGGCAACGCAACGAAATTCATTGATACGGTAGGCACTACATCAACGAGCCTAACTAGTGTCAACATTGGGGCGGCAGCAGCCAATAAAAACGAAGTGCGCCCATACCGTAATGGGTTTTTTATCCCGGCAAACGGCACGGGTGCAATATACAAACCTTACCCGGCACTAACTACTACAACCCTAAGCACCTTAACACCCTGGGGGGATAGCAACGCACGTACAGCATTTGGGGACGGGAACGACCCTGTTCCGCACGCAAACGGGGGTATATACTACATCTACACAAATGACCAGCGCAATAACTGCCAAGTACTAAACCTGATGACCGGGCGGCAGGTTGTGCAGTCATTTGCTGGCGATACAATTACCTACACGGAGCAAACACCCGGCGTAGGCTTTACCCTCCCGGCAACAACAGAGTATGCGCATTTATCTGCAGATGCATCGCATATTGTTGTACACGTCACAGGAACGGGTATGGTTGCGTACAGCTTTACCGGGCAAGTACTGGGAACCATCAACAGTTACACGGGGCATACGTCCCCGCTTATGCTTACAACTGCTTCCGGGCTGAAGTGGGCACAAATACGGAAAGGGGTAACGGCTACCAGCCAGGGGGACTGTACGGCGATTATCTACGATTTCAATTTTGCGCAGGGGCTGGGCTACCCAACCCCCAACAACGTCACAACCGCCAAGATTTACGAAGGTAGCGAATTTGCGCAGGGGGCATTAGGGCAAACTTCTAACACGCTGGGGGGCTATACGTTCATAACCAACAAGCCAATCAGCGGCTGGACCAACCCCAACTACTTTGGCCGGGAGGTGTCTTTCTGCTTCGAAAACGACCAAACCAAATGGATAAACACAGGACAGGCCCTAACCTGTGTTATGTCTCAGTTTGAACAATATTCACCGGGGGATGTAACCAATACACAGCCGGAACCATTTGCCACACGTCCCGAAACGATAGAGCGCAACGGCCTGAAGGTAGGTGATAGAGTTCTATACCTACGTATCCGTGTTGCATCTGAACTTATGGTAGTTCGTATGTATATCCCACCAATTCCGACACTTGCAAGGCTTCGTGAAAGGGGCGTACCTGTATGAAACAAGTAAAACGACCTACACAAGTATCACTTGATAAAGCAATGCTTGATGAACTTGATACTGGCTTTTGGCCTGCAATAAATGAAAGGAGTAATCGCGCAAAATGTGTGGTTTTCTTTATTCTAAACCTATGTGAACAGCACGGGAAAAGGGTTTTAGAGCTTCCTGAAGACGATCTATTCAAGGCTTTTTACGGTGATACATGGATAGGCACCAACAAGCAAAGAATGCAGGCCTGGGAGGAGTTTAGACTAGCAACTTCGATTGATATTGAAACTAGGCATTTGCGAGTTGAAAACCTAAACCCAAAAGCTTTTGTACTTGTGCGTATTTTTACTTGTAGTTCTTATAATGGAATAGCGACAGTTGGATTGGCTAGTCGTTCGATAAAGCCTAATTTTCCTAGTGAATCAATTTGGGGGCCAGAAGTATGACAGCTACCGAAAGCATATTGACACGGGCAGGGGCAGACGTAGTACAGCGTCTCCGGGATAGCATGACCCAATCCGGGGTAAATGCTACCGGCAACGCGTCCAAATCTATCCGGGCTGACGTGTTCCGAAATGGAACTACCACCAGCCTAACAGTTTCGGCATTACGGTACATTTTCACGGTGGAGGAGGGGCGAAAGCCTAGCAAACCGGGCAAAACTGTACCTTATGCAAAGATATTGGCATGGGTACGGGCAAAGGGATTGCAAACCAATGACCCGCAAGGGTTAGCGTGGGGGATTAAGAAAAAGATTGACAAGGAGGGAACGCTAACTTACAGGCGGTATGGGAGGTATGGGAGAGGTTCCGGGATTCTGTCAAGCGTGCTAAATGATAGGACAATTGAGGATATTTTGGCACGGATAGGTAACATCATTGCAGACGCAGCACTAAGAACAAAATTCCGCGATGGCAGTAGGATTGATTAACGGGCCGGGGCAGTATCTCCGGGAATGTGCGCCGGTGGGTAGCTTGTGTTCATATGTGAACGCAGGCGATTTTTCTTTTTCAGCCTTTGAGTTGACAGCATCAAATGAGCTACTTGCCATTTTCCTAGATGTATCCGGGGCAGGTTCTGTTACTGGAATAACAAACTACGGCTCAGTAACGGTGTACGGTGCGGTTGATGGCCTGCCTCAGTCTGTATTGGTATGGAATCCCACAACTGAACGGTACGAGCCTAGCAGCGGGCCGGACTACCTGAACGGGGTGGTAAACGCGGTATTTACCGGGCTGTCCGTTACCCTTTCTGACGGTTCCACCTGTACGGGTATTACCATTACACAGACATACAACGCCGGAGAATCAAATCAGGGGCCGACTGCTTCAGCCGTGACAATCTCAGGTACAGCGCAAGTAGGCCAAACCCTCACCTGTACTTACACATACAGCGACCCGGACGGTGACCCGGAAGGCGCAACGGTGATACAGTGGTTTTCATACACCGATTCAGGCGGGGGGGTAGGTGAAACATTACGCGGAACGGGGGCAACGTTTCTGATACCATCTACCTGCAATGACTTGTACATCAAAGCACGGGTAACACCTTACGCGGTTTCCGGTATATCTCCCGGCCTGCCTGCCAATAGCGCGGTAACTGCACGTGTGTACAGCAATGAAAACCCGGTGACGTTCGCATGGACCCGGACGGGCGGAGCGGCTGCAACATCATTTCAGATTACCGTAGGAAACGGAGCAATAGACTGGGGAGACGGTACAATAGCCCGGTTTGTGGGTGGTGTGGTGAACCTGTCCCGCTCCTACTCAATTACAGGTACATATACTGTGCGAATCTATGCACCTATTACGAGTTGTACTAGCCTTGTCGTCAACTCAAAGCAGCTAACCAGCTTGAACATATCAGCAGCTACAAGTCTAAGCTATCTGCGGGCGCAAAGCAACAGCATTGCAAATGCTCAGAACTGGGCCAACTTGTCTGTATTGGCGGACGTGGACATATCTAACAATACAGGTATTGGCCCGGCAGGGGGTATCACCATGCCAACCACAAACGCGGCCAACTGGGTAAACTTGTATGTAAGCAGCACGGGTATTACATCCTTAAACCTGTCAGGGCTAACAAACTTCGGGGGTGCGTTCAACTGTAACAGCAACGTAATTAGCACCCTGACATTGGGCAGCAGTACACGGGCGTTTAGTTTGTTTTACCTGTCAAGCTGTACCGTCTCAAACATTGACTTGTCAGGTTATACCGGGCTTGCGGGTGACATACAGATACAAAGTATGTCCAGTGTAACGGCATTGACCTTCCCGGCAAGCCCAACGGGAACAATTACCCGGCTCACTATCTCAGCACTTACCGGGCTGACGGCAATCAACGTTGCAGGCTACACAAATAAGATTACAACCCGGATTGAGATTATCAACTGCACAGCCTTAACCAGTATTGCCCTCCCGTCCATGTCGGGGACGTTTACAAACCTTCGGTTCGATGGGAACAGCGTGCTTGGTGGCTCAAACGTGGTAGATTTCTCAAAGTTCACAGGTGCAACAAGCCTGAACAGCTCAAGCATACAAATCCAAAACTGTGCATTCACAGCAGCCGGGATGGATACCATGTTAGCCGCATTGGACACCGGCGGGTGGACAAACGGCATTCTAACTGCTGCCGGGACAAACGCAGCACCAACAGCCGCCGGGGTAGTTTCTCGTACAAACCTGATTGGCAAAGGATGGACTGTAACCACAAACTAAAAAAATGGCGGTACAAATATTAGGTCCAAACACAAGTCAGCGCATAGCACCTTACACTCTGGATTTTTGGTTTGGGTTTGACAACTCACTACCTAATAAACCGCCGGTGGCTATGGGTTATACTGCCGGGTACGTTGGTGGGCCATTCATTCTGTTTGAAACAAATCCGGGGTCAATTGCTGCACATCGTACATTGCTGGAATCGTTTCTCCTGACCGTTTACGGAGCCGGGGTAAACTTGGGTGGGGATAGCGTTTTTAATCTGGATGCCGACATGAAAGCAGCAGGCGGCACGGTAATATCCACCATGTACAGGCACTTGGACGAAATTGACCCTGTAACAGGCATCCCTACGGGGAATCCTGCCCGTGCTTTAGATTTTTTGGTATTGACACAGGCAAAAAAACGGGAGTACACGCAACCAGACGGGGAAAAGATCAATCTAATGAATCTTGGAGCGACAGACCCCCGCCCGCTTATTGCAGACGTAGAAGATACAGGTGACCGTTCGTTATTGTTTCGTGTGGTCCGGCAACTAGGTATTTACGAATGTTTAAAATACCTGTACAGCGTTGGCGGTATTACCTTTGTCGAACTGTGCGACCATCTGAAAGAGGCTATGCCTGACCGGACCCAACGTGCAGCATACCTACCCGGACTGACGGCGTTTTTGCGACTGAGACGGAACCAGATTTTTACCCCTGAACAGATAGACGCTTTTTTAGCATGAAAAGAGTACTAGTACTTACGGGCGGCGGAGGCATGGGATCGTATCAAGCCGGGGTGATGCTTGCCCTGCATGAGAAAGGCATCCGCTTTGATGCCGTTGTCGGAAACAGCATCGGGGCATTAAATGGTATGATGCTGGCAACCGGGCAAATGGATGACCTGTTTAATGTCTGGACGCGAGACGTTGCAGGGCTTAATCTGCTGACCGACCAAAAACGATTCAGGCAGATTATTAGCAACCGGGTTGCCGGGCGAAAGTTCGAAATACCCCTTGTGGTTAATACGCTTGAGCTTGTACCCGGCAACATTCTCACGTACATATTACAAGATTACCCGGATGGGGCTGTAAACATTCTACACGCAGCATCTGCCGTGCCGGGGTACTTTAAGCCGGTAAATGGCATGGTTGATGCCGGGCTTACTCACATTGTGCCGCCTGCTGTGAGTGTCAGGCGTGCATTAGTGCGCATTAAAGCAATGACAGAACACGAACTTTATATAATCTCCTGCCGTGAATCTGACACGCCGACTTACACGAAAAAAAACAGAGTAGCAGACGTGGCACGGGTAGCTGATTTGGTTCTGGATCGTATCAGCATAAACGGGATGCAGCAGCTTTTTGAAACGTTCCATGTTGCAGCCGTCTATCAGCCGGAAATAGCCAGCAGCCCGACAGACTTCCGGGTGACTACAATTAGAAGTCAACTGATCAACGGCGTACAAACAGCAAACAAAACCTATTCAGACTAATGGCCTGCGAACCAAACCCATATGTTAGTGCTGCGTATTCCCGGTGGGTGGCCGCTTGGAATCCCGTTCCGTACCGGGCCAACTCAAACAAGTGGCCGATAAATATTTTTGACCCGGTGGAAACTGTTTCAAGTATCACAGACCAAAACGGGAAAGCAACGGTTAACATTGCCAGCACAGTAATGGCCTACCAGAAAGGCGAAAGTATTACCCTTTCCGGGATGAGTAGTGCGTACTATAATGGGGTGTTCCAGATTACAAAGGTCATATCTACTACGTCCCTTGTTATTCGCCTTGCGTACAACGGAACGGCAACCGGATCAATCCAAAAGTATTACCAGAATTACAATGCGGTAGCCAATGTTTACACGGGCTTCCCGGCAGGTCACGCGCTACATGGGCTGTACCCCGGCAAAGATATTGCACTTGCGGGCACGGAATACGTCAGTCCGGACACGTCAGGGAATGTAATAATAGACGTTGCGCCGTATCTGCGTAGGTGGTTGTCACCCATTGAAAACGATTTTTGCGGCGACTTGGCCCGGCGTAGTGCGTCAGGTTTTGATGCCCCAAACTTCTCCGGGTTCTGCCCTTTTTATATTGAATTGGCAGAATCTTACGATATTCCGAACGGGGACAGTATAATTACCTATACGTCCCCATTCCTGCCGGATTATACAGATAACGGTGTAACCATCAATTACCAGTACGGCGTACTGTCTGCAAAACAGTTCGGGCAAATCAACGGGCGGAGCATGGGTGATTATGTTTGTGAGGTGCAGGCCCCGCAAATATTAGCTAAGTGGCTGACCATGTTTGAACGGCCTGTTTACTGGTCTGGTTATCCGTTTGACCTATCAATTATCAACGGAGAAGTTGACATATACCTAAACGGTAATACACTTTACGATGTGACCACCCGTAACAGCCTGATACGCATATCATTAGACGATTTCCCCGGAACAATCCCGCAGAACTTTTACATACGCTCGGACGTTGCCCCGGCAGGTGAAGCACTTTCCGAAACGATTACAGTTGAGCAACGCACGGATTGCGGCCCGGATTCTATATATCTGCAATGGTTGAATCCGCTAGGAGGGTGGGATAACTGGCTGTTTACGGGCGAGCCTGACAAGGCAGTAGAAATTACTGCAAAGCCGGAGATTCGCCGGGACATATACCAATCTGACAGGTATTTCCAAAACGGAATAACTCAGGATGACGTGTATGCAGTAGATGCATATACCCGGCGTACCGTACGGTCACAGTTCCTTTCTGATTCGGAACTGGAAGCAGTGCGGTATGTGCTGATTTCCCCGAAGGTGTATCACATATACACCGAAAACGAAACAGGGTGCGACATTCGCAGGTATCGTACAGTACTGATTGATCCGGGTACATTCACCTACAAGGCAGCAGGTAACGACCTGAACACCATTACGTTTAGCTTCCGGTACACAGACCCTATAATCGTACAAGGGCAATGATAGAGCTGTATGTAAACGGTCAGCACATAGAACTAGCACCCGGTGAGGAAATTACCGGGGGCAAATCCTGTATGTATCCGGGTGAGTTGTCCACCCGCACCGGGCTGATTACGGCAGACTTCGACATTGCCCGGACTGCTGGGAATGATGCAGTATTAGGTGCTGACTTTTCACAGAAAACTGATTCAGAACTACGAGCAGACGGACAGGTAAGCCGGGGGTATGTCCAGATCGTAGGCCGCGACCGCTTTAATTACCGGGTGGCGTTTTTTGGGGATAATGCCGACTGGTACGACAAGATCAAAGGGCAAAGTTTGCAGGACCTGGACCTTACCGATTGGGCGCACACATATACATACGCTGACATTTCTGATAGCTGGACAACTGAAACGCTATACGTTTACCCTCTGTTGAATTACGGGCGGTTGTCGGAGTTGTTGGGGTTGGCTACCGACATTACCGACTACTTCCCGGCAGTTTATGAGTATGCACTTGTCAGGGAAATTTTTCAGCAAGCAGGTTGGAAAGTTGCCGGGGACGTACTGAAAAATTGGCGATACTTGAATACGTGTGTACCTTTTACGAATGCAGCGTTTCAAGTGTCACTAGATTACGCTTCCCGATTCATTGCAAATGCGCGGGGCTATGCTCAGTCATACAATTACACCGCGTCCAATGTCGCAATATCAGGCACCCAAACGCAGGCAATAGACATTGCAGTAGCCGAACGCGACATTTTCAACGCATTCAATCTTGCAGCTAATACCTACACGGCCCCGGTTGCGGTAGTTGCAACCTTTGACGTGACACTTGCACAAACTGGAGTAAACTTGCAATGCAGCAGCCCGGACACATCGGGTACCGTTGTATCTGCAAACGTGCTTGTAAAGGTAAACGGCACAACCGTTGCAACACACACGCTTTTATCCTCAACTTTCACAACGACCGGAACAACGTTCACGGCTAACACCTTTGTATTTTCTGATACCCTAACGCTTGATGCCGGGGACGTGGTTAGCTGGGAGTTGGCGTACATCTGGTCAAATGCTCAGGCAGGGGTAACTGACCTGACGCTGAACCTGACAAACGTAAACCCAACTATCAACCTAACCAGCATAGACCGTAATATTATTCCCGGTGGGGCTGTGACCATCGAAAACAACCTGCCCGACATTGCACAGGAAGATTACATTACGGATGTGCTGATTAGGTACGGGCTGATTATTCACACGGACAGCCGCACAAAAACGGTGTACCTGAATCAGTTTGAAAATCTTGCCGGGAAGCTTCCAGCCGCTCCCGATTGGTCAGGGTACATATCCCCGGATTTTCGTCTGGACTACACGACAGCCGTACAGCAGTACGCACAGAATACCCTGTTTGGCTACGCTGAATCCTCAGAAAAGGACATACCGACAGATGTATATAAGGGTGAAAACCGCTACCCTCTCGGCTGGGGTGGTATGTCAGTAGATAATGAGTTTCTACCCGGTCAGCAAACCTATTACGTTTCTCCGTTCGCCCCGTCCAGTACGGTACAATACCGGGCTATACCTACGTCAGCAGCGTATTACCTTACCTACATTCCGCACTACATTACCGGAGAGGATGCAGAGTTAGATGAACCGGATGACACCCCCCGGCTTGTAATTGTGGTTAGGGGTGCGGACGTTGACGGGTTTAAAGCTGATACGTTGGGGTTGCCGCTCGGCGAAGTGTCTATCACAGATGAGGACGGAGTACTACACACGACTAGTACAATCCCCTGGGCGTGGTTTTCAAAAGGGTATATGCAGGCCCAAAATGACAGCCTGAACGATTTCACGGACAGCCTTGCCTTTGCCCCGCAGCAGTTGACGGGTACACAGGAGATAGGCATACTAGCTGAATCTTACCAGCTTTTACAGGCTGCAATCAATCGGGGTGAAGTGTACAGCGTGTATGCCCGTTTGCCGATCTACCTGTTTTCCGGGCTTGATTTTTCACAGCCTATCTACCTGCGATACGGTGAGGTTGTCGGGTACTTTTTTATTGTCGCCGTTTCTGAATTTCAGGCAGGCGAATTTGCACAACTACAACTTCTAAAAATTGCCTGATGGAAGAACAACGCGACATATTACTACGCATTCGCGTAGATGAAAGCGAGGCCAAAAACCGCCTTGCTGAAATCGAATTGCAGCTTGTCGAGTTGGGCAAGCAGCAATCAGCAGCGAATAAAGCCCTAAAGGCCGGGACAGGCAATACACAGGAACTTGCGGCGGAATCTGTCAGGCTAAAAGAACAGATGAAAGCACTCCGGGCGGAAGCTCGTGACCTGACCCGGACACAAGAGCTACAAAACAAGGCTACAACTTCACAAATTGGCAGCAATGAGCAGCTAAAGGCGCAGCTTGCCCTGCTGACAAAACAGTACAACGCACTTTCGGCAGAAGAACGCGAAAACACAGAAGCAGGTCAAGCACTCCGGGCTGAAACGGACAAAATTGCAAAAAGCCTAAAAGCTAATGAATCAGCTATCAGCAATTTTACCCGCAATGTGGGTAATTATCAATCTGCATTTGATGGAATCAAAAAATCCGGGCTGGGTTTTTTGGACACCTTAACCGGGGGCGGGGTTGGGCTACTTGCAGCGGGTGGTATTGTAGGAGGCATACTTGCACTAGGTGGTGCAGCAGTTGAGGGGGCAATAGAACTATCCCGGCTGACTGACGAAATAAACGCACAAAGTCTTGCAGTTGCCAACCTGACAGGAGAAACCGGGGCCGCATTGGATGAAGGCACAGCACGAGTACGGGCTATTGCTGATACATTCGGCAAAGATTTCAATGAAGTGCTTGCAGCAGCAAACGCACAAAGTCAGGCGTTCGGGGTCAGCTTTTCTGATAGCTTAGACCTTGTACAGCAATCTTTTATAGCTGGATCGGACGCACAGGGTGAATATCTTGATCAGTTGCGCGAATATCCAGCACTTGCAAAAGAAGCGGGATTAAACGCTGAGGAGTTCAATTTCATCATAAACAAAGCAACAACATCCGGTATATACTCCGACAAGGGTATAGATACGATCAAAGAGGCTAATTTACGGTTGCGGGAACTGCCAACCGCTACCCGTGACGCATTGGACGCGATTGGCATTAGCTCAGATGCCGTAGCGGAAAGCCTGCGAAACGGTAGTGAAACTACATTTTCGATAATTCAGAAAGTAGGCAAGCGGCTGGGAGAATTGCCCCCACAAGCAGCGGAAGTAGGGACGGCAATAGCTGACATTTTCGGGGGGCCGGGTGAGGATGCAGGATTGAAATACATTGTCAGCCTGTCAGAAGTATCCGGGGGGCTTGACGAAATCATCGAAAAATCCGGCGCACTTGCAGCCCGACAGCTTGAATTGCTTAACAGTCAGGTTGAGTTAGAGCAAGCTAACGTATCAGTAGCCCGTGCCTTTGGCTCGTTCGGTATCAGCGTTGATAGCATCGGGGACAGGTTAAAGGCGTTTGGGCTGAATATTGTTGCCGGGGTTCTGTTTGCCATTCAGGACTTACGGGCAAAGGGTATTGCATCCTTTGAGGGACTAGGGGCCGGTATTACTACGTTCATACGCAACGCAAATACGGCGATACAGACCGGTGTAAACATTTTCAACGGTTTCGGTGATGCCATACAAAAAGCCCTAAAAGGTGATTTCGAAGGCGCACGGGCAGCAGCATTCCAACCCCTTACAGACGCTTTTAACACGCAATTTGAAAGCATCGGCCAATCTGCCGGGTCAGCATTCACGCAGGCATACACCCGCGAAATTGCACAGGCACAAACACGGGGGCAAGCATTGGCTACGAAAATCCCGACAAAGCCAAAAGCACCAACCGGGCCGGGCGCAAGTTCTGACCCATTAGCGGGGATAACCAACCCTGAAATATCACCCATTGCATTACAGAAACAAACGGAACTTACAACCGTTGAAGGGCTAAATAACTCACTTGAGGATGAAAACGCACGGCACATTGCGGCGGTACTTGCACAGTCTAATGAATTTTTTCAACAGGAACAAACTGCAACAGAGGCACATTTTACAGCGTTGCAAAAGTTGCGCTTGCTGGATCGTGAAAACGTAGAGGCAACGCTGGGGGCAACGTCTCAGCTACTTGGATCACTTACAGCGTTTTTCGCAGAAAACACGATAGCTGCAAAAGTTGCAGGTATTGCTCAAGCGACTATAAACACATATCTAGGAGCTACTCAAGCTATTAGCGACCCGAAACTAGTTGCAGCGTTTCCGGCTAACCTGAT
>JAEHJW020002216.1_pt1 | contig 20541 bp, 27 predicted proteins | sample 9271431 | NCBI WGS metagenome assembly JAEHJW02 | reverse complement strand
CTGACCTTGCGACCGGACGTTAGCCATTGTATGATCTCCGCTCTATCAATGGTGGCTGTAGCTCAGTCGGTAGAGTCCCGGATTGTGATTCCGGTTGTCGCGGGTTCGAGCCCCGTCAGCCACCCCATATTTTTCAAGTCGTTATCGCTTTCTGCCTCGTGCATCGGATGTTTTGCGTGGCCAGAACGGGTCCAGTCTTCAAGGTTCTGTGCGTGTTCCGCAACGTGCTCATGTGACAGATGAGCATAGCGCAGCACCATATCGTAACTCCGCCAAGACCCCAGCTTTTGCAGGCTATGCAACGGTGTGCCCGCCATAACATGCCAGCTCGCCCACGTGTGCCGCAGGTCGTGCCAATGGAAGTTCTCGATCCTGGCACGAGTGCATGCCTTATGCCACGCCGCTGTACCTGTCCGTTTGACGGGCTCCCCATTGTACAGAAAAACGTAGTCGCTACTGTGTCCATTTTGTGACCGCGCCTCGCGCAGAATCTTGACCGCCTTGTCGTTCAGCGGCACGCCGATGGCGCGGCCCGCCTTTGCATCCTCCGGATCCACCGTAGCCATGCGTCGGCCAAGATCTACCGCAGACCACATCAACCCGGTCACGTTCGCCCGACGCAAACCCGTCTGCAAGGTAAACTCGGCCATCAGCGCGAGGTGAGGAGGAAGCTCGGCAACGAGACGATCCGCCTCTTCCCGCGAGATCCATCGAATACGCGCGTTGTCCTCACGACCTTTGGGAATCTTCGGCACGGCGGGTATCCACTCTAATTCGTGCGCGTAGTGCAATATGCTGGAAACAAGGGCCATATAACGATTGCACGTAGCCTCCGACCGGCCAGCATCAAGCAACTCGCCGCGCACCTGATGCAGAAGCGACGTGGTGATGTTGGGCAACGGAGGCCGCCCCAGCATCTCGGTCAGCAGACGCAAGCGTGGGAGATCGGTATCAACGGACTTATGTTTTGAGCCTTTGGCCTTCCACCAGGCCGTTACCGCTTGCGCCCATGTAGCGGTAGGACGTTCACCGATACGCTCCTTGCGCCACAGCTCGGCTTTGATCTTGTCATGGTACTCTTGCGCGGCTTGCTTATCGGCCGTTCCAGTAGTGCGTCTAATTCGGCGTCCGCTGTGTCGAATATCAAGCCACCAGATCCCGTCTCTTTGGAAAATAGGCATTCCTTCCCCCTCATGCTGTTGGCAGCGTACCGCCCGCGCAACCACTCTATCAAGTCCATCTCTATGAATACCCATCTACGTCCGGCTTTGGCCCCTGGAAGCGATCCAGAGGCAGCCAGTTGAGCTACAGTGTCCTTATGTATGTGCAGAAGTTCAGCAGCCTCTTCTCTGGTTAGCGTTTTCATACCGAAATCCTGTCCATGCCGCCTGCAGGCCACGGATCGTTTTGTTGTGGTGCGGTGCCTAGCGCCAATCGTAATTTGTGCTGCGAAGAACGCAAAGCCTCCCATCGATCCACCAGCCGGAGCAATCGATGTGCGGCGTTCGGGTCCACCCGCTGCAGTTGCGCGGCAACGGTGCGGGATTTGATAATCAGGTGTGTGCCGTTCATGCCAGCGCCCTCCCCGTCCTTTTCATCATCGTTTCCACCAGCACCGGATAATCCATCGGGTCATCAATGACCACCACGTCGCTCGTCGGCGCTTCCAGGCCCGTATAACGACGGTCTAGCAGTACAGACAAGCCAACAACTGAGGTCGCCGCATTGGCATTGTCTGCTTGGTCATCGAGGAAGGCCACGGCACCGACCCGCTGAAGCGTTGCCGCTTTCTCAGTCGGTGCATGGGCCGGGTTGACGCAGATCACTCGACCGGCCGGCAGCCTGCAGAGTGAATCCACCCGCGCCTGATGAAACTCAGCCCTGATGCTGGTCACCGCCCACACCTGGCACCCCATATCTTCCAGTGCATACACCAGATCCCGCGCATGGTCGTACAGCGGCACGTTGGCCCACTCCACCTCATGATGGAATGTGTCCCAGACATGATGCGCGTCTGCCTTGGGAATACCGTAGCGGTTATGCAGGTGGTATGCCTCGTTCAACTTTTTGAGGTCCGGCCAGTCCAGTACGCGGCGGGCGCAATTTGTCCAATGTCCCTCGAAATCGCAGAGGATTCCGTCGATGTCCAGGGCGACCACGTTGTTTGCCTTCACCATTTTCCTTCTTTTGTTTTTAATCATAACGGACACACGCCACATTCATGGCTACGGCCCTTTCTGTGTCCGTTTGAGCAAGCTCCATAAGCTTCAGTTTCAAATTCTCGCCACACCCAATACCCCATTCATGGTCCCGTCCATAAATAATCAAGATTTCCTGATATCGGGATCGGAGCGCCAGAAGATCGCATGAAAATCGCTCCCGGATGTCTTGCGAAGACGCCGTGCCATATCGAGAAGTACCCATCAGTATTTTGTGGCTTGTATTCGCCAGGATGGCGGCCTCTGTCTCCGGGCTGAGGTTTCCGAACTCAGGTGTTGCCGTTGTCGTTGGCATCGGCATCAACTTTGAAATAGCCATCGCCGTGCGCCACGCCAGAGCCTGCGTATTGGTGTCACTTAATCGCTCGGTAATTTCCATCCACTGCTCGGAGAAAGGCATATTCATGGCAACGCTAGAGGCGTCCATAATTCCAGCCACATAACCATCTCGGAAGCTTTTATTAGTAGCGATTTCAGGGCGTCGTTTGCAGGCATCTTCAACCCGCGTGACCTCCCCCAGCGGCAAATCCGCGCCCACGATCTCAATGTGCATGGACGTCTCCAGCGCAGATCGGTTCATCAGGAAGCCGAATCTGGTACGCGATGATGGCCGAACCCAGGCCCAGATCCCGCTGCGAGAACAGGGCAAAATCCAGATCGTCCAGAGCTTTTTGCGCCCTTTCCAAGGTGCTGTAGCGGTCGCCAGCGACCTCTCCCCCGTCAGCCGTGATGCCAACAATGCGCAGCGAGGTGCTCATGCCGCACCGACACGCCGGGAATCGGCAGGCACACTGAAGTGCAGGCCGTCCCGAACGAGGGGAATACCGAACTCGCTCTGGAACGCCTGCATGGCTGCATTGACGAGGTTGACAGACGCATCACGCGGCAGCGCAATGGTCAGGGTGATACGGCCAGGGTGGAGGGGAAGAAGGGTTCCCGAGGCTGCGGTTTGGCTAGGCATTGGTGGTTCTCCCATGCGACGTAAGGCATGGGAGAATTACAACCTAAGCGTTTACCCTTGTCAACACCTATGGTTTATAACTTCCTTCCGAGTGGCTGGTGGAATATCACGCGACCGATAACCCTACAGCCCACTTCAAGCCGCCTCACCGGCCATTGTGGATTTCGAGGACGCAAGTACCAATCTGGTCCATCCTTGACAATTTGCTTAAAGGTTGCCTCTTCGTTCGGCTGCCCATTTCCTATAACGACATAATCACCAGACTCCCAATATGCGTCAGGATCTACAACAATGCGGTCCCCCGCCTTGAAGTCAGGCTCCATGCTATCACCATGAATTATCAACCCAAACACATACTGACCGTGGTGATTCTGGTCTAGACGAACCCAATCCGTCACATCTTCACCATTAAGACGTTTCACATCTTGTGAGGTAGCAAACTCGCCGGCCGCGACCCATGAAATAATTGGGACAAGACACTGCGGCTTTGAAGCTGGCACTACGTTAATATCAAGCGTGGCTAGACTGTCGCCAGCGGCATCGGTTACCGGAGCCGACTCGCGGTGGTCACCTGATGCATCAGCAACTCTAAGCTTCGGGTATGTCCCTTCAGCCAGCCAATCAGAAGTGACGCCCAGAGCTTTTGCGATTTGCGGAATAAAGCGACTTTTTTCACTTTTCCCAGTCACTAACTTACTGATTGTATTCTGGGCGCAACCGCTTTCATCGGCAAGCCATTCTTGCTTTTTTCCGATCTCGCCAAGCCGCTCATTGATCCTTTCGCCTACTGTAGTCATGGTTTCAATTATAAAACATAAGTTTTAGCGACGCAACCACCAGGGTGTTGACATGCTGAACACATAGGTTTTATTATCTGAGCATGAACGAGGCCATTCTTAAAACCTTATCCATGTTTGGATCCCAAGATGCCATGGCAAAAGCCATAGGTGTGTCACAGTTCGCCGTAAGCAAGTGGGTGCGCGGGGTTGGAGCGATTTCTGCCGAGAGCGCCGTACTTATTGAGCATGCGACCGGCGGGGTCATCACTCGCGAAGACCTCCGCCCGGACATCTTCCGCAAAGACCAACCAGCCAGCCACATCGCTACACCCGTACATTCAGCCATTCCCGATTCCTCCATCTGTCCACGAGGCCACTCTGAATGAACCCACCGTCAAGTGAAATAAAAATCCAGTCGCTTTTTCTGCGTGCAATTGCCCATAAAGGCCAGCGCAAGACAGCAACAGAAATTGGTGTTCATGAGTCGGCACTATCCCGATGGTTCGCCGGTGATGGGGGGCTGAAATTTGAGCAGGTATGCCGACTGATGGCCGCCCTGGAAATCCAGCCTGAATATCTGGGAGACGGAGAGGTGACAACTATTAAAGCCGATGTGCTGACGGCACTTAAACGACTGGCTAAGGCTGCACTGGATGGAGACGGCTTATGAACAGCGTTCTGGACTGCGACGGCAGACAGCCTGCTCACACAATATTCTTCGCTCATTTTCCAACTCTGACACCACGAGGTGCTGCATGAATGCCATATTGCTGCATACGGCTTTGGATAAAATGGAATCCGTTTGGGTGCGCCCAGGGCAAGCGAGTGCCGACGCGCGTGCCGAAGCGCTGGACTATATTGAGCACAGCAATGGGCGACGTACTCCAGGGATTATCCTGGAGATCATGCGAGTGATCGGCATCGCTGAGCATGTGGCGATCAACCTGATACGTCTCTTTGATGATGAGCAGGAAGTGGCGCGCGTCACACTGAGCGAGGTCAAATACCTCCACCAGTTACCCTTCTATTACAAAGTGCGGGCCTGGTACGAACGCCGCCTGCACGCCGCCGATTCCTCCGGCCATGCGATCCGTGGTGTCCTGTTTGGCCGTGACTGCAAAACCGGATTCAAATACGGCATGACGGACGATTACGGAGAGTACCCCGCACTGGTAGCACTTTATGTGCTGCACAGGGGCAAGGCAGCCTGGCAGGAAGCGAGGTATTTTATCGACTGGTCCGCTGAGTTTGCTGCAGACATTCTGATTGCCGGGTTTGAGCGAACCCATGATTTCTTCCGGCGGGTCAGCGCTCCGGCCCTCCGTCTCCTGCATCAGTTAAAAGATACATTTTGCTATCGCGTTCCGCGATTCCTGTTTTCCATAATCCGTTTGGATGACAAGTCGGGATCTACCTCTTTTCTTCAGCGTGCAGCCGCCACGCGCTCCGCTCAGAAACAACGGGATGCCGTCAAATTGCGCATTATTTCTTCTGATGAAGCTGAGGAAGAATGGAACGGAGATGATGACTTTGAGGCATCTGAAATCAGCTTCGATGAAGAGATAGGGCAGAGTCGCAACAAAAACCATAAAAAGCTGCCCATGACTGACCAGGAATGGGCCAGCACAATCTACCATGCGGCGCGAAATACATATATGGCCAAGGCGCGGGCATCCACGGACCCGGTAGGTCCAGATTGCCGCATGGCCGAAGTGCTGCTGATCTTTGACATTGAGCACCTGGCCCGCGCGGGGCTGAAGCACGATCACATATCCGACTACATTGCCCTCTGCTGGGAATGGGCGGTCGGGCGACACGCCCATTCCCGATCTATAGCAAAGACGGCTGCGGCGAAGTTGCGCACCGAAGCGGCGAACATGACACCGCGAACTCCTGGTGCAGAGGGTAATCAGGATATCTCGGTACAGACCGTCAAGGAGTGGATAACCGTCACGGACGCCCGGTTGTGTCCGGCAGAGGCCGTTGTCCACGTCCCAGAGTCGGTGCCCATTCCTACCAATAAGGGTATCCCAAAGCAGTGGGTGACCGACAATGCCTTCGCGTACTTCGAGTCCTGTATCAAGCGCGAATTGGATTCGGGTGGAGGCACCAGACGATATCTGCCAATACGGCGGGACGGTGAAGATATCACGTTAATTTGTCAGCGGCGACGCCATAATCGCCCGCTATCAATGGCTTATGAAGAGTGGATGAAGCCGGATAATCCAGATCCCATGACGGTTGATGTTTTACCTCCACCTTCGCCTCTGGACGATTTGAAAGAAGGGACCATCGGACGTGTGGATGCTGCACGACTAGCCTCTGTGCTAGGAGTCCCCCCGGGTGTGGTGCGCCGGGCACGGCAGCCGTATGACCCCGATGATGCTGTAGGGGAACGTGTGTCAACGGAGGCCATTCTCACCATCGCTGCCAGCGTGGCAAATATGCCAGAAGGCCAACGCAAAGAGGCGCAGCAGGCGGTCTTTGCCCTTATGCGTGACGCTCAGAAGTCGCGCGATCACCGAGTGGCATAGCCATGGCACGTCGTCTTTATCACAGAGGCATGTTGATCGCTGTGGCAGGCGCAATCTCTCTGGCAATAGCGGTCGGCCTTGCCTTCATGCCCATCGCGGATTATTGGGTCCTGGCATTTCTGATGCTTGGGCTGCTACTGATCATGTTCGGCATACGCTGGGAGATGACGGCAGACATCAGAACTGTCTCAGGGCCAGCCTTAACGCATCTGCATTGGTTGGCCAGATTCTGTCCCCGTGCCGCTCAATTACTGGAGCGGGAACCTATACCGCTATGGCGGGATGCGTTCCTGGTGGATGCGGCATGCAGAAAAAGGTGGCGGGATGATGATGCGCCGCGGCACTAAAATGTCCATTACCACCCGTCAGCATGACGCATTGAGCGCTACGCTACGGCAGGTCTTTCCAGCCGGCAAGACGGCCTATGAGCTGGCCATGGCCCATCCTGATATACCGCTGGACGACCTCCTTTCCTGGCTGAAGCCGGAATGCGGAGTGCGGCGGCGCTGGTTGGACGGTAACTATTACATGATCCCCGATACCGTTCGCACGCGACTCACGCTGTGGAATATGCTTTTTATGGCCTCATGCGCCGAGATGTTTGGAGGCATGGGGCGAGCGGATATAGCCGCCGCTCTGGTGATCGCTTGCGGCATCTTCAAGATGCTGGAGTTCTGGCCGTGGTGAACATCCACTTCCCTCGCTTCGTGCAATGGGTATATCCAACATGCAAGGAGCCTTTGCCATGAATATCATCACCGCCGCCGAGATCCTCAATGTGCGACACGATGCGGAATACCTGGTTGTGAGGTCCGTCTTTTTGGCTTCCATCGTACAGGCGCCAGATCAGAACCATGTGGACCGCTTGGCGGCCGCACACAGCTACTTTATGGCACACGATAGGACCGCGAGGGTTGCTGAGTACAACCTCCTGAAGCCACAGACACAAAAATCACAGACCATTACCCCGGTCGTGGCTCGGTGCCCGGACCCGGCGGCCACCAGGACCCACAAGTCTGCAGCCCCCTTGCATAGACGCTTTTTCCTCTGGAAACGCCGTCAGATGGCCCCTGTTCGCTGGCTCATCGCTGTCCTGACCTTTCTGGCCATCATGTCTGGACGTCTGATGGCGATTGCGGCGCTCGTCTACCTCAATTATCTCGCGGTCGTCGGTCTGGTGGATTGGTCCATCTCCGTAGGTGTCTGGTTTGGTTTTATGGTGATCGCGCTGATGCTGTTGTTCTCCATCGCCATCCTCAAGCTCGACTGGATGCTGGCCGGTTCCATGATGATTGGCGGATGGCAATGTGTCGCTGAATCTCTGGAGATTGGCAGGCGGTCTGGAGAATCGTCCGCTTCACCCGCAAAAACTGCGAGGGTTATATGATCGGTCTGCAATTGCTTGAGATATGCGCCCCGAAGGTCTCCCCGGTCACGATGTCGGCCATCGTCCAGGGCGAGTCAGGCGGCTATCCGTGGACGATCAACGTCAACGGCCTGCCTGATGGATCCATGCGCTTCCCCAATAAGCAGGCAGCCATCCATGCCGCTACGCACTATATCCGCATGGGCTACAAGGTGGATCTGGGCATGGCGCAGGTCGATAGCGAAAATCTGGGCTGGCTGCGCCTCAGCATCCCACAGGCATTTGATGCGTGCCGAAATATCCATGCTGCGCAGACCATTCTACTGGATGCTTATCACGCCGCTGGAGCGGCAGGCGTGAGCAGCCTGAAAGGGGCCTTTGAGGCGTACAACTCAGGCCAAATCACCGGCGATCGTGGTTATGCCAACGGGGTATTCCGTAACGCGGGTGTAGAGGTTCCAGCCATACCTGGGGGGCGTCTGGCACGGTGGGCCAATCATCAATTGGCCTCTGGTGTTTGGAAACGTGAATCAGGCCTAAAGCCGTCCGGTGCTCCGGTACGACCCGTGATCATCATGCCACCAAAATCATGGCAGCCACTGAACGCCAATGAGGATTTTGCGGTGACTGGAAAATCAGTGGGTGGTGGGTCGATGGAGAGAGGAGCGTCATCGGTTACTGCAATTTGGAATCCGGCATAAGCAATACCACTGACTTGTGGTTTGTATGGAATGCCGAAGCGACCAGCAATCCAGTCATCGCCAACACAATTCATAAAGCCACCACAAACAGGTTACCGATGGCCATTAGCTAGTGAGTACATCCCAAGCTAAGGAGCCTGTCATGTCCACTGAAAGCGTCAAACACCTTTTTCTGCTGACCGTCACCGACCTCGCTGAGGTCATCAAAACCAAAGACAGCACACTGTCCGAGCGCCTCAAGAACCATCCGGAAGATTTTCCTCCAGCCATGGAGATTCCCGGTTGCAGGGGGTTCCGGTTTCATCCCCAGGATGTTGCCGACTGGCTCGTAGAACTCTCCGCAAAAGCACTCGGCCTTCGTTCGGCGTCGGCGGTCAACCCAACGATCACCCGCCGAACTCGTAAGAAGCGAGCTGCAACACCTGAAACCGCCGATTGATACCACGTAACAGGCAACTAGCGCCCACAAAAAAGGCCAGTGAATCAGACCGGCCCTCTTACTGCTTACCCCACAAAAGGTATGTAGATTATGACCGATCATTCTTCAGAAATCAACACAGATAGTAACCATTCTTCCTTAAATCCTACGCATACCAATTCCGCTCTTCCCAGCACCCGCCAGTCCACAGCTACTCGGCGCTGGCTGGCCGCATCTCAGGCCGACGCAGCACAGATCGCAGAGATTGCATCGTGCTCACCGGAACTCGCCAGGTTCCTGGCACTCCCCAGCCATGCCCCGCGTCTGGACAGTCGGGCACGTCGCGGGAAAATCGCTCTGATCTGGCCCTACAAGACCCGTCAGGCCGGTGGCCAGATGGAGTTATCCGCCATTTACCTGCACACACGGGGCCAGACCGGTCAGGATTTTGTGGGCTCCCGCGAAGATGCAGTAACCTCCCGCCGAATACAGGAAGCGGCACTGTTCACCATTAAGGGCAATCCAAACGCTGTAGGTAAAAGCCGGCATACGGTTTTTCTGACGGCCAGCCCGCTGGATGCCATGGCCGCCCATGCGGTCAGTCCCGGTGCGGACGTGTATGCCGTCTCGACCCCCAGTATTCCCCAATGGCTGATCCACGACTGGACCCATGCCGGAAAGAGCCGGATGGTGACTATTGGCCGCACCGAATCCGAAGTGGAAACCATCATGGACTTTGCTCAAGCGGCAGGCTGGTATGGCATGATTCAGCGCGCTACGGTGGACACCGTGCTGCCCGATGCGTCGGCAGGTCCGGTCCAGGCCATCACGCACCGCGCCCAGGCATGGGATATACTCTGCAGGCAGGGCGTCGAAGGTCTAAAACTGCACCTGACCGCTACCACCATCACGATCTACAAGCCAGAACGACCGGCACAGGACGCGGCGCCCGACCAGAAACCGATTCATCAGGCGGTCCAACGCTTCCTGCAGACCGCACAACCCACCGGGCAGACCCGGACCGACCGCGAGCACTGGTTCAGCAGCCTGAGTGATGCCAGCCTGTTTCTGGATGAATCCTTGGAGAAAGCCACGCACCTGCATGTCGCTGGCATTGTCTCCCAGCCCGGTCAGGGCAAGACCCACGCCGTGCTATCCCAGATGCTTGTCAACGATTTTCCGGAACTGCTGGTAACACCTACCGTGAACCTGGCTAATGAGGCCTACACCAAGATCACCGAGATGATGCCAAAGGATTGCGACCGCACGGTCCGCTTGCATGTTCCCCGCGGCCCGGATACCTGCGCACGCTATCCCAAGGTTATGTTGCTACAGGACGCGAACCGGGGACCTTATGCGCAGGCATGCAAAATGGCCGACCTGAACGAAAGCATCCCCGGCGACTGCGAACATGCCGAAAACTGTGTCTACCTGCAGGGACTTCGTCTGGATAGCCGGGCAGAGATTCTCATTGCTCCCCACGCCGCAGCGGCCAGTGACAGCAGCCTGCTTTCCTGGACGCCAGATTCCGTCAGGGATGTGGAAACGGGGGAATGGGAAAATGGAGAGAGTATCGAGCGTCGGGTTACCGTAGACGAAGAAACACCGGCCGCGACATCGCTGATGCTCAACCATAAGAATGTGGACGACAATATTAGCACCCTTATCCACTGGCTGAGCAAACCAGCCTGGTTAAGGAGCCGCGTCAAGGGCGCGCTGGGAAAAGAATTCACAGAACAAAAACTGCAGAAGAATCTCGACGCTTATGCGGTCTTCCGTGATGCGCTGACGGCATTTAACACAGAGTACAGCAAATGGCGGGATCCCGAAAAAACGCGCACGCCGAGACAGATACGGATGTCTGGCCCATGGCGCGAATTTGTGGATACCCACCGCAAACTCCCCAAGGATCTGACGCTGATGGACGGTTCCACGCTGGCCGAACGCCCGGTCCTGAATAACGGAACAGAGGCGCCAATTATCCCGAAACAATGGATGGCCGCCCTGGTCGAGGGGCTGAAGGACGGCATGGTCTGGATACATTACGGCAATCTGGTCATCGGCAAGGAGGGTGGTCTCTGGAAGAACACCATGAAGCAGGGCGGTCAGAACCTGGATGCTTCCATGGGGCTGACCCAAAAAACGATCATCAGCCACCGGGACGACAGCGCCGTCTATACCATACCGGTCCACCAACCCCATCTCCGGGTGATTCAGGTCATGGATGGACAACAGCATGGTAAAGCGGCACTGAAGGGGCACACTCTCCCCAGTGAAGTCCGGCAATTCATGGTTGCATGGAAACGGATGATTGCCGCCGGAGGGCATGGCGAGACGGCAGGCCTGGTCCACAAAGACATCCATGATCTGATGACGGCGATCTTTCTGCGCGACCAACCGGACCCGGATGCGGCCATCCAGAAGGCACTATCGGTACTGGAAAGGAAGAACCGCCAGCCCGGTAGTAAAGACTGGCAAATCCTGCTCAGAACGCTGGGCATTCCAGACGATCCGGCAAAGGCCCGCACCCAGTGCGATATCACGGTGGACGATGCCTGGATGCTGGGCCACTGGGGCAAGGATGACCGGGGCCACAACCGCTGGAAGGATGCCAAGGCGGGATTTTGCTGGGGGGTCCCCTATGATCCCATAGAGGAATACCAGATTCGGTACGCTATTCATCGGGTCATCATGGCTCGGTACGGCATCGATTGGCCGGCATGGGATGGCTCCGTGACCCGCGGCCAGGTCATTCTGACCAACGGAGGAGAAATCCGCATCACCACCAACTTCCCGCTCCCTACCGTGGCCGAAGCCCGCGCCTTTGTGCTGGATTCGGTCAATGCCCAGATCGCCCAGGGGATCGGCCGGTGGCGTGGCGTGCGCCGGACTGTCGAGAACGCGGTGGAGATCTACCTGTTCATGGGGGACTTTCCGGTGGCCGCCGTGGACCACGATCATATGTTGCCAAGCATCGAGTACGTGACCGATTTAGGCAGCGCCATGGCTAAAAAGGCCACCAAGGAAGTCTCCGTCCTACAGACGATAGCCGAACTGTCACCCGACCAGCGCGTCGTGATGGAAGCTATCCGCGAGGCGGTAAACAAGGCCTTTGGCTTCGATCCCGGTGACCGACTGGGGCGGCGGGTAGCGCGCGCCATCACCAACAAGGTCATGGCGTATGCCCGCGAACATCATCTCTCCCTGCAGGAAGCCGCAAAGGCGCTGGTGCGCGATATTCAGGACCGGTTCCTGCCGAAACCAACAGCCTTTCCGGGAGCTGCCGGATATTATCTGGAGCGGCTCCAGGATCGTGACCGATGGTGCCGAACGTTCATGGGCGTGGGGCCATGGGCCGATGCCGCAAAGGCAGTGCTAGACATGCTCTATGAGGCCACTTTCACGCCAGAGCCCCCCCTCGCGCCACCCGGTTAGACGCTCACCCCAGCAATTTCATGAACCCGTTCCGGTGGGCTCCGGAGAATGTGCCGTGCCCGCTATGTGGGGATTCGTTCCCGATCCATGGGCGGGAACGATCCGCTCAGGTTTGTGAGTGGGTAGATCGGGTTTTTGGGGAAAAATTTGGACCGCATGACTCCGGTGAGTGAGGTGGTGTGTGGATTTGGGAGAAGAATGGGTTGCCATGCCTGTCACTGTGACCACAACAAGCACCCCCATCTCAAGGCCAAATAGGTGAAAAAAGGGGGCGGAATGGGGGTGTCTGGCGCTCTGGGTTGGATGGGTAACGACCATTTCCCTCGCTTCGTGCAATGGATACAGGTAATGGCGCCTGCCAATGTTGAAAGGGTACGATAGATGAATGGCAAGAAAGCGAAGGCACTACGGAAGTTGAATCCACAAGGTAAAGCCAAACATGGTCCTGCTGCGGATGAGAGGGCTCGGCCCAGTGAAGCATGGACAGGGATGATTGACGACGGCGGGCTTGGCGAGACGGCAGGCGTGCTTTACAAAGACATCCATGATCTGGTGACGGTGATCTTGCTGCGCGACCAGCCGGACCCGGATACAGTCATCCAGAAGGCCTTGGCAGGGCTGAAGAAGCAGCACATGCAGCCCGGCAGTAAAGGCTGGCAGGGTCTGCTTCGGACACTCGGCATCCCGGACGATCCGGCCATGGCCCGCACCCAGATCAATTTCACCGTGGGTGATGCATGGATGCTGGCGCGTACCATATATGATATGGATATGAGAGCCATCACTACAAACGCATTTTTACCACCGCCGAAGGTGCGGGGCCCTTGAGCGGGGAGCCGCACGCCGTTACGTTCCGAGAACAGATGAGGTAGAGGATGCCTGAATTTGAATGGTATAATCGCGCATCTATCCATCAAGGGAGCAGCGCGTGATGTCAGATCAACGGCAATATATCGTGAAGGAAGCACTTGCTAACCAGCGCCTTGAGGGGTTAGAGGTGAGCAAGGAAGCACAGGATGCTGCCCAGTTGTGGGCCACGGGCAAGATAACCGTTGATGAAGTGATTCGCATCATCAAGGAAAAACATGTACGAAGGCCAGGATGATCCATACATTGATCCTTCTACGGGTGTTCTGAAGAACCTTTTGGGGATATCCAACGCACAGGAGTTGGAGAAAATAGAAGCATCTTTGGCTTATGGTCGCTCCCTGGATTTAGACATGGTGGTGCCGCCCGTACCTCCATTTGATATGGGCCACTTGAAAGCCATACACAAGCATCTATTTCAAGATATCTACTCGTGGGCAGGAGAAACACGGACCATAGATGTCTCCAAAGGACATACGCGGTTTGCGTCGGCCAAGGCGATAGACTCTGCTGGAACGAAGCTTTTCAGGGAGATGGAACATGAAGGCTGGCTCAAAGGGAAAAACCGCCGCGAATTTGCTAACCGCGCTGGGCACTATCTTGGAGAGATAAATGTGCTTCACCCATTCCGAGAGGGAAATGGGAGGGCGCAAAGATATTTCATGGCGCAGGTTGGCGAGTGGAGCGGACACAAAATTTCATGGCAAAGGATATCGGAAGAGCAAAACATCGCCGCATCCATAGCTGCCTATAACGGCGATAGTAACCCTCTTGCAGACTTGATCTTCTCTGCCATGCCGCCTGTGCAACGTGCTCGCAGTATCCGCAGGAATGATCTGGAGCGTTGATAGAGTCTGGGACTCTTACTTAAAGGAGCAGTGCGCAATGTCAGAGCAGCGACAAGTGGGTAAACCCCGCGATGTCTGGGTACCGGCCAAAACACCCGCAGACTTTTCCGCCAACATGGCAAGATCCGATTTGCTGCAGCGAGCAGCTGCTAGGTTGTGTCCGGCCATTCGTAAACCGCATATCCCCGGCACGCCGCGAGTGCAAAGATTCAGCACGTTAGAGGAGATGAATGCCGATCAGGAAAATGCCAAGGCTGAATTTATGGCCTGGTTAAGCATGCAAAGGAATACACATGGTGGATAACCCAGAACCATCAAGAGCCGCCACGAAAGCCGATATGCTGCAGCTCATAGACGCGCTTGAAGATCGCGGCGTGGACTACATTCTTATCGGTGGCCATGCCCTTCAACTACACGGGTATATGCGTGCCACAGAGGACATAGACTTTCTGTTACCGCTGGATGAGGTGAATGGCAGGAAGGTGATTGACGCCCTTTCGGCGCTCCCGGATAAAGCCTCATTGGAAATGGACCCAAAGTGGTTTGTGGATGGGGAGAATATCCGGGTAAACGATGAAATCATCGTGGACCTTCTTTTTGTGGCCGCCAACGGGGAAACCTATGAAAGTCTTACCCCGTACATTTTGAATGCGGAGATAGACGGGCATTCAATCAAGACGCTCAACCTGGAAGGTTTGTTAAAGACGAAGGTCAGTTCCAGAGAAAAGGATATCGCTGACCATCGCGTGCTTTCCGCCGCGATAAGCCGTATCAAGAAAGAAAAGACGCCAGATCGCGCCAGACGCCCGCGCGGTATCCATAAAGACGATCTGGAGCGTTGACCGATGCAGGCAGGCGGTAATGGCTGTCAAGCATTTTCCGCCTCCACCACCGGCGCCCCACTCAATCGAACCCAGGCCCATGCCGTAGCCCGCTGAATCTCCGGTATCCCAGTTCCCTTGGCCCACCACTCGTTATTCGTCAGCAGGACCACCTGCGGATGCTGCACCACGCCTTCCATCCATACCCACGGTAGGAGCTGATCATAGCAGATCGACGCCCAGGCCCGCATGCCATCGACCTTACGTGCCGGCTCCCACCAGCCAGCCTCATAGCTCACCCCATCCGCCCGGACGTAGCCATACCCCTGGTACCAGGGATGCCACATGGAGACGGGTACTGGGAAAGGGGAAACAAAGAGTAGATATCCCGGCTTTCCTTTTCCATCCACCACACCACCACGCACTTCCTCAATGCCGTCTGCGAGCAGCGCTGGCCCCACTGGCACGGAAGCGCCTACCAGCCACTTCTGCCCTTGGGGAACCGCAGACTGGACCTCGGCAGCATTGCCTGCCCACCAGGTCAGTAAGGTCTCTGGCAACAGCACCACTGTATGATGCCCCGCCTTGTCTTGTGTCTGGCTGATCCACTCCTGATTGCGAGCCATATCCGCCATGACATTCCGAGTGATCGGTCCCAGATGCAGGTCCATACCCATCCAGCCCGCGGGCCGTGTTTCGCTGGAGGTGGCCATCTTCGCGGCCAGTGAGGCGATCAGCAATACCGGGATAATATCCAGCGAAGCGGAGAGCGCATGCTGATCCCAATACGTGGACAGGCCATGCAGAGTTACATATATCAGCAGCAGCCATGCCAGTAGACCGAACACACCCAATGCCGGAAACACTACCCCAGCATTCGCCAGGGGCGACAACCAGTCAAATAACCCCAAAGGCGGCAGAGCGTCTATCAGCAGCACGGCGATCACCTTCCACGGTCGATCGGCAAAGGCCCATCCCGCCGCCAGCAGCGCCGAACTGGCGAGCCAGAGGGCAATGCCCAACGGCACATGCCCGGGCCCGAAAAACGACGCGGAGCCTAAAATGAGTCCGTGGCTGCCTGCCAGATAGTAGGCCAGGGCGACCTCGTACCGGTCCCACTTGCCGCGACCAAAAAACACCAGCGGTATCAGAAAAATGGAAAGAATGGGTCCCCAGTGCCCAATCTCCCAGACTGTACCGAGACCTCCTGCCACAACAATGCGTGCAGAAAGCGGTACCCAGAGCGGCCATCGTTTGTCAGGCATAAGTGATCACCAGCCACTCGACAATGCCCAATGCGATGATGCTGAAAGGGATAGCGCCAAGGAAAAGCAGAAGGCGTCGATTGCTGATGTGCTCCACCAGATAGCGCGACAGATGATCTTCTGGTGGTTTCAGGCCATAAATCTTTACCGCCGCATCTATAGATTGTTGAAGCAGTTCCGCCTCTTTATCCATCTTTTCATATTTTTGCGTTAGCGTATTGACCGCGCGTTCGCCGTCCTTCTCAGTGTCGATCTGGATGTTAATCTGTGCCTCCAGATTCTTTTTAATCATGGTTATTTCCCTGAGCGCCCTTGATACTTCTTTACCCACATCGCCTTTCAGTCCGTTTTTGATTTCTGCGAGCTTGCCCACGGCTTCTCTGAATTCGTGAAGCTGCACATTTTCTGCGGTACCATCCCCCTTGGGAGCCACTTGTTGGAAGATGAACCACCACATCGGGTCATTCGCATCCATAGTCAGTCCGGCCTGCATTGCAGCATATTCTTCGGCCCATCCTTTGTTGCCCTTAAAAAAGTGCTGTTTGGCCTCTTCGGCTTTTGTCGCCATGTTCAATCCCCCCTAAAGTTTTTCAATAACATTCATGCGATTCATGAATGCGCCGCGCCACAACTGAATGGACAGCCGCCACATCCCGATCCAGTTACCGTCCTTGAGCGCCTTGCCATTGGCTAGGTCAAGCGGCATGTTCAGGCATTCTTCGTGCATCTTTTTGTCAAGCCACTCGCTGAGATGCAGCATGAACAGATCGAGCCAGCCCCCGCGATCCACCAGTGCCCGGCGTGTCCCTGATGATTGCCAAATATTGAAAGCCTCCCATGGGCCACAATGGCTGTTCCGTAGAACGACACCGCGATCCCTGTATATCTCTGGCAATGCCATGACACGGTCAGCCAGTGTGGCGGTGTCGGCAACACCTGTTCCCATGAGCCAGATGGGGATAGCATTTAGGTCCTGGAGCAAACCGCTCATTAACATCTGTTCAAGTGTCTCGCCGGCAGAGACAAATGGAAGATCAATAATCAGGCGTGTCGGACGCCGCTGGGCAGATTCCAGAGCGAGAGCCGCTATGTCGCCATAAGCGATTTTGCCCATTTCGGTGCCAAATCTTCCGAACTTGACGACAACCTGGCCAGGGTTCTTTCGCCACCCGGGTTGGTGTGTAGCCGTATGTTTTTCCCAGAGTTGAAAGCCTGTTTCCTCATCGTGACAGGCATCCCAGACAAGCACCTTGCTCCCGACCGGAATGTTGTTTTCTGCTAATGCCTGATACCCCTGGTCGGCACCATGCTGATACATATCCACAAGACCGCGAACGGCGAGCGACCGCCCTCCGCCGCGCCCAGCCATACCGCCATCCACCAGAAAGGTTTTAAGATCATTCATAGGGCCGGCGCTCACCGTCAACCATGTCGTCGTGTAGTGCAGGCGGTTCGGGAAAAACGGGGTCAAGAGCGACAAAGCAATCTTTCAACCAGCGTTTCAGGGTGTGCGCCTGGAATACCCCAAAGCCTTCCGGCTTCCTTTTGGCCATTGTCGAAAACGCGCCTGGGGATCTGAAAATGACGTCAGCGGTAGGGACGGGGGCCAGCTTTGGCAGTACCGTTTTTTCATAGAGAAATTTCTCGGCGACCGCCTTATTTGTGTAGTTGAAAGAGTCTCGCGTTCCCGCAAACTCCGGGATGATGATCAATCGGCGGCTTTCGTGAATTTTTGACAGCAATCCGCTATCCAGCGACTGTTGGAGCGACAGTGATGCCTCAGCGCCCTTGCCCAGTGAATAGCATGCGGCGACGTCGTACCCCAGATCCGTGCAGACCGGAATAATCAGATCCACCAATCCGTCGAGCGTCTCTCCTGCATTTGCCGGCAGGTTCACGATGGTGACCAGATGGTCATCCGGGTTTTCGTTTTCCAGCCATTCTGCCAGACCACCTACTGCCGTGGCGGCATCCCCGGCCAGGTTCAAGGAGATCATCTTCTTTACGACTTGTGGATCATCCTGATACCGGGCAAAAACATCGGGGGTCTTGGCGTCACCCTCAATCAGTGAGGCGCGGCCGAAACGCTGCAAGGCCATATCCACCAACAAGGCTGCCACGACAGACTTGCCGACCCCGCCCTTGTCACCGTGTGAAAAAATAATCGTCTTCATTGTGTGCGTCTCCTGAAAAAGGCTTTTGCCTACTTGGTAATGGCCATCTGGGACCTGTTTGTGGCCTACCCGTCCGGCAGACCGTACGGGTTTGCGGCTTTGGGATTGGGATCCCTGTACATGCCCATGGTGCTGTTCCAAATCCAGTCATCTTCCTCGCGTTTATACCCATCCTGGAGGGTGCTCCGTTTAAGGAACTTCCCATGCCGAGCATCCCAGACATCCCCGTCTCGGACTCGAATGAAGCCGCTAATCAATGTTTGGGGGTCCACGTAATCGCCCTGCCCGCCCGCTTTAGGGTCCCAAACGAATCCATCCGACTCTCTGGGGTCACCTTTAAGGCGTTCCTCTTCCTGTTTCTGAGGCTGAATCCCCAGTTCCTGTTTGGGTTTGCGGTCAGGCATTTCAGTGGATGGACGATCTGTTCCTCCTGGTACAGAATGTGCCGGCAGGGTTTGGGATTCTTGAACAGGCTGGATCAGCTTTGCCAGTTCCCGGGCTTTTTTGACGATGCGCCCTGCCGTTGTTTTTGGTAGTGTGCTCTGGAGTAGTTCCTGTATATAACCAAAATCTGCAATTTCTGGATGGTAGGCCATTCGTCGCGCCATCTTGGTTGCAATAACCAGATGCGCATACCGCTCCGGTACAAGTGCCGGTGCCCCGCGTTCGCAGAGCAGGCCGATTTTCTCGTCGATTTTGATAATGTCATCAAGGGTCATTGCGCCGTGCGTTTTCCGCTTTTCACGCATGATTTATTTCTCCCCGCCATAGTTGCGGGACAAAAACCGAGTAATGGTATAGCCGCGTTCATCTATTAGCCGATCTATTGCACCATGATGTCCGATGATGAGCGTCTTAGAGCGTGGCAACATGATATGGTCTTTCTGTTCACCATCGAGGGGGTCGTTGGGCGTTGTCACGAATGCTTCCCGCCCATGCATTTCAAGCCAGAGCGGAAGTCCAAAGACATCCGGATGTGGGAGTTGTAATTGGCTGTTAGCCATGGCGATAAACAGTGGGGTCGGCGTACCGATAACGATTCGCACATCAAGCCCGATATTCCGATTCCCGGAAAAACCGAATTCCATGAGCCCATCATCGCCGATACAAAGAATCTCGGTCGCCCTGGGGATGAGCATGCAGATGGGCGGTTCATCCAGTGAAGGGAGACCTGGCGTGCGCCGGAGTTCTTCAAGGACGATGCGTTCGCACTCGATGAAATACTGGCGGGCCTCCTGGCCCTTGGGGGTACGTTCTGCCATGGAGATATGCTTGGCGGCCTCAATCGTGAGGTGGTATTCCATGCGGTTATGGCCCCCACGTCCAGCCGGCTGATCTTTGCTTGCCAAGATCGGCAAGCAAACAAAGTCTTGATTTTCCACGAATCCATGCTGCTGGATGCGGTCCTGAATCCAGTGGGCGAACATCTTGCCCACCCCAAGGAAAGCATGCAGATCCCGTGCGTTGCACAGCGATTGATCCTGGTTTTGCATGATACCTTTCACTTTTGCAATAGGAATCAGGTTGTTATGTCCGTTCATGATGTTTTCTCCAGTTGAAGAGCAAGATTGCTCTCTACTAGGTAATGGCCATCGGCAACCTGTTTGTGATCCACCCACAGGCATGCCATACGGGGTTTATGACGATTTTGTGGGCTGATGTGATGCTTACATGGGTGATGTTTGCTGCAGTATGAATCTAAAGTGGTTCTAAGTGGGCTAATCTGGCGCGTTGTCGTGCTTTCATGGGCGGCAATAGCTGTGGTCTGAATCCAAGTGGTTCTAAGTGCAGATCCCTTGGCGTTTCATGGATTATTTATGGGCCGAAGTGACGAACAGTGAATATTTGCGGCTCTATCTGAATTTTCTAGCCGATACCCTGAACGCTTAGTGAGGGGCAGGGTAGGGGATGTGTAAACATGGCACGGCTTCGCCGACCACGTTTAACATCCCACCTGATCAGGGCAAGCCCCGACACCCCGGCCATTCCGCGCTTCGCTTGTCACAGCCATTATTTCTTGCCGGTCGGCGCCTTGTTCTTTCTGATCGTTGCCAGGCCGGCTACGGACCAGTGCATGCCTTATTTATGATGGCAGCACAAACAGGTTGCCGATGGCCATTACCGGACAGGAATCCCTATCCGGAGGTTGTGCC
>JAEHJW020006094.1_pt1 | contig 20545 bp, 20 predicted proteins | sample 9271431 | NCBI WGS metagenome assembly JAEHJW02 | reverse complement strand
GCACCGGGAGGAAAACGCCGCCTACCTTCGAGAGTACCGAAAGACGCATCCTACGAAACGTGCGGATGATTACGCCCTTAAGCGATCCCTAGCGGGTCGCGCGCGTTATGCTGCCGACGCGGCCCTTCGCGCGCGCATAGCAGCGGAAGCTAAAGAGCGGCGCGATAACAGAACCCCCGAGCAGAGAGAGGCATACCGCCGCTATATGCGTACCTTTCAGACGACACCTATACAAAAAGAACGTCGACGTGCAGCGTACCAGCAGTTAAAGATGGGGGAAGAGCAATACGCTGCCTACCGCCAAAGGAGCAATGAGGCGCGCAGGGCGACAGGCAGGAACCGTGAGACACGGGAGGACCGCGCGAAGCGCCCTGAGGTCTACCGTGCCCGCGAGCACCGTCGGCGGCTTCGTGAGCGTAACCAAACCGTGGAGTCGTTTGACTTAGCGTCCCATGTGCGCTTCCTTCGGGTATGGCAGCAGGAGGCTTGCTATTACTGTAACCGCCCTTTTGGGCCCGCCACACAGGATACGCATGTCGAGCACATCGTTCCCGTTGCGCGCGATGGGGCGCACGCGGCGTTTAATATCGTTTTGTCGTGCCCGGAATGCAACATGCGGAAGGGGGGCAAAATCCTTTGGAAAGAATGGCGCCCAAAGGTTCAAGAAGCTCGGTCGCTGTTCCTAGATGTTCCTGAATTAGAAGGAACTCCTGCGCGCATAATATCAACCTTTCAGATATCAGACCGGGCGACGATGAACTCTACGCTGGCTCTCATGGAGCAGAAGGCCAAAGATCCTGAAGCCATGCTGTTCTTTGATTGGGAGTGGGCGCAGAGGAGAGAGGCCGTCCTTTCTATGGTCGCGTCCCGACTGCGGCAGCACAAGCCCATCTCAGCGCATAAGCTGGACATCATAGAACTCCCTTCAGAAGCAGCGAAGGCGTTCCTTGAAAAGTACCACCTGCAAGGGTTCACGTCGTCATCGGTCTATTTAGGGCTCACCCAGGGGGACGACATATTGGGGGTTTCCGCCTTCCGCATAGGACAGGCGCAGATCGAGTTCACGCGCATGGCGTTTAGGGGGTGCATCTTGGGCGGCCTCTCGAAGATGTTCAAGTATTTTGCGTCCCGATATAACCCTGAGAACCTGCCCATCCTTTCGTATTCCGACACGCGGTATGCCTCGGGCAAAACGGCCGAGGGGGTAGGCTTTGCGTGCATGGGGGATACCCTTCCGCATCCGGGGTATGTAGGCCCTGCGGGGCTATTCCATCGAATGACATTCATGAAGCGGGATATGAAGGATTTCCTGGCCTACTACGACCCGCAGGCCACGGAGTACGAAAATGCGCGGTTCAATGGGTATTACCGCTTGGCAGGGTTGCCCCTTCGGCGATATGTCTGGACCCCCGAAACGGTGGCCTAATCGCCTTTGTGATACTATTCACTGAGGAAACTCTCGCTAGGGGCGGCCCGCCATGCACTATCACGCAACGATTAAACCAGCCTCCGACCTCCATAATCGGTGGCGCCGCATGGGCCGCCTGGTCATGGCCCTGGAAGGCACGCGCTTTGTCTGGCGAGGGTCGCACTTTGTCTCTACCGGCGAGATCGCGGATCTTCCGGCGCTGCTTCGCCATCACGATGTCCTGGTGGAGGCAATGGGCCGCGTCGTATCCGCTCCCCCGGAGTCAGCCCCTGCGCCGCCGCCCGCGCCTGTTCCGCCCCCCGTAGTCGAGAGGCCCGCGGAGAAGAAGGTGCCCCCCGTTGATCCCCTGGACCCCCCCTCTTTCATTGGGCGGGGCAAGAACCTTTCCTCGAAGAAGAGGCGCTAGTCCATGCCGGAATTGATGCAGAGCAACACCGACGCGCCGCTCGTCCCTACGAAGGCCATCTGGACGTGGGACCGATCGAATCTGGCAGCGCCGTCTGTTGTGACTTACCCCTCCGGCGCGCCGACCAAAACGGGACTGATGCCGGCCGATCTGAAGTCCTTTACCGGCGTGCCGATCCAGGTGTACGGCAACCCACCGGTTCCGATCCCTGACACGACGCTGTTGCAATGGATACGCTGGGCGGAGGACTGGGTGGAGCAGGAGACCGGCCTGCTTTTGACGCTCACCTGGGTGGCGAGTCCGCCGACGCGGCAACCCGCGGCCACCTTGGCGACCGGCCTACAGGTGTCGGGCGTGGGGCAGGTCCAGACGCTCGGCGTGGACTATGACCTCGAAGACGCCGCCTACGATTTCTTCTTCACGCGCGCGCAGGACGAAGGGTGGATGGTGCAGTCCCTGCGCTATCGACCGATCAAGGTCGCCGAGTTCTATACCGGGGCGTACACGGCGGTGAAGAATATCGCCTATATCTATCCGCTGCTCAATGACTTCTTTCGCGTGCCGCCGACGTGGTACGTCGAGGATCATGATTTCGGTTTGGTGCGCTTGGTGCCCGCAGCGAACGTCCAGATGCTCCCCCTGTTTGCTATGCAATTAGCTTTCATGGGGTTCGCCGAGTCTATTCCTGGTGGCCTCTGGTTCCAATATACGGCGGGCCTCGAATCATCGGACTACAACAGCCGCTTTAGCTTTGTGAAGCAGCTTGTATTAGCACAAGCCGCCATTCAGGCACTGTCCACTGTGCAGGGCACGATCAACTACGGCGCGAAGGAGTACGGCATCACCGTGGACGGCCTCCAGTATTCAACCAAGTGGAGCGACAAAGGGGCCTACTCGGGGCTCATAGAATACTGGACGAAGATGCGCCAGGACCTCCTCCAGCTGGTGTTCAATAAGATCACCGGCCCGCAGATGATTACCCTCTAATGGCGAACGGAACCAGCCCCTTCTTCCCCCCGGCTTCCCCTTATGTGCTGCCGGGAAGCCCCTTCAGCGCCCTCATAGGCCAGTACGGGGTCGAGCTCCAATGGGCCAAGGGGCACCAATGTCCGTGTACTTTAGGCAACACCGACGTGCCGGGATCACCCGACCCTGGCTGTTCCTCGTGCGGCGGCCGGGGAGTGTACTGGGATGCGTTTGCCGCCCCTTTCTTCGGACTGCTCACGCACATCGGGCGCACGAACTTCGGCCCGGAGCCCGGATCGACGATGAACTCCACGGAGGGGGGCGTCTGGACAGGGAATCCTGTTATTACGATCCCACCCTCCGAAACGCAGGTCTGGCAACAGGCCTCGGTCTTTGACGCCTTCCTAGAGGTCCAGGCCCGCCAGCGGTTCAACACCACGCTCGTCATGGGCCGTGATATGACGCTGCCTTATCAGCAGTCGCTCTCTCTGGCCTCCAGCGGCGCCGTGCGGGTCTATGACCCCAACACCCGCAGTGTCGTCGAAGACGTCGCCTATACCGCCTCCAGCGGTATGGTGACGCTCACCGACCCGCAGTACGGCCCCGGCACCGCCTACACGGTGGAGTACGAGGCGTCTCCGGTGTACATCGTCTTCCGGGCCTCGGGCGGCGCGCCGCATTACCGTCCCCTGGGTGCGGAGGGGGCGGCCCTTCCCCTGCGTCTGCACTGCCAACTGCTCGACCTCTGGACGCGCACGCGCAACGGGGCCTCGCCCTTCTCACCGCAGGCCCTCCCCGGTGGCCTTTAACAAGACCTACTATGTCAAAACCGCCCTCTCGCCCGAGGAGATCGGCGAGGCGGCGATGGAGACCTATCGCATGTGGGTGGAGTTTGCCGTCGGGCGGCGCGCGCTAGGCGGTCCGGGCGGCCGTCTGCTCCGCCATCCCACGGGCGACTACGCCTCGGCCATCCAGTGGAAGGTAGGGATGCGCACCGCGGAGATATGGACTGAGGAGGACCCCAAAGAACACCCGTCGGTGCGGCCCATTGAGTATGGTCGCCCGGAGACGGAGTTGAAGCCGTACATGCTCGGCGGGGGGAAGAACACGCGCATGGACTCCGAGGGGCATCTATACCGCATCATCCCCTTGAAGAACGATGAGAGCACGGAGCAGTTAGTGCCCGGCATGTCGGGCAGCGCGATGAAAATGCTGTCCGTCGAGACGAAGGAGCGGCGGTTCGGGAACGTCCGCTTCCGCACCATGTCCGATCGCCCCGGTTCCGCCCCGTGGATCATCCCGGCCATGAAGCCCTACGCCCCGGCGGAGATCCTGGCGCGGATGCTTGAGCAGCAATTTGGGAGGCATACTTAGTTTGTATCCTTCGCCTCGTCGTTCTTGCCGAGGACATCATCTAAAAAGTCGGACAAAGCTTCTCCAAACGTATAATTAAGGTTATAATTCAGTTCGTCTGTGCGATCGAATAAGGAGTCCATAATCGCCGTGAACACAGGGAACGGGAGCTGATACACTTCGTACTCGAATCGCCATACTCCCATAGCACAGAATGACGCTGGATATACTTTGGATTTGATGAAACCGTGGGGAAACTCCTGAACAATATCGGCATCCAGTCCGAACCAGTGGTGCAGAGTCTCGGTGGTCAACTGGACAAAGTAAGGGACACGAACAACGGTGTACCCCATCTTCTTAGCGATTTCGTCCTTTTCGCGGTCCTTTCGGATCACTAGGCTATCTCGGTAATGCGAGTCACCGTCGAACTCCACGACAAACGTCTTACCGTTGGCCTTAAACATCATATCCCAACGATACCGTGTGTCCGGTACACGCACTTCCTCTCCAAGCCAGTTTTCCTCGCCTACAATCTTCTTTAAGGCAGAAGCCAGCGTGGCCTGAATGAGGTGGTCTGTGAAGGTGATCGTTTTCCTCGTCATTGTTGTCTCTCCGTGGTTAGTGGTACACTTGTCATGGGCCATTATACAGGACAACTGTCATGCAGCGCAAGAAGATCAGAACCGAGAAAATAGAGTGCCGGGTCTCCGAGAAAATGAAGCGTGAAGTTCAGGAAGCGGCGGACCGAGAGGGTATGAGTGTTACGGGGTGGATCGAAATGCTCATTCGGGGGCAGCTTAATCGGAAGGGGCATAATAGTTGACACCCCTCCGGTAAGCGGTTAATATCACACCCATGGACCGACACACCCGAGCTATCATTGAGGAACTAGGCGGCCACCGAGAGGTGGCGGCGCTCGTAGGCATCTCCCGGCAGGCGGTCTACAAGTGGAAGCAGGTGCCGAAAAAGCGCGCGCGCCTCCTGAAGGAACAGACAGGCAAGCCGGCGAGTTATTTCCGCCCAGGGATGGACGACTGATGCTGCCGAGCGTCTTCCAAGTCATCAGCCTAGACCGCGTAAACCGCGTGGTCATCGCCCCGAATATGCACGATGCTATTGTTTTCGCCGAGGAGTGTTGGGGGCCCGTAGCCACCATCAACTATGTGGGCCCGCTCCACGGCTTTGTAAACGTCGAAGAAGGGGACGAGTCCCCCTCCCCAGCCCCCGAAGGAACACCGCTCCAATAGTCTCCTCCCTGCCCCCCCTGGCAGGCCCTTGTCCCCGCCTTCGTGCGGGGATTTTTTTGCCGTGGTAAAGTAGGGTTTTTCGTGCAGGGTTGCCCATGCCGTCCCTCATTGCCCAGCCCCTCCCGACCGGGGGCATCATCACCCTGAATATCGATGCGGACACGACCATGACGCTGGAGCGCGCCGTACAGAGCGCGTCGCCCGTCTGGCAAACCCTCTACTCCGGCGATCCGCTGTCCCTGTGGATCGACACCGGGGATCTGATGAACGCCCCGCTCGACGCGCAGACGACATATCTCTATCGCGTGACGGACGCCAACGGACAAGTGGAGTCGGGCCCGATCCTGCCCGCAGCGGCCTTGACGATCAACCAGGACAAAATCCTGTCCCTGTTACTGCGCATGATGCAGGCGGCCTTCACGAACATGGTCCTTCCGAGGGGGTTTGTGCGTCCGCAGGTGCTGCATGCCATGCCGCTCACCTTCGGCGGATCGCCCGCTCTGCCCATTATTACGATCAATCTCGACTACGGCCCGGTGATGGAAGAGGCTCCGATCGGCCAGGGTGTGAATGCGTCTCAGACCAACGAATGGACGCTTACCGCCCAGGTCCGGCGGCGGTTTAGCATGACGGTGCTCAGTTACTCCGCTCAGGAGCGTGAGTATTACCGCGATGCGATCATCAGTGTCTTCAGCAGCATGGCGCCGCTCGTCTTCGGGCAGATATGGGACGACACCCGCTTTATGTACCAAGCCTATTCCTCGCAGAAGACGAAGGATGAGGAGTCCCCGGCCTTTTACTTCGCGCAGGTCATGCTGGACCTCGTGGGGAGTTTGAACACCACGGTGACGACGCAGTTCGGCCCCATAGGGAGCGTAGAAGCGGGCTTTGTGAGTGTGCAGGATACGACGGATTACTCGTAATAAACCCTTCCCCCTAGCCCGGATGCATAAAAAAGCCCCCTAGAGGGCTTTTTACTGAGCTTCTTCCGCGACTTTCTCCATTGAATTCTCAAACACACGGAGATACCGCGGGGCGTCGAGTAAAGCGATGCTGCCTAGTGTCTCTTCGCGACGTTCGAGCCCGAACCCGAGCCTAAAGTCAATCTCTACGACGAGTAGGGGAAGGTATGGAGCCCCTTTCACTTCTTCTCTCGGGGTAGCAACTAGTCGATACCCATAGAAACTCTGGCAGTAGTCCGTGGCGATGTACCTCTCTGAAACGAGCTTATACCCGTCAAAGTACCACTCCGGCGCCATGAGGCAGGCGACGACCGTGCCGTGATTCGTTAAGAACCCGCTGCCGTCCTTGCGCTTTACTTTGTCGCCCACTTTGAAAGCGCTATCATGGTTCGTGTAGACATACCCTTGCTTCTGAGCCTCTTCGATCTGTTCGGCAGTGAATCTTTGTCTGGTCATTCCAGACCCCCGTCAGGTTTAACATGCGTTTTCCCTTCCTCGTCCCGCCAAACAATGACTCGCGCAGCCCCAGGCTTTACAGACGTGTTGAAGCCTGTAGCCATGAAAACGCCCCCGCCCTCGTCCGCCTGCACATACATAATATAGCGCGGCGGCTCATAGAAGGGCTCCAGCCAGTCCAATGGCATGTCCTGTTCTATGTTGCATCCTTCTACCAGCCCGTAAACACGGCCGGGGGTAGGGTTTGGCTTGTTGGTGGGGTAAAAGCGCTCACCCTCATGGCAGTACGCACTGCCGCGTTTCACTCGCCAACTATCTGTAAGGTCAATGTCCGCACAGTCGTTTGTACCAGGGCTCATCGCTTCTCTCCTTTACCGGCCTCGGCAGGCCCGTCGCTGCTAATTAAATCACTGTTGGTTGGCAAAAGATAGGTCATCCCTATCAACAGGCCTCCTTTTCGGCTCTCCCGCCCCCCCCGCTATATAATCACCCCCACTATAGGCGCGGGGCTGAATCGCCATGAACGAAGTCAAGATCCCTCTCGATCGGTTTTTCTCACACGTCGCCAAGACCCACGACGAGGTGTTTTATGGAGTGCTCCGCACACTCCATCGCCGGGAGAAGCGCACGGTCTCAGAGTGGCGCGCCCTGATGGAGACTTACCGCACGCGGCCCGTCGTACAGGAGCGATAGAATATGCCCTCCGTCAATGGACAGTTTAACGGGCAGGAGCTCATCCTCCCCGGTGCGTACTACGGCGACAACGTAAACGCCACGCTGCCGGCCAACCCCGCTGCAACCCCGCCTCTGCTCGTGATCGGCGTAGGGTATGGCGGCGTGCCGCAGACCATCATCAAGCACACGACTTCGCAAGGACTGGCCGAGACGTTACGCAACGGGCCTATGGCCGCGTTCCTGCCCTTCATCTTCACGCCGTCACCGCAGTTGAACGGCGCGCAGAAAGTGACGTATATCAATCCGGCACCCAACACGCAGAGTTCCTTCGCGCTCCAAAGCTCGGGCGGCGTAACGGTGGTCAATCTCCTCAGCGCGCAGTATGGCACGCCGAGCAATATGCTCCAGGTTGAGGTCTCTGCGGGCACCGTGGGCGGTGTCCTGCTCACGCTCTTCGATAGCTACGCCGCGCAGCAAGGGTACTCCGGTGCCCAGCAGACGGCGGTGGCCGACAACCTCGGCCTTCCCTTCCAGTTGGCCTACACGGGCACGGCGACGACCGTCACCTACTCTGTGTCGTCCTCGGGCGGCGTGGCGACCAACTTCATCGTAGACAGCCCGAACGCCGGCGAGTCGTTGAATCTCCCCTTGTCGGGCGAGACCTACGGCACTGTGTCCGCCATTGTGCAGGCCTTGAACGGCACCGGGTACTACTCGGCACAGGTAGTGAGCGACGGAGCGTTGCCTTCCTCACAGTTGGACACGGCCACCGACGTAGCCCTTCCGGCCCCGGCCGCAGGGGTTGATCAGTTTGTGGATGTGACCGCGACGCTCACCGATATTGTCTTCTTCGTGAACACCTATGCCAGCGCGCTCGCGGCGGCGAGTATCCCCAGCGGGGTGGTTTCGGCTCCGGCGCAGGCGCCGGTCGTTATCCCGCTCTCGAACTTCTCGGGGGCCACGAACGGGGTGCCGTCCCTTCAGGACTACGCGAACGCCTTCAACCTGGCGCTCACTACGCCGGCGTGGACGGTCATCACCGACAGCAATGATATCGGCGTGATGGCCTTGGGCCAGCAGCATGTGGCGACCGCCAGCAGTATCTCGGCGCGGAACTATCGTCGGTACTTCACCGGCAGTTCGGTGGGCGACACCGTGACGCAGGCGTTGCAGTACGCCAAGGACATGGACGCGATCAACGTCACATATGTCTATCCCGGCATCCAGGCGATCAACACGGCGACGGGCACGACGCAGGTTTACGGCGGACGGTATGTGGCGGCGGCGGCAGCGGCCATGGCCGCAGGCAACCGCGTGGCCGAGCCCTTGACATACAAGGCGCTGAATGGGACGGGCGTTGAAGTGCAGTTGACCGAATCGCAGATCGGCCAGTTGACGAATGGCGGCGTCATGCCGATCCATGTGTCGGCGAATACCGGCGTGCCGACGATCATCCGGGACATGACGACCTGGCAGATCGACAACAACCCGGAAAATGTCTTCAACCAGCAGGTGGCGTGCCGGTACTACTTGGCGTACTCGTGCAATCAGGTGTTGCAGCCGTACACCGGCACGATCGCCTCGCCGTTTGGCATGGCGCGCGCTCTGAACGCGACCAAGAAACTGTTGAACGCCTTGATCTACACTGAAGGCAGCAACGGCATCTTAGTGGCGTGGGACCCCAAGTCGCTGCTGTTGAACTACAACGGCGAGACCAGCACCCTGAGTGTCACGGTCAAGGTGATCTTTGTGGGCCAGGTGGACTTCATCACGACTTACACGACCATCCAGCCCCTGTCGCTGGTGGCCTAGGAGTAACGTATGCCGGGATTTGATGCGAAGCAGTTGGCCTATGGGGTCCGCAATGGCAACATGGTCAATATCATGTTGGGGGAATTGTCCATAGGGTTTGGGCAGACCTCCAGTGCGAGCAACGACTGGGGCACGGAGGCTCTGTACGGCATCGGGTCGGCGAAGCCGCAGGAAATCCAGCAGTTGCGCATCGAGCCCACGGTCAGCCTGGACAGTTTCCAGTTGACCAAGAAGGGCCTGGCCTTCCTAGGATACCCCTCCTCGATGCTGGAAGTTTTGAGCAACAACAGCTTCGACTTCCACATTATGGACGAGAACGCGAACGCCATCCTGACCTACGTCGGGTGTGTGGCGCAGAACTTTAACCTGAATATCCCGGCGAATCAGCCGATCACCGAGGCGGTGTCATTCACCGCCATGGACATCCTGAACGCCTTGGGCGTGTCGATCCTGAACAGCAACCAGGCCATTCAGACGATCGAGCAAGCCGCCTTGATGGGCACCGCGCTGAATCTCGCGGGCCTCTAAGATCACTGTGGGGGTGATTGCCGCCTTCGGGCGGCGTTTTTTTGCGCCTTTTTCTTGATTAAGGTAGAGTGTGCTTTCATCTACCACGGAGCACCCCATGGCGCAAGAAACCCCCCAGAACCCCCTGACCCAGACCGAACTCACCGTCACCGTCAAGGGCGAGACCTTTGTCTTCAAGATCCCCTCCATCCGTGATGAGGCCAAGGTGGGGTCCATTGCTCGCTGGCTGCGCGCGCAGGACGACCCGGCCGGGATCGGGGCCCCCGAGGGGCTGGACTTCGAGACCTTCTTCTTCTATCAGGCGCTCGCCACCATCCAGGTGTTGCTCAAGCGCGCCTCGGACGACAGTTGGTGGTCTACGGGCCCGGACGGACGCCCGGTATTGGACGCCAGCAAACTGCCGGAGTCTGCACCGGTGAAGGAGGTCTATGAGGGCTATCTTGCGGCCCTCGATACCTTTCGTGGCGTCGTTCCCCCGGCCGAAGGATCCACGCAGTCAGCGTCTGTGGACCGTAGCGCAGGTCCTGAAGGCTAGTCCGTTCTCGGATGCGGTGCAGGAGCTGAACACCGCGCAGATGGACTGGATCTTGGAGATGCACGCGGCGGAGACGCCGGGCGTCACTTTGGAACGGCCCGGAGAGTTACGGCCCGAGGCCATTGCCGCAGCGTGGAGCGAGGTGCTTCTAAACGACGGGCCGCTGATGCGCGGCGTGTCACAGGCCGCTATAGAGGCGGCGAAGAAGCTAAGAGCCGCACATAGACACCCAGGAGCGCACGATGGCACGAATTAAGATCACAGGGTCACGGGTCGGGGGGTCGGGTGGCGGCGAGGGCGAAGGGAAATCCCGCCTCGAACAGTTATTTGACGACTTCCTGAAACGCCCCAACCCCGCCACGGCGCGGCTCTTTAAGGAAATGCTGGACGTAGCTGACCCTTCGCAGCAGTTATTCGGGGGCAACTCGAAGACCGGCGTAAGCAATCAAAAGGCCGCACAGCGCGCGCTAACTTCACAGGTCACACGTCTCCATCGACAGATGCAAGGCGGTGCCGGGTCAAGTCGTTCGGCCGCCGGCGTGCGCCGACAGTATCAGAACATCCAGATACTCACCCGCACCCTCTCGGGTGCCGGGGTCGTTCCCGACGCTATTGCATCCGGCGCGCTAGGATCGGCATCGGCGGAGTATCGCCGCTTCCGCGGGGCGCATGTCAGGGCGCGGCGCCGGGCGATGATGGTCCCTGGCGTAGACGCCTCTGGTCATGTGGGGGCCTATCAGGCGGCGATGGCCGGAGGTTCGGCGGACGCTCATGTGAGCGCCTACCGGGCTTCACAAGAAAGGCTTGCGCGCGCGACTCGTCGAGCCGCAGACAAGGAGGCCGGAGCGCTCTCTACCATGGGCGCCCAACGGCGGCAGGGGCTTCTCACCGGCTCCGTGGGGGGTATGGAAGGGGCCCTGGCCTCCGGGTCACGGCGCGACTTCCGCACGCAGTTCCACGGGGCGAGGAAGCTGGAGCGTAATGCTGAGAAGCAAGTCAAACTGCTCTCGAAGATCAGCGGGACGGATGATAAGGAATACCGCCTCGCCCAGCAGCATTTAGCCGCCGTCCGCACTGCGCGCCAGCATTATGGGCGCATGGGCCAGGGCCGCTTCGGCCGGGGCGCTACGCGCTCGCCTATAGGGTCGCTCATCAAAGACGCCATGGAAGGGTCGATGCTAGGGGATCTCGTTGACCCCGCGATGATCGGAGGGACTGCGGCTTTAGCGGTCGCGGGCGCTGCCTGGAAAGGCCCGAACATGATCCAGGGCATCCTCGGTACCGAGCGCCCGTACTCGGACCTTCGGCGTTCCGCATCCCGCCTCTCCGGGCAGTTCGGCTACGGGACGAGCGGAAAGTCGCTCCTGAGCCAGTTCTATTCTGGGGGGAAGTTCAAACCGTGGATGAACCGCTTAGGCGTCACCGGCGCGGACGCGATGGGGATAGCCTCGGCCTACGGCATCACCGGAGGGTCGAACAAAGGCACGGCGGCCGATGTCCGGCAGATCGCCACAGCGGGTAAAATGCTCCCGTTCCTCCGTGGGCTACCGTCAAAAGAACTGGCCGGTATGGCCCGCCAAGGGGCGCTGTTCGGCGGCGGGGCCCCGGCCGCGGTCCTCCGGCAGTACCAGAAGGTCATTGAGGCCGGCACCGCGGCAGGCGTGGACCGGGCGACCTCTATCCATGTCATGACGAACGCCTGGAAGGCCTTGGCGAACGCGCAGGGCCTAGTGGGCGGCGGGCAGGGGACGTCACGCCTGATGGGGGGGCTCCTGGGCTCCGGCCTCGCCTCGATGCGAACGGGGGCGGGCGAGGCCTCGGTGGTACAAGGGCTTGTCCACGGGAGGAACACCCTGCTATCTCACCCTGGGCCGTTGACGTTCTTCTATCAGGATGCCCTGCGGAACAACCCTCATGCCTTTACGACTGCGAGCGGCCAGAAGAAGCTTCTCGGTGCGGGCGTGTACGCATCTGATATGAAGAACGCGGCCACGCGCCGCGTACTCATGGATGCAAGGCATGTCTCTCCCCTGCTGGCTACGAGTATGGTGTCCTCTATCATGTCACCGCTCGCGGTCTATAAAAAATATAACGCGGGTATGAAGGCGCAAGGAATACGCCGAAGCTACCGAGACGCTTCTGATGCGGGGTTCTTAGGCGTGCCGATAGTCCAGGTGGCGGCGCTTAACCATGCGATAGCGACGAGGGCACACTTAACACCCGTGCAGGCAAAGGCCCTCAGTAATTTCCGAAAAGGATACAACCCCTTGGCCTCGGAGGCGAACGCCCTCAAGGTGCTGAAGGGAAAAGATGTGGCCACCGAAAACGGAGCCCTTCTTACAGCGGTCGGCCTAGACCATACGGCCCTAGATGACATGGGGACTGCGCTCAAAGGCGTGAATAAGATGCTGGACAAGTTTAAGACCTCGCTAGAGAAGGCGAATAAGGCCGTGGTTCCCTCCCGTGCGACTCGGGGGGCACTGGTCGACGTTTTTGGGATTCCGGAATGAGTATTCTCAGCGCCGTCCCTAAACTCTCGATCCAAATCTATCCTTACGAGGGTAGTGGGTCGCCGGGGCTGTTGCTGGAGATCGACTCCTCTAACGGACTCCTGCTCTCTGCCTCCGTGCAGAAATCGATCCGCGGGTCTGAGCCCGGCACGTTCCGCCTCACGCTCGCTCCGGGGGGCCCGGATGGCGTCGCCTCGGCCTACACCTGGGCGGAGATCCTCACCCCCATGTCCTTGGTGATCATCACCGGCGAACGCGGGGTGTTCTCGGGCCCGCTCATGGTGGGGGTCATCCACTCCGCGACGGAGACGCAGGCGTGGGAGGCCGAGGAGGGGGTGTCGCGGGTGACGGAGGTGGTGGGTTATGACTTCCAATACTTCTTCTCCCAGCGGTCCTACTACACGCTGACCTTCTTAGGGAGCAGCGCAGCGGCGGCTTTAGAGCCTCTTTACCACTCGCTCGCGCTGCCGGCCATTCTCGGCAAGGGACTGCTCGGGGGCTCCCCGGCCTCGGTGGGGGCGTCCTGGTTTGAGCATGTCATGGCAGGGAAGGATGGCATCCTGTCCAAGACGCAGTTCTACTACAAGGGCGGCTACATCACCTTCACGGAGGCTATGACGCAGGCGTATGACAACTATCCTACGGCGAATGTGCTTATCCCTATGGCTGAGAATTTCCTGTCCACGGAAGGAACGTGGTACGACAAGTTTACCCGCATCTTTCCTATGCCGTTCTACGAGTTCTTCGTTATCACCGCCCCCCAAGGGGCTTATGCTGTAAACGCGGCGTCTGTATCTAATGCGGCCGACACCTTTACTGTGCCGAGTATTAAGGGCCCCTCGGGGGCGGCGGTTCCCTTTGGGCCAACCCTGGTTGCACGGGTGAACCCTCTCCCGCGGACAGTGTACGCCAACGGCAAATATACAATGGACACCTCCCGGTGGAAGAACCTGCCTTTATATTCTCTGGGGCGGGATGGCGAGACGGAGTATGGCTTCATTGACAGCGCTATTCAGTTCGACGCCGCCGAAGCGCGGAATTTCTACCTCATTGTACCCACAACCATCTACACCATGATCGGTAAGGGGGCGGGCATCAACTCGCCCTATGTCTTCACCATGCAGGCTATGGCGGATGTGGCGAGCATCCGGCGATATGGCTACCGCCCGCAGATCACCAACACCTACTGGCTAGCGGACGTCGATGGGAAGGTGTCGCAGGCCAACACGGCTACTGCGGGGTCGTTTGACGGGTTTATATCGGACCTTATGAGCCGCATCACGTCGTACTACGAACCGGCCCCCCTCATGGGACATGGGGAGGTACGGAGTATCTTCCGCCCAGACATTATCCCCGGCAACCGCTTCACCTACGCCCCCTTCCGCAACGGCGAGGAGTGGGAGTTCTATATCGAGGCCATCTCCCATGAATATGTCTTCGGCGGCCAGAGCACGACGACGCTCACGCTGACCCGCGGGCTTCCGAAGACGATCTACGAGGAGGCGACCCCCGGCCTCTTGACAGATATTCACATCGGCAACGCACAGAGGTTGCGCGGGCGATACGTTCAGGGTCTTCCTTCCGCTATGGGGCCGCCATTGGCAGTTGTGACGCCCCACGATGTAGGGTCCCTCTTGGGCGAGATATCGCAGGACTTCACCACCGCGCAGAGGAACGGCTGATGAGTGCCCCCCACTTCCCCCTTCTGGACACCGGCATGGTGATAGGCCATGACCCGGATCGATACGGCGTATATGTCCTCCTGCGCAGCGGACAGTCCCCCGCGTCTCCCGTGCTCGTCGGCATCGACGGCCCCGCCGACGCCCTGCGGGTTTCTGAAGACGAGTTGCCGACACGGGGGACATGGGGGCTGATCGCCTTCCCGCATAACGACCCGCGCAACGGCATCTGGCTCAAAAGCCTCTATTCGCAGAACCAAGATGCCATCACGAACGCCCCGAGTGACCCCTTTCTGCACTATAAGGCCGAGTGGAGCGGGTACTGGGAGCACCGAGACAGCGCCGGGAACGAATCGCGCGTCTTTCCCGACGGCACAGCGATCACCTGCTCGGCCAGTGGGGCGGTGCCCGCCACCTACCGCCATATCGTCGACGGCACGAACACGCGCCAACGAGTGCCTTTCACGCAGGCGGAGCGGGTGGCGAATCCTCCGGCGCCGTTTATCGTCAACATGGCGCACGCCTCCGGGACGCAAGTGCAGGTCGACGGGGCAGGGAATGTGAACGTGACAGGAAACGCTCAAGCGGTCCTCACGTTCACGTTTGGCGGCACGACGCTTGTGATCAACGCCTCCGGGGATGTGGCGGTCACGGCCGGCAGCACGACGTTTACTATCACAAAAAGCGGTGCTATTAGCCTCGACGCCGGGAGTAATCCAGTGGATCTTACGGCGTCCACCGTGGCGATGGCGGTGCAGGCGGCGATTTCTATAGCGGCCAGCGGGGGGGCGACTTCGGACTCCCTGGCGCTCGTGTCGAAACTGATCTCGTGGCTCAGTAACCATACCCACACAGGCGTCAACGGCACGACGTCAACGCCCAACCAGTCGCTCTCGGCAGGCGATATTGCGGCCACAACGCTGAATGTGTCGGGGTGAGGGAGGACAGCAAAAAAGCGCAATCCAAAAAATGCCGTTACAATAACCCCACATCTCTCTCAGGGCCTACGCGGTGACGGCATACGTCTTCCCTCCTTCCGGTGAAACCGCGCGCGGGGCATCCCATGCCCTCGTTGACGGGATTCTCTATGTCCCGGACTGGCGGCACGCACAGATCGCCGCCTTTGATATAGCGTCCAGCGGGCTCACGACCCAGAACCTTCAGGGGGCCGTGACCTACGCCGTCTCTCCGATCGTGCAGAATAACGCCTTTTTCAGCGGGACCGACTTCGCCGGGTCCACCTCCTTTGAGTGGAACGGCCAGACCCTCACCGGCGAGACCTTAGCGCTCGTAAACGACACCACCACGGGGTACAGCAGCGTCTCCGGCCTCCTCACCAGTTGGATCGCCTCGGAGGCGACCCAAGAGGTGGGGTACTGCGCGGCGGCGGTAGGGAGCGACAGCGACTTCTGGGCGGTGGGCTATGGCGAGGGACTGATCCACTATACTCCGTCATCCTCGGGCGGCGCGTCATACGCCCTGCCGTTCGGAGAGACCTTCTGCGGGCTCGCCGTGAACAGTGGGCTACCCTACTTCCTCTCGACTGCTGGGCAGGTGTACACGGTCTTAGACGGCCGTCCGACACGAGTCGAAGGGGGGAATCTTGCCGCCGTCTGCACGGCGTGGCGCGAGACGCAGGGGGTGTTCTACGCGCTCTCCCCGTCCGGGCCGAACCTCCTGCCCTTTACGCTGGGGAGCACGTCCAGCGGGTCCAGTGGCGCGGCGATCTCCGTGCCGATCGCGCTGCCCTACAGCCTCTCCTCGTCCGGCGGCGTCCTCGGGGTTGTCGGCACGACGCCCGCGCAATTAGCCCTCACCGGGAACGCGATGGCCTACGTCCCCCTCTCGAAGCAGATCCTCGTCGCGCAGGATGCCGCGAATGCAGTCGTGGTCCTGGAAAAGAACGCCGCCAACGACTGGGCGCAGGTGCAGAGCGTGGCCGGAGGCGGGGGGCCGTTGTACTTGGCTCCGACGCCTAACGCAGAGCAATGTCTGGTCTCGAACTCGTCGTCCGGCGTGGTACAGATCCTGAACCAGACCGACGGCACATGGGGTACGCCGGCCGCGCAAACCCTCGCTCTTGCCGGGTGCGGGGCAGCGGCGGTCACGATGGACAACGCCGAGGCCTTCGTCTGCCAGCCGGCATCGAACCAACTCTCGGTGCTCACGAACACCAGCAACACCTGGGCCATCGGCTATACCCTTCCGCTCACCGGGGCACAGTCGGTCATGGTCGCCTCCTCCGGGGTCGCCTATGCGGGCGGGTCGAGCGGGATCGCGACGCTCGGTGTCATCAACGGCCAATGGACACAGACGGCCTTTGCGTCAACGACGTACCCCGTCGAGTCCCTGGCGATTGACGCCTTCGGCGGAGTCTACGCCGCGGGGTCCAGCGGCGGCGTGGGGTATCTCACGGCCTTCTATGGGAATGTCGCCGTGGGCGGTGCATCGTGGACCGGTAGTAGTGACGCTGTGGCGTGGTACAACGGCCAGATTCTCGTGCTCGACCAGGCGAACGACCTCCTGCGGACCTTTGGTCTCGTCGGGGGGCAGTACGCGCAGCAGGCGACATGGCCCGCGCCCCCCTCATCCTCCGGCATCGTGCAGTTAGACACATCGTGGTTCGTGGGCGGGACGGCGCTCTGGGAGTATGAGTGGGGCGCACCCTATGCCTTCCTGCCCGTGCAGGTGGCTACCATCGGGATCTATGACGTGGCGACCGCCGCGTGGACGACGGCGACGCTCGGGCGCGGGCGGCGGGCGTTTGCGTCGACGTTCGACGCCTCGTTAAACCTCTGGGTAGCGGATGACACGAATACGCTCACGGCCTACTCCTCGGGCGGAACGCAGATCAGTCAAGCGGCCATCGCGACGTACCCGAAGCAACAGGCTTCGACGCCGTTGGGGTTCGGCAGTCTGCTGTGGGATGGCGGGGTGTTGTACGGCACCAGTGTGCTCAATAACGCTGTGGGGGTAGGGATATGAGTAGTTTCTCAGGGCGCGCGAGTTATCTTACGAAGGCGGGGATTCCTAACCAGAACAACCAGACCTTTCGCACAGAGCCCGTGCCGAACATGCGGTCGTCGCTGTACCGCCTGACCATCCGTTTGCCGCGGCAGTATGTCAGCGCAGCGGCGCAGGCGCAGTCGGGGATCACGGCGACGTATCTCTTCCCCCTCTCTCCGGAGAACCTGCAACGCACGCACACCGGCATGGGGGCCTTCTATGACACCCAGGGGCCGGTGAAGACCAACGGCGTCACGCGCATCGTTGATCAGTACGGCATGGCGCCTGTCATCTTCGAGATCAAAGGGACGACCGGGTGGCAGAAGCACTCGACCGACGGCTACCGTTATACAGGCCTTCAATCCATAGAGGCCGTCGCGGGCCTGCTGAACACTTATATGGGGCTCAACGCCGAGTTGGCGCAGGAGCAGCGGTCGGACCTCTGCACTTTAGAGTTCTACGATTATTTTATGGAGGACTTCTGGGAGGTCGTGCCCCTAGGCCCGCAGCGCCTGTGGCTCGATAAGCAGCGACCCATCCTTACGAATTACCACTTCCGCCTGATCGGTGTGCGCTCGCTTGCCGCCCCTGTCACGCCGAAGTCCACCGCCGACCCCATCGCGGCGGCCTTTAACACCGCCGTGAGTACGGTGCAGAACAACGTGAGCACCTTCACCTCCGGGGTGGCGTCCATCTATTCGTCTGCCCAGAGTGTGGTGTCGGGCGTGATCGGAGGCCTCTAATGGCGACATTCGCTATCCCCTACATCCAGTTAGAGGCGCACTGGTCGTCGTTTCTCTCGATGAACGCGGTTCTTCAAGCCATCACGACGCCGGGGCAGACAGTGAAGAAGAGCCAGTTACTCGCTGCGCGCCAGACGCTCGCCAACGGGCATGAGTACATCAATGCGCTGACCCTGTGGACGGCGCTCAGCATGGAGTACGCGGCGCTGGCGCAGGGTCTCGCCCTGCCCGTGCCGGTCTCCGCCTCGGTGCTCGCTACTGTACAGACCCGCATCAACACGATCAAAAGTGTCATCAATGATCTGAACACCCTTGTCGACCCGCTCGTGCTCCCGACGGCGAACTTCAACGTGATCCTCGACGGGGAGACGGCGTTTGCGTCGATCGGCTTCCTAGAGTACGTCATGGCGTTTAACACCGAGACGCCGCCGACCAGTCTCACCCTCAGTACCTTCGTCAGTGTCCTTGCTCAACAAAGCGCCGACTGGATGACATACACCACCGCCCTACGCACGGCTTACCCCACCGGGCAGGGCGAAGCCCTTGACGCCTTCAGTCGGCAGGCTACGATCGCCGCCCGCATGAGTGCGCGCGCGGGACAGTTCGCATCGCTCTCGGGGCAATTCCCCTTGCAAGACGTGTGGAACTGGGTTGCAGTGTGGCCGTCGATCGCTATGACCGGGGCACTTATCAGCAACGAGCCTACCTCGGCGACCGGGCAGAGTGCGAACGTCCTGCGGTATAACTTGGCGCAGATGATCGGCAAGATCGACACCCTCATTGCCGCCTTTGCCGAACAGGGGTATCAAAACGTGACGGTGATCACGGCCATGCAGAATGACTCGCTGCCGAACATCGCCAACCGTGCCCTGGGCAATTATGCTCTCTGGCCGGAGATCGCCGCGCTCAACAGCATCCCGCCGCCGTATACGCTCACGGCGGGGCAGCAGTTATTCCTCCCCCCGTCCACGAACGCCAACGGGAGCGTCCCGCCGAACTATCTGACGAATTATCTTGGCGTCGATCTCTATTACGGCCCGATGGGAAGCGACATGTTGCCCTGGACGGGCGACTTCTTCTTGGTCAGCGGGTACAAGAACCTGGAAATCTCGCTCGGGCGGGCGATTATGACGACCCAGGGGACTTTGCTTTATCATCCCACCTACGGTAGTCGCGTGCCGCCCGAGGTAGGCGCCATTGAGACTGCGAACACCGCCACGCATTTAGGCGCATTCGCCAACAGCGCCATTCTGGCCGACCCGCGTGTAAACGGCATCTTGAAGTGGACGGTGAGCATGCAGCCGAACAATGAGATCGCCTACACGTCCCTAGTGCAGCCGAACGGCATCAATGCGTCGTCGGTGAAACTGAACTTAGTGCTCGGATAGAGGAGCAATCATGGCCCTTACACCCACCGTCGCTGCTCCGCCGAACACCACGTCGATCGCGACCGCCCTTCTCGCCGCACAAGCCGCGCAGTCCGGCGTGCTTACGGACTACAACAAGGGGAGCCAGATCCGCACGCTCGCGGAATCTCTCGGCATGGTGGGCGAAGTGCAGGGCATTATCAGCCAGGCGCTGGCTTTCCAGGCAGTGGCGTACAGCGCCTTTAGCGCCTATGGCATCACACCCAACGGCGCAACGGCCGCCGTAGGCCAGGTGACGCTCGCGACCAGTCTGGGGGCGAACCCCCCGGTGACGAATATCAGTGTCCCGATCCCCAAGGGTACGGTGATCCAGACGACGAACGGGGTGCAGGTAACGACCACACAGAGTGCGGTCCTGCTCGCGGGGAATAGCTCGATCAACATCCCCGCCCAAGCCGTACAGGTAGGACCGGCGGGGAATGTCGCGGCCAACACACTCACGCAGTTGGTCTCCGCCCTCCCCTACCCGCTGCTCTCTACGAACTTACAACCGTTCACCGGCGGGGCGAACGCCGAGTCGCCGTCCTCTGTCCTCGCCCGCTTCACGGCGAAGGTCGCGGCCATCAACGGGGCGACCCCCGTCGCCATTGCCAACGCCGTGATAGGGGTGACGGTCGCGAGCACCGCCGAGGCGGTCGTAAAGGCCACCGTGTACGAGCCCTGGATCGCGCAAATGCTCGCGGGGCAGGCGGCGCCTTACACCCCCGGCTATGCCATCTATGTGGACAACGGCAGCGGGTCCGCGAGCAGCGACCTTCTGGTGGCGGTGCAGACGCTCGTCGATGGCTCCTTCCCGACGCAGCCCGGCAAC